>LNFM01000590.1_pt1 | contig 168443 bp, 129 predicted proteins | sample 596031 | NCBI WGS metagenome assembly LNFM01 (sample SAMN04254537, study PRJNA301005) | activated carbon metagenome | isolation source: dual media filters at the Ann Arbor, Michigan drinking water treatment plant | place: USA: Ann Arbor | reverse complement strand
GGGTCGCGGCCGAAGGCGCGGAGGCGATCTTCGTCCCGACCGATGTCACGAAGCGCGAAGACGTGCGCCGATTCATCGCCGCCGGCCGGGAGCGGTTCGGGCGAATCGACTTCCTGCTCAACTCCGCCGGTGGCGCACTGAAGCGCTCCTCGTTCCTGGAAATCGACGATGCGCTCTGGGATATGAGTTTCGATCTCAACGTAAAAGGTACCTTCTACGGCATGCAGGAAGTACTGCCGCACATGCTGGAGAACGGCGGCGGGACGATCGTCAACATCGCCAGCATGGCACACAAGCGCGGCGGCCCCGGCACCTCCGTTCACTATGCCTCGGCCAAGGGCGCGGTCGTGACGATGACGTTGGGCGTCGCGCGCGAATTCGCAGATCGCGGCATCCGCTGTCTCTCGATTTCGCCGGCGTCGGTCGATACCGCGTTTCAGGCGGCGTCGGGTACGTCGAAAGAGCAGGCGGAACGCGCATTGAACGGCATTCCCATGAAGCGCATCGCCGATGCCGACGAGATCGGCGAGCTGGTGTTGTTCATGTGCTCGGACGCATGTCACTTCATGACGGCCGATACGGTGTATGTCAGCGGCGGCGGCGGGTATCGCTGAGGGAAGCCGTTCAATTCGTCAAGGGGTGAAGGGTGATACCATCCTTCGGAGGCGCAGTAACGCGTGAGGCGATGGGAGCCGTTGCGCACATGAAATCTCCGACGCAGCGCGTTAGTTCAACGTTCGATCGTTTGACACCGATCGAACGCTAGGCCTCGCCCGTCATGCGATGGCAACTTCTTTGGCCGGAGGCCTTGGTTGCAGGGCTGGCGGTTCTGGGGTTCGTCGGGTTCTATATTCGCATCGAGCGGCTTCGACATCGATCGGCCCGCAGGCACCCACATCTCTACGTACAGCAAACCCGGTTGGCCGAACCAGAAGCGTTCGTCCGCCATCTGCCGATGGCGTGCTTCGTGGCCGCGCTGTCCCTGCTCGTTCTGGCCGTCGCCCGTCCGAGCGCGGTGATCGAGTCGCTGGCGATCCAAGGGAAAGTCGTCCTCGCCATCGACGTCTCGGCCAGCATGCGTGCGAACGACGTCGAGCCCAGCCGGTTGGAGGTGGCCAAGAGACTGGCGAAGCACTTCGTCGCAGAGCATTCCGACGTGCTTCGCATCGCCGTCGTATCGTTCGCGGGCACGGCCACCGCCGAAGCGGACTTTGCCACGGGTAGGGAAGAACTATTCTCCGCGATCGACCGGCTGGGCTACCGGCCCGGCACATCGGTCGGGTACGGCATCATCGAAGCCCTGACCCTGATCTTTCCCGGGCTCAACTCGCAATCCCCTGCACGCACGATCAGCGACGAGCGGCCCGAGCATGACAAGGGCGCCGACCCCGCGTCGACGCATCCGGCTTCGAGGCGCACGCCCGGCTCGTACGCCTCCGCGGCGATCGTCCTGTTCTCGGACGGCCAGTCGCCCGTGGGCCCGGCACCGGCCGATGCAGCGCGACTCGCGGCGGATCACGGCGTGCGCATCCATACCATCGGCATCGGCACCGGCGAAGGGAGCGTGCTGCGCGAAGCAGGCCGCGCGATGCGCGTGCAGCTCGATGAAATACCGCTGCGACACATCGCGGAGTCGACAGCCGCAAGCTACGCGCATGCCGTCAGGCCGGACTGGTCGAAGATCGTCGCGCCGATTCGACCCGATCCGTCGACTGAGGTCACATTCACTGAAGTCACGGCGATCGTTGCGGGGTTCGCCGCACTCACTGCATTGCTTGGGGCCATGGTATCGCTGCGCTCGACCCATCGAATTCTTTGATGCGGGCACGCCGAGCATGCTTGTTCAGCCTGGCCGATGCGGCTTCCCCGCTCGCGTGTCGACGTATACACCTCATGGCAAGGGGCGATGTCCACGCAACGACAACGCCGCGCCCGTGCCGATCAGCAAGGCGGCGCATGCCACGAACAGAAAGGTGACCTCCACCTCGGTCCTCGCCCTCACCTTGCCCTGGGACAGATCGCGGTAAATCGCCTTCACGTCCTCGAACGTGGCCGCTTCCGTGTATTGCGCACCGGTAATCCGCGCGACGAGCTCGAGGATCTCGGCCTGGAAATCGGCGTGCACCGGATCGAACCCGGGCACTCTGGCAGCCCCGCCGTACAGCGTACCGACGCCTACCGTGTAGACGCGGACACCGTGCCGGGCGACCACTTCCGCCGCCATGACCGCAGGTAAACCCAGGGTTCCGCGGCCGTCGCTTACCAGGACGATGAGCGTCGAGGGATCGGTCGGCGCACGATTCGGATCATGCTTCATCCGATATCGCGGCGGTGGATCGCGGGAGAACAAAGGCGGTTGGGCGATCGCGTGCTCCGCTCGGTCGTAGGTATCGAACTTGGGGTCGATGACAGCCCTGGGTTCGATCATGCGCAACGCCGCGAGCAGCCCGGGACCGAGCGCTGTGTTCTGCTGAAACTCGAACTGACCGATGGCGTGCAGGACGCGTGCCTTGTCGGTCGTCGGCGCAACGATCACGTCGACGCGATCGGCAAACGTCAGCACGCCCACGCGTATCCCCGCGGGCAGCTTCTGCACGAACTGTGCAGCAGCCACCTGTGCGGCGGCGAGACGGCTCGGGAGCACATCGGTCGCCGCCATACTGAGTGAGACATCCATGGCCAGGACCACCGTTCCCCGATGGGCGGGCAGCAGAAACACGGCCGCCGGGCGCGCCACGGCAAACAGCAAGGCCACGATCCCAAGCAGAAAGAGCAGCGGTGGAAATCGACGCCGCAGTCCTTGTCCGCGTCCGGCAGACCGGGATGCCAGTTCGAGCGCGGCGTAGTGGATGGTCGGGCGCGGTGCACTCTGACGCACGATCCCTTCGTACGCCCAACACAGAAGAGGTACGGCCAACAGAAGCCAGAGGGCCGAGCTCCATATGAACCGCATGGCAGCATGCTCCCTTCCGAATGGCGCTACCCGATGGTTCAGGCCTGTCGGCGGAGGCGAACCGCGGATCCGCGGTTGCGAAGGGAAATCGGATCGCTGATCCGCCTTGATCCATCGAGACGGTATCGCCAGGCAAGGCAGTCGTCAACCACACCGAACGAGTCGCAGCCTGCGCACGCTCGATGACTCTTTGCCGGTTGGCCTCGTCATGCACATCGATATCCTCTCAACCCCATGCATTCCGTCGAGAGTGAAGCCTGCACATGGGGCGGAATTCCCACCGTGGTGCGCGCACGGGGGCCTGCTCAGTGCTTCGCCAACCGCACCGAGACGTAGCGGGACGCCTCTCCACGACGAACCAGCAGTGGGACGACATCGCCGGGCTTGAGGCCCGACACCAGCTGCTTGAACTGAGACAGGCTGCTCAACTGCGTCGGCCCCACCGCCGTGATGACGTCTCCGGGTTGAATTCCTGCTTCTGATGCGGGCGAAGCGGCCGACTCCACCAGGACCCCGAACCTGATTCCGGCCGCGCTTTGCTCTTGAGGACTCAGTTCTCGCACCGCCAGACCGAGTGCGCTCCGAGCGGGTTTCGCGTCCGGAACGCTTCCTGCGCTCGCGGCTTCGCCCGGCAGTTCGCCGACAGTCACCTGCAGCTGCTTGGTCTCGCCCAGACGCCAGACTTCCATTCGCACGGAATCGCCGGGCTTCGTACCCGCCACGAGCCGCGGCAATTCCGCCGCTTCTTCGATCGTCTTGCCGCCGTACTGCCGAATCACGTCGCCGGCCTGAATGCCCGCCTTGTCTGCCGGACCACCGCGCTCCACCGCGGAAACGAGCACGCCGTTGGAATCCGGAAGCTTGAACGAGGACGCAAGGTCTGCGGTCAACGACTGGATCTGAACACCGAGCTTGCCGCGACGAACCTTGCCGGTGGCTCGCAGCTGATCGCTGACGTCCATGGCCACCTCGATAGGAATCGCGAACGACACTCCCATATAACCCCCGGTCTGCGTGTAGATCATCGAATTGATGCCGACAACCTCACCCCGAAGATTGAGCAGCGGTCCGCCCGAGTTGCCCGGGTTCACGGCGACATCGGTCTGAATGAATGGTACGAACGATTCGCTCGGGAAACTGCGTCCCTTCGCGCTCACGATACCGGCAGTAATGGTGTTGTCGAAGCCGAAAGGCGACCCGATCGCGGCCACCCATTCGCCGACTTCGAGCTTCGAGGAATCGCCGGCCACCAGCGTCGGCAAACCCGTCGCGTCCACCTTGAGGACGGCCACGTCCGTGCGCGGGTCGCTGCCGATGACCTTCGCGGTGTACTCGCGCTTCGAATCCGCAAGCCGGACCTTGACCTCGTCCGCCCCGGCGATCACGTGTGCATTGGTGAGGATGTACCCGTCTGCACGGATGATGAACCCGGAACCCAATCCCTGCTGGCGCGGTGCCGATCCCCCGGGCGCGGGCAGGTCTGGAATGAATCGGCGGAAGAACTCGTAGAACTCGTCGTTCTGAGCGATTTCGGACTTCGGTGTTGATCGGGTCGCCACAATGTTCACGACGGCCTGCCCCTGATTCTTCACCAGCATTTTGAAATTGGGCAATGCGTCTGCGTTCGTCGACGATGCCGACGAAGCGCTCTGGGTCGGGGGCGCAATCGCACCGACGTCCGGGGTCGCCCGCCTCTCCGCCTGTAGCTGCGGCGAAGGCTGAACGGTCGTAGGCTTTTCGTCGGTACATGCAGTGATCGTGAGCGCACCGATTACGCATAACGCGGCATCGCGAATGGTTAACAAGCGAAATTCCTTTCTAAACGCCCCACAGTGTCACGCGTACGGGACGCCAAAGCGTCAGCCCGGTCTTCGCGGGCAACCGCGGAACCGACGCATCGCCCCATTTCATGGTTTGCATCTTCCTCGCGTGGCTCCTGTTGCCGCGAAGCACAGAATCAATTCACCTCTGCATTTCTTGCGCCCGCTGGAATACCACGCCCGCTGTCGAACGCAGTCGGTACTTACAAGGGCCTCAGGCAATTTCCAGGAATTCGCGACGAGTCTGTTGGGGCAATGGCTCGACATGGGTATCGCACGAAGGTCGTGCCGAGAGCAGCAGATAGTCGTTACGCTCTCCCGCCGTCACAAGTACGGCCGTACAGCCCGCCGATCTGCAAGCGGAGACCGCATGGTGCACCAGCAGATACGCAGCGGCGACCGTTCCCTGAGCACCAACGTGGCGAACAATTGCCGGCGTACCGATCCGGTAACATGCGCAAATCGTCGCGATGCCACCTTGCCGCAGAGCGTAATGGCCGCCGTACCCAAAACCGCCTTCCCACATTCAGATCGAGACCGTATCCATGAAACTCTACATCACCCCGGGCTCTCCCTACGCCCGCATCGTGCGAATGCTGATCATCGAGAAGAATCTCGCCGATCGCGTCGAGATCGTGAATGCACAAACGCGTCAGATCGGCAGTCCGTACTACGCGATCAATCCCTCGGGGCGGGTGCCTTATCTCGTTCGGGATGACGGCGTGGGCTTCGAGGAATCCGCGTTGATCTGCGCCTATCTGGATCATCTCGATGGCGCGCCGCGCTTCGACCCGCCGCCAAGCGGCGATGTGCGCTGGCAGGCCTTGCGGCTCGAAGCGCTCGCGCGCAGCACGATCGACGGCCTGGCCGTGTGGATACGCGAGTTGCGCCGCCCCGGGAACGAGCGCTCGCCGACGATTCTGCGCCACGAGGCCCAACGCTCGGCTCGCATGGCGGATCTATGGGAGCGAGAGATCGTTCAGCCGTGGATGCAAGGGCCGATCAACATGGCTCAGATGACGCTCGCCTCCGCGCTTGCCATCGAGGCGCGCTGCCGCGAGTTCACATGGCGCGAACAGCATCCGAATCTCGTGGCCTGGTACGACCAGATCGCTGCGCGCCCGTGCATGCGATCCACCGAACCGCCCGCACACGGTTGAAACGCTCGATGACCGATCGAAATCGTCGATGCCAGGCAATGCCGCAGCCTACACCGAGGGGCGGCTTGCATAGGCCAGTCATCTAAGCCCCTGCCCCCCCATTGGCTGTCCGTCGCGATTCGCGGGCGTAACTGCAACCATCCTTGCCATCGCATCGGCGCATAACGCCAGCGCCGTGGCCAGATAGGCCACGCCGCCTGGCACCCACATGATCAGCCCGGCGAGGTGTTGATCGTCCAGCGGAGCCAAGCCCGTTGCGTATGCCCGCTCGGCATACAGGGGATACCAGAGCCGGTTGGAGAATGTCATCAGCGCGCCGAGCATCCCCGTGTGCACGAGCGTGCTCAGCAGCACCATCACGACCGGGCCACAATCCCGAAACATCGCCCGGTGACGAAAGACCGCCCCCCAGAACAGCAGTGCAGCCACCAGGAAACTCATGTGCTGCGCGGTATGCACCGTCTCATCGACGAGCGCACGCTGAAACAGCGCGGGGGCATGCCAAACCCACACCGCAGCCGCGTGCACGACACCGGCGACGAGCGGCGACAGCAGCCCGCTCCAGCTGGAGCGCAGCCACTGCACTCTTGCCAGCCGACCCAATCGCGGACGCGCCGGCCGCGGCATCGCCCAGGTCCACGCCTCCAACGGCCGGCCGAGCACGAGCAAAGGCGCGGCCAGCACCATCAGGAGTTCGTGCTGAACCATGTGGCCCCAGAGCGAACGACTGCCGAACGCATCCAGAGGCGATACCAGTGCAAGCCAGAGAAACAGCCAGCCGAGCGCGAAGTGAAGCGCTGCGATGCCGGAGATGCCGCGCCCGACGCCAGCCTGACGCCAGAGCCGGGTAATTCCCGCTGCGTACAGTACACCGCATGCGATCAGCGGGCCGACGATCCACGGATCGAAGTTCCAGACGAGGTCGGGCAGCCCGGGGCCGACGGGGTGCGCCCCGGCATCGGTCGCCAACGTTGCACCCAGCGCAGCGACCCAGCCTCGGCCTGTGATTCGCCCCTGCTTCCGGACTCGCCGCTCCATTGTCCCCTCGCTGCGCCCGATACGATCGATCGGACCATGGCGCATGCGGCATGCCCCAGCGAAGCGCGCGCCGCGCGGCTGCCTTCTACCTCGATGCGTTAAACTTTACGCCATGGTGTCATTGTTCAAAGCACTACTGGCGTCGCTCCTGATCGTCGATGCGGGCCTGTCGGCCGCCGCTTCCGCGCCCGCGACCGTGCCGCGCCAACTTCTCTCCATCGCCGCGCCGTCGCACGACCCGCTCTTCGTCGATGCAAACAGCATTCAACGTCGCGGACGTCAGATCCACTTCAAGTATCTGCTGGACGTCCTGGCGCCCGACGAGAACGGCGTGCCCGACGTCTGGCGATCCAACGAGATCGAAGCCTCCATCGACTGCGGCCGCAAGGAAATCACGGTACGGCGGCTGGTGGCCTACTCGGAACGGCGCGGCGGCGGATCGCCGACAGCCGTACACAGCTTCACAGCGGCCGGCATCAAGCCGCAGCCGATCCCGCCGAAGTCCACCTTCGCCTATCTCGAGGCGCATCTGTGCGCGCCGTCGTGAATCGCGGTGCCGAGTGAAAGACGACCGAGCGTAACCCGCCATGAATCTCAACGAACTTCGCTATGCGGTCGCCGTCTCGCAGATGCGCAATTTCCGTCGCGCCGCCGAGAAATGCTTCGTGACTCAGCCCGCCCTCTCGCTCGCGATCCAGAAGCTGGAGGACGAACTCGGAGTGCAGCTCTTCGAACGCTCCCGCAAGGAAGTCACGCTGACGCCCATCGGGGCGCGCATCGTCGAGCAGGCGCAACGCGTGCTGGAAGAAGCCGCGCGCATTCCGGAGATCGCCAAGCAGGGTCGCGATCAGCTCGCCGGCAAGCTCAAGCTCGGGGCCATCTATACCGTGGCGCCCTACCTGCTGCCGGAACTCATTCCCATCCTTCATCGCAAGGCGCCGCAGATGCCGCTGGAGGTGATGGAAGGTCTCACTGCGCAACTCGATGTCATGCTGCGCGACGGCAGCATCGACGTCGCCATCATCGCCCTGCCCTTCGACGTACCGAACGTCACGACGCTGCCGCTGTACGACGAAGCGTTCACCGTCGTCGTGCCCACGGAACACGCGTGGGCCAAGCGCGCCAGCATCCGGGCCGAAGAACTCACGACAGAAAAGGTGCTGATGCTCGCGAGTGGTCACTGCTTCAGCAACCAGGTGGTCGAGGCCTGTCCCGAACTGCGCAAGGAAGGCCGCGAAACGCTGCAGGGCAATTCGCTCGAAACGATCCGCAACATGGTAGCCTCCGGCCTGGGCATCACCGTGCTGCCGGCGAGCGCAGACGCACCGCGCTACCGCAGCCCGCTGCTGAAGGTGGTGCCGTTCAAGCATCCGCCGCCTTCGCGGCGCATTGCGCTCGCGTGGCGGCGCAGCTTCGCCCGCGAGAAGGCCGTCGAGGTACTCGCCGATGCGATACGCGCGAGCCAGATCCCGGGCGCGAAGATTATCGAACCATGACCCTCGCTCTCAGTGCATCGTCATCACCGCCTTGGAGGATTCGAAGTGGAAAAGATCAGGATCCAGTTCACACTGTTCTCGGCGTTCTACTCGCCGCTCATCTCGACGATGTCGGGCGGCTTCCTGCGCGCTGAAGGGCTCGAGCCGGAATGGTCGGTGGCACCGGCCGGCACGAGCGCACTGGATGCACTCGGAAACGGCGAAGCGCATGTCGCCCAGTCGGCGCTGAGCCAGGGCTTCGGCCCATTGAACCGGGGCGAGACGCCGACTTCGGTCCACTTCGCCCAGGTCAACGAGATGGACGGCTTCTTTCTCACCGCGCGCACACCGGATCCGTCGTTCGACTGGCGCAAGCTCGAGGGCGCCGAAGTCGTTCTCTTCAAGGGCGGCCAGCCCCTCGACATGTTCAAGTACGCGTGCCATAAGGCCGGCATCGATTTCGGCAAGATCAAGGCGCTGTCCTTCGGCTCTGCAGCAGAGATGGATCGGGCTTTCAGGGCCGGCCAGGGCGAATACGTGCAGCAACAAGGTCCGTTCCCCCAGAAGCTCGAAGCGGACGGTGCGGGTCATATCGTCGCGCAAGTCGGAAGGCAGATCGGCCCCTGCGGCTTTTCCAGCCTAGCATCGACGCGAGCGTGGCTTGCCACCGACATGGCCAGGGCATTCACGCGCGCCTATCGGAAGACTCGCGCCTACATGATCGAAACGCCGGCCATCGAGATTGCGAAGGCCGAGAAGTCATACTTCGCCGAGGTGGACCTGCAGGTACTCGCCAACTGCATTGCGAGCTATCAGCAACTCGGGTGCTGGACGCCACACATCGAAATCACGCAGGCCGCGTACGAGAAGACGTTGGACATCTACGAGTACAACGGGCTCCTGAAACAGCGTTGGGCTTACGACCAGGTCTGCGCCTTGCCGCCGTCGGTCGATTGACCTAGCGGCCTGTCGGACGCATTCACCGCGTCCCTATCCGCGTCGAACGGCGCGCGGTCAGCGGTTGCATACACGCTCGGCGCACGGCTTGCTATTCTCGACGCCCGACACCACCACACCGCACGAGCGCAGGGCACCACCCGGTGCGCTCACCGAGAGGAGATTCCATGTCCCACACCAGTCTACGCCGCATCGCGCGCCTGTCGACGGCAGCGGCGGTACTCGCCATCGCGACAACGGTCTGCGCCCAGCCCACGGTCAGCAAGCAGGTGCGGCTCATCCTGCCCTTCCCGCCGGGAGGCCCCACCGACATGCTCGGTCGAGCCGTCGCGCAGAAACTGTCGGAACTCGTCGGTCAGCCGGTCGTCGCCGACAACCGTCCCGGCGCCGGCGGCAATCTTGGCCTTGAGCTCGGCGCGCGCGCGCCGGGAGACGGGCACACGCTCGTGCTGTCGTCACCACTGGTCGCGATCAGTCCGCTGCTCTACAAGAAGCTCAACTACGATCCTGCACGCGATCTCGCCCCCATCGCGCAGGTCGCCCAGATTCAGAACGTCCTCGTCGTGCATCCGTCCGTACCGGCGAAATCGCTCAACGAACTGATCGATATCGCCAAGCGCAGCCCGGGGAAGCTCAACTTCGGGTCGGGCGGCATAGGCACGACCAGCCACCTCGCGCCCGCGCTGCTGCTCTCGATGACCGGCGTCAACATGACCCACGTCCCGTACAAAGGCACCGGCGTCGCGTTGACGGCCATGCTCGGCGGCGAAATCGACATGCTGATCATGGCCGTGCCGGCCGCACAGACCCAGATCCAGGCGGGACGCGCCCGCGCCCTTGCCGTGCTGGCAGACAAACGCCAGGTCACGCTGCCCAACGTGCCGACGTCGGCAGAGGCGGGTCTGCCCAATTACGAAGTGCCGATCTGGTACGGCATCCTGACCAGCGCATCGACGCCCAAGGAATGGGTCGGACGCTGGAGCACCGCCATCAAGCGCGCCCTCGACTCGGCCGATCTGAAGGATCGCCTCACGACCGCCGGCATCGAACCGCGTCCAACCTCGCCGGAGCAGTTCGCTGCCTTCATCAAGAGCGAAGGGACGCGGTATGCCAAGGTGATCAAGGACGCAGGCATCAGCCCGCAATGAACAGCTATGGCAGTCGTCAGAGCCGCTTGATCGCGGTCACGATGTTGCCGCATCCTTCGTAGCGGATATCGTCGAAGCAGACGCGACGCGCAATGGCGATGCCGCGGCCGTGGAGATCCATGATGCGGCTGGGATGCAGATCGAGGTAAGCCCGCCAGTCGAATCCCTCGCCCATATCGGTGACGGTGAATTCGATCTGTTCGGCACGGCGCTCCAGACCGAGGGTCGCGAAGCGATCGGCATAACGCGGATCGCGCATCCGGGCCTCGATCTCCTCGCCCCAGCGCCCTTCGAGCAGCATCCGCGATTTGTCGGCGTAGCTGATGCCGAGATTGCCGTGCTCGACCGCGTTGATCATGAGTTCCGCCAACCCCATGGCCGTCTGGGCGGCATCCGTCAAGCCGCTCGCCGACAACGCGGCGAGATTGCGGGCCTCGTCGAGCGTGCGAAACCGGAACTTGGCATGCTCGATCAGCTCGAAGCTGTCGCGCATGCGGGTGAATTCGGACACCAGGGAACGATGATCGCCGCGATCGCGGATCGCCGTGCGAACGATGGCCTGCAGCATCTCGGGCGAAAACGGCTTGGTGAGATAGTAGAACGCGCCCGCCTGCAGCCCCTCGATGACCTGTTCCGTAGCCGCTGCGGCCGTCTGCAGGATGACGGGCACGCCGCTCAACTCGGGGTGCGCCTTCATGCGCCGCAGAATTTCGAGCCCGTCCATATCGGGCATCATGCGATCGAGCAGCACGGTATCGTATCGATCCGGCGACTCGAGCAATCGGCGCCAGGCCGAAGTGCCATCCTCCGCTTCGTCGATGGCACATCCCTGATCGCTCAGGCATTCGCGCATGATGAACCGGTTGGTGGGGTCATCGTCCACGATGAGAAGGGAACCGCTGCTGCTGGAACTCATGTCGACGATCGAGGGCGCATTGTTGGCTCGAAGGTGGTTACGACCGAACGGCACCTACCTTGAATCTATAACAGACCACGACGAAGGTGCCGCCAGGCTCCCTGCCGTCGCAGCTTCCGGTACTCAGTTTCGCCGAACCGAGATGTCGCCGAGCCCCGCCAGCTTCCGCACCCGCTCCCCGACCGCTTCCGCATCGGCACGGCCGCTCAAATTGCCCACACGAACCCGATAGACGATCGCGCCGCCCGCGGTGCCGCTCGGACGAATCTGCGCCGGAAAGCCCGCCGCCCGCAACGTATCGTAGGCAGCGAGTGCGCTCGCCTGATCGTCGACTTCCGCCACGTAGACGTTCCAGCGGCCGCCGCCACGGGCCCCGCCTCGGCCGGGGGCGATCTCGGTCTCGGTGGCCCATTGCGCGAGCTGCTCGGCTGGGACCGGCTGCACGGGGAGCGCCGGCTGGTTGCGCGGGGCGATGTAGAACGAGAGCGGCTGGTCCATCACGAACTGCGCCTCGCCCTGGCGCTGAACGGCGATCCGACCCTCGATCAGGCAGACGATATCCCGATCGTCGGCGGCCTTGCCCCAGAGGTCCGTACCGCGGATTCCGGCAGTGACGGTGGCGATGCGCACGTCGACTTCGCGCCGACCGCGGAACTTGCTGACGAGCGGGGTCGTGAAGCGGAACGCCCCCTTGATGACATCCAGCGCTGCGGTGGCGAGGCCACGTTGTTCGGCTTCGCGACGCATCGAGAGGCGATCGACCGCAAGCTGCGCCTGCTCGCCGAGCTTGACCGAGCTGCCCTCGGCCAACCGCAGCAGGACCCTGCCGTCGGCGCCGCTGACGACCCGATCGCCGTTGCGCAAGGGCATGCCGACCGCCAGCGGTTCACGCGCACCCGCACGTTCCACCCAGGCGGGCGACTGGACGGCCTCGACGACAGCTTCGGACGCCTGCGCGGCCGCAGCCGACATCACGACGATGCAACATGCAATCAGCGCTCGGATCATCGGTGCCTCCCTGTCCCTGTCGATCGAGTGTGCACGCGCCCCAGGGGCCGCGCAAGTGCCCGTCCGCGAACGGGTTTACCGACCTATACAGTATAATTTTGTGCTTTCGTCCATTGTCGGACGCCCAACCGCCCCGCCGAGAACACCCCATGCACCAGCACTACCGTCCGAAGGACGTGGAGTCGGCAGCCCAGCACTTCTGGAACACGCGCCTATCCTTCCACGTGACCGAGGATGCCAGCCGTCCCAAATACTATTGCCTCTCCATGTTCCCCTACCCCTCGGGGAAGTTGCACATGGGGCACGTGCGCAACTACACGATCGGGGATGTCCTCTCGCGGTACTACCGGATGCGCGGCTACAACGTGCTGCAGCCCATGGGCTGGGACGCCTTCGGTCTGCCGGCCGAGAACGCTGCCATGGCCAATACGCAGTCCCCCGCCGGTTGGACGCACTCGAATATCGCCTACATGAAGGGCCAGCTCCAGGCGCTGGGCTTCGCGATCGACTGGCAGCGCGAGCTTGCCACCTGCAAACCCGATTACTACCGCTGGAACCAGTGGCTCTTCCTGCGCATGCTCGAAAAGGGCCTGGTCTACAAGACCACGGGGGTCGTGAACTGGGATCCGGTCGATCAAACGGTGCTCGCCAACGAGCAGGTGATCGACGGCCGCGGCTGGCGCACCGGCGCACTGGTCGAGAAGCGCGAGATCCCGATGTACTACATGCGCATCACGGCCTACGCGGATGAGTTGCTGAAATCGCTGGACGGGCTAGACGGCTGGCCCGAGCGCGTGAAGACCATGCAGGCCAACTGGATCGGCCGCAGCGAAGGGGTCGAGTTCAGCTTCGCCGTCGACGGCTCCGACGAGCGCATCAAGGTCTTCACGACACGTGCGGACACCATCATGGGCGCCACCTTCGTCGCCATCGCCGCCGAGCATCCCTTCGCACGCAGCTGCAGCGAAGGCAGTGCCGAGGTCGCGGCATTCGTCGAGCGCTGCCGCCAAGGCGGGGTCATGGAGGCCGAAGTCGCAACGCGCGAGAAGGAAGGCATCTTCACGGGCCGCTACGTGCTGCATCCGATCACCGGTGAACGACTCCCGATCTGGATCGCCAACTACGTGCTGTGGGGCTACGGCGAAGGCGCCATCATGGTAGTCCCCGCCCACGACCAGCGCGATTTCGAGTTCGCCACCAAGTACGCGCTGCCGATCGTCCCGGTCATCAAGCCGCTTGCCGCCACGCTCCCCGTGCCGCTGGAACGCGCCTACGAAGACTACGGGGTCTGCTTCAACTCCGGCGATCTCGACGGTCTCGACTTCGCCATGGCCACCGATCGGGTCGCACACAAGTTCCACGCCCTCGGCATCGGCGAGAAGCGCATCCAGTTCCGTCTGCGCGACTGGGGCATTTCCCGGCAGCGCTACTGGGGCACGCCGATTCCGCTGATCTACTGCGCCACCTGCGGGGACGTCCCGGTCCCGGATGCCGATCTGCCCGTCGTGCTGCCCGAAGACTGCGTGCCCGATGGCGCCGGCAATCCGCTCAACAAGCGTGCGGACTTCCTGCACGTCAAATGTCCGAAGTGCGGTAGCGACGCCCGGCGCGAGACCGACACGATGGACACTTTCGTCGACTCGTCCTGGTACTACATTCGCTATGCCTGCCCGGACGCCGGCAACAGGATGGCCGATGAGCGCGTGAAGTACTGGCTGCCGGTCGACCAATACATCGGCGGCATCGAACACGCGATTCTGCATCTGCTCTACTCGCGCTTCTGGACCAAGGTCATGCGCGATCTGGGTCTGATCGATTTCGACGAACCGTTCACCAACCTGCTCACCCAGGGCATGGTCGTTGCCGAAACGTTCTACCGCGAGGCGGCCGACGGCAAGAAGACCTGGTTCAATCCCGCGGACGTCGAGGTATCGCACGACGCCAAGGGTCGGCCCGTCGCCGCCAAGCTGATTGCGGATGGGGCTCCGGTCGTGATCGGCGGCATCGAAAAGATGGCGAAGTCCAAGAACAACGGCGTCGATCCGCAGGCCCTCATCGACCAGTACGGTGCCGACACCGCCCGCTGCTATGCGATGTTCGCATCCCCGCCGGAGCAATCGCTGGAATGGTCAGATTCGAGCGTCGAGGGCGTGTCACGGTTCCTGCGCCGGCTGTGGAGTTTCGGTGCGGAGATGCAAAGTACCCGCGCGACATCGCCCCTTGCCATGCCTGCGCTCGATGGCAATCTCGCCGCGGTACGCCGCGAAATTCACGCCGTGCTGCGGCAGGCCAATTACGACATCGGTCGCCACCAGCTCAACACGGTGGTCTCCGCCGCGATGAAGATGCTCAACTCGCTCGAGCGCGCACCGAAGGACGCCACGCCTGCGCGCGCCTGGGTGCTCGGGGAAGGGTTCTCGATCCTGCTGCGCATGCTTTCGCCCATCACGCCGCATGTCTGCCATGAATTGTGGCGCGAGCTGGGCTATGGCGAGGACATCCTTGCCGCGCCGTGGCCCGATCCCGATGAAGCCGCGCTGATCGAAGACGAAATCGAACTGGTCGTCCAGGTGAACGGCAAGCTGCGCGGCACCATCCGGGTGCCGAAGGATGCCTCTCGAGAGACCGTTCAAGACGCTGCGGCCGGCAATCCTGCCGTGCAAAAATTTCTGGAAGGCAAGGTACCGAAGAAGATCGTCGTGGTGCCCGGCCGACTCGTCAACCTGGTGATCTGATCATGAACGGCATCGAGTCGAACTTCGATCGACGAGGCGCAACGCATGCGTCGTGCGGCTTCGTGCCCACGCGGCGTCGGCTGCTGATCGCCCTCGGCGCGAGCAGCATGCTTGCCGCATGCGGCTTCCAGTTGCGAGGCAGCGCACAGTTGCCGTTTTCTACGCTACATGTGATCGGCGCAGGCAATACTCCGCTGGGTCAGGAATTGCGGCGCTCGCTGCGCACGAGCAACGTGCGACTGGAAGATGCACCCGGTCAGGCCGAAGCCACGCTGCAGATTCTGAGCGAGATCCGCGACCGCCTCATTCTGTCGCTCGGTGGTCAGGGTCGCGTACGCGAGTACAGCCTGCGTTACCGGCTCGCGTATCAACTCACGGGGAAGTCAGGCGTCATCACCCCGCCCACCGAAATCCTGCTCAAACGCGACATATCGTTCAACGACAACGAAGCGCTTGCCAAGGAATCCGAAGAAGCGATGCTCTACCGCGACATGCAGACGGACGCCGTACAGCAGCTCATTCGGCGACTGCAAGCCACGAAGCTCTCTGCGTCGTGACCGATCCGCTGCGGCCATGCGCGTAGGTTCGGAGCAGCTCCCGCAGCAGATCAAGCGCGGACTCGCGCCGCTCTACACCATCGTCGCAGAAGAACCGCTGCTCGCGCTCGAGGCCGCGGACAGGTTGCGGGCCGCGGCGCGCGAGGAAGGCTACACCGAACGCACGCTGCTCGTGGTGGAGAGCGGCTTCGAATGGGGAAGCCTCAATGCGGCGGGGGCGAGCCTGTCGCTGTTCGCGGAGCGCCGGCTCATCGAGTTGCGTATCCCGAACGGCAAGCCCGGCGTGAGCGGTGCCGCAGCGATCATTGCCTATTGTCGTAGGCTCCCGCCCGATACCATGACGGTCGTTCACCTGCCCGCAATGGACTGGCGGGCCGTACAGGCAGAATGGTTTCATGCGCTGGAGCAGTCCGGCACGCTCGTGGAGGCACGCGCGGTGGAACGCGCACGGTTGCCTCAGTGGGTCGCCGCACGCCTCGCACTGAACGGACAAAGCACCGACGACCCGACACTGCAGTTCATCGCCGATCGCGTCGAAGGCAATCTGCTCGCCGCCTGGCAGGAGGTGCAGAAGCTGTCGCTCCTGTTTGCTCCCGGCAAACTCGATCCGACGGCGGTTCGCAAAGCCGTGCTCGACGTCGCGCGCTTCGACATCGACGATGCTTCGACCGCGCTGCTCGCCGGCGATGGCGCGCACTTCGTGCACATCATGGATCACCTGCAGGCCGAAGGCGTCGGTCTGCCGCTCGTGCTCTGGGGCATGACCAACGATCTGCGCAGTGCTTATGCGCTCGGTCGTGCGCTCGATCGCGGCATGCCCATTGCCGCGGCGCTGAAGGAAGCGAAAATCTTCGGCCCGCGGCGCATCGTCATGGAGCGCGTGGCCTCGCGCTGGTCGGCCGCCGAACTACGTGGCGCACTCCTGCGCTGCGCTGCGATCGATCGGCTGATCAAGGGCCTGGGTCGGGGTGACCCGTGGGACGAATTGCGCGATCTCGGCCTCTCGCTGATGCGTCCGCGCCCCCCTGCCGGCGCACGATCGAAGGCTGCAGGTGCAGTGTAGAATGCCCACCATCATGGATATTCAGAGTTACATGGTCACGGTCGGCCGCCAGGCACGCTCGGCCTCTCGTCTCATCGCCCGCGCCGACACGGCCGCCAAGAACGATGCGCTGCGTGCGATTGCCGCAGCGATCCGCGGCAACACGGAGAAGCTCGCCGCTGCCAATACGAAAGACGTGAAGTCCGCCAAGGCACGCAAACTCGATCCCGCCGCCATCGATCGGCTCACGCTCACCCCCAAGGTCATCGAGACCATGGCGCAAGGCGTGGAGCAGATCGCCGCGCTGCCGGATCCGGTCGGCGAGATCGGCGATCTCAAGTTCCGCCCCTCCGGGATTCAGGTCGGCCGCATGCGCGTGCCGCTCGGCGTGATCGGGATCATCTACGAGTCGCGTCCCAATGTGACCGCCGATGCCGCCGCGCTGTGCCTGAAGTCGGGAAATGCATCGATCCTTCGCGGCGGCTCGGAGGCGATCCATTCGAATCAGGCCATTGCCGCGTGCGTCCATCAGGGCTTGAAGGAAGCGGGGCTGCCCGAGCACGCCGTGCAGGTGCTCGAAGTCGCCGACCGGGCGGCCGTCGGCGAACTGATCACGCTGCAGGAGTATGTGGACGTCATCGTACCGCGCGGCGGCAAAGGGCTCATCGAACGCCTCATGCGCGAATCGCGAATTCCGATGATCAAGCATCTGCATGGGGTCTGCCACGTCTACATCGACGATCGGGCCGATGTAGACAAGGCCATCCGCGTCGCAGACAACGCCAAGACCCAGCGCTACGGCACGTGCAACACGATGGAGACCCTGCTCGTACATCAGGGGATCGCAGCGGAGCTTCTGCCCCGGCTTGCACAGATCTATCTGGACAAGGGCGTCGAACTGCGCGGAGACGAAGCTTCGCGCAGACTGGTGCCGCAAATGAACGAAGCGACGGACGACGATTGGTCCGCAGAATATCTCGCGCCGATTCTCGCCGTTCGCATCGTGGCCGACATCGATCAGGCCATCGACCACATCGCGGCCTACGGCTCGCAGCACACCGACGCGATCGTCACCGAAGACATCACCCGGGCACGGCGCTTTCTTCGAGAAGTCGACTCCAGTTCGGTCATGGTGAACGCTTCGACGCGTTTTGCAGACGGTTTCGAATACGGTCTCGGCGCAGAGATCGGCATCTCGACCGACAAGCTGCACGCACGCGGACCGGTCGGCCTGGAAGGACTTACTTCGCTCAAGTACGTGGTGCTGGGCGACGGTCACATCCGCACCTGACGACGAGGAGCCCATGAGCAGAATGATCGACGTCGAAGTGCCCGACATCGGGGACTTCGACAATGTTCCCGTGATCGAAGTCATGGTCCGTCCCGGCGATGTCGTCGCCAAGGACGATTCGCTGATCGCCCTCGAATCCGAGAAGGCCACGATGGAGGTGCCAGCCCCCGTCGCAGGCACGGTGAAAGAGGTGCGCGTCAAGATGGGCGACAAGGTCGCCAGAGGCACGCTCATCCTGACGCTCGACGTCGCAGGCGAAGACGAACCGGCCGCAGCGACGACCCCTGCCGCCGCTACGCCCCCGGCGGCGGCGACGCCGAACACGAAACCCTCGCCGAGCGTTCCTGCTTCCACGCCGCCGAAAGGCGATCTGCACGCCGAGGTGCTCGTTCTCGGCGCGGGTCCCGGCGGCTATACGGCAGCATTCCGGGCCGCTGATCTGGGCAAGAAGGTGGTGCTCGTCGAACGCTGGCCCATGCTCGGCGGCGTGTGCCTGAACGTCGGGTGCATCCCCTCCAAAGCGCTGCTTCACATCGCCAAAGTGCTGACCGAAGCCCAGGAGGCCGAGCACGCCGGGATCAACTTCGGCAAACCGAAGGTCGATCTCGACAAGCTGCGCGCCTGGAAAGACGGCGTCGTCGGGCGCCTGACCAAAGGCCTGTCGGGTCTCGCGAAGCAGCGCAAGGTCGAGGTCGTGCACGGCGTCGGTAAGTTCACGTCCGAGCATACGCTCGCGGTCGAGCAGGCCGGCAGCACGAAGACGATCTCGTTCGATCACTGCATCATCGCCGCCGGCTCGGAATCGGCGCGCATTCCGGGGTTCCCGTACGTCGACGAGCGTCTCATCGATTCCACGGGTGCGCTGACGCTGGCACGCATCCCGAAACGCATGCTGGTGATCGGCGGCGGCATCATCGGACTCGAAATGGCGACGGTCTACGACGCCCTCGGCACGAAGGTCAGTGTGGTCGAACTCATGGATGCGCTCGTTCCCGGCGCCGATCCGGATTTGATCCGCCCACTGCGCAAGCGCATCGACAAGCGCTACGAGCAGATCCTGCTCAGGACGAAGGTCACGAAACTCGAACCGACCAAACAAGGCCTGCGCGCGCACTTCGAAGGGGAAGGCGCACCGAAGCCGCAGGACTACGATGCGGTGCTGCTCGCAGTCGGGCGCCGCCCGAACGGCCGCAACATCGCTGCCGAAGCCGCCGGGGTATCGGTCGACGAACGCGGCTTCATCCACGTCGACAAGCAGATGCGCACCAATGTGTCCCATATCTTTGCCATCGGGGACATCGTCGGCGAACCCATGCTCGCCCACAAGGCCACGCACGAAGCCAAGATCGCTGCCGAAGTCATCGCGGGTCACAAAGCGTTCTTCGATGCGCGCACCATTCCCTCGGTCGCCTACACGGATCCGGAAATCGCCTTCATGGGGCTGAGCGAAGCCCAGGCGAAGGCGCAGGGCATCGAGTTCGAAAAGTCCGTCTTTCCCTGGGCGGCAAGCGGCCGGGCACTGGCCATGGGTCGCGAGGAAGGACTCACCAAACTGCTGTTCGAGAAGGGCACGAAGCGCCTGCTCGGGGCAGGCATCGTCGGGCCGAATGCGGGCGAACTCATTGCCGAAACCGTGCTCGCGCTGGAGATGGGCGCGGAGGCCGGCGATCTCGGCTTGACCATCCATCCGCATCCGACGCTTTCGGAAACGGTGTTCTTCGCTGCAGAAATCGCGGAAGGCTCGATCACCGATCTCTATATGCCTAAGCGCTGAGGCGCCGCGGCTGGCGCACGCGCAACCTGAGCGGGCGGCGCATAAACCTCGAGACAGACTTAGTGCAGCGTGAGGCTCGTCAGGCGCATCGTAGGTTGAGGTTGTCCCGCGATTCCGCCCAGCAGGGCCACGGCTTCGTTCTCCAAGTCGGCATGCCGGCGGGCGTCCAGCGAGAGGATACGCAACGCAGCGTCGAGCACATGGGCAGATGCTTCGCTTTGTGCCACGCCGCGATACCGCTCGATGGCGCGATCGCCCAGCACGCCCAGCGCAATCATCCCGACCGCGGCATCGGCGATCGGGCGGGTTTCCATGTCGAGCACGAAGTCCGCATGATGCCACAGGATCGCGTCGCACATGGACTCGGGAAGTCCCCAATCTCGCGCCAGTACGGCACCTATCACGGCATGATCGGTGCCGAATCGCGCCTGTTCGAGTTCAGTCAGACCCGGCCCGAAGTGCCCGTCGCCAGCAATCGCCGCCGGATCGTAGTCCGGGAATCTATGGATGAGCACGGCACTCCCCGCGTCGCGGAACAGGCCGAAGGTATGCATTTCGTCGCGGTCGGCGCACCCCAGAACCTTGGCATAGAACGCCAAGGTCAGCGAAAGCTGGGTCGACGCCTCCCAGAAACTGGCCATCGCCTGCCGGCGGGTCGAGGGAAACACATTCCTGAGCAGCAGGCCGGCCATCAGCAGGGACGTGCGCTCGAGTCCCAGATACGCAATCGCCTGATGAACCGAGCGCGCCTTGCTGGCAAGTCCGTACCAGGCCGAGTTGACGGTCTTGAGCAGCGTTGCCGAGCTCGATACGTCTTTCGCGGCTTCAGTCGCGATGCGCTGAACGTCGGGATGCTCTCGCGCCAGCTCCCGGCCCATGGCGGCCAGAATGTCGGGACATGGCGGCAGCTGCAGTTTGCGTACGATCGCCTCGGCGTAGTCTTCGAGCCGGGCAAATTCCTGAGGAGTCATGCGTAGCCTCGTGGACAGTTCAAAGGATCGGGCCACCAAGCGGCCCAAAGACGCATGCCCGTGGATATCGGCTGCCGCCTGAACTTCTGAACTCGATCAGGCTCGACGCCCGCGCGAGCCTATGGAATCTGCGCCGAGTTCATGCGCCCGAGGATCATGCCGGTCTTGCGCAGGAGCCAGGGCGCCTGTCGATTGCGGTCGTAGAAGCGCGGACTCGGCACCATCGCCGCCAGCCGGGCGGCCTGCTCGGGACCCAACTGCGCCGCGGAGATGCCGAAATAATGCCGCGAGGCCGCCTCGGCCCCGTAGACGCCATTGCCCCACTCGATCACGTTGAGATAGATCTCCAGGATGCGCCGCTTGCTCATCATGGTTTCGATCATGACGGTAACGACCGCTTCCTGCCCCTTGCGCCAGAACGAACGCTCCCCCGACAGAAACAGGTTCTTCGCCAATTGCTGAGAGATCGTCGACCCACCGACGACGGTACGCTTCAGACGCTGGTTCTTTTCATGCGCCTTCTGGATGGCCTCCCAGTCGAAGCCTTCATGATCGAGGAACTTGCCGTCTTCTGCGGCGATGATCGCGCGCTTCAGGTGATTGGAGATTCGCGCATAGGGAACCCACGTGTGCCGCAACTGGGCTCTCGGATTCTTCTCGCGCAGGGCGTCGAGCCTCGCATCCATGAAGGCCGTGGTCGACGGATTGTGTTCCACCCACCACCAGACGTGGCCGAAGATCCAGAGCTGATACGCAAGGACCAGCCCGATGCCGAGGCCGACCAGGAACAGCAGGGAACGCCAGAGGAACCGGAACATCAAGGCACCTGCGCGTGAGCCGACGCGGACGGTCTAGCCGACCGACTGCTTGAGCATCGCCAACACCGGTGCCGTATCGGGCCGCACGCCCCGCCAGATGAAGAACGATTCCGCGGCCTGCTCTACCAGCATCCCCATCCCGTCGCTCGTCTGCAGGACACCGCACTCGCGGGCCCGGTCGAGAAAGGGCGTGCGCCCGCCCGCGGCGTACACCATGTCGTAGACGACGCAATCCTGAGCAAAGATCGAATTGGGAACAGGCGGCACTGCCCCCTGGAGGCTGGCCGACGTCGCGTTGATGATCAAGTCGAACGCCATCCCGTTCAACTCGTCGTAGCCGCGAGCCCGCACATTGCCGAAGAGCCCGAAGCGCTCCTCGAACGCTTGCGCCTTGGTCGCATCGCGATTGGCGACGACGACCATCCTTGCTCCGCGTGCGATCAGCGGCATCATGATGCCGCGCGCGGCACCGCCTGCGCCAAGCACCAGGACGCGGCGCCCGGGCAGTCCGACCCGGAGGTTCTTCTCGAGATCGTGGAGCAGCCCGGCGCCGTCGGTGTTCTCGCCGTGGATGCTGCCGTTCTCGAACACCAGCGTATTGACCGCCTGCGCGAACTTGCCGCGCTCGGACACGGTATTGCAGGCCGCCAGCGCATCCTGCTTGAACGGCACCGTGACGTTCAGTCCCCTGCCCCCATGAGCGATGAATCGATCGACTTCAGTGCGAAACCCGCGCAGCGGCGCCGGCAGCTTGACGTATACGATGTCTTGCCCGGTTTGACGCGCGAACTCGGCGTGGATCTGCGGCGACTTGCTGTGACTTACCGGATTGCCGATGACGGCATAGCGCTCGGACATTGTCGTGCCTGTTCTCGGCGTCTGTTGATGAAAGCCGCTGCGCGATCGGCCTCGCTCCCTGGCCGTATCGGGGACATGGAACGTCTATTGTGCCTGCACCGCCGACATACCGGCAATGCGCCCCCCACCCCGTGCGTCGCGGGGCGGTTATCGCGCCGGCTTGGCCGCGCACGTCTTCGTCAGTCGGCCTGGAATCGGTCGGCGCGAGTGAATGTCCAGGTGCGCGTGACACTCAGGATATCGGTATCGCGCGCAATGTCGGGCGGCAACGCCGCGAACGGAGCAGCCAACCGCACGATATCGAGAGCCGCCTGATCGAGTGCCTTGTGCCCGGACGAGCGATTGATCTCGACTTTCTCGAGCGAGCCGTCGACGCGAATCTCGACGGTCACGAGCAGGCTGCCGTACACGCCGCGTGCCGCGGCAGGGTAGTTGAGCTCGCCGACGCGCTCGATCTTCAAACGCCAGCCGTCGAGATAGTGAGCGAACCGCGACTCCTTCGCGCGGGCGCCGATGAAGGTGCGTCGCGGACGCTTGTTGTAATCCTCCATGCGCCGGCTGATCTGCCCCTGCAGTTGAATCATCTCCCGGCTGCTGCTCACGATATCGGAGGCCGTGGGGAGCGCGTTGCTGTCGGGCTGCGGATCGAGGCGCGGACGAGTCTCCGGCACGGCCACCGATGGCGCGGGATCCTGCGTCTGCGTCATGACGGGCGGGGGCTCGATCTCGCGCGTCGGCGCTCGACGCATATTGAGCGAGACGTCCGGATCGGGCGCACGAGGCGTGACCGGCAGCGGCGTCCTGATACGGCGATCGGCCTCGGTGTTGCCGCCGCCGTCGAGGTTGTGCTGCGCGAGGATGTCGGCCTTCTGAGGTGCGGTCTGGGTCCTCGCGTTGACGAGCTCGACCGTCAGTTCGGGTTCGGTGGGCTTGAACGGCGTCGGCACGCCGATACCGCTGAACACGAGAATGAACACCACGTGCGCAATCAGGGAGGCCACCAGGGCGAGTTCCAGCCGCGCCTGGGCGTCGCGACCGAGTGCGACGAACGTCAGATCCCACCCTGGGGCGGACCCGAACGGTGAAGCGGCGGGTTTGACGACATGGGCCATGGACGGATTGTACGGAACATCCCTCGCCGCGTCATACAAAATACTGGGATAACAGGGGGTTGCCGTGATTACTGAACGTCGGGCGTGACGCATTCCCGCAACGAATCGCGGCTTCGGATCAGACGTCGACCCGAGCGACGAATTCACAATCGATTTCGACATCGATCAGGTCGATGCGCGCAATGCTCAATTCGACCCGTGCGCCGCCGGGCACATCGGGCATCGACGGCACCCGCAGAACGAGGGGCAATCGCTCCATGCGCACCAGGTTCTCACGGATGACTCGCGCCGTGAGCGACGAGAGCTGCTCCTGCACGATCCAGCGCAGACACCAGTAGCGCTCCATGTGCCGCTGAAAATCGGCATACGCATCGTACGCGAGTTCGAACGCACGCACTGCGCCGAACAGCGCCTCGCTGTTGCGTGGATACGGCGGCTCCTGGCCGAGCAGGAGCGCAATCAGCTGGCGCTGATTGACGAGGTCGACGTACCGGCGCAGCGGAGAACTTGCCCAGGCGTAATGCGTGACCCCCAACCCCTGGTGGGGCGCGGCGCTGGTACCGAGCTTCACCCGCCCTTCGCGCTGGGAGCGGAAGATCCCCATCAGATTCTCGTCGTCGAGCAGCTTGCCCCAGCGCGAGTTCACCAGGATCATGAGTTCGGAGACGACCTTGTCGATCGGTGAACCGCGCTGCCGCTCGACGATGTCCACACGATCGTTCTCCACGCGAAAGGCGTACTCGGCGCGGGCTTCGCGTCCGGTGTCCGCCTTGCCTCGACCGATCTCGAGCTGTACGGCGAAGCGATGCAGCGCGAGCAGTTCAGCGCCGAAAGGATGATCGACCTGCCCCACTGCGACCGCGTCCTCGTTGAATGCAGCATCCAGACCATCGTGGCGCAGATTGTCGGCGATGAACACCGACTCCACCCGCGACTGCGTGCTCTCGACTTCGAACTGCGGCGAGACGTCGGCGTAGAAGGACAGCGCAGGCGCGTGCCGCCCCGCCTGCAGGGTGTAGCGTTCGATCGCGGTGTCGGGAAGCATCGTGATCTTCGCGCCGGGCATGTACACGGTCGACAGGCGCTGACGTGCCACCTGGTCGAGCGGCGTATCGGGTGCAATCCCCAGCGCCGGCGCTGCGATGTGAATTCCGACGCGCATGCCGCCGTCGGGGCGCGGCACGACGGAAAACGCGTCGTCGATCTCGGTCGTGGACGCATCGTCGATGCTGTAGGCAGGCGCCTCGGCCTGCGGCAGATCCGCCGGCAGATCGGGCAACGGCAACTCGGGAAACCCTGCGCCTTCGGGGAAGTGCTCGAACAGGAACCGTCCGAGGTGGTATCCGAACGTCGAAGGCAATGCACCGCAACGATCGAAGAGCTTGGGCGGCGTGAGTTTCAGCGCTTCGCAGGCTGCCTCCATCGCCTTGACTTCGATGGTGTTGCGATCCGGCTTGTAGAGCAGGCGCTCGCGCAGCGGTTCGAATTCCGGCGGCAGCACCCCCGTGGTGAGCTGCTCGTAATAGCGCTGCTGCTGTTCGGCCTGCCGCTGCTTGCGTTCGACGGCGGCAAGTGCGGCGCGCAGCGATTCCTCCGGAGCCGCCTTGAACCGGCCCTTGCCGCGACGATAGAAATACATGGGCGCCGCGTGCAGCTTGATCAGCAGCGCTGCAGCTTCGACTGCGGCAGGCGCATGGCCATAGTAGTCACGTGCGAGCGCGTGGAAATCGAACTCGTCCTGACCGCAACACTGCCACAGGAAGTCGAGATCCATGTCGTCGGAGAGCGATTGCGCTTTCGGCATGAAACCACTGAGCGCGGCATCGTCGAAGCGCAACAAGACATTCGAAGTCTTCACCTTCGCGCGCTTGCCGGATGCGGTTTCGACCTGCAACGAGGCTTCGTTGTCCGCCAGCACCGTGCCGAGCTTGAAATCGCCCTGCTCTTCGAACAATACATTCATGACCGGAAGACCTGCGGCAGGACCACTGCGGCGTTTGGAGGGACCGGGATTCTACCAGCGCGGACGTACCGCAAGTCGCCTTCGATTCGATGCCGGCCTACTCCATTCGCCCTACGTCGCCGAAGGCGATGACTGCGTCGAGATAGTCCTGAAACTGACCGAATCCGTGATCGCCCCCCGCGTGCACGATGTGCCGCGCATCGCGGTACTTGGCGATTGCGACGTTGCTGTCGAGGACCTCGTCGCCCGTCGCGACGATGAGCAGGTAGCGTTCGGGACGCGTGATGGAATCGATGTGCAACTCGTGCAGTTCGTCGACATGGACCTGCGTCAGTTCGTACCGGGCGCCCGTGTAGAGGTTGGTCTGCGGTCCGAGATGCGCTGCAAGCAGATCGTGCGGCCGGATCGCCGGGTTCACGAGCACGGCCCTCGATCCATGGCGTTCTGCAAGCCACGTTGCGTAGTGACCGCCGAGCGAGCTGCCGATCAAGGTGATGCGCGTCGGATCCCGATGGCGCAAGAGCGTCTCGATCGTCGCAATCGCTTCGCGAGGCCGAGACGAGAGTTCGGGCGCCGCGAATTCGGACGCACGCCCCCGCGCCGACAGGTATTCATGGAGCAACCGCGCCTTGAACGAGGCCGGCGAGCTGTTGAAGCCGTGCAGGTAAATGAACATGGGTCGCTTGTCACAATGCATCATTGACAATAGTGAAGTCGGATGCTCCAATCAATCATGAAGATAGCCCTCCGAACCAGCGATAACGAGCAATCCTCGCCGTGAAATCGCTGATCAGTTTACTCGCCGCCGTCGCGCTGCTCGTCTGGGGCACCCACATCGTCCGGACGGGTTTGCTGCGCATCTACGGCGCGAACCTGCGTCGCGTTCTCGCCAGCAGCGTGCGCAATCGTGTCAGCGCCATGGCGGCCGGCATGGGCGTCACCACGCTGCTGCAAAGCTCCACTGCTACGGCGCTGATTGCGAGTTCCTTCGTTGGACAAGGTCTGATCGCCACTGCCCCGGCCCTGGCAGTCGTGCTTGGGGCAGATGTCGGCACCAGCGTGGTCGCGCAGATCTTCTCGCTCGATCTCTCCTGGCTGTCGCCGCTGCTCATTCTCGTCGGCGTGATTCTGTTTCTCTCCCGCCGCAACACCACGGCCGGTCGCCTCGGGCGCGTCTCGATCGGCTTCGGTCTCATCATCCTCGCGCTTCAACTCATACTGCAAACCACCGCGCCACTCACCGCGACGGCCGGTGTGAAGACCCTGTTCGCCACGTTGTCCGGCGATCCGCTGCTGGACATGCTGATCGCCGCCGTCATGACCATCGTGTGTTACTCGAGCCTGGCGGTCGTACTGCTGACAGCAACTTTGGCCGCATCGAACGTCATCACGCCCGAGGTCGCCCTCGCGCTGGTGCTGGGCGCCAATCTCGGCAGCGGTCTTCTCGCCGTGCTGACCACGCTGGGCGCGGCGCCCGAAGTACGTCGCATCCCTCTCGGCAATCTGATCTTCAAGGTCACGGGCTGTCTGCTCATAGCCCCGTTCCTCGGCTCGATCACCGGTCTACTCGGTGCGATCGATCCCGATCCGCAGCGGTTGGCAGTGAACTTCCACATGGCATTCAACCTGACACTCGCGCTGTGCTTCGTGTTCGCGATCGGTCCCGTCGCGCGCCTGACCGAACGCATGCTGCCCGCGCGCCCCAGGCAGGACGATGCGAGCCGCCCCCGCCATCTCGATCCCGTCGCGCTCGACACGCCGGTCCTCGCGATCTCCTGTGCGGCCCGCGAGGCCCTGCGCATCGCCGATACCGTCGAGACGATGCTCGTGGGCGTCCTGGACGTGATTCGTCACAAGGATCGCGATTTGTCGCGACGGCTGCGCATGATGGACGACACTGTCGACGAGTTGTACACCGCAGTGAAGCTCTACCTCACACAGATCAGTCGCGAAGCCCTCGAAGACCGGGAAGGCAAGCGCTGGACCGACATCGTCTCATTCACCATCAACATGGAGCAGATCGGAGACGGCGTCGAACGCATCCTGCGCGACATCGAAGACAAGTTGATCAAGCGCGGGGCGAGCTTTTCCGACGCGGGGATGGCCGAGATCGTCGAACTGCATGAACGCCTGGTCGCCAATCTGAGACTGGCAATGAGCGTCTTCCTCAACGGAGACCTCAAGGGCGCTCAGGCGTTGATCGCACAAAAAGTCGAATTCCGCGAGCGGGAATTGAGCTTCGCCGAATCGCATTTGCAGCGGCTCGCATGGAATACCCCCGAGAGCATCGAAACGAGCTCCCTGCACCTGGATCTCATCAGCGAGATGAAGCGGATCAACTCGCACCTCTGTTCGGTGGCCTACCCGATTCTCGAAGATGCCGGCGTTCTGTCGCGCAGCCGGCTGAAGTCGGAGACGGCGGCCGCCGAAATCTCGATACGCGCCGAACAACGAACCGAAGCAGCGCCGGCCGGGTCCAAGTTCCGGCCAACTACCTAGTTCAGACGCGCATGGACGAGCTCACGATCACCAGCATCTGCCAACTGCTCGAATCGAAGGGTTCGGCGCGCATGCCCTCGAGTGTGGTCAGCCTCCTCGATCACGCCCTGCAGACCGCAGCGCTGGCCGAACGCGCAGGCGCGAGCAACCCACTCGTCTGCGCATGCCTGCTGCACGATATCGGGCATGTACTCGACAACCACGCCTTGACGGGAGCGCCGGACGCAGTCCGGCCACGCGGTCACGGCGCCCGGGCTTCAGCACGTCTGGACAAGCTCTTCGGGGCTGCCGTCGTCGATCCCATTCGATTGCACGTCGACGCGAAACGGTATCTCTGCTATGCCCATCCGGGGTACGCGCACGGGCTGTCCGTCGATGCGCGCCGCTCGTTGGAAGTTCAAGGCGGTGCCTTCTCGCCGGACCAGGCCCGAACCTTCATGCAGGAACTGCATGCCGTCGATGCCGTCAATCTGCGGCTTTGGGACGATCAGGCACATGTCGTCGGCGCCGCCACGCCCACCCTTTCGCACTACGCTGTACTGCTGCGAACCTGCGTCCTGCCCAAGGGTACGCTGCAGGCGCCCAGGTAGGAGGTCGGTCATGCAGGTCGGCGTACCCAAGGAAATCAAGTCGCACGAATATCGCGTGGGCCTCACGCCGTCGAGCGTGCGCGAGCTGACCAGTCGCGGTCATCCGGTGCTCGTCGAACGCAACGCCGGCGTCGGCATCAGTGCCAGCGATGCCGACTACGAGCGCGCCGGCGCCGAGGTCGTCGCCACGCCCGATGAGATCTTCGCCCGCGCCGAACTCATCGTGAAGGTGAAGGAACCGCAGCCGCAGGAGCGCAGCCAGCTGAAGGACGGGCAGGTGCTCTTTACGTATCTGCACCTCGCCCCCGATCCCGAACAGACGAGCGCAATCGTGAAGTCCGGTGCCACCTGCATCGCGTACGAGACGGTGACGGGTGCCGACGCCAGTCTGCCCCTGCTCGCCCCCATGTCGGAAGTCGCCGGGCGCATGAGCGTACAGGCCGGTGCGCGCTGTCTGGAACGTGAGCATGGCGGCATGGGCATCCTGCTCGGCGGCGTACCCGGCGTGCCGTCGGCCCGCATCGCCATCCTGGGCGGCGGCGTGGTCGGTTTCAACGCGGCGCAGATGGCCATCGGCACCGGCGCCCAGGTTGCCGTGATCGATCGCAACGTGGACGTGCTGCGACGCATCGATCGGCTGCTCGGTGCACGCGTGATGACGGTCTATTCGAACCGCGACAACATCGAGAAGCAGGTGCTGGCCGCCGATCTCGTGATTGGCGGCGTCCTGATTCCCGGGGCTGCGGCACCGAAGCTCGTTTCGCGCGATCTCGTCAGCCGGATGAAGCCCGGTGCCGTGATCGTCGACGTCGCCATCGATCAGGGCGGCTGCGTGGAAACATCGCGCCCGACCACACACGCGGATCCCACGTATACCGTCGATGGGGTCGTGCATTATTGCGTCACCAACATGCCCGGCGCCGTTCCGCGCACTTCGACCTATGCACTGAACAACGCCACGCTGCCCCACGTGCTCGCGCTTGCGCAGTACGGTGTCCGGGAAGCACTGCGGCGCGATCCGAACCTGCGCGCCGGACTGAACGTGCACGCGGGCGAGGTTACCTGCAGGGAAGTCGCTGCCGCGCTCGGCTACGCGGCAGTCGATCCGTTGACCGCCCTCACCCGCTGAGCATGCCCGATACGTGCCGGCGGCTAGCGGTGGCCTCGCCGCGCGAATGACTTTCGGCATCACCGCACTGGTGCTTCTTGCTGCGCTCATGCATGCCAGCTGGAATGCCCTGATCAAGAGCAGCCGGGATCCCGCCCTGAACACGGCCATGCTCGTCGGTGCGACAGCGGTGCTATGCGCCCCGCTGCTGCCGCTCGTGCCGGCACCGGCGAGCGCCAGTTGGCCGTTCATGCTGGGCTCGGTGCTTGTCCATCAAGTCTATTTCGCGCTGCTCGCGCAAGCATATCGCCATGGCGATCTGAGCTTCGCCTATCCGCTCATGCGGGGCCTGCCGCCGGTACTCGTTGCCTGTGCAGGGACACTGCTGCTGCCCGATGCGACGCCGCCGACGCTGTGGCTGGGAGTAATCGCTGTCAGCATCGGCGTGCTCTGGATCGGCGGCTTTCGTCACATGTTGCGTCATGCCCAACTGCGTCCTGCGCTGATCGCGCTGGCGGCCGCCGCGTTGATCGCGTGCTACACGTTGATCGACGGCATGGGTGTTCGGCGCGCCGAAAGTCCGCTGGGCTATACCGTCTGGCTGACCTTTTTCGCCGCGTTGCCCTACATGGCGAATGCCTGGCGGACCCAAAAGACAGCCCTAATGCGCCATGCAGCGTCGCATTGGCCGCGGGCACTGCTCGCCGGAGCACTGAGCGTCGGTGCCTACGCGATCGCGTTGTGGGCGATGACCCACGCCAGCGTCGCCGCCGTCGCCGCGTTGCGCGAGACTTCGGTGATCTTCGCAGCACTGATCGGCTCGCTGCTGTTGAAGGAGCCGTTCGGGCGACATCGCGTCACGGGCGCATGCATCGTCGTGATCGGCATCGCGATCATGAAGCTTTGATCCGGTTCAAGCCGCGTCGAGTTTCGCCTGCTGCCAGGCGTCCAACTTCGCGCGTGCGCCGTTGCGTGCAGGGTCCAGCGCGGCGTCGTGACCCGCCTTTTTGCACGTCAGCTCGATGACATAGCCGTTCGGGTCGCGGAAATAAATCGAATCGACGAAGCCGTGGTCCGCGATGCCGCGCGTCTCGACGCCGGCTGTCTTGCCTTTTGCGAACAAGGTCTCCAGCGTCGGCCGATCGACCTCCAGCGCAATGTGCAAGTCGAAGTCGTGCTGCGCCTTGAACGCGAACGGCTGATCGGGCGCTTCGAAGAAGGCCAGGAACGAGCCGTCGCCCAGCCTATAGAACGAATGCAGTACGTTGGCGGCGCGCCCCGTCTTGGTGGTCCGGATCTCGAACGCCTCAGCGAGCGGCAAGCCGAGAAAGTCTTCATAGAAGCGTCGGGTTTCGCCGGAATCGCGGCACCGGTACGCGTTGTGATGCAGCCCTTTGATCATTGTGCATTCCCTCCAGGTTTCCTGCATAGGCACGCGCCCCGCATCGGGGTGCACCGCTAGTGTCCTGTGTCGGAGATTCGTAGCATAGGTGCGGGTCGCTACCATCGATCCCATGCGTGGGAAAAGTGTCGAAATCGGCGCCAGACGCGAAGGAAACCGGAGCCAGGTTGGACACCTGCGAGGATTTCCGACAAAGTATGGTGTCGATTCTCGGCGCTTTTATGGCACGAATCTCCGACACAGGACACTAGCGCAAACCTTCGAACTGCTTATCCTTGAACGGTGCGACGAAGTGAGCATAGAACGCTTCGTTCGCCCTGGACCAGCTCGGTCGCACCTTGATCGTTTCGATCCACCGCGTGACGTTCGGCCATGCTGCGTAATCGAGATGCACCACTTCGCCGAGGGTGAGATAGCACGCGCCGAGGTAGTCGGCAATCGTGATATCGGCGCCGCACAGATAGGAGTCAGCGCCGAGCAGATGCTGGTCGAGGATCTGGAGCCAGCCCCGCGACTTCTCCCGCCCCCATGCGAGGAGCGCTGCCTGCACCCGTTCGTCTGCGCGCTTGTAGTTCGGCAGGCACTGTGGATAGATGACCCCGTAGCCGAGATCCCGATAGAGGCCCGTATTGAGCCAATCCATGCGCTCGTTGACCCGTGCTCGCGCTTTCGCTTCCCGCGGGTATGTCGGCGATTCTGCCTTGTCCGCGAGATATTTCAGGATCGCCGAACCTTCGCTCAGCCCGAACCCGTCGTCCACCAGATACGGCACCTGCCTGCACGGATTGATCGCTGCGAAATCGGGCTTCAGGTGCGCGCCCGAGAAGAGATCGACGAGCTCCAGCTCCAGATCGATCCCAGCCTCGTCAGCCAGCATCATGATCGGTCGACAGGTCGTGGAGACGGGGTGGTAATAGAGCTTCATCGCAACCTCTTGCCGAGGGTCTTCGTGCGCTGCGTCACGCAAGCAGCATTGGGGGCGCACGCCGGTGCCAGCGTATCGCATGGAACCGGAATGCTACCAAGCCGGTCGCGGATGGGAAACATTGGCCCGCACACTCGGCGAACTCCGCACCCGCAAGCGCATGTCCGGGCACATGCCTTGCGCATCGACAGGTCGACGATTTCCTTTCTTCAAGGGACGACGAATGAGTACCCAATTTCACTCGACGGCACTCGCATGGACGACAGCCGCCGTCATGACCGCAGCACTGCTCAGCGCGTGCAAACCCGAGCCTCCGATTCCGTCGGTCGCACCGACCGGGGCACCAGGCACCGGCGTGACGCCCGCTTCCGGAACCGCGCCGGACGCCCCCGTGGCAGATCCGCGCAAGAACATGTCCGAGGCGGATTCCGATTTGGCAGGTCGGATCGAATCTGCTCTGAATGCCGAAACCTCGCTGCACGGCTCGCGCATCGGCGTCAGGGCCGCCGATGGCGTCGTCACCCTCACCGGCAGCACACGCACCCCGGATCTGCGCAGTATGGCATCTCAGATCGCACTTTCGGTCACCGGTGTGCGTCTGGTACGAAACGAACTCGCCGTGTCGGTCGAGACCTGATCCCGTGGCGGTCCGGGTTGGACGCTACGCTGCCTGGACGGGCCTGATCCTCGCCCTCGCCGTCGTCGTTTTTCTGGCGGTTTTCGACTGGAACTGGTTGAAACGCCCGATCGAAAGCGCCGTTGCGCGCGCGACGGGGCGCACGCTCGTCATCGAAGGCAACCTGTCCGGGCAATGGCGCCTCACGCCTCGGGTGCGGATGGAACACGTGCGGCTGTCGAATCCGTCGTGGGCTCGCGCACCGCAACTCATTCAGGCAGATGCCATCGAACTTCGCATTGCGCTGCTGCCGTTGCTGGCTAAGCGCATCCACATCCGGGAGTTGTTTCTGCAGCAACCCGAGGTAAATCTGCAAAGAACCCGGGACGGCCGCGCGACCTGGGTGTTCGACAAGGCCCAGAACGCAAATGACGACCCGGACGAAACGCGAACTGTCATCGATACGCTCAGCGTCGATCGTGGCGTCCTGCACTACCTCGACGACACCATACCCGGCGCAGTGACGGCGACGGTGACCGACCGGGCCAATGCCGAAGATCCGCGGAGCCTCAAGTTCACTGTCCAGGGCGAGCTCATGGGCGAGCCGGTGAAGCTTGACGGCGAGACCGCGTCGCTGCTCTCGTTGCGAGATGCGAGCCGGACACTGCCTCTGCTCGTATGGGGCGTATTTGCGAACACCAAGATTCGAATCGAAGGCGAACTACACGGACTCGCCACGCCGGGTGAAGGCCGCATTCGCTATCAGGTGAGCGGCCCCAGCCTGAGGCTCCTCGAATCCGCGTTCCGGGTACCTCTGCCGGAGACGCCTCGATATGCGATCACGGGCTTGCTCGTTCGCAAGGGCAACCGCTGGGAGACCAGCGACCTCAAAGGCAAAGTCGGCCAAAGCGACATCGCCGGTACGGTGGCCGTGGAGACCGGGGGCGCCACGCCCCGGCTCGAAGCCGATCTGCGCTCGACACTGCTCGATCTTGCCGATCTCGGCCCGCTGATCGGCGGGACCAACCGATCACGGCTCAAGCCCACGGAAAGTGAGGCTGCACGGCTATTGCCAACTCGCACCTTCGACCCCGCGAGCTTTCGCAAGCTCGATGCGCATGTCGTTCTGAAAGCGAACCGGATCGTGCGCGTGGCCGCATGGCCGTTCGACGATTTCAGCGTCGACTTCCGGATGAACGACGGTCGCATCGTGCTGGACCCGCTCCAGTTCGGCATGGCCGGCGGCGATCTGCGCGGACGCGTCGAGTTCGACGCGAGCGCACCCCCCATCCGATCGGTCGTCGTGGCACGCATGGACAACGTCGACGTATCGCGCATCGCACCGGATCAGGAAACGCTCGGCAAAGCCGTAGGCACGCTCTCCGGTCGGGTGGATTTGCGCGGGCGCGGCAATTCGATCGGAGCGATGCTGGCTAGCGCCGACGGACGCCTGACCATGCTGTTGAGCAATGGCAACGTACCCAGCCTGCTGCCGGCCATCATCGACCTCGACGGCGCGCGCGTGCTCGCCAATCTGGTCGGCTCCAAACCCGAAAGCGTGCGCTGCTCCGCGATCGATGTCTCGGTCGAAAAAGGCATCGCCGCTCCGACTGTCGCGGTGATCGAGACCGACACGACCGTGCTGACGCTTTCCGGTCAGGTCAACCTCGAGAGCGAGGCGATGGATCTGAAGCTCACGCAGGCGCCGAAGAAGCCGAGCTTCCTCTCCATACGCACGCCCATTCTGGTCGAGGGCACGCTGTTGTCACCGGATCTGGCACCGGCGCCTGGACCGCTGGCGGCACGGGCAGCCGCGGCCGCCCTGCTCGCGCTGGTCAATCCGCTGGCGTCGGTGTTTGCGTTGATCGAGACGGGACCGGGGGAGGAAGGGACGTGTCCGGTGATCCAGCAGGGATACGAAAACCGGGGCAAGAACGCCTCGGGCAAATGAAACGAGCCTGCCCGGCGACACCGAACAGGCCCCTTGACGACGCGGGACTCGAAGCGCTTTAGACGACGCCGGACACCCCCCCGTCGACGTTGATGCAGGTGCCGGTGATGTAATTTGCAGGTTCCGAGCACAGGAAAGCGATGGCGTTGGCCATGTCCTCGGGCTCACCCATGCGCCCCATGGGAATCGCCTTCGCTTGCGCAGCGAAATGTTCCTCCGGCGTGCGGCCCAGACGCTTCGCACTGCGCTCCTGCTGCGGTGTCTTGATCTTGCCCACGCATGCGATGTTGACGCGAATGTTGAACGGCGCGAGTTCCTTCGACAGCGCCTTGGCGAGCGTGACGCTCGCCTGCCGACTCACGACGGTAGGCAGCTGGTTTGCGGACGGGGTAGCAGCCGCGGTCATGGAGAGCATGACAATGCTGCCGCCGCCCTGCTTCTTCATGTGCGGTACGACGCAGCGCACGCCTTCGATCGGCGCGAAGAGCTTCACTTCCACGTCGGAGCGCCACATCTCTTCGGTCACCTTGTCGAATGCGTTCTGGCCCGAACCGCCGGCATTGTTCACCAGCGCGTCGATACGCCCGAAACGCTTGACGGTCTCTTCGATGAACCGCGGCATGTCCTTCGTCGCATCGCCGGTCACGGCAAGCACCTGGACGCCGAGCGCTTCGATTTCGCTCGCTGTCTTCGCGAGGGGTTCGGCACGACGAGCGAGCAGTGCTACGTTGGCGCCTTCCATCGCGAAGCGCAATGCGGTCGCACGACCGATGCCTTCGCTGCCGCCCGTGACGGCGACGACCTTGCCTTTGAGTCCCAGATCCATGTGATCTCCTTATCGTTGATTGCCCGGAAGAACGTGTGATTTTCCGGCCCACAGCCGGGCGGCCATTATGGCCGATTCCGAACGCGGTGCAGCGGATTATTGCTCGCCTGTGCGGTCGACTCACCGCATCCGGAGGGCCAGCTTGCCGATCGCCCGGCGGGAGGTGATCGCCTCGAACGCGCGCGCGAATTCGGCCAGCGGATAGACCGCGCTCACGAGGGGTTTCACCTTGCCCTGTTCATAGAAATCGAACAGCTCCGACATTACCTTGCGCATCTCGACGGGATGATGGTCCCGATAGTCGCTGATCTGTAGACCCAGCACCGCAATGTTCTTCACCAGCAGGTAGTTCGCCTTCATCTCGGGAATTCGGCCTCCGGCAAACCCGACCACGACGAGGCGACCGCTCCACGCGATGGCACGCAGGCTCGCATCGAACACGTCGCCGCCCACCTGTTCGATGACGACGTCGGCGAGGCGTCCGCCCGTGGCCTCACGCAGTTGATCGCGCAAGCTGTCGCGCAGATTCGGCGCGCTGGTGTCGACGATATAGTCGGCGCCGCAGCGGCGTGCGACTTCAGCCTTGTCCGGCGTGCTGACCGCGGCCGCCACCCTGGCGCCCATCGCCTTGGCGAGCTGGACCGCAGCGAGTCCGACGCCCCCGGTCGCGCCGGTCACGAGAACGATCTCCCCGGGCTGAACCTGCGCACGTTTCCTCAGTGCATAGTGCGCCGTCTGATACACGAGCCCGAAACACGCCGCCTCTTCGAAGGACATGTCCTTCGGGATGACGAAGCAGTTGGACTGCGAGACCACAGCCTGCTCGCCGAACGCGCCGTGCTCCATCCACACGAGAACACGATCACCCGGTGTGCACGTCGTCACGCCTTTGCCCAGCGCTGCGACGACGCCTGCGCACTCTTTGCCGGCAACGAACGGGCGCGGCGGCAGGATCTGATACTTCCCGCCCATCACCAGGATGTCGGGGAAGTTCACGCCAGCCGCGTGCACCTCGACGAGGACTTCGCCGTCGCTGGGGTGCGGCGCTGGAAATTCTTCGACATGGATGCTCTCGGGCAGGCCGAATTCGCGAACGACGATGGCTTTCATGATCGGCAGGAATCACTCAGAAACGGATCGGGATCGAGATGGTAACCGCAGGCGCTCCAGTCGTCGCGTATCGGGGCTACCCTGCAATCTTTGCTGGATCGATCGCCGAAGCAGATTCGCCCGTCCGCGGTCTGCTCCATCGCGACCGTCCGGGAATGCCCGGTTCGCCGACCCCTGCGTCCTGGGCGACAATGCCCGACGCCGTCAGACAATGGAGGAGACCACCATGCATACGCACGCACGAGCACTGGCATGCTCAGTCTTTACGATCGCAACCTGCGGTTCGGCCCAGACGCTCGCCGCCGACTATCCGACCCGACCGATCCGGATCATCGTCGGTCTCGCGCCCGGCGGCGCCATCGATACCGTCGCGCGCAGCATGAGCGGTGCGCTTGCGACACGGCTTGGCCAGCCGGTCATCGTCGAGAATCGACCCGGTGCAGGCGAAGCGCTTGCAACCGAACTCACCACCAAGGCCACGCCCGATGGCTATACGGTCATCATGGCGAGTGCGGGCGTCGTCGTGAATCCGCTTCTGCTCAACGTGCGATACGACCCGCTCAGAGATCTCGCCCCGATTACGCAGCTGACCCGGCAGCCATATGTGCTTATCGTGCATCCGAGCGTCCCGGCCCAGTCGGCGAAGGATCTGATCCCCTGGCTCAAGGCACATGGCGGCAAGGTGAACTTCGCTTCTTCCGGGACCGGCAGCTTCATGCATCTCACCGGCGAGCTGTTCAAATCGACGACGGGCACGCCGATGACGCACGTGGCGTACAAGGGCATGGCGCTCGCCTATCCGGATCTGTTGGCCGGGCAGGTCCAGGTCGGCTTTCCCGCGATCGCATCCGCGCTGCCGCACCTCAAGTCGGGGAGGCTGCGGCCCCTCGGCGTAACGGGCAAGACGCGCGTCCCGAGTCTGCCCGAGGTGCCTCCCCTCGCAGATACGGGCGTGCCGGGCTTCGTGGTCGAACAATGGTATGGCGTCTGGGCGCCCGGCAATACCCCGAGCGCGATCGTCGCGCGACTGCATCGCGAATTCAGCACGGTGAACCGGGATCCCGAGCAGGCCGCACGACTCGTTGCAACGGGCTCCGAGGCCGTGGGCAATACGCCAACCGAGTTCGCGACGCATATCCGCGCCGAATCGGCGCGGTGGGCACAAGTGGTCAAGCAAGTAGGCATCAGGATCCAGTGACCATCGCACGTCTCTCCAACCCTGGGTTCCAACCCTGGGTCCAACCCAGGGTTGGAACCCAGGGTTGGAGAGCTAGATGCTGCGGCCCGCGAGCACCCAAGCCGTCGCTTACTCCATCTGTATCTTCAGCGGCGGCACGACCTTCTTCCACTTCGCGGCATCCGCGTTGATGCGCTCGCCGAACTGCGCACTCGACATCTCGACGGCTTCGACGCCCACGCCGAGCAGGCGCTCCTTGATTTCGGGGAGACGCAACGCGTGCTGGACCGCGCCGTGCAGCGTGGCGATGGCGGCTTTCGGCACGGCCACCGGCGCCACCATGCCGTACCAGCCGCTCACTTCATAGCCGGGAATGCCGGCTTCGGCGATGCTCGGCACGTTCGGCAAAGCCTGCGTACGTTTGGCCGTCGTCACGCCGAGTGCGCGGATCTTGCCGGACTGGATGTTGGGACGAGCGACTGCGACCGTCGAAAAGAAGAGGGCCACGCGTCCGCCGAGCAGATCCGTCATCGCCGGCCCGCCCCCCTTGAACGGGACGTGCAGCATCTTCACGCCACCCAGGTTCGCGAAAAGCTCGGCGGCCAGATGCGTGAGGTTGCCGATGCTGGAGGAGGCGTAGGGCAGCTGGCCCTGCTTCGACTTGGCGAGTTGCAGCAGCTCCTTCACCGAGTTGACGCCAGTGGAGGGATGCGTGACCAGGACATAGGCGCCATCGCCGAAGAGCGCGACCGGCGAGAAGTCCTTCAGCGTGTCGTAAGGCAACCTGGGATAGAGGCTCGGATTGATCGCATGGCCGGCAGCAACGATCAAGAGCGTGTGCCCATCGGGCGGCGCCTTCGCGACCAGTTCCGATCCGATGATCGTATTGCCACCGCCGCGGTTGTCGACCACGACGTTCTGCCCGAGCTGCTCCATCATCTTCTGTGCGAGCAGGCGCCCGACAATGTCGTTCGCGCCACCCGGCGGGTACGGCACCACCAGGCGCACCGGGCGCGTCGGCGACCATTGCGCGTGCAAGGTCAAGCTTGTCATGGCGGCAGCGCCGTAGAGCACGCCTCGCGCGAGTCGAATTCCCCAACGACGATTCATCTGCTTCCTCCTGATGATTACTCTCAACCCTGGGTTGGAACCAGGCTTGCAACCCAGGGTTGGAGGTTGTTGATCAGCGACTCAAGACGCGCTCGGCGCGCCAGCTGCGCTTGACGATGCCACGGCCGATGCCGGACGTGATCGTTCCTTCCATGTAGCTTGCGTAGACGCGGCCTTCGAAATGGTGTGCGCGCCCTTCGTCGACGAGCACGAAGCGGATGCGATCCCCTTCCAGGCGGGATTCGAACAGCGGCAGAAACCCCGCCCCCGACTCGGTACGCGCGCCGCCCTGAATCTTCTGGTGATCCTGTTTGATGTCGATTTCGTAGACGTTCTGCGTCTCGCCGAGGCTCGCTTCGAGACGCCAGGCACCTGCAATCTTCGCCGGTACGATGTAGAGGTAGTAGTTCTTCGAAATATTGACGCTGCGATCCGGCGTCCAGTCCTGGAAGCCGAAATCGTGCGCAACGATGCGGGTACCGGGCCTGAGCTCGTTCATGAGTTTCGGTTTCAGGCGATTGACCAGGCCAGTGAGCAGGTAAAGCGTCACCACCGTGGCCTCCTTGATATCGGTCTCGAAAACATCGCGCTGTTCGAAGCGCACGCTATCCGCCACGCCGGCCCTGCGTGCGTTTTCATTCGCTTCCTCGACGAGCTTCGGGTCGATGTCCACGCCGTAACCACGCGCGCCGAACTGCGTCGCCGCAGCGATGGGTATCCGCCCGTCGCCCGACCCGAGATCGACGACCAGATCGGACGGCATCACGCCCGCAACGCGCAGCATTTCCTCGACGGCAACATGGGTCGACGGCAGGTAAGGCGTGGGCACCTCGCCCGGCGGGAACACGCTCGCCGCGCGCGCAACGTTCGACACGACTACGACACTGCCCAACACGCACAGCCATGCAGCAAACAATCGACGCATCATGGAATCGACTCCGGCGACGCGGGATCGATGCGATCCGCGGACCGCGATTCTCCCAGCGGAATCCACCATGCGCTACTGAAAAAGATCGGCCGGATCGGCGGACGGCTTCGCACTCGTCCGCCGCTTCAGCGCTGCCGCCACCGTGGGCGCGAAGCCGAGCAGCTCGTCGTATGCGAGCTGATAGTCCTTAGTCGCACCGCGCGCATGGCCGATAAGGCCGAGGACGTACCAGGCCTCAGCGGTATGCGGCGCTCGCTGCAACAGATAATCGAGATTGGCCTCCGCAGCTTGCCACTGCTGCGTGCTCGCGAACGTACGGGCAAGATAGATCCTTGCATCCGGCGCCATCGGCGCCAAGCGCACCGCCCGCTGCAACGCGCGCGCGGCTTCCGAAAAAGCACGCAGACGAAAGTACGCCTGCCCGAGATTGATCCATACGGCAGGCGCCCCCGGCTGCAGGTTCGCGGCGTTATCGAGCGCACTCACCGCCTCCTTGAAGCGCCCGAGCTGCAGCAGACTGTAACCCTTCGCGTTCCACAGCAGCGCATCGGCAGGACGCAGCTGTGTGCCTCGATCACTGTACTTGAGCGCCAGTTCGAAATTGCCCGCATCGCCGTGCAGTCGCGCCAGCGCATTGAGCAGTGCCGGATGATCCCGTTCGATCGCTTCGGCACGTACATACGCGTTGCGCGCCGCCTCGCGCTGCCGCAACGCAAAGTAGGCATTGCCGAGATGAACCCAGTCGGCCGCCTGGCTCGCGTCGAGCTTGGTCGCTCGTTCGTACTTCTGCGCAGCCAACCGCCATTGGTTCAGGTTGAAGTACGCCGCACCGAGCGCCCGCCAGTCATCGACATTTCCGGGCTCGACCAGTTCGGCCCGCTGCAGAATCGACACCGCCTCGGCACGCTCGCCGAGCAGGGTGAGCGCTTGCGCAAGACCGCTGAGCGCGCTCGGATCCTCCGGGTGCAGCGAAAGGGCTCGCCGCCACGTTCGTTCGGCGTCTGCCCAGCGATCGGCCGTTTGGTAAACCGAGGCCAGATTGGTCCAGGGCGTGATCCACTTCGGCTCGACCTCGGTCGCCCGCCGATACGCGGCCTCGGCATCTTCACGACGGCCGCTGCGGATCGATTCGATGCCGATCTGATTCCAGATCACCGCATCGAACGGCACGGGCGTCGTGAACGCCGTGAGCTGTTTGCGCGCCTCTTCGATTCGACCGTTCCGGGCAAGCAGCCACGTCCGCTTGCGTTGCGCGTCGTCGTCCAATACACCGAGCTTCGCCGCGCGCTCCATGGCCTCCAACGCCGGACCGTGCTGCCCCTGGGCATCGAGCACTTCGGCGCGAGCCAGCCACAAGCCGATGAAATCGGGTGACGACTTCAGTCCCGCATCGACCGCAGCGAGCGCCTCCGCGATCCGATTGCCGAGCATATGGGCGTAGGCAAGCACGACCAAAGCCTCTGCAGTACGCGCATTGCGCTCGAGCAGACGCCGTGCGATGCGTTCCGCATCGACGGCCTCGCCCAGACCGATATGCGCCCAGGCGAGATAGAGCTGCGTCCCATCGTCCTGCGGATAACGCGTTGCGACCGAGGCGAGTGTGCTCTTGGCATCCGCGAGCTGACCCAGGCGAAGCTGCGCCAGTCCCAGGACGTTGCCCGCGGCCGGAGAGGCCGGTTCCGACTCCAGCCAGCGGCGCGCGAACTGCGCGAGACCGCGCCAGTCCTGCGTCTGGTAGTACCGCAGAACCTCCTCACCCCACCGTGCATCGCCGCTCGGCCCGACGGTCGGTGGCGCCATGGGCCAACCGGGATCCTGCGGGCTGCCGGGCCGCATCGTCCCGGGCACGAGGGCGAAGCTCGCAGCCGCCAGGCTCATGAGCATGGCACCGGCGAGCCAGCGGCGCCAACCCGCCGTGGAGAGCACGGCCACGCGTTCAGTCCTCAACCCGATCGGCCCCGAGCTGGTACTCGCCGAGTTCGGGATACCCGGTCTCGATAACGCTGCCGCGGAAACGATCGTCGACCGGCACAGGAAGCGCAGGGATCGAACGGCCATCCGCTGCCACCTTCCGATCGAAGACCCCGCGCGCTGAGAAGTGCGGGTCCGCCATGGCTTCCTGCATCGTGGCGACGATCGAGCAGCAGACGTCGCGACCCGCAAACGATCGTTGCCAGTGCGCTGCATCTCGACTCGCGACGATGCGCGCCACCGCATCGTGCACTTCAGACTCCCGACCGGCATCGTCGATGTAAGCGGGATCCAGTCCGATGAGCGTGCAGAACGTCTCCCAGAACTTCTGCTCCAGCGGCGCGGCGGCAAGATAGCGTCCGTCGGCCGTGCGGTAGATGTTGTAACGCGGGCTGCCACCGGTGACGAGATCGCCGCCGGACGCGGGCCATCGGTTCGCCGCGATGCCGTTGCCGATTGCCCAGTACATGAAGCTGAAGAGGTTGTCGGCCATTGCAACGTCGAGCTTGCAGCCGATGCCGGTCCGATCCCGTTCCCGCAGCGCCAACAGGATGTTGATGACGGCAGGATACGTGCCGCCGGCGATGTCTGCGACCAGTGCAGCGGGCACTACCGGGGCACCGTCGCTGCCTGCCGCGAGCCCCAGCATGCCGGACTCCGCGACGTAGTTGAGATCGTGCGCGGCGACCTCTGCCTTGGGCCCCGCTTGTCCCCAACCCGTGATGGCGCAATAGATGATGCGCGGGTTGATTGCCTTCAGCGCATCGTAGCCGAGCCCGAGCCGATCCATCACGCCGGGACGAAACTGCTCGACGACGATGTCCGCGCTTTCGATCAGTGGCCGCAGCCCGTCCACCGCGCCGGGGGCCTTCAGATCGATCGCGAGCGAGCGCTTGCTGCGATTGAGCATCGCGAAGTTGACGCTGTCGGCACCGAACTTCGGCACATAGGAGCGCATCTCGTCGCCGCGCCCGGGGCGCTCGATCTTGATGACCTCGGCACCCGCTTCGGCAAGCAGCAGCGTCGCAAGCGGACCGGGAAGCAGCGTGGAAAAATCGAGAACGCGGATACCCGCAAGCGGCCGGGGATCACTCACCGCCGATCTCGTTATCGCGCTCGGCACAGGAGGTGGCCTGCTCCTCGATCTGGGCCCGTATCTTTGCGACCTGCGCTCGGCGCGCCGGCATGTAGCCTTGATCGCCATAGGCTTCCCACAGCGTCATGCTGATGTCGTGATGTTCCGCCAGTCCCGACCGCTCCAGAAGTCCGATCGGACCCTCGGGATACCCGAGGCCCAGCTTGAGCGTCGTATCCATGTCGGATGCGGTCGCAAGCCCTTCGTCCAGCCGACGCAACGCCGCGTTGTAGTACGGGCGGATGAGACGGTTCACGATGCGCCCGGGGACATCCTTGCAGACAGCCACCTTGAGCCCTGCCGATTCGAAAGCCTCCTTGGCCGCTTCGATTGCGCCCAGCGGCGTCGCGGGTTGGCGCACCAGCTCGACCAGATTCGACGCCGGATCACCGCCCAGCCTGAAGCGCGCGAAACCCAGCATGTTGCTGCCCTCCTCGCCGCGCGACTCGCCGGTATAGACGCCGAGGCACTCCATGCCGAGTTCGATCACGACGGCGCGATAGAGATCGAGCTTGCCCAGTCGCTCCAGAGCCTCGGGAATGCGATTGCCGAGGACGATCACGACATCGCCCTTGCGTGCTGCATGTTCCAGCAGCGCATGCGGTTCGGGAAACGAGGCGCTGTCGCCCAGCGCGAGGATTTCGTAACTCATGAGATCAGCCTCCGAACATCGCGTTGCCGCTGTACTTGTAGAACCCCTGCCCTGTCTTGCGACCGAGGTGCCCAGCCGCGATCATCCGTTTGACGAGCGCGGGGACCTGATTGCGCGGCTCGTTCGTCCCCGCATAAAGCGCTTCGGCGACGAGCAGATGCGTATCGAGACCGACGAGGTCGAGCAGTTCCAGCGGCCCCATCGCATAGCCGAGCCCGGTCTTGATCGCGCGATCGATGTCGGCCGGCTCGGCAAGCCCGGCTTCGACCATGCGGATCGCATCGTTGTTGAATGGAATGAGGAAGTAGTTGAGGATGAAACCTGGGTTGTCCTTGGTCTTCACCGGAATCTGCCCGAGCGCGCGACAGAACTCCCACGCTGTCTGGAACGATTCATCGCTGGTTCGCAAGCCCGGGGACATTTCCACCAGCTTCATCAACTGCGCAGGCAGGCAGAAGTGCATGCCGATCACCTGCTCATCCCGACCCGACCCTGCCGCGATCTCCGTGATGGACAATGTCGACGTATTCGAGGCGAAGAGCGTCTGCGGCGGGCACACCGCGTTCAGCTTTCCGAGCAGTTCGTGCTTGACCTTGAGGTTCTCGAAGACGGCTTCGATGACGATGTCGCACTGGGCCATCGTGGCGACGTCCGTCGTGCTGCTCAAATTGGCTAGGATCGTGTCGACCTCGCCTTGCGTGAGCTTCTTGCGCTCGACGGACTTGGCGAAGAAGCCCTCGGTCTGCTTGCGTGCGCGATCGAGCGCGGGTTGCGACAAATCGAAGACGATGGTGCGAAAGCCGGCCCGCGCTGCGACGATCGCGATGCCGGCCCCCATGGTGCCGCTGCCGGCGACACCGACGGTTTTGATCTTGGACATGCCTGTTCCTCGAGTGAGGGAAAAAATGCTTCTGTTGCTTCTTGGGGAAGAGGGAAAGCGGAAACGGGAATCTCCCTCTCTCCGACCCTCTCCCCCGGTAACGCGGGAGAGGGAGGCGCTCGATTTAGACGTCGATTCATTCGATGGTGCCGCCTCGCTACGTCACCTCTCCCCCATGACTGGGGGAAAGGCCGGGAGAGGGGGGGTTCCTCGTCTCTTTTCCCTTTCCCCTGCAAGAAACCAGCCGCTCCATTCCAACTAACGTCTGACAAAACTCCGCCCCACCAACTGTCGATGAATCTGATTCGTTCCTTCCCAGATCTGCGTGATCTTCGCATCGCGCATCAACCGCTCGACACGATAGTCCTTGCAATAGCCGTAACCTCCGTGCAGCTGTACGGCATCCGTCGCAATGCGCATCGCGATGTCCGCCGCGCGCATCTTGAGCATCGAGGCTTCGATGCCGATGTCTGTCGTGCCAGTATCCACGAGACGGGCCACGTACCACATCCACGCTTCGCATTGAGCCAGGTCGGTCGCCATGTCGGCCAGCATGAACTGGATGCCCTGGAACTCGACGATGCGCCGTCCCGATTGCCTGCGATCGTTGATGTACGAAACGGCGTCTTCGAAAGCGGCACGCGCAATCCCGAGCGCGTGCGCTGCCACGCTCGGACGCGACTTGTTCAGCGAGGCGAGCAGCAGCTTCAACCCGTCTCCCGGCGCGCCCAGGAGGTTTCGCCGCGGCACGCGGTAGCCATCGAACGCTAGCGTTGCCGTGCTCGACGCGCGCAAGCCCATCTTGTCTTCTTCGCGCACCACCGACAATCCGGGGCCGCCGCGCTCCAGCACCAGCGCAGAGATCGACTTGCGACTATCGTCGATCTCGCTCCACTTGCCGAACACGAGCATCAAGTCCGAATGCGCACCGTTGGTGATGAACGTCTTGGTCCCGGTGACGACGATCTCGTCGCCGTCCGGTTCGAACCGCGTCGTCATGCCGGTGGCGTCGGAACCCGCCGTGGGCTCGGTGATGACCAGCGACGCCAACGCGCCGTCGACGAGTAGCGGCAGCAGTCGCTGCTTCTGCTCTTCGTTGCCGAAGTCGATGAGCGGCTTCATGGCATGGAAGTTCGTTGCCCAGATCACGCCCGTCGAAGCGCACGCCTTGCTGATCTCGCGCGTGCAGGCAAGATAGACCGCGTAAGACAGCCCTGCGCCACCGTAGGCTTGCGGCACGAACATCCCGTTCAACCCGAGATCGTTGATGGCTTCCACGTTGTCGCGGGGAAAGTCGCCCGTACGGTCGTACTGAGCCGCACGTGGCGCAATGACATCGCGGGCGAGCGCGCGAACCGAGTCGAACACCATTTGTTCTTCGGTGTTCAGGACGAGGGATGCGTCGAGGCGGTCGAGGACGTTCAATGATTGATTCCCTGCCCGCCATCCACATAAATTGTCTCCCCCGTCAGATAAGGGATCTGCTCGGAGAAGATCGCCGCAACCATGCGCGAGATGGCTTCCGTACCAGCATGCGTACCCGTGGGGATGCGCTTGGCGAGATACTCCTTGAGCGGACCCTGGGTCAGCGCCTCGCGGTTGAGATCCGTCTCGATGTAACCGGGGGCCACATCGATGACGCTGATGCCCTTCGGCGCCCACTCCACCGCCAGGCAGCGCGTGATCGCACCGACGGCAGCCTTCGCTGCACAGTAGGGCACGTTGCGACGCACGCCGATCTTGTCGAAGAAGGAGCCGATGTTGACGATGATGCCGCCGCCGCTCTTCATGAGGTGCGGGTAGGCTTCGCGGCAAGTCGTAAAGACGGCAGTCGCGTTGGTCTTCATCACCGTTTCGTAGACCGAGGTCTCGAGGCGATCGCTCGGGCCATCGAGATGGATGCCTGCATTGTTCACCAGCCCATGCAGACCGCCCGCCGCTTGCGCGAACTGCGCGAGTCCGGCGCGAGCGCTCTGCTCGTCCGTCACGTCGCACGCGACATTGACGAAGCTGCCGGCGAGTTCCTCCGGGATCGCGAGGTTCTCGATGCCTGTCCCCTTGCGCGAGAGGCAACCGACGCGAAACCCGCGCTTCGCCAGCTCCAATGCAATGGCCGCACCGATGCCTCGGCTGGCGCCCGTGACCGCTATCGCCCGTTGTTGTGTACTCATCGTCGTCTCAACCCGTTCGCTTATCTACCGGCACCCAGCGGCACGGCACGGGCGCGATCGTGCCCGCCTTGGCCCACTCGACCAGTTCGCGTTTCAGAATCTTTCCGCTCGCGGTGAGCGGGAAGGCGTCCATCGTGATGAAGTATTCCGGCATGTCGAACTTCGACAACCCTTCGCGATCCAGATGCTCGAGCGCCGTGGCGGAATCAAGCTCGGCACCTTCGCGCAGGATCGCCGCGAGGCAGACCCGTTCGCCCAGCCGCTTGTCGGCGATCGGGAAGGCGGCGACCTTCACCACCGCCGGATGCCGCAGCATCATGTTCTCGATGCGGGAAGGAAAGATGTTATGGCCACCGCGGATGATGAGGTCCTTCTTGCGGCCGATGATCTGGAGGTTGCCCCGCTCGTCGAGTCGACCGAGATCCCCGCTCATGAACCAGCCGCCGCCATTGAAGGAGTTTTCCGTCGCGCTTTGATTGTCGAAGTAGCCCAGCATCAGCAGCGCGCCGCGCGTACCGATCTCCCCGGTCGCACCGACGGGCACCTCGATATCCGGATTCTCCGCATCGAAGATGCGCGTCTCGTACCCCTGCGCTGCACGTCCGCAAGTCGCGGTGATGGTTTCGACATCGTCGTCGGGCAGCGTGTACTGGTGCGAGCCGTTCTCCGTCATCCCGTAGATGTTCTGCGGCTTGATGCCCAGATCGAGAAACGCGCGTGCCGTCTCGGGCGGAATCACCGATCCGGCCATGTAGAACAGATCGACCTTGCCGAGCCGCTGCATGCCTCGGGCCTTCATGTCGGCGAGGACATCGATGGCATGCGTCGGCACACCCATGACGTAGCTCGAGCCTGTATCGACGATCCAGTCGAGCGGCTTCCTGCCGGGCGGCGGATCGTTCACGACGACTTCGAAGCCGGCCACCAGGCTTTGTTCGAGTGCGACCGTGCCGATGTGATGGCTGAGCGGGCTGTGGCTATAGAGGATGGTACGGTGATCGTGACTCCAGTCCTTCACCATGGCCCGACCATTCGCGAGCAGCGTGTTGTCCGAATGCAGCACGCCCTTGGGCATCCCCGTCGTACCGGAAGTAAATGCGAGGTAGACGATCTTGTCGGGGTTGAGATCGGGCGGCGGAAGCTCGCCGACATCGCCGTCGTCTTGCGCGGGGAACGCGTATATGCCTTCCGTTGCAGTGCTCGTTCGACCTGTGGCACCCAGCCGATAGACCCGCTTCATGCACTCGATACGGCGAGCCCGCGCAAACACGTCGTGCCGATCGGCATCGGCACCGTACCCGGCCTGGGCAAACAAGGCCGCCGTCTGGATGCGCTCCAGGAGCGTGACGATTTCCTCGACGGTGTAATTCTGATGCAGCGAGGGGTTGCAGACGTAGCCGTTGCGCGAGCAGGCGAGAAACACGATCGCGGCTTCGACCCGGTTCGGCAGCCATACCGAAACGCGCTGGCCGCGCTTGAGTCCTGCCGCATGCAGATCCGCCGCGAGCGCATCGACCCACTGCAGCGTCTCGCGCCAGGTGAGGCGTCGACGCGAATCGCGAAAGGCGTGGTCCTGCGGGCGCTCCTGCGCATGCCGTTGAAGCAGCGAATAGAAGGTGTCGTCGCGCCACCATCCTTGCGCGTAGAAGCCGCGCGCCTTCTGCGGATCGTGCAGGGTGAGTAGGGTGCTCATGCGTGGTCGGAATCGCTGCGAGAGGGTCGATTGTAAGCGCTACGAGCGCACAGGATCGATTTTCGGGATGCAGAAATCCGCAGCCGCCCCCGATGAAGACCGCACGGGGCAACCGTGGCATCATGGCGACTTTGCTCGCCCCACCTGCCCGCCATCGAGAACAACAACGCAGGGGGTCGAGGCAACGACTGCGAACGTTGCATACGAGCGCCGAGTACCGGCGCCGGGCTCGTGCGCACCACCCCGGATGGAGACCGCAATGAACTACGACCTCGTCATCAGAAACTGCAGCCTCGTCGACGGTACCGGAGCCGCCCGCACCAGCGGCGATCTCGCCGTCAGCAAGGACCGCATCGTGGCCATCGGCACGGTGACCGGCAAGGGCGCCGAAGAAATCGATGCCGCCGGCCATATCGTCTGCCCCGGCTTCGTCGATCCGCACACTCATTACGATGCGCAGATCACCTGGGACGATCTGCTCTCCAGTTCCGCCGAGCACGGCATCACGACGGTCGTCATGGGCAACTGCGGCGTGGGCCTCGCCCCGTGCAAGCCCGGGGACCGGGAACTGCTCGCCGACGATCTCGTCACCGTCGAGGGCATCGACAAGGAAGTCCTCATGCAAGGCGTGCGCTGGGAATGGGAAAGCTATCCCCAATACCTCGACGCCGCCGAGAAGAACGGCTCGGCGCTCAATCGCGCCTTTCTTGCGCCGCTCGCCCCATTTCGCACCTACGTGATCGGACCTGAGGCCAACGAACGTGCCGCTACCCCGGAGGAAACGGCGAAGATCGCCCAACTCCTGCAACAAGCGATGGAAGCCGGCGCCTGGGGGATCACCACCACCTTCAATCGCCAGCACATCGGCCATGGCGGCAAGCCGCTCTCGGCACGTCTGGCGAGCCGCGACGAGTTGGGCACCTACGCCGGCGTGCTGAAGAAGCTCGACCGCGGCATCCTGCAGTTCGCGCTGACCAAACGCTACGCGACGTTCGCCGAGGACGAGGAAGAAACGCTGAAGTTCATGCTCGACGCAAGCGGGCGCCCGGCCACCTGGCTCTCGCTCAACAATCTCGTGGAAATGCCCGGCGCGATCGAAGCGATCCTCGACCGCATCGAACCGCTCATCAAGCGCGGCGGCGTACCGCAGATCCTCACGCGCCCGCTACTCTTCGACATGAACCTGCGCCGCCCCTTCATGTTCTCGGAAATGACCTGCGCCCGGCCGCTCTTCGATGCTTCGTTCGAGAAGCAGATGGGCATCTATGCCGATCCCGAATTCCGACAGGCGTTCAAGGAAGAACTGAAGCTCGGCCGCAAGTGGACCACACTCGCGCGCAACGTGATCGTCGTCTCGGTCGAGAACCCCGCGCTCAAGTCCCTCGAAGGCAAGACGGTGGGCGAAATCGCCGATGCGCGCGGCAAGGACGCCAACGACACCTTCTTCGACATCTCCGTCGAAGACAACCTGAACGTCAAATTCGTGGTCCCGCGCGCAAACACGGATCACGCGGGCATCGGCCGCCTGCTGAACGACTCGCGCACGATGATCGGCCTCTCGGACGCTGGCGCGCATCTCGACATGCTTTGCGAGTCCGGCTACACCACGTATGTGCTCGGCCACTGGGTGCGCGAACAAAAGGCGCTCACGCTCGAGCACGCGATCAAGCGCATCACGAGCGAGCCGGCGGATTTCTTCGGGCTGGATCGCGGTCGACTGAAGGTGGGCGGCCACGCGGACATCTGCATCTTCGACGAGACGAAGATCAATTCGCCCATGCGACCGACCCCGGTGAAGGATCTCCCGGCGGGCGGCTCGCGCCTCTACTGCAAGGCCGAAGGCATCTCGCGCGTGATCGTGAACGGGCAGACTATTTATCGCGATGGGCAGCCGACGGAAGCGAGACCGGGGAAGGTACTGCGGTCGAGCTGAAGCGGAGGGTGGGGAACAGTCGAGGGCAAACATTCGATCCGTTGCCCGCGAATCGCGTCCACGGAATTCGCGGTTCGCGCGAACCGCTCCGGCTTTCCCCTTCCCCTATTCCCCGCAGTTCGGGCGCCTCAGTGCCCGAACTTTCCGCTATCCGGCTTGCGCTTTTCCGCAAACGACTTGCCCAGTTCCGCGTGTTCGTCGGTGTCGAGATACAAGCGCAGCAGCAGATCATGCGATACGCGCGCCAAGCCGCCCACGCCGCCATGGCGTGCGGTAAACGCAGCCTTGATCGACGCAAGTGCGAACGCGCCGCGGTCGGCGACTTCCAGTGCCATCTTGCGCGTCTCTTCCTTCAACTTGTCATCGGGTACGACACGATTGATGAGCCCAATCGCCTGAGCTTCCCTGGCGGATAGGCGCGGATTGAGATACCACATCTCCTTCGCCTTCTTCTTGCCGACGAGGTCTTCGAGATACCACGTGCCGTAGCCCGCATCGAAGCTGCCCATCATCGGGCCGACCTGGCGAAACACCGCACTTTCCTTCGCGATGGTGAGATCGCACATGACCTGCAGCACCTGCCCGCCGCCGACGGCAAAGCCGTTCACCGAGGCGATGACGGGCTTCTGCAGCCGGTCGATGGATTCGTAGATCTCCAGCGTCGGCAGCATGCCGGCATAGAGGTTGGTGTCTTCCAGACCATCCTTGCGCCCGCCGATGCAGAAGAACTTGTCGCCGGCGCCGGTGATCACGAGTACGCGCGTGCGCGACTCGCGCCGAATGTCGTTGATGCAGTCGCGGATCTCGTGACACATCGTCGGGTTGAACATGTTGCCGTCGTGCGGACGATTGAGCGTCAGCCAGCCGATCGGGCCTTCTTCTTCGTAGAGTATGGTTTCGTAAGCCACTTCTTAGCACTCCGTTCAGATCAAAAACAATCGTCAGACGATCTTGTCCGCGCGCAGACGCGCGATCCGCTCGACGTCGTAACCGAGCAGTCCACCGAGCACGCCCTGCGTGTGCTCGCCCAATCGCGGCGGCGCGATGCGCACACCGGCTTCGGCGCCATCGACCCGAATGCCGAGCCCGACCTGCGGGATCGCGCGGCCGTCGACATCCAATCGATAGACGACGCCTCGCTCCTGTAGCGCAGGATCCGTTGCGACCTCGTCGACGCGATAGATCGGCCCGGCCGGCACGTTCGCCTTCGCGAGCAAGGGTAACCAGTGATCGCGCGGGCGGGTCTTCAACACGGCAGCGATGCGCGCGACGATCTCGGCACGTGCCGCCTGGCGCTGCGCGTTGGTCGCGTATTGGGGATCTTCGCCGACCGCGGGCTCGCCCACCGCACTCCAGAAGCGCTTCCAGATGCCGTCGTTACCGAGCCCGAGATTCAACGGCGCATCGGCCGCATGAAACACCTGGTAGACCGCAATGACGCTGTCCTTCGCGCCGGTACGCCGAGGCACGATACCGGAGCCGAGAAAGGGCACGATGCGCGGAGCCATGAATCGCGTCATGCTGTCGACCATGGCGACATCCAGCACATGGCCTCGGCCGGTGCGTGCGCGATCGAAGAGCGCCGCGAGCGTCACCATGGCGGCGTCCATGCCGGCGATGAGATCCGCCGCCGGCGTGCCGACCTTCTGCGGGTCGTTCTCCGCCTCGCCGGTCAGATCCATCACGCTCGAGTAGCCTTCGGCAATGAGGTCGTAGCACGGCATGTCGGCGCGCGCACCCTGCAACCCGAATCCCGTCAGGGACACATGGACAATATCGCTGCGCAGCGCGGACAGCGTGGCCGGGTCGATGCCGAGCTTGCGCTGCGCGCGGCTGACGAGATTCACCAGCACGACATCGCACTGCTTCACGAGATCGTGCAGGACGGCACGTCCGGCATCGCCCGCGAAATCGAGCGTGATCGACTGCTTGTTGCGGTTCACCGAAAGAAACCAGAGCGACTCGCCATCGAGGAACGGCGGCCCCCAGGCACGACAATCGTCGCCCCGGCCGGGGCGCTCGACCTTGATCACCTCCGCGCCGAGATCGGCCAGCAGCATCGTGGCGTAAGGCCCGGCAATGGAGGTCGTAAGGTCCAGAATACGGACCCCAGAAAGCAGATCGAAGCCCGCCGTAAGCGTCCGGGACGGCAGGCCGTTCAGGGGCAGCGTAGCGTCGGCGCTCATCGGTGCTCTCGTGGATTCGGCAGTGTTGGGAGACGCGGCCCGCCCGGGAGCGTGCCGTGAATATGCGAGCCGAGGTTACCATAGCCGACACGACGCGCTGCCCCTCGACCGACAGCCGCATCTCGGGCGTCACGATGCGCAATCCACACGACCGCGCCTGCTCGCGATTTCGCCGCATCGAGCCTCCGACCACCCTTTCCCGGCACCCGCGGTGAGGGTTAACATTGAAGGGTCATGACCTCAGTCCGCCGTCTGCGCATCGTCAGCTGGATCGCGATGTTCGCCCTCCTCGCGAGCGTGCTTGCACCCGTCGCCTCGCGCGCGATGGTGGCGTGGACGGGTGCGTCCTCGCCGTGGGACGAGATCTGTACCGCCTTCGGCATCAAGAAGGCTTCGTCCCCCGTTTCGGCGACGACGCAAATGCCGGACGACTCAGGCGGCACCCGAGCTCAGGGCGATTGCCCATTCTGCCTGCCGAGCGGAAACCCCGCCGCGCTGCCCGCCCAACCCTCGGGTGTGCCGCCGGCTGTCGAGCGTGACAACGCCCGATATCTGTTCTTCTTCATCAGCGCTGCGCAGCCTCGCGTCCTTCCGGACGACGCGCAGCCACGCGCCCCGCCACTCTCCGCCTGATCGATTCCCCTCGGCCGCGCATCGCCCTCGTTCGGGTCGCGCGTCTCTTGCATCGTTCATGAGGAACACACCGTGTCGGGTTCGACCAAACTCGCTACGTTCTTGAGCATCATCGGTACGCTCGCCCTCGGGCCGTTGATTTGGATCATCGCGGTTGTACTGGCACCCGCCCTGTTGCCCACGCCGCAGCCCCAGCAATTGCAGTTGATTCCGGTTCGTCCGGCGCCCAGTCCGCCTACGGAGTTACAAACCTCCGTTCGTACGGCGGAGGCACGCGTTCCCTACCGCAGCACACCGGAACCCATCCCGGACCGCTGGCGGTTTCGCGCCGACGGCACGCTCGAAATGCTGCTCGAAAGCAGATCGTCCACCTATTCATCCCATCCCCCACCCAGGAGTCAACCATGAAGAAAATCATCCTCTCCACCCTCGTCCTCGCCGCGCTGAGCGGCCCCGTAGCCGCTCAAGTGAAGGTCGGCGACCCCTGGGTTCGCGCCACCGTACCGCAGCAGAAAGCAACCGGTGCGTTCATGAGCCTGACGGCGGAGAAAGGCACGAGGCTCGTGGAGGCGAAGTCGCCAGTGGCCGGTGTCGTCGAGATCCACGAGATGGCAATGGAAAACAGCGTAATGAAGATGCGGGCCATCCCCGGTCTCGACCTGCCGCCAGGCAAGCCCGTCGAATTGAAGCCGGGCGGTTACCACGTCATGTTGATGGAACTGAAGGAGCAGATGAAGGACGGGCAGTCCGTCCCCATCACACTCGTCGTCGAGGACAGGGACAAGAAGCGTCAGTCGATCGAGATCAAGGCCGTGGTGCGCCCGCTGACGCACACCATGAAGAAAAGCGGTCACAGTCACTAAACCACAGCCCGGGGGCCGACGTGTGGCTGTCGCATGTCGTACCCCGACCCATCGCGAATCATGAACTACGATACGAGTATCGGTGGTGCAACTTCTACTTGCGTGCGGGGATGGGGCAATTTTCTCGTCACCGCCGCGTTTATTGCAGTGGCGTTTCATTCACTCGATGCAACCGGCGCCGAGAACGCCTCCTACCGCCGCTTCGACGATACCGCCCGCTGGTCGACGGTGTTCGACGATCCCGCGCGCGACGAATGGCAGAACCCCGAAGGGATTATTCAGGGTCTCGAGCTTGCTCCCGACTCGATCGTTGCCGACATCGGCGCGGGAACAGGCTACTTCAGCGCGAAGCTCGCGCGCGCCGTGCCCCGCGGCAGGGTCTACGCCGTCGACATCGAACCCGCCATGGTGGCGCATCTGCGGGACCGCTTCGCCGCTGCGGGTGCCGCAAACGTCGAAGCAATCCAGGCCTCGCGCGACAGCCCCAATCTCCCCGAAGCGGTCGATGCCGTGCTGCTCGTGAACGTACAAAGCCTTGTCGCCAACCCGGGCGACTACTTCCTGCGTTTACAGTCCCGACTGAAGCCTGGCGCACGCGTGGCGATCGTATCGACCCGGCCGGACGCCGAACGCGGCGCAGTCAAGCCGATGCGTCGCCCGCCGGACCACGTGAAGCGCGAGATGGCGCGTCAGGGCTACGCGCTCCATGCCGAACATGACTTCCTGATGCATCAGTACTACCTCGTCTTCAAGGTCGAACGTGTTGAGCCCAACGTCGGCGTCCCCGAACGACCATCCACCGCTCCCCGAAGCACATCCATCCAATGAGGAAATCCGCCATGCGAGCTACCTGGTTTCGAAAGGACAACACCAAGACCATGACCCGGTAGTCGGGGCCGCCGCGGCGTCGCCTGGAAAGCGATGCCTGGAATCACCGGTGCGCCCGGCATCGCGTATCATCGCCGCGTCCACCCCGACGCGACGACATGAGCATCTACGCCCTCAAGCCACGGTTCCAGGCCTTGCTGCGCCCCATCGTGCGCGCCTTGCATCGAGCCGGGGTAACTGCCAATCAGGTGACCCTGCTCGCCTGCGTGATCTCGATTGCGGCAGGCACAGCGGTCGCGCTCAATGCCGCCGATCTTCGCTGGTTCCTGCTCATTCCCGTCTGGTTCTTCCTGCGGATGGCGTTCAATGCCATCGACGGCATGCTCGCACGCGAGCATGATCAACGTTCAGTGCTGGGTGCGTATCTGAACGAACTGACCGACGTCGTTTCCGATGCGGCGCTCTACGTGCCTTTCGCCTTTTTGCCCGGCGTGCATCCGCTCGTGATCGGCGGCGTCGTACTGCTGGCCGCCGTCAGCGAGATGACAGGCGTACTCGGCAGTGCGCTCGGCGCCTCGCGGCGCTACGACGGCCCCATGGGCAAGAGCGATCGGGCATTCGTCTTCGGTGCGCTCGGGCTCTCCATCGGTCTTGGCGTCGTTGCCGGGGAATGGCTCACGTTCGTGCTCGCCGGTATCGGCCTGCTCGTCTGCCTGACGATCGTCAATCGGGTTCGACGCGGCATCGCAGAGATCGATTCAAGGAGTAGTGCATGAACGATGCAGGTTCGCTCGGCGCACCGGGTCGAGCGGCGCAATCGATCGAGAGCGAGCGGATTGCCGAAACGCACACGTTCGTCACCCACGACGGCACCGAACTCTTCTATCGTCACTGGCCGGCAGCACGACCAGGCGACCGACACCGCGGCATCGTCCTGTTTCATCGAGGGCACGAGCATTCGGGGCGTCTGCAGCACGTGGTCGACGAACTCGCGCTGGAGAGCATCGACATGTTCGCATGGGATGCACGCGGGCACGGCCGCTCGCCCGGCGAACGCGGCGACAGTCCGAGCTTCGGTGCTTCGGTGAAGGACATCGACTGGTTCATGCGTCACATCGCGCAGGTGCACGGCATCCCTTCGACCGAGCTCGCCATCGTGGCACAGAGCATGGCTGCGGTGCTCGTCGCGACGTGGGTTCACGACTATGCGCCGCGCGTACGCTGCCTTGCGTTCACCTCGCCCGCCTTCAAGGTGAAGCTCTACGTGCCGTTCGCGCGGGCGGGTCTCGGGCTCATGTATCGCCTACGCGGCAACTTCTTCGTCACTTCCTACGTCAAGGCGCGGTTCCTGACCCACGATCCGGAACGCATGCGCAGCTACGACGAGGATCCGCTGATCGCCCGCGCCATTTCTGTTCGCATCCTGCTCGGTCTGTACGAGGCGGCTGAGCGCATCGTCGCCGACGCGCAGGCCATCCGCGCGCCGCTCCTGCTGCTCATCTCCGATACGGACTGGGTCGTGCACCGTGGCCCGCAGGAAGTCTTCTTCGATCGCCTGGGCTCGAAGATCAAGGAGAAGCACGTCCTGCCGAATTTCCTCCACGACACCCTGGGCGAGAAGGATCGACATCTTGCCATCGACCGGATCCGAGACTTCTTGCTGCGAATGTTCGAAGGCGAATGTGCTGCCGATTCGCAGCGCAATGCCCATCGTGAGGGACACGCCTACGATGAAGAGCAGTCGCTGCGTCGTCCGTTGCCCGCCGTCTCACCGCGCAATCTCCACTTTGCGCTGACGCGCCTATCGATGCGCACGCTGGGTCGACTCTCGAACGGTATCCGCCTCGGGCTCGCCACAGGATTCGATTCCGGGGCATCACTCGACTACGTCTATCGCAACCAGGCCGAAGGCAGGCTCGGCCTGGGCAAGCTCATCGATCGAGGCTATCTCGACGCGATCGGCTGGCGTGGCGTGCGCATACGCCGCGAACATCTTCGCACTGCGATTGCCGCTGCAGAGGATCGACTGAAAACGCACGGCACGCCGATCCGATTCGCGGACATGGCCGCGGGGCCCGGCCGCTACGTTCTCGATGCGCTCGCCGAAGCCGGCGTGCAGCCGGACACCATCCTCCTGCGCGACATCGTGGAGGCAAACGTCCTCGCGTGCCGAAAGGAGATCGAACAACGCGCCTTGCAATCGATCGCCCGCTGCGAGCGTGCGGATGCATTCGATCCCGCCTCGCTCGCAGCGCTCGATCCCGCACCCACGCTGACGATCGTCTCGGGCTTGTACGAACTCTTCCCGGACAACGACCGCGCCCGCACATCGCTCGCCGCGATCGGTCGTGCGATGGCGCCCGGCAGTTGTCTCGTCTATACGGGTCAGCCTTGGCATCCGCAGCTCGAACTGATCGCACGCACCCTGACGAGCCACCGTGCGGGGCAGCCCTGGATCATGCGCCGACGCAGTCAGGCGGAACTCGACGAACTGGTGCGTGATGCCGGGTTCGAGAAGATCGAGCAGTGGATCGACGAGTGGGGGATGTTCACGGTATCGCTTGCGATGCGCCGGGAAGATCGAGAATCGATGTGATCGCACGCATGTGTGCAGCGGTCGTCGATCGAGCCGTAGTCTCTTGGTGCTGTCATCCGGAAACACTGTCCGCCATCGGCCCCATCTGCCCGCATCGCGGGCACCGCCCGACATGCAAAATGAAGTCCGAAAGCAGCTACTGAGTATTCAGATGGCAGGCCGACAACCGCCCGTGCGCGATCTCGCGCAATAGCGGTCGCTCCTCTCGACAACGCGCGCTGGCATGCGGACAGCGCGGGTGGAAGTGACAACCACTGGGCGGGTCGAGTGGCGACGGGATCTCGCCCTTGACCGGAGCGAACTTGCGACGGCGGTTGTCGAGCCGCAGGACTTCGCCCAACAAGGCTTGCGTGTAGGGATGGTTCGGCGCATCGAACAGCTGTTCCGTCGGCGCCACTTCCACCACACGACCGAGGTACATGATGACCACGCGGTCGCTCAGGTGCTCGACGACACCCAGATCGTGGCTGATGAACAGATAAGTGAGGTTCAGATCCTGACGCAAGCTCATGAACAAGTTGAGCACCTGGGCCTGAATCGAAACATCGAGTGCTGCCACGGCCTCGTCGCATACAAGGAAATCCGGCTTCACAGCAAGCGCGCGCGCAATCCCGATGCGTTGACGCTGCCCCCCGGAAAACTGGTGAGGGTAACGTCGGACGAAATCCGGATCGAGGCCGACCTTCAGCATGATGCTCTGGACGTACGAGCCGAGGCTGTCCTTGTCGACGACACCGTGGTATCGAGGCGCTTCACCGACGATGTCGCTTATCCGCATTCGCGGGTTGAGCGAACTCATCGGATCCTGGAATATCATCTGAATTTTCAGCGCCGCATCACGCTTCTCGAGCCCGGTGAGCGTCGCGACATCCTTGCCGCGATAGATCACGCTGCCGCCGCTGGCCGCGTGAACGCCGGCGACGACGCGCCCCAGCGTCGACTTGCCACAGCCCGATTCGCCGACGAGACCGACGACCTCACCTGCGTGTATGGAGAGGTCTACGCCATCGACCGCATGCACCACTTCATCGCGAACCGTTGAACCCAACTTCCGGGCAATGCGCCCGGCGATATCGAGTTTCTTGACGAACCGCTTCGATACATTTCGCAGTTCGAGAATCGGAACTTCCTGGGCTGCGTCGCTCACGCCGTAGTCTCCATCTGCGTCACCAGCGGATAGTGGCACCGCACCTGTCGTCCGACAACCGGACTGCTCTGTTCGGGCACCCTGCCGCAAGCCTCGGCAGCCCGGAAGCAACGGGCGCGGAACGGGCAGCCCGGCGGAAGACTCGACAACGACGGCGTCATGCCCGGAATCTGCCTCAACGGTACGCCGCGACGATTGCGGCTGGGCACCGAATCGATCAGGCCGGACGTATACGGGTGGCAAGGACGATCGAGCACCTCGTCCACCGGCCCCTGCTCGACGATACGCCCGGCGTACATGACGCATACCTCGTCCGCGAGACCGGCGATCACCGACAAATCGTGCGTAATCCAGATGAGCGCCGTTCCCGTTTCGGAGCAAAGCTTCTGCATCTCGTACAAGATCTGCCCCTGGATCGTGACGTCGAGCGCCGTCGTCGGTTCGTCGGCGACGATCAGGTCGGGCTTGTTCAGCAGCGCGATGGCGATGGCGACGCGCTGTCGCATGCCCCCGGAGAACTGATGCGGATAGGCCTTCAGGCGCGCGCCGGCCGACGGTATGCCGACCCGCTCAAGGCTCTCGCGAGCCATCTTCAGCGCCTCGGCGCGACCGACCTTTCGATGCGCCTGAACGGCTTCGATCATCTGCGTATCGATGCGCAATACGGGATTCAGGGTCATCATCGGATCCTGAAAGATCATCGCGATATTCGCGCCGCGCAATTCCTGCAGGCGGGCTTCCGTCGCATCCGCAATGTTCTCGCCGCGATAAAGAATCTCCCCGCCGACGATGCGCCCGGGCGGATCGACCAACCCCAGGATCGAGAAGCCCGTCACCGTCTTGCCGGAACCGGATTCCCCGACCAGCCCGAGTACCTTGCCGGGACGCACCTCGAAGCTGACACCGTCCACCGCCTTCACGACACCGGCCTTAGTGAAAAAGTGGGTCTTCAAGTCACGGACCGCCAGCGTGGGCTGTACCTTCGAATTCGTCAACGCACCGTCTCCCATTGCGGCCTACTTCTGCAGGCGAGGGTTGAGCACGTCACGCAGCCGGTCGCCGACCAGATTGATGCTGACGATCATCAGCAGCAGCGCGAACCCCGGAATGGTCGAGATCAGATGATGGCCGCTGTGGACGTACTCGAAACCCTTGGCGATCAGGCTGCCGAGCGAGGGCTCGGTCTGCGGCAGGCCCAGGCCCAGGAAGGAGAGGGTCGCCTCCAGGGAAATCGCGTGTGCGGTCTGCATCGTGCCGACCACGATGATCGGCGCGATCACGTTCGGCAGCAGGTGCGAGAAGACGATTCGATACTTGGGCAACCCCAGGCAGATGGCGGATTCGATGTATTCCTTGCGGCGCTCGACCAGCGCGCTGCCGCGCACCGTGCGCGCGTAGTATGCCCATTGCACGACGATCAGGGCGATGATCGTCTTGTCGATGCCTGTGCCCAGGGTCGCCAGCAGGACGAGCGCGATCAGAATGGCGGGAAAACTCAGTTGCATGTCGACCACGCGCATGATGATCGTATCGATCTTGCCGCCAGCGTACGCAGCGGTCAGACCGAGCGTGATCCCGATCAACAAGGCCGCGATACCGCTGCCGACACCGACGATCAGACTGATGCGTATGCCGTAGATCACTGCGCTCAGCATGTCGCGTCCGGCCCCGTCGGTGCCGAGATAGGCAACCTGACCGCTGTTCATGACAGCCCCCATAGGCAGCGCCGTATCCTGAACCGTCACCGTGGCGAGGTCGTAGGGATCGGTCGGCGCGAGCCACGGCGCGAACAGCGCGGTGAGTATGATGGCGACGACGACGTAGAAGCTGACGACCGCCAGCTTGCTTTCGCGATAGTCGGAGAGAAAGCGTTGGAAAGGCGTTTGCGCAACACCGGGGGCGGCAACCCTCGGTTCAGCGGGTTCGGCGGAATCAGCGATGTCGGCCTTGAGGGTACTCATGCTTTTGTATCCACCAGTCGAACTCGCGGATCGAGCACCGAGTAGAGCACGTCGACCACGAGGTTGATAACGACGAAAAGCAGCACGACGATGATCAGATACGCCACGATCACCGGCCGATCGAGGAAGCCGATCGACTCGATAAGCAGCCGCCCCATCCCCGGCCACGCAAACACGGTTTCGGTGACCACCGAGAACGCGAGCAGCCCGCCGAACTCCAGACCCAGCACCGTGACCACGGGTATCAGTATGTTCTTCAGGACATGCACGAGAATGATGCGCCCGCGACTGACGCCCTTCGCCCGGGCGAACTTGATGTAGTCCTGTTGCATGACTTCCCGCGTACCCGCTCTTGCCAGGCGGATCACCATCGACAGCTTGAAGAGCGCCAGGTTGATCGCCGGCAGGATCAGGTGGCTCCAACCTTCAACGCTGAAGAAGCTCACCTGCATACCCAGGAATTCCTCCGTGGGCCCTCGCCCTGTCGACGGAAGCCAGCCGAGTACGACGGCGAACAGCATGATCATCATGATGCCCACCCAGAAGGTCGGCAGGCTGAAGCCCAGGATCGAACTCGCCATGATGGTCTTCGATGCGGCAGATTCGGGCTTGAAACCCGCCCACATCCCAAGCGGAATACCCAAGACCACCGCCATCAGCAACGCAGCGACCGCGAGTTCCAATGTCGCCGGCATCCGTTCGAGGATGAGTTGAATCGCCGGCTCCTCGAACACGAAGGAGTCCCCGAGATTTCCCTGCAAGGCCGCGCCGACAAACCGGAAGTACTGAACGTAGAACGGCTGGTCCAGCCCGAGATCACGTCGGACCTGTTCGCGATCGGATTCCTCGGCTTCTTCGGATACCAACATTTCCACCGGATCGCCGATCAGAAAAACGCCGCTGAAGACCAGCAGCGACATCACAAGAACGACGCCCGCCGCCTGCAACAACCGCCTGATGATGAATGCCGTCATGGTCGCTTCGCCGCTTTATTGCCATGCAGTGGCGCTTCGGCGACAACGGGACGATCGCGCCCGCCGTGCCTCGTTGCAGTAATGCGGAAGTACACCCAGAGGTCTTGGGAAACGCCCCCGAGGACATGCCCGCCCTCAGCGATAAGCTACTTGGCCTTGTGAAGATCGGTTGCGAGCGTTCGTTCATCGACCCGCGGATCGTACTTAAGACCCTTGCGGGTCGCCCAGGTATTGATGAGAAAATGGACGGGTATGATGCCTTGATTCTGGCCGATTGCCCGCTCGGTGGCCTTGACCAGCAAAGCGGCTCGCTTGTCGTCGTTGACGGTACCGAGCGCTTCCCAGACGAGCCTGTCCACTTCGGGATCCGAATGTCGACCGCGGTTGGCCACGCCGGACCCCTTGGACTTGTCGTGGGTCGTCAGCAGCGACTTCAGCGGCGACGTCGGTTCGCCGGTCGCCGATCCCCAGCCGGACAGGAACATGCTGAACTCCGGAACACCCTTCGGCCCGCCCGTCGTCGCCCGCTTGAAGAAGACGTTCTTGGGCAAGGTGACGACTTTCGTCGGAATGCCGTTCGCCGACAACATCTGACCGATCGCCTCGGTGATTTTTGCATCGTTGACGTAGCGATCGTTCGGCCCGTGCAACGTGATGGAAAAGCCGTTGCCGTAACCGGCCTCGGCCAGCAGCTTCTTGGCGGCGGCGGGGTCATAGGGGTCGGGCTTGAGGTTCGGCGAGCGACCGAAGAACCCATCGGGGAGCAGCTGCCCCGCTGGCGTGGCCAGCCCGCCCATCACGTTCTTGACGATGGAATCCCGGTCGATCATCAACGACAAGGCCTTGCGGACCCGAGGATCGAGCAGCGGGTTCTTCTTCAACGGAGTGCCGTTCTTGTCCGTGACGAAGGGCGACTCTTGGCGGAACTGATCCATGTGCAGATACATGATGCGGGACGAGAGCCCCTGATGCAGCGCCACCTTGTCGTTCTTCTTCAGGGCTTCGATATCCGTCACCGGGACGATGTCGATCATATCGACATCGCCCGCCAGCAATGCCGCCACGCGCGACGGCCCGGACTTGATGAACTTGTAGGTGACCTTGTCCCACTCCTGGGCGAGCGGCCCCTTGTAGCCGGCAAATTTCTGCAGAACGAGACGATCGCCTTTCTTCCACTCGACCAACTTGTAGGGCCCGGTGCCAATCACCGCATCCCCGTTGTTGAAATCCTTGGGCTGGATGCCGAAGTTCTTGTCCTTCTCGCCGGTGCCCTTGATGTCGGCCGAGTGGATCAGTATCGTCGACGCGTCGTTGGGCATCAGCGGATAGGGCGTCTTGGTGATGATGTGAAGCGTGTGGTCGTCGATCTTCTTGAGCGTCTTGCCCTTGGTGTACGTCTGAAAACCTGCGTTGCCGCCGACGTACTGGTCGGCGCGCTTGTACGAAAAGATGACGTCGTCGGCCGTGAAATCGGAACCGTCATGGAATTTCACGCCCTTGCGCAGCTTGAACTCCCAGGTATTGTCGTCGATCGACTTCCACGACTCCGCGAGTCCGGGGACGAGCTTCTTTCCCGGCGACCATTCGACGAGTCGGGCGAAGACCAGTCCCAGCAGCGCTGAGTTCGGGGTCGTATTGTGAAAATGCGGATCCAGGGACGACGGTTCGGACTGGATCCCGATGACGACGTCGTCGGCGTATGCTGCGCCGCCCAGGCAGAATGCGGCCAGCACGCCGAGTACCGTCCGTTTAAAAAACGCGCTCATACCTGAATCCTCCAAAGAAATTCATCGACCCTGCAGTGCTCCGACGGCGGGGACCTCGGTGATCGCGCGCGCATTCAGCACGCGACGCCTGCATCACCCCGCGAACATGCCCGGTACCTGCAGGTTTACGCTCCCTACACATCCCCGGGCCGCACACTGCCATTCCTGTCGATTTAAAGTCAGGCTACCCCGTATCCTCTCCGGCGCATATCCGCACGCGCCCGTAAGCAGCATTATTATGTTCAGGTAACTACGAAGTTCGACCTACGTACTTCCGCTGTACTGAACCCTGGGAGATTTTTCCCAGCGTTCAGTCTTGAAATCGATCTACGTTCACGAATTGAAAGTGCATGACGAACGCGTTGCCCGGGGATGACCGACAGGTGCGCACTGAGGCACCGATACAGGGCGTCGGCAGCCCTACGGAGCCCTCAGTCGCGCAGAGGTCGCCGCAGGCGCCCCAAGGCAGACCCTGGCGTTCCGGCATCATTGCGCTCGGCGTGCTGGGCCCGTTGTTCTTCGTGAGCTACGGATTCGCCAACTGGGTCGCCCTCCAACGGGCGTCGGTGCCCTCGATCGTATTCGGCTGGGAGCACAACATTCCCTTTGTTGCGTGGACGATCGTTCCCTACTGGATCATCGATCTGCTCTACGGTATCTCGCTCGTGCTCTGCGCGACGAAAACGCAGTTGCGAATTCACGTGACCCGACTCGTCTTCGTGCAATGCGCCGCCGTGCTCTGCTTCCTCTTGTTTCCGCTGCGCTTCACTTTCGAGCGCCCCGTCGTCGACGGCAGTTTCGGCTGGATGTTCGCGGCATTGGAAAGCTTCGATCAACCGTTCAATCAGGCGCCGTCGCTGCACGTTGCATTGCTCGTGGTGCTGCTGCCGGTCTATCTGCGTGCTGTGCCGCCGCGCCTTTACATCGTCGTGTACGCAGTTGCCCTGCTCATCGGCGCCTCCGTGCTCACGACATGGCAGCATCACTTCATCGACATTCCCACAGGGGTATGGCTGGGCGCTTTCGCTGTGTGGCTGCTGCGCGACGATGCGCCTCGGTGCAAGTGGCAATGGAAACGAGCCCGGTGCGCAGTCCGACGCCGACTGGCGGCATACTACGCGGCGGGCGGCGCCCTGTGCGCAGTCGCCGCAGTCCTCGGACAAGGCGCATGGTTCTGGCTCCTATGGCCCGCTTCCGCGCTGACGTTGGTTGCGCTCGTCTACCTCATCGGTGACGGGCACGCCTTCGCAAAGAACGAGCAGGGCAACCTGTCGGTCGCGAGCCGGCTTCTGTTCGGCCCGTACCTGGTCGGCGCCCGAATCAACGCGCTGCTCTGGACACGGCGCGATCCACAAGCTGCCGAAGTGCACGGGAGCGTCTACATCGGCACTATCGTCAGACCCTGGCTGCACAGCCCATCGCGTTCCGCGGCCGTGGTGGATCTCTGTGCGGAGATCGGCGGCAACGCCGACGAACAACACTACGCAGCGATCCCGATGCTGGACCTCGTCGCGCCGACCCCCGACGAGATCGCTCGCGCGGTTCATCGTATCGTCGAGGCGCACCGCCACGGCCCCGTGCTCGTCGCATGCGCCCTCGGCTACTCACGCAGTGCATCGGCAATCGTCGCGTGGATCGTGCACACGGGACGGGAAGCGTCGATCGAATCGGCCATCGAACGACTGCGCCGGGTCCGGCCTCGCATCGTGCTCGGGGAGGGCCATCACCAGGCAGTTCGCACCTTTCTGAACACCGTGCCGTGTGACCTAGAGCGCATCGAACCGATACCTGGGCCTATCCCGATGAATCCTGCCTTGCAGGACCGAACGGCAACGCGTTGACGCAGGACACGCCGAGACCGCTCCGATGATGCACGTCTATGCGACACTTGTTCTCGGCATACTCGCCGCGCTGGTCGCGGCGACGGTCCTCGGCCGAATCATCAAGCGTCATCGCTCGCCCCACGAGCCGCACGCCGTCATCGACAACATGAACACCCGCATCGATGCGTGGTGGATCCTCGCGGCGCTCCTGTTCGCGGCGTCGTCGCTCGGCACGGTCGGCCTCGCCCTGCTGTTCGCCGCGGCATCGCTGCAAGCGTCACGCGAATACATCCCCGGGATGTCGGCAGCGGCGTGGGGTTCGCTGGTCGCAGCGATCGCCCTGCAGTATGTCCTCGCCGTCGGAGGACCTTCGATCGCGTTCCTGCTGCTCCTGCCGCTGATCGTTGCGGCGATCGTCGGTACGTCTGCACTCGGCATGCGGCGACAGACGCATTCCAGCCGCCTGGCCGGCGCATTGCTGCTGTGCGTGTACTGCGTATCCCACGTACCTGCGCTGGCGTCGCTGGAAGTGCCCAACGCAGCCGGCAGCCGCCTCGGCCCCGCGCTGTTCCTCGTCATCGTCGTACAGGCAAGCGACGTGATGCAGTACATTGCAGGCAAGCTCGCGGGTCGACATCCGATTGCGCCGCGGTTGTCCCCTGGGAAAACCGTCGAGGGTGCGCTGGGCGGGCTCCTGGGCGCGGGTGTGCTCGGTGCCGCTCTGGCTGCATTGACCCCGTATGGCGCCGGCACGGCAGCAGCGCTGGCCGTCGGGCTCGCTGCGCTCGGCATCGCCGGCGGGCTACTGTTCTCCGCCGTGAAGCGCGAGCGGGGCATCAAGGACTGGGGCGATGTCATCCCGGGTCACGGCGGCGTGCTCGACCGCCTGGATTCACTCTGCCTCTGCGCACCTGCCCTCTATCACCTGCTGCGCATCTCGTCCGGCACGTGAGCGGGCGATCAGTTCGGCATCACACGCCTGCGGGCACGCCCCAGGAGCCAACCGACGAGTATCCCGCCGAGCGCTCCGCCAACACCGGCGTAGCCCACCATGTCCTTCGCCTCGGCGATGAGTGAATTGGTGAAGACGTTCGACGACAAATGCATCGAGACGACCTTCCACTGGCCGTCGATCTTGACGGAGGTGGAAGTCCAGCGCGAACTCAGTTTGAACGACCCGCGCGATACGGGAAAGAATTCGTCCTCCATGCTGCCGTCCGCGACGGCCACCTCGCCGTTGCCGTAAAAACGCGCCGGCGCTTCGACCTTGGCCGCGGTCAGATACTTGTCGATGTAGCGCTTCTCGCCCTTGACCATGCGATGGTAATAGGCCTTGATCTCGTCGTGGCCACGCGAGATCTCGCCATTGAGCCAGGTCACGGTCGCATGCGGATGCATCTGCGCCACCATGCGATCCACGTTCTGATCGTTGATGCCGGCTTCGATCTCGCGAAAGACCTTGAGCAACGCCTGCCGATCCTCCTGGTGCGGATCGGTCGTATCGGCTGCCATCGAGGGTGCCACGACCGAACACGCACACACCGCCAAAACGGCCCCCAATGCTCGCATGCTCACTCCGTGGATAATCGTTCTAGTCCCGGACAACGCTGTTGACACCAACCCCGGTGAACCTCACGCAGCCCTGCAAACGATGCGCAACCGGTCACGCATGTAGGGACGTATCTTCAGCGTCCACGGTGTCTCCACTGCCTTCGCCCACGCTTGCGTCTTTACGACGTCGGGCGAATCGAGGTGATACAACGCCAGGTACTTCTGCGGGCATCCGTTCGTCGCCACGAAGCGCCGGGCGAGGATGCAGCCTGGCACGGCCGACAGCGCCGGGATATGCTCCTCGTTGTACCAGCGATTGAACTCTTCCTCGCCTTCGGGCGCAGCACTCATGCCGTTCACCAGCAGACCGGCCGCCCCCTTGGGACTCGCCACAACGCCAGGCAGCGTTTGCCGGCCTTCGAACATCATCAGCGACGGACTCCCCGCAGCGATGCGTACATCCTGCTCGGAACCGGCCGCCTTGAACGCCGCCGAAGCGGCCACGGCGACATCGCCCAGATCGTAAACGGCGATCGACACGTTCGCATCTTCGATGTTCACGAATCGCTCTGCCGCGAGCACGCCGGGAACCGCCGCCCGCCTGGGCAAACGCGTGCCGAGGTACCAGTCAGCCACGTCGCTCTGCGGCAGAGCCGCGTGATTCGCAATCTCCAGTACGAGTCCGAGTGCCATGATCAATCGATCCTCACATTCGCGGCCTTGACCACCGGCGCCCACTTCGCGAGTTCGCTCTGGATGAACTTGGCAAAGGCATCCGGCGTGCCCCCGACGGGCTCGTAGCCCAGGCCGATCATGCGATCCCGCATCGCGGGCGTCGCGATGATCTTGTTCAGTTCCGCGTTGAGGCGATCGAGGACGGGCGCGGGCAGGCCCGCGGGTGCGAGGATGCCGTTCCAGGAGGTCACGTCGTAACCGGACACGCCCGCTTCGGCCATCGTGGGCAACTCCGGCAGCGAGAGCGCCCGCTTGCCGCTCGTCACCGCGAGCGCGCGCAGCTTGCCGGCCTTGAGGAAGCCCATCATTGACGCGGGCTCACCGAAGATCATCCCGACCTCGCCGGAGAGCAGTGCCACCGCGGCGGGGCCACCCCCTTTGTACGGCACGTGCACGATCTGCAGCCCGGTCTTCATCTTGAAAAGTTCGCCGGCCAGGTGATTGATGGCGCCGTTGCCGCTCGATGCATAGGAGAGCTGGTCGGGCTTCGTCTTGACCAAGGCGATCAACTCTCGGACGCTTCTCACCGGCAACGAGGGATGCACGACAACGAGCTGCGGTACCGAGGCGAGCTGGATGATCGGAGCAAGGTCGGCCGTCTTGAAGGGCATCCGACGATAGATGTGCGGATTGATCGAGTGCGTGCCCGAATAGGCGAACACGATCGTATAGCCGTCGGGTGGCGATTTCGCCGCGAGTTCTGCACCGATGTTGCCCGCCGCACCGCCGCGGTTATCGATGATGACTTGCTGACCAAGCGCATCGCCGAGCGGCTGATTGATCAGGCGCGACATGATGTCTGCACCGCCCCCCGGCGGCCAAGGCACGATGAAACGAACCGGCTTCGACGGATAGCTCTGCGCAGACGCCGGCACGACCGTGAATAGGGGTAACGCAAAGAGGCTCGCCACGGCGAGCCGGGATTTCCAACGGCAGGTCATCGATGTCTCCTGTTAGGACCGGGCGCGCGAAACGCGAAAAACCAGGATGCCGAACGCGTGCTCAGTGCCATGACGCGGGCGAGCGATTATGGCTCAGCCGGCATGGCCTTGTGAAATACTCGCGTGGCGGGCCGATAGATCGCAACTTCCGCAGCGAGGTCCGTACGTACTTGTGACCGCGGCATCACGGCGATCCCCCGGTAGGGGGTCGACTTGTCGACCGCCACCGCCTCCAGCCAGACGAAGTCGAGGCCCGGCGTCTCGCGCGGTGCCGGCAGATCCCAGACCAGCATGACCTCGTCGTTCGAAACCGCGGGAGCGATATCCAGCCCCCCGAACAAATTGCGCCGATACCAGCGCTTGTCGATGAGCGGCAGAAACTCGCCCAGCCCACGGATGCTAAGGTAGTACGGATCGGCGAACACATCGGCCGAGCGCATGCTGTACATCGCGAGCGAGGGCGAATTGACCGTCGAATCGGTCTTGAAGCGCTGCGCCGAATCCACACCGGCCACGGTCGCCATCAGGTGAAGGTGATGCAGGTACCAGACGTCCCAGTCCGTTTCCCGTCCGGGATCGGTCAAACCGCTCTGACTCATGAAGATCATCGCTCGTTTCTCCGGTCAAGGCGGTGCAAAGCGCGCTGCATTGCGCCCGGCGATGCGTCCGGAGACGAACGCCCAGGCGAGATGATGTCCGTGCCCTTCGAGCAGCAATCCGCCTTGTCCTACGGATCCCGCCGCGAAAAGCCCGGGGATGGCCTTGTCATCCGCGCCCAGGACCTCCATGGCTTCGCTCACCTTCAACCCGCCGTCGGCAAACACGCAATAGCTCTTCACCGGACCAAGCGCATAAAAAGGGCCGCGCTCTATCGGTGGACGCTGACCGCGTCCGGCTTCATTGTAGGCTTCAATGGTGCGCTTGAGCGTCTGTACCGGCATCGCAAGCGAGACGGCGAGCTTGGCCAGCGTGCTCTCGCAGTGATAGGCATCGCGCCGACTGCGGCGGTAGTCGGAAAGATAAGCGTAGGAGATGCCGGGTGCGGTGGAGATGAAATTCGGCCAGGCGCGAAACTGCTCGGCGACGGCCTGATCGAAAACGATGTAGGCGATCTTGTACGGCTGCTGCGGCAGCTCGTAGCCCGGAGCGTCGAGTTCTTCGCAAAAGCGGCGGCCTTCGACATTGACGAGCACTGCGCCCTGCGCGAAGAGCTTGGGCGACGGCCCGAGCACCGTCGTGAGAAACCCCATCATGAAAGGGCGCAGCAGCCGTTGCGGGAGAAATCGGTAGCCCAGCGCCATCATGCGCGCCAACAGCGTCGATGGCGGCAGCTTGCGCATCCACGTCTCTTTCTTGGGCGGCAGGAAGCGCATAATCGGACCGCGCACCACATCGCCGTTGATGACGCTGGCCCCCAGGGCAAGGGCGAGCTTGTGCCCATCGCCCGTGCTGGTCGACACGACGGCATCGACGTTCACGACCTCCGGCTTCGCGAAATGCGCCTTGAGATCACGGTCCGCACTGAAATCGCCGCTCGCCAGTACGATGCCCTGACGAGCACGGAATCGCTTCTTGCCGTCGTCGGTGCGGCACTCGACCCCGACGACACGCCCATCCTCGACGACGAGCCCGGCGACGCGCACCGATGTACGCAGGTCGACACCGAGCCGCCTGCAATGACGCACCAGACGTTGCGCGAACGCCTTGGCGCTGGGCACGATGTTGTGCATGCGGGCGACGCGATGCGGTGGTTCAGGCATGGGGCCCACGAACACGACGCCGAGCGACATCAGCCAATTCAGCGCGTCGGTGCTCTGATCGACGAGTATGCGTCGAAGGCGCAGGTTATCCCTGGGATCGAGCGGCCCGTTGTGCTTGCTCAGATCCTCGAAATGCCATTCGGGGGAATCCTCGATGCCGGCACGCTTCTGCAGGGACGTTTGCGTCGCCGTCATCGTGCCGACGGCCCACGAAGTCGCCCCCCCCGGCTCGCGCGTCTTCTCGAGCAGCAGGACTTTGCGGCCGAGCGCAGCGGCTTCGGCGGCAGCCGACAAGCCGGCCCCGCCCGCGCCCACGACGATGACATCCCAGGTATTGCGCGCCTCGGACGACGACAAAAGTGCTTCTCCCTGCGGCTGATCCGGCGGTCGCTCCAGCCGCCGGACGAACCGACTGCTGTGCGCCCCCCCCCGATCAGGCGGTCTTCTTGAGCTTGCTTACGGGAGCCTTGCGGGCCTTCAGCGCACCCGGCTCGGACAGCTTGCGCAGCAGGCTGCCGCAGTTTGAAATCTGCGGATCGACACCCATCGCGGCATACGCTTCCCAGGCGGTGGCCTGTACGGCGGAGTAAACAGGCTTGCCGAGATCACGCTCGAGCAGATCGAGCACCTCCAGCGCACGCAGCTGCGTGCAGGCGACGAAGAGCGCTTCGGCCTCGTCGCTGTCGGATTCCTTCACCTTGGCATAGATTTCCTCGGGGAGGATCTTGGCGTGATCGAACATGTCCAGCATGTCGAACGTGCCGAGGTGCGTGACCTTGATGCCATGGTGGCGCAGAAATTCCTTGAGACGCTCGTTCGTCAATTCGACATACGGCGTGACGACCGCCACCTTCTTGTGACCGCCGTGAAGCAGGCACTCGGCCATCGCTCCCGCCGTCGTGACGGTCGGCGCAGCGGTGATCTCGGTCAGCTGAGTGCAGATCTGCTTGTTCCACTCGGGACCTTCGAAGAAGCTGCCGCTGGTGCAGCCGTAGACGACGACATCCGGCTCGACCATGGCCACGTCGCGCGCGGCATCCTTGCTCGCGCCTTCCATGCTGCGCAATTCCTCCGGGGTGCCGTGACGCCCGCCGGAGATGCGGGCCGCGTGTACGGACACGCCTTCGGGCGCGATGCGCCAGAACTCCGTTTCCATGGTGGTGTTGATGGAGGGAACCAGCAAACCGATCCTGCCGCGCCAACCGTACATGTCCTGTCTCCTTGAACGAGTGTGCCGGTCGGCCCGATCCGACCGGCGAGAACGCTGCTGCCTGCGCGAGAATTATAGTCGGCAACTCCGGCAGTCTGCCGGGATGAATTTACGCGCTCAAGACACCCGCCGATGCCGCACAAGGCTGGCCTAGCAACCTGTCGGATAGAATCTAGCCATGGAGCGAGGAGACAACGTGCAGGTCGGCACGCCCACGAGCATGCCGACCGGCTACAGGCTGCTGATCGGCTGTCTGACCGCAGGCAGCATGCTGGGCACAGCGGCGATCAGCATTTTGCCTGCGCTCGCCCCGGTCGTTGCACGCAGCTACGACATACCCGCCGTATGGATCGGCTACCAGTTCAGCCTGGTCGCCCTGTTTCTCACGCTCTCGCTGCTGTTCCTGGGCAATGCGAGTCGTCGCTGGGGGCCGCTGCGCGTCGTGCAATGCGGTATCGGCCTGAACGCCATTGCACTTGCCCTGGTGCTGCTGCCCAGCCTGTGGGCGCTTGGCGCCGCCTCCGCATGCATGGGGGTGGGCTACGGCATGATCATGCCGGCGAACTCGCATTTGATGATGCGGTTCACGCCGCGCGACAAACTCAACCGCGTGTTCTCGATTCAGCAGACGGGCATACCGCTCGGCGCCATCCTCGCGGCCTCCGGTGCGCCGGTCGTGGCGGTCGCATTCGACTGGCAAACTGCCGTCGCTGCGCTGGCTATGCTGGTCGCCGCGCTCGCGCTCTATCTGCAGACGCAGCGTGCGCGCTGGGACGACGACCGCGACTCGCATGCCCAACCGTTCCGCAATCCGTTCGCCGGGCTCGGCATCGTCGTGAAGAGCAAGCGCCTGCGCAATCTCTCCGCCTCGGGGTTCTGCTTTTCGGGCGCGCAGTTCTGCCTCGGCACGTATCTTGTCGTCGCTCTGGTCGAGGAACTCGGCTATGGTCTGGTGCAAGCCGGCATCATTCTCTCCCTGGCGCAATTTACCGGCGTCGTATGTCGCGTTTACTGCGGCGTCGTCGCCGATCGCACCGGGGACAGCCTCGGCGTGCTGATATGGCTCACGCTGGGCATGACGATCTCCGGATTTGCGGTCCTCGGCATGGATACCGACTGGCCGCTCGCCCTGGTCTGCGTTCTGTTCGCCGTGCAGGGTGCGGCGAGCATCGGCTGGCCGGGCACTTACCTTGCAGAGGTCGGGCGACTTGCGCCCGCAGGACAGGTTTCCATGGCCACTTCCGGGTCGCTGCTCTTCACGAATGTCGGCAAGATGACCGCGCCGCTCGTGTTCGTAGCGATCCAGGGATATACGGGCAGCTATGCAACCGCATTCGGCATCATCGGTGTGCTGGGCGTGCTGGGCACACTCGCGTTGATGAATGCCCGTCGGTTGTCGCCATCGGCTGCGGCCATCCCGTCGTAGCATCCTCGTGCCTCATCTCGGGCGAGAAAGGATCTCCATGAATCGAGCCGCAGCACGCATGACCACGGACGCCGCAGCGACACAGTTGCTCACAGCAATCTATCGCGATGTGCGCAGCCGCAGTGTAGCGCTCGCCGCGCCCTTGTCGGCCGAGGACTGCACGGTGCAGTCGATGCCCGATGCAAGTCCGGTCAAGTGGCACCTCGCCCATACGACGTGGTTCTTCGAGACCTTCATTCTGGAGCGCTGGGCGCGCGCCTACCAAGCTTTCCATCCAGGCTTTCGCGTGCTGTTCAACTCCTACTACAACGCGGTCGGTGACAAGCATCCGCGACCGGAGCGTGGCATGCTGACCCGCCCCTCGCTCGACGAGATCATGGCCTATCGTCGGCATGTCGACGCGGCGATCGAGCGTCTTCTCGCCCAACCGGATGAATCCGGCAACGAGATGACCGCCCTGCTCGAACTCGGACTGAATCACGAAGAGCAGCATCAGGAACTCATCCTGACCGACGTGAAGCATCTCCTGTCGCGAAACCCGCTCGGCCCGACCTATGCCGCAGGAGATCGACGCCAGTCGCGCTCGACCGTCGAACATGCCTGGATATCGTTTCCCGGCGGCCTTCATGAGATCGGGGCACGCACAGGAACGTTTCACTTCGACAACGAGGGGCCGGCACACCAGGCGCTCCTGCAGCCCTTCGAACTCGCGTCGCATCCGGTGACGTGCGGTCAGTATCGGACGTTCATGGACGATGGCGGCTACCGACGTCCCGAACTCTGGCTCTCGCTCGGCTGGGACACGGTGCGGTCACTGGGGTGGGCATCGCCCAGCTACTGGCAGCCGGCTGCCGGCGATTGGTTGGAGTTCACGCTCCAGGGCGTGCGCCCGGTCGACGCCAATGCGCCCGTGTGCCATCTGAGCTACTTCGAAGCCGACGCCTACGCGCGCTGGGCGGGTGCGCGGCTGCCGACTGAATTCGAGTGGGAAATCGCCAGCGCAAGGACGCCGCCGGACGGCAACTTCCTCGAGTCGGGCGCCCTGCATCCGCAAGCGGCGCACCGCCCATCGAGCGGCCTCGCTCAGATGTTCGGCGAGGTGTGGGAGTGGACACAAAGCAACTACTCGCCCTACCCTGGCTATCGTCCTGCGCCGGGCGCGGTCGGCGAGTACAACGGCAAGTTCATGTGCAACCAATACGTGCTTCGAGGCGGATCCTGCGCGACGCCGAAGCGGCATATCCGCGCGACCTACCGAAACTTCTTTCCGCCGGAGGCCCGCTGGCAGTTCACCGGCGTACGACTTGCTCGGGACGCGGGCTGATTTCGGCTGCACGTCGCCGATCCCGGGGATCGCGCGACGAGTTGCGAGCCTGCGCCCTTTCGCGTAGCTTGCGCAGGCGCAGCCTTGCGCCGTCTTGGTGATTCCCGTGTCCGCCGTCCCGGTTCGTTCGCTCCGCTATGTCCGCGTCTGGTCGGCCCTCGGCTGGGGCTTCGTCGCGCTCGTCGTGTACCTTTCCCTCATGCGCCCGCCGAGCGTGATCGCTCCTCGGGTATTCGACATCGGACACCTCCTTGCCTATGCCTGGCTGATGCTCTGGTTTGCGCAGATTCATCGTCCCATGGGCGTGCGTCTCATCGTGGGCGCATTGCTTTGTGCTCTCGGCGTCGCGATCGAATTCGCACAAGGGCTGACCGGCTATCGCACGTTCGATTACGCCGACATGATCATGAACACGCTGGGGGTTGGGGTCGGTCTGCTGCTGGCGCGCACACCCATGCAGCATGCGCTGGGGGCGATCGAACGCGGCGTGCTTCGCCGTACCTAAACTCGATCACCGCGGTCGAGCATAGGTCGCCGTCGTCAGCGCCCGCATCGAGAGATACGTGACGCCGGCAACCAGCAGATGCCACATGAAGTGCGTGCCGAGCGCAAAGCGCTCGCAGACCGCGGCATCGAACGTACGCATGACGATGGCTGCCGAAAGCATTGCCGCAGCTCGAAACAACCAGGTTCGAAACCGAGGCTGCGTACGCCAGTGGTACACCCCGAGCCCCAAAGACATCGCGAGCGCCGGCGCATAGATCAGCGATCCGTTGAGCAGATGACCGAAGCCGCGGCAGTAAACCGCCAGTGCAAGATACGCCGCGACCATCGCCGCCGACACCCACCACGCCACGCCGATGACGCGGCGCGAGTACGTCCACAGAAACAGCAGCTGCAGCAGCAGAATCGGCAGTTCGTCCAGCAGACGCGCCCATCCCGTCGCGAAGGTATGGAACAAAGCGCTGCCCATGCCGATTGCCGCGATGAGGCCGATCAGCGTCAGCGTCGTCGCATCGAGCCGTCCGACCGCCCGGGCGTCTCGCCAGGCGTACCAGGCCGCGACGAAGAACGCCGCATTGGTGAGGGCATTGAGCGGCTCGGCAAGCAGCCCGGGGCCGAGGCGCTCGCAGTAGAGGTCGAAGTAGTCCAACGATCACCGTACCGTGCAGCAGTCGCCCAGCCAGTCCGCGCCCGGCGAATTCGAGCCTTCGATCCACCCGGGTGCGGTGACGAAACGTGCGAGGATTGTCTTGGGCCGCGCATCGCGGTCGAGAGCGTGAACGCCATCGAGCACGTCGGCGAGCCGCTCTGCCGTGAGCGCATCGGCGACCGTGTCCTTGAAGAGGGCCGACAGCTCATCCCAAGTCATGCGCCGATGCGGACTGCCGCGCGGATGCGGGACGCGTTCGGTGAACTCACGCCCGTCAGCGAGCTTGATGGTGACGCGCGACGGGACTTCCTCGGTGTTCGTGCCGGCCTCGATCTCGGGGTCCACCACGCAGCGTACTCGCGCCGACAGCGCCCGGATGGCATCGGCCTGCAACGCCGCTTCGTAGTCCTCGCGGCGTATCGCCGTCTGCGGGCCGCGCGTGCGCCCCATGGCGAGCGCCATCGCCAGACTGAACGGCACGCTCAACTGCGCGCTCTGCAGATCGGGCGGCTGCAATTGGGTGAGCCGTCCCAGGATGACCTTGGGGATGCCGACTTCGACATCGACGATCCGATCGGGGACAAGACCATGCGCGTGGCCGAGTGCGAGTCCTGCGTCGACGGAAGCCTGCAGCCGCCCCGCGCCCGCATGAATCTTGGTGCTCACTTCCATGAGGCGAAAGCCTTTACCGAGGTCGTCCGTGATCTTTCCCGGATCGGCCTGCTCCGAAAAACCGCGAAAGAAGCCTGCCTCGCCTTCGAGTATGTCGCGCGGGCCCCAGATGCCCGCCCTGGTGAGCAGCGCGGACATCACGCCGGACTCCGCAGCACGCGCCCCATTGAGTCGTTTGGTATGCCCGCCCGAGTGATAGAACTGGGCGAGCCCGCCTGCATAGGCGCCCGCTGCACCGAGCGCCCCCGCCATGTCCTGCGCATCGAAGCGCAGCAATTTACCGACCGCGAGGGCCGCGCCGAGCGCGCCGACCGTGGACGTTGCCATGAAACCGCGATGAAAGAGCGACGGCTGGGTCGCCAGCCCGATGCGCAGCGAGGCTTCGTAGCCTACGATGGCCGCTTCGAGCAAGGCGGGGCCCGAACTGTCTTCGCGTTCGGCGATGGCCAGAACGGCGGGCAAAATGGAAGCGCCCGCATGATGCATCGACCCGACGTGCGTATCGTCGAGATCGCAGGCATGCGCATACGCACCGTTCACGAATGCTGCCCGGGCCGGATCGAGCTTCTCCCCGCTCAGCAGCAGGCTGCTGTTGCCGCGTCCGCCCAGATCGAGCGCCAGCCGGCGCGCCGAACGACTCCAGGGCAGGCGGGCCCCGACCGCACAGACGCGCAGCAAGTCGAGCACCAGCGCCTTCATGCGCTCCACTACGAGATCGGGGGCCTGTTCCAGGCGGAATCCGGCGGCCCAATCGGCCAGAATTGCCGTCGTTCCCTTGTTCGTCATCGATCGCTTCTCCGGTCGGGGATATGTGCACTGCACCGTACGAAGCGCATGCGTTCGCGCGGCAGGTGCGCTAATGTAGACGAGCAACGATGCGCTTGCCAACGCTGCACCGACTCACCCACGTTCCAGGAGAAGCTCCATGTCGCTCACGATGCATACCTGTTCGGTTCGAACCTTCCAACGCCATCTGCGCGGTCTCGCCAACTGTCTGACGAAGGCCAAGACGCTCTACCAGGAGAAGAAGTACGACGAGTCCTCGCTCGTCAACTATCGGCTGTTCCCCGACATGTTCGACTTCGCGCGTCAGGTGCGCATGTCGACGATGCATGCCTGTCAATGTACCGAACTGCTGTCCGGCGTGGCGCGGCCGACGTTCGAGGACAACGAAAAAACGCTAGAAGAGCTCGTCGCCCGCGTGCAGAAGACGATCGACTACCTCGCCGGCGTCAAAGCCGAGCAGATCGACGGTACCGAAGGCAAGTCCGTCGTGGTCAAGATGGGTGCGCGCGAGGTGACGTTCACCGGCACCGACCTGCTGCTCAAGCGCTCGCTGCCGAACTTTTACTTCCACGTCACAACCGCCTACAACATCCTGCGCCACAACGGGGTCGAGATCGGCAAGGGCGATTTCATGGGTGCCAGCTGACGTACACTCGATAAGGACGATGCGACCGGATCGGATTCAATCCGTGCGATCCGGGTCGCGATCGACGCAATCGGAGGTGATGTCCGCAATTCGGGTGCAACCGGCCAGAGCCATAGTCATCTCGAGTTCGTCGCGCAACAACCTGATCACTCTCGCAACGCCGACCGCACCCTCGGCGGCGAGCCCCCAGATCGCAGGGCGACCGATCAAGACACCGGACGCACCGAGCGCAAGCGCGATGAACACATCGGTCCCGCTGCGCACGCCGCCGTCGAACAATAACGGTACGCGACCATCGATACGGCGGGCAATGCGCTCGAGTGACCGAATGCTCGCGGGCGCTGCCGACAGCACGCGGTGACCGTGGTTCGACACGACGATGCCGTCGCATCCGACGGCAACGGCGCGCTCGGCATCGTCCGGATGCAGCACACCCTTCAAGACCAGCGGACGTTTGCCAACCTGATTGCGTAGCCAATCGACATCCCCCCAGGTCGGCGCCTGGGCCATCCAGCCGTCGAAGACTTCGCCTGCGCCCGGATCAACCTTCACGTGAGATTCGCCGACATCGAGATTGACGGCACGAACCGTCGCCGGCAGCGCCAGCACGGCTCGCTTGATCGGCGCATCGAGGGTGAGCACCACCGTCGAGAGCCCGGCGGCGAAGGCACGATCCAGCAGACGCGCCGTGGCCTCGCGATTCCCCTGCCAGTAGAGCTGGAACCAGGGGCTGGCGCCTTCGACAGCGTTCGCGGCCTGCGCAATTTCGGCAAACGACTGGCTCGCAAGACTGCTCACGACCATCTGCCCGCCCTGAGCCGCGGCGGCGGCGGCGCAGGCGGCTTCGCCACCGGCGTGGAACAGGCGCTGATAGGCCACGGGCGCGAGGAGAACCGGATGATCGAGCGACTCGCCGAAGAGGGTGATGGCCGTGCTGCCGCCGCGCACGTCGACCAGCGGCCGGGGAACGACGTCCCATGCGCTCAACGCACGGTCGTTGCGCCCGATGTCGCCGTCCTGCAGGTAATGCCAAACGGCAGCGGGCAACCGCGACTTCGCATGCGCCGCGTAGTCGCTCGACAACCCGATGCGACGATCGTCGTTCATGCGCTGTCGGCCCAGCGCCGCAGCAGATTGTGATACGTCGCGGTCAACCGGGCAACAGGCGCGGTCTCGCCAAGCTCCGCGCGCAGTTCGAGCAATGCCATATCCATATCGTAGAGCAGGCGGCGCTTGCCCGGGTCACGGACCATGCTCTGCATGAACATGAAGCAAGCGATGCGCTCGCCTCGCGTCACGGGAGTCACCGCGTGCATCGACGACGAGGGATACACGACCATCGAACCGGCAGGCAGCTTGATGCCGTGGGTGCCGAAGGTGTCTTCGATCGTGAGGACGCCGCCGTCGTAGTCCGCCGGGTCCGAGATGACGAGCGTTGCCGATACGTCGGCGCGCGCGTATACCCCGCGCTGCTGCGGCACCAGATGCATGGCGCAATCGGCATGGAAGCCGTAGGTATTCGATTCCCCCGAATACCGGTTGAATAAAGGCGGCAGGATCTTCAACGGCAGGGCCGCCGAGAAGAACAACGGGTTCCGATTGAGCGCATCGAGCACGACATGTCGCAGGGCCGCGAGATGCTCGGCCGACGCGCCGATCTGCTCGTTGTTCTTGGCGGTGGCTGCCTGGGCGCCCGCCGTGGTCCTGCCCGATTCCCACGTCGAGCGTGCAATCAGCGTCCGCACGCTGGCCAGCTCATCGTCGCTCAACACATTTTCGATGGTGACCAGCATGATCATGCTCCCCGTTAGAACTTCAGTTCGGTCGTGAGGATGGCCGTGCGACCGATGCCCGCCACGGTAAACGGACCGTTGTCGTAGATCGCGTCGTAGTACACCTTGTCGAACACGTTCTTCAGGTTCAGACGCATCGCCCAATTCTTCTGTTCGTAGGCCACCATGGCGTCCCAACGCGCATAGCTCGGCGCCGTGTTCGGGTGATACACCCCATTGAGCGTGGGCACGGCACCAGCGCCGCTCGGATTGAAGCCCTGCCGGTCACCCTTCACCTCCGCGCCGCCGCCGACCTTCCATGGACCTTCGATCCGATAGGTCGTCCAGAGGTTGAACGTGTACTGCGGGGTATTGCGAGCCCGCTGACCCTCGTAACCGGGATTGCCGGTGGTGATGACACCGGTCGTCGCGTTGATGTTCTGCGCCACTTCGAGGATCTTCGCGTCGAGCAGCGCCAGACCGGCGAACACCTCCCAGCGCTCCGTCACCCGACCGGCGGCTTCCAGTTCGATGCCATCGGTGCGGCGTTTGCGCGTGAGTATGGCCGCCGTGGACTCCAGGTCGGCGCTGCGCTCCCATTCCTTCGTCGCGCGAAACACCGCGGCGCGCAGGGCGAGATCGCCCTGCATGAAGAACCCCTTCCAGCCAAGTTCGACCACCTCGCTACGCTCGGGCGGCTGCGGCGCCACGGTCAACTGATACAGATCCGCCGTCGGGCTGAAGGAATCGCTCCAGCCGAGGTAGTAGTGAGACTCGGCCGTGGGATGAAACGACAGGGCGGCGCGATAGCTGTTCTCCCCGTAGCTCAAGTTGGGCGAGGTGGCGCTGCTGTAGTCTGCGTCGAGCTGATCGCGCCGCATGCCGAGCGTCGCCTTCCACTTCGGAATAAATTCGATCGTGTCCTGCAGGTAGATCGAGCGCGAGATCCCTTTGAAGTCCACGGCGTTGCCGGCAATCGCCTCCTGATACGGGTAATAGACCGGCGCCGCACCGGTGCCGAAGTTCTGCAGGCCCTTCCGATGGCTGTCCTCCTTCAGCCATTCGATACCGACCAATAAGTCGTGCTTCATGCCCATCGCATTGACGCTGGTCGTCAGATCCGACTGCAGCGTCATCGTTTCGTAATCCATCGCGCGTGTAGGGTTGCCGCCCACGCCGCCGAGAGCGTTCTGGGGCGTCGTCAGGTTCGGCGTCTTCGCCCAGAAACTGCGTTCGTAGTCGGCGAATCGAACTTGAGTGCGAAGCATGGTCTTCGGGGAGAACTGGTGTTCATGCACCAGCGTCGCAATCTCGGTATTGCTGTCGTCGAAATTGGCATCGACGCCCCAGAAATAACTCGACGGGAGCACCTTGCCCGGGGCGCGGGTCGCGTTGTTGAACGAGATGCCGTAGTCCGGTATGTCTTTCGTCTTCACCTTGTAGTAGTTGAGCCAAAAGCGGCTGTTCGAATTCTGGTTGAGCCCGAGGCTGACCGCGATGCCGCTGCGATTCACTTCGGGTTCGGCCCCGGTGACGGGGTTGCTGCGCCAACTGCCTTCGCCTCGATGCATCAGATTCACGCGCAGGCGCGTGTCCTCGGTGAAGGGTTTGTTCAGATCCGCGCTCAATTCCCGGTAATCGTGGTTGCCGACACTGCCCGTCAATGTGTACTGCTCCCAACGCAGCGGCACCTTGCTCACCTGGTTGATCACGCCGCCCGCCTGACCACGACCGAAGAGCATCGCGCCCGCACCGCGCAGCACGTCGATCTGCTCCAGGTTGAAGGTCTCCCGGTTGTACTGGGCCGTATCGCGAATGCCGTCGAGATACATGTCGCCGAAGGTATAGAAGCCGCGCAGATTGACGTTGTCGCCGGCTCGACCGCCTTCCGCGGCGTTGAAGCTGATGCCGGAGACGTTGCGCAGTGCCTCGCGCAGGCTGCCGACCTGCTGATCGTCCATGATGGACTGGGTGACCGTCGTGATCGCTTGCGGGATCTCGTGCGGATCCTGCAGCGTCTTGCCGACACGTGTGGTCGTGGCTCGCATGCCGTCGGGCCGATTGGCGTCGGCATCGACCTTCACCGTCGGCAGTTCCTTCGCCATATCGGCGGCAGTCTGCTGGGCCAGCGCCGCATCGGGCGGCAGCGTCATGCCGGCAAGCATTGCTCCAAGCGGAAGCAGGCGGCGGGCGCCGGCGCTGAGTTCGCCGGACGAACGGGTACGAAGTTGGGCTTCTGTAGAGGTCGTACGGGAAGGGCTTCCCGGACGCAGCACTTTGCGTTGTTTGGACATCGGTGGCTCCGTAGCAGTGGGTGGTTCATGGCTGGCTATCGGGCGACCGAGTGGCTGGCTGGGTTATCGGTTTGGGAAAACAGTGCGTTCAGGGGGCCTGCACCTCCGGATCGGAAACGAAGCCGATCTTGCTCAAACCGACGCGCGCGGCCAGTCCGAGGATCTTGGCGACCTTCTGGTATTCCGTCGTGCGATCGGCTCGGATATGCAGTTCCGGCTGCGGATCCTTTGCCGCCGACTCGTGCATGCGTTCCGTGAGCGCGTCGAAATCCACGCTTTCTCCGTTCCAGAACACTTCGCCATCGACGCGCACGGCGAGCTGGATGTTGTCCGGCTGGGTGGGATTCGGATGGCTCGATACGCGAGGCAAGTCGACCTTCACCGAATGCGTAAGCAGCGGCGCAGTAATGATGAAGATTACGAGCAGTACCAGCATGACGTCGATCAGCGGCACCATGTTGATCTCCGCGTTCGGCGTTTGAGCACTGCCGCTGCCGAAGTTTCCGAAGGCCATCGCAGTCAGGCTCCGGCCGGGGCGACGTTGGAGGAAGCCGACGCCGGAATCGCCGGCTCGTCTTCGTCGCCGACCGCGGATCCTGTCGTGAGCAGCGCGAACAGATCATGCGCAAACGAGTCCAGGCGAGCGAGGAACATGCGGTTGCGGCGAACGCTGAAGTTGTAAGCGAGGACCGCTGGGACGGCAACCGCGAGACCGAGTGCGGTCATGATGAGTGCCTCGCCCACTGGCCCGGCGACCTTGTCGAGCGTTCCCTGCCCGCTCATGCCGATACTGACGAGTGCGTGGTAGACGCCCCATACCGTGCCGAACAGGCCGACGAAAGGCGCCGTGCTGCCGATCGAGGCGAGCATCGTCAGTCCGTGCTCGCTGCGCGCCGTCTCCTCGTCGATGACGCGCCGTATCGACCGAGTGAGAAATTCGTTCTGGGTGCCGCCTTCAGCGAGTGTACTGGAAGCATGCCGTTTGTGATGCCGGATCGAAGTGATCGCATGCTCGGCGAGCCTTGCGAACGGATCCTTCGCCTTTTCCGTGGAGAGATACGCAGTTACCGCCTGCACCGACGGCGCGCTCCAGAACACTTGCAGAAACTGGCGCGTGTCGGCGCGGGTACGAGCCGCTTGCACGACGCGGACGACGATCAGATACCAGGTGATCAGGCTCATCCCGAGCAGAATCACGAGCAGCGTCATGCCGACCGCATCGGTCTGGCCGATGAAATGGGCAATGCCCAGTGTGGACTGTGGTTCCAAAGCTCAGCTCCTCAGATTGAATACGATCGGGACGATGACGTATGCGCTGACCGGATCGTTGCCGCGTTTTGCCGGCACGAACTTCCAGCGCCGCACGGTCTCGAGAGCGACGTTGTCCAGCCGCTCGAATCCGCTCGACGTACGAACGACAACGCTCGTCGGCAGGCCCTGTTCATCCACGTGCACGCGTAGCAGCACCTTTCCTTGCTCCCCCAATCGGCGCGATACCGACGGATACGATGGCGCGGGATTGTTGAGGTACGCAGCGTCGAACTTCGGGTCGATGACCGGTGCGGGTGGCGGCGGCGCCGGGGGCGCAGGGGGTGCTGCAACGACCGGAGCGGGTGCCGGCGCGGCAGGCGGGACCTCGCGGGCAGCAGGGTCGACGGGCGCCGCGCTCGTAATGATGGGAGCATCTGTGGGCAGCGTTGGCGTTGGCGGCGTTTGCGAGACCGGAACCGGGCGCTTCGGCTGAGGCATAGGGCGCGTCACGACCGGCTTGGGCCTGGGCGGCTCGACGATCGGTTCCGGCGGCTTGGGTTTCGGTACCTCGACCAGGCTGACGACAATGGGCTTGGACAAGTCCACAGTCCGCTCGGGAGACGCGACACGCAAAAACACCACGATGAGCGCTGCATGCAACACGACTGCGACGACAGCCGCTGTGATCCGCGCGCTTCGCTCCGCGGACGGCAGATCGGAACCGGGACGAGAAAATTCGGACATCGCCGTGTTCGGAATGCGATGGACGGCCTGGCATCGAATGTAGCCGGAATTCTGCATCGCAACGTCAAGCCGTCAGTATGAGCTTCCCGCTGCTCGTGAGGCGCAGACGATACTCTCGGCCACCGTGAACGATCAACACTTCGCGTCGATCGCCGAGCAGTTCGCGAACGTCGATGCGCCGCGTCGGCGTCATCCGTTCGGCGTTCATCGTGCTGCACCGTGAAGCGGAAGACGTTTGAGTTTGAGAGGGTTTGTCCATTACGGGAAACAACGGGGGGCATGGTTGGAATCGAAGCCGATGCGGAAAAGATCGTCGCGCATCGCAGTCGTGAATAATAATGATTCGCATTTGATATCGCAAGGGATGGTCTTTAGAACGGACACGCCGAGCGCTTCGAGCAACCGGGATTCCCGATGGACGTCGGCACTTTACGAACCGGTGCGACCCGCGATCCAAGGCGTCGAGGATCAGCGCTTCAAGCGCAGCGAACCTCGTTGATCACATTTCGCTCAGGTGCGAGGTGCTCGACGTCGACGTCCGCTCGTCACGCCCTTCAAGTAGTCATCGAGCTCGCGTTTGTTGCGCACCCGGAACGATTGGAAGTCGGGCTTGCGATCCTCGATGAAGGCGTTGAGCCCTTCGACCGACTCCTCCGAGCCGCGAGCATGCGACAGGAACTCCATGCCGTGCTGCCAGGAAGCGTAGAGCTGATCGGACTCGAAGTTGAGCGAGCGCTTGATGAGCCGCAGCGCGAGCGGGCTGTGACCCTTGAGGGTCCGACACCACTTGGCGGTTTCCGCCAGCAATTCACGTGGCGGTACGCACCGGTTGATGAGCCCGATGTCGACCGCCTCCTGCGCGTGGAAGCGGCGCGCCAGAAACATCATTTCGCGTGCCAGGCGCTCGCCGATCAGACGTGCCAGATACTGCGTCGCGCCGAGTGTCGGCAGCGTGCCCAGCCTCGCGCCCGTGAGGCCGAATACGGCGTTCTCGGAGGCAATGACGAGATCGCACCACAAGGTGAGTTCCTGGCCCGCGCCCATGCACCAGCCGTTGACCATGGCGATCACGGGTACCGGCGCCCCTCGCATCGCCATCGCCAACGCCAGCACACGCTCGTTCCACATGCTCGCGGTCTGCGGCGAAAGGCGTCGGGTCGCATGAAAATCGCCCCCGGCGCAGAACGATTTCTCGCCGCTGCCGGTGATCACGATGCATACGATGGTGGGATCGCTGCGCACCGAACGCACGGCATCGAGCAGTTCATCGAGCGTCTGCTCGCGCACTGCATTCAGCACGCGGGGCCGATCGATCGTGATCCACGCGACATCGTCGCGCACTTCGAAAAGTATGTCGTTGTAATTTTTGTGATCGGCTATGGTGCGTGCGCGGCCCCGGGTCGCCATGACGATGCCTCTGATGGGAAGTGCCCTGTCGGCGAGAGAATTCTAGCAGAGGGGGCCTCAGCCTCCCGTTTCACCGGAAACGATCTTCAGCCCCACGATGCCCGCAACGATCAGCCCGATGCAGGCGATCCGCGCGGCCGAGGCCGATTCGCCGAAGAGCACGATGCCGAGCACCGCCGTACCGACTGCGCCGATGCCCGTCCATACGGCGTATCCCGTGCCCACCGGAATGGACTTGAGCGCGAGGGCAAGCAAAACGACGCTCACCCCCATCGCCGCGATCGTGAGCACGCTGGGCCACAACCGCGAAAACCCCTCCGTATACTTGAGCCCGATGGCCCATGCCACTTCGAACACACCGGCGACCAGCAAGAGCAGCCAAGCCATCGATCCGACTCCACGATTGACGAACCATGCGGATCCGCTGCGGGGGACCGGACCGCGCAGCGCTTCGACTCGATGCGCCGCGATCCGGACGATTATCTCTCTCGCGAACGACCTGCGCGTGCCGAAGAGAAGCACAGCAAGCATCGTTGCGTTGAACGATCGGCGCCTCGACTCCGCTCGGTCGCAGTCGCGCGCCTGGCCGACTTGCGCTACCCTTCGCGGCGCCTACACCATGGAACCCAGGAGCAAGTTCATGCACCAGTGCACACTCGCCGCGATCGTCCTTTGCGGCGCAGCCATCGCTGCGGACGCGGCGGCCCAGGCCGATCGTTATCCCACTCGACCGATTCGTATCGTCGTACCGTTCACGCCCGGCGGATCGAACGATCTCATCGGCCGCATCATCGGGCAGAAGCTCAGCGAATCCTGGGGGCAGCCCGTCATCATCGATAACCGACCCGGCGGCGGATCGACCATCGGCGTACAACTCGTCGTCAACGCGGCCCCCGACGGATACACGCTGCTTACCACTTCGGGCGGCATTGCGACCAATGTGTCCCTGTACAAGTTGCCTTACGATCCGCGCAAGGATCTCGCGCCGGTCGCGCTTCTGGCGCAGATGCCCTATCTGATTGCAGCGAATCCGTCGCTGCCCGCAAAGACGGCACAGGAGGTCATCAACTACGCAAAAGCGCAGCCAGGCAAGGTCGCGTTCTCCTCGTCGGGCGCCGGGACGTCATCCCATCTGGCCGCCGAGATGTTCAAGTCGGCAGCGAAGATCGACATGCTGCACGTTCCCTACAAGGGCGGCGGTCCCTCGGTCGCCGCCGCGGTCAGCGGCGAAGTGCAGCTCACGTTCAATGTCATCACGGGGCCGATGCCGATGGTGCGCGCAGGCAAGCTGCGGGCGATCGCGGTCACGAGCCCGAAGCGCGCGCCCGCCGCCCCCGAAGTTCCTACCGTCGCCGAATCGGGATTGCCCGGGTTCGAGATGATCGCCTGGTACAACACGTTCGCTCCCGGCCGCACGCCCGATGCGATCACGCGCAAACTCAACGCCGAGTTCAATCGCATTCTGCAACTGCCCGACGTTCGCGAAAAGCTCAGCGGTCAAGGCGTCACGGCGATGATCGGCACCCCCGCGGATTTGTCGAAGTATCTCGATTTCGAAGTCGAGCGCTGGGCGAAGGTCATCAAGGAAGCAGGCATCAAGCTCAACTGATGCGCAGATCCGTACGGCGATCCCCCTGTTCGATGTCACCAATGTCGAGACGACGCCGAGCCGGGCCAAGTCGGATCGAATCGCAGCGGCATCGAGGCTGGCGCCCGCACCGCTTTGCAGAGAAAATCCCTGTCTTCGCGCGATTCGATCGACGCGTCACCCTACTCAGGAGAACGTGAGTGTCTCGAGCAACCCTGTTTCATCGTCTCACGCTGTCGGCATTGATGTGTACCGGCTTGTCCGTCCATGTCTCGGCCGCACACGCGCAGGGGTATCCTGCGCGCCCTGTCCGTTTGATCGTTCCCTATCCGCCGGGGGGGCCGACGGACTTCGTCGGGCGGACGACCGCGCAGAAACTCACCGAGGCAATGGGCCAGCAGGTCATCGTCGACAACCGTCCGGGTGCTGCTGCGATGCTCGGCACGGACCTCGGCGCCAAGGCCGCACCCGATGGCTACACCCTCATGTTCGGCACGGGCGGCGGCATGGTCATCGCGCCGATCGTGGCCCCGAAACCCCTCTATGACGCCGCCAAGGATTTCACCGCCATCAGCCTGTTGGTCATCAGCCCGCAGATCATCGTCGCGCATCCCTCGTTTGCACCGAACACGGTGAAGGAATTGATCGCCGCAGCCAAGGCCAAGCCGAATGCCTACAACTTCGCATCGGTGGGCGTCGGCAGCCCCAACCACCTGGGTAGCGAACTCATCAAGGCGATGGCTGGCATCGATGTCGTGCACATTCCGTACAAGGGCACGGCCCCTGCAATCACCGAGCTCGTGGCCGGCCGCACCCAGTTCATGTTCAATAGCATGCCCAGCGTGCTCGGCCTGGTCAAAGCGGGCAAACTCAAGATCCTCGCCACGGGCGGCTCGAAGCGTTCAGCAGTCATTCCCGATGTGCCCACCGTCGCCGAAACGTTGCCAGGCTTCGAGGTCGTGACATGGTACGGCATCGCCGGGCCGGCCAAGATGCCCCGCGATATCGTCGATCGGCTCAACAAGGAGCTCGTCCGCATCGTCGCCATGCCCGATGTCCAGAAGCGGTTCTCCGATCAAGGGCTGGAGCCGCAGTCCAGCAGCCCCGAGGAGTTCGCGGCTTTCATGAAGCGCGAAGTTGAGAAGTGGACGCAGGTCGCAAAGCGCGCGGGAGCGGTGCCGGACCGCAACTAGACGGGGGACCCGTTGCATCATGTTCGGCAATGAGGGCAGCATGCATGCTGCCCTCATTGCTGTCGGTGACGCGTCGACACGGGAACGATGACGATATCATGAGACATCGTCGCGCTCCGATCGGAGAGCGCGTTTAGACGGACTCCTCCGCTACCGCGCCGGACCAAGGCGACATCACATCGGCAATCCCGCAGTTTTCGCCGCTGTCCCAGTCGCGCATGACTGCGCTCGGGCACGCAAAGTTCGTCGGGAGCACGACGAACTCCGTGTCTTCGATCCGAAACTCCCGCGCCAATTCCTCCCGGATCGAATCGTCCAACCGCGCATCGACGCCGACCTCGTCGCCGCCGCTCGCATCGATGCGCGGGGTGTGCCAGGCCTGGTCCAGCGACATCCCGTAGTCGATCAGCATCGAGGTCAGTTGCATCACTGCAGGAAAGATCTTGCGCCCGCCCGACGCGCCGAGCGCGAACCGGTTCTTGCCGTCGGTGCGCGCGATGACCGGGCACATGTTCGTCAACGGGCGCTTGCCGGGCCCCAGCGAGTTGGGCACACCGGGTCGTGGATCGAACCAGAAGATGCCGTTGTTCATGAGGATGCCCGTCGAAGGCAGAACGAGTCGCGACCCGAACACCGAGAGCAGTGTCTGTGTAACAGCCACCATGTTGCCCGCGCGATCGACGACATTGAAATGCGTCGTGCACGCCGGTTCGCGCGGATCGGACACGTCGCCCATCGTGCGCAGTCGCTCATCGAACGCCGATCGAAGCTCGCGTGCGTAGGCGGCAAAGGTCGCGGCATCAGGCGTCGCCCCCTTGAACGCATGATTCGACAAGCCAGCAAGCGTGCGCTGCATGCTGGGTCCCGCGGTGAGTCGCGGCGCGAGGGAGAGCGACGACGATCGATAGTCGAAGGCTGTCGGCTCGACCAGCCGGGCACGGTAGCTCGCCAAATCCTCTGCATCGAGTATGCCGCCCATCGACCGAAGATCCGCCACGATGGCCCGCCCGATCTCGCCCTCGTAGAAATCCCGCGCGCCCGACTTCGCCAGGCGCTTCATCGTATCGGCGAGCCCCTTCAATACGAGTCGGCCGGTGGGCGCGCCCGGCGGCGTCACCGGCGGGAAGCCCTCGGGCAGCCAGATCGACGAAGTACTCGGATAACGCGCCAACTCCTTCGCGGATGTGGCGACCTTCAACGTGAGGTACCAATCGATGCCGATGCCCCGCTCGGCAATCTGGATGGCGGGCGACAACACTTCGCGCCAGCTCTTGGAGCCGAACGTCTCCAGCGCGAGCGCCATGCCATCCACGTGTCCGGGCGCCGCGACCGACATCGGCCCGTGCACGTTGCGATCGTCCAGCACTGCGGGCCACGTAAAGAGTTCCTGTTTGCTGCCGCCGGTGAGCGGATAGTCCTTGAGATCGAGCGAGTGCGGAGAAACGGGGGAGAAATCGATGACGTACACGCGCTCCGATCCGGCGGGCGCGATCAGCATGTAACCGATACCGCCCAAGCCGCTATTCCAGGGCTCGCATGCCGCGAGCGCGAACCCGGTTGCCACGGCAGCGTCCACGGCGTTGCCGCCCGATGCGAGGACTTGCGCACCAGCTTCACCAGCGACGCGATTCTGCGTCGCGATGATGCCGCGTCGAGAGCGCACCACGGGCTTCGTTACGGTCCAGTTCTGGGTGAGAAAGGACATCGACTGCTCCTCCTTGGGAAGTGCATCGATTATAGGCCGGCCGCAATCGTACCCCGGGTGGCGTGTAGGGGTGCGCTCGTTTGCCGAAATGGTGCTCGATGGCGGGGTCAGTTTGCGCCGGCGAGGCTCGGAATCATCCCGGCGGGCAGGCGCCGCTTGCGTATGACGACACTCACTTCGGTTCGCGGCTTGGCATCGTTGGCCGCCTCAGGCAATGCCGACTGGCTCGCAGGTGCGGGCGTCAGCGATTCCCCCAACGGACAACTGAATGCCGCGTTACCGGCGAGTTCGCGCATGGCCGCCTGCGTGGCCGCCAGCCGCTCCGGCAAGGACATCCACGGGTGGACGACCGTGGAGTTCTCCCGCCGCGGTCCCCCTTCGCGTCGAGGGTGGGCATCCCGCCGACCGGAGCGCGGCCCTCGACCTTGCGTGCCGGATTCCTTGCGATCCCGAAAGCGGTTGTTGTATGCAGTCCTGATCATGATTCCTTCCCTATGGCATCACAGAAGCGTTGAGGCTTCCCTTGTTCGAACCGCCCGCCGTCGTCGTTGCGACCATCCGCGGCTCGATTCGGAACTCTTTACGATCTTCGTCCGTGCTGCGAGTTCCACGGCAATGTTTGTTTACGTAGCAGAAAACATACCTGAGACAGCCCCTGCGGCTCGATGACCTGCATCAAGGTGCCACCGCGTATATGGGATGCCTCCCAGCGATTACAATCCCTCACCTCAATGACGAGAAGTGCTCATGCGAATTGCGATCCCGGACGACTATCAGAACCTCGTGCACACGCTGCGCTGCTACACCCTGCTCGATGGCCACGAGGTCATACGTTACCGGGAACCAGCTGCAGATCTTGCCGATTTCGCCCGGCGCTTACAGTCCGCCGATGCCGTCGTGCCCATCCGTGAGCGCAGCCGCTTTCCGCGCGAACTCATCGAGCGCTTGCCCAACCTTAAACTCATCAGCCAGACCGGCCGCAGTACCGGACACATCGATATCGAAGCGTGCACCGAACGCGGGATCGTCGTTGCCGCCGGTACTCATGCCTCGCCGATTGCCCCGGCCGAAATGACCTGGGCACTGATTCTCGCCTCCCGCCGCCATATTCCCCAGGAAATAGATCGCATGAAACGAGGGGAATGGCCATGCACCCTGTCGCACCGACTCTCGGGAAGCACCCTCGGCATCTATGGATTGGGCACGATCGGCACCCTCGTGGCGCGCATCGGTGCCGCGTTCGGCATGAAGGTCCTGGTACTCGGCCAGGATCGATCGGCTCAGCGCGCCCGCGACGCCGGCTACGAAGTCGCGACCGACAAAGCCGAACTGTTCGAACGTTCCGACGTCCTGTGCCTGCTGATGCGTCTTTCCGCTCAAACCCGCGGCATCGTTACCCGGAAAGACCTCGCCCGGATGAAACCCACGGCGCTTCTCGTCAACACCGCACGTGCCGAACTCATCCAGGAAGGCGCTCTGGTCGAAGCGCTGCGCGCCGGACGCCCAGGATTCGCCGCTGTCGACGTCTATGAACGCGAACCGGTCATCGGCGGCGATCATCCGCTACTCGCCATGCCGAACGTGCTCTGCTCACACCACATCGCGTGGGCAGAACACGATACCTTCGAACTTTACTTCGGCGAAGCCTTCGAGAATCTGGTCGCGTTCGCCAACGGTACGCCGCGCAGTCTCGTCAACCCGCAGGCCTTGACGAAGCGCTGACGCACCGGCCGCTGCGCACAGGATGCGGGACGTACCCACGCGATGAAGAAACTGCTGATCGTCTATCACTCCATGACGGGCGGCACCGAGCAGATGGCGCAGGCGGCACTCGAAGGCGCGCAGGAAGAAGCGGCCATTTCATCGCGCCTCCTGCTCGCCGAGCGTGCGCACATTGCCGACGTACTCGAAGCCGATGGCTATGTTTTTGCCACGCCCGAGAACCTGGCTGCGATGGCCGGCCGAATGAAGGATTTCTTCGATCGCGCATATTACGGCGCATTGGATCGCGTCAACGCCCGACCCTATGCCACCCTCGTTTGCGCGGGCAGCGATGGAACCAACGCAGTGCGCCAGATCGACCGCATCTGCACCGGCTGGCGTCTGAAGCGCATCGCCGAACCGCTCATCGTGTGCACGCGTGCGCAGACGCCCGAATCGATCCTCGCCCCGAAAACGATCGGTGTCGACGACCTGACGCGCTGTCGCGAGCTTGGTGCGGCGCTCGCAGCGGGACTCGCTCTCGGGATTTACTGACGCGCGTGGCGGCGCGAAGCAACACCTCGAAACTCGACACAATGCATTCGACCGGACTGCCTGCCTATCGAAGCACGAACGGGTTGGGCACCTCGGTGGCAAGCGAAATCCACACGCTTTTCGTCTGCAGATATTCGCGAATCATGTCCTGGCCGCTTTCGCGTCCGAGCCCGCTCTTCTTGTAGCCGCCAAAGGGCGACATATAACTTACAGCACGATAGGTATTCACCCATACGGTTCCTGCCTGGAGGCGCTCGGCCATCTTGAAGGCGCGCCGCATGTTCTGCGTCCATACACCTGCCGCCAGGCCGAAGACGACGTCGTTGCCGATCTCGATGGCCTGGTCTTCATCCTCGAAAGGAATGACGGACAGCACCGGCCCGAACACTTCTTCCTGTGCGATGCGCATGCGGTTGTTCACGCCGGTGAAGATCGTCGGCTCGACGAACCAGCCGTCGCCGCATTCGGGTCGATTCGCCTTGGAGCCTCCGAGCACGGGCTGAGCCCCCTCACCCTTGGCGATGTCGAGATAGTCGAGGATCTTGCGGAACTGCGGCGGATTCGTGACGGGGCCGACCTGAGTATCCGCATTCATCGGATTGCCCATCTTCGCCGTGGCAGCCAATGCGACCAGTTTGTCGACGAACCGATCGTGGATGCTTTTCTGCACCAGCAGACGCGAACCCGCAATGCATGTCTGGCCCGTTGCCGCGAAGATGCCCGAGATCACGCCTTTCACGGCATTGTCGATCTCTGCATCGTCGAACACGATGTTGGGCGACTTGCCACCCAGTTCCATGGTGACGCGCTTCATCCCCTTCGCTGCGGCCTGATAGATCATCGCGCCGGTACGGTCGGAGCCCGTGAATGCCACTTTGTTGGTCAGCGAATGCTCGACGAGCGGACCACCCACGTCCGCACCGAAGCCTGTCACGACATTGACAACCCCCGGTGGAAAGCCCGCCTGTTCGACGAGCTTCATGAATTCGAGTGTGGACGCGGACGTGAACTCCGACGGTTTGATGACGACCGTACAGCCGGCTGCGAGCGCAGGTGCGAGCTTCCAGGCGGTCAGCAACAACGGCGAATTCCAGGGAATGATCGCCACGACGACGCCGATCGGCTCGTGGCGCGTGTAGTTGAACGTGTCGGGCTTGTCGATCGGAATGACGCTGCCTTCGATCTTGTCGGCGAGGCCGCCGAAGTAGTAGTACCACTGCGCCATGTACGCCGTCTGTGCGCTCATCTCGGCGAAGAGCTTGCCGTTGTCGCGCACTTCGACCTCGGCGAGCTGCTTCGACTCGGGCCCGATGAGATCACCCAGCCTGCGCAACAGCGCGCCGCGCTGGGAAGCCGTCATCTTCGCCCAGGGCCCCTTCGTCAATGCTTCATGCGCTGCGCGTATCGCGCGATCCGCATCCTGCGCATTGCCCCTGGGGATGAGCGCCCAGGGCTTGCCCAGGAACGGATTGTCGGACTCGAAGTATTCGCCCGACGCGGATTCGACCCATTCGCCGCCGATCCACATCTTGTATTTGGTGAGCTGCGTGTCGCCGTCCATGCTTTGCCTCCTTCAATTGCGCTGCGTATCGACCTGCTTGCCGCTGCGAGTACCCAGTACGGCTTTGCCCGCCGCTGCCATGGCAGCGATCTCTGCTTCGGTAAACCCGGCCTCCAAAAGAACCTCGCGAGTGTGCTCGCCGATCACGGGGGGGTTGCGACGAACGCCGAGTTCGTGCCCGTCCATCTCGATCGGCAGGCCGGGAAGCTTCAACCGCTGACCGTCGACCAGCTCGGTTTCGAACATGCGGTTGCCATGATTCAGATGCGGATCGTCGAAAAGATCGCCCGGGGTGGCGAGCGGTGCGAACGGCACACTCAGCGCTTCGAGCTTCTTCATCATGTCGGCGATATCGTGCCTGGCGACGATGTCCGCGATGATCGGCAGTATGCGCGGCCTGCCCTTTACACGCTGCTCGTTCGTCTGCAATTCGGGATCGCGCAACAGGTCCGTCAACGCGAACGCCTCGCAGAAGCGCTTCCAGATGTTGTCGGTCGTGATGGCGACGAATAGGAGCTTGCCGTCACAGCTCGGAAACGGTTCGTAGACACACCACGAGCTGACACGGGCAGGCATCGGCGGCACCGGCTTGCCGCCGATCTTCTCCGCAGCCATCGCCTGCGCGAGCATGTACGCCGTCGACTCGAACAGCGAACTTTTCACGAACTGACCGCGCCCGGTGCGCTGCCTTTCCTGCAAGGCGGCCAGGATCGCGAGGGCACCGAACGTGCCGCCGAGGATATCGACGACGGGCGCACCCGCACGCAACGGACGCCCGGGCGGGCCGGTCATGTAGGCGAGCCCCCCCATGTATTGCACGACTTCGTCGAGCGCTGGACGGTTCTCGTAGGGGCCGGCCAGAAAACCCTTCATTGCGCAGTAGATCAGCCGGGGATTGACCTTCGCCATCGCCTCGTAGCCGTACCCCATCTTCTCCAACGTACCGGGCGCGAAGTTTTCGATCATCGCGTCTGCCTTCGCCACGAGACGCTCGACCACCTTGCGGCCCTCCTCCGATTTCAAATCGATGGCGACGCTGCGCTTGTTGCGGTTGTAGTAGGAAAAGAAACCCAACCCGAAGCCGCCGAGCCGGCGCGTGCGATCGCCCTCCACCGGTTCGACCTTGATGACTTCGGCGCCGAGATCGGCGAGGGCAAGGCCGCACGACGGCCCCATGATGGTGTGGCAGAACTCGATGACGGTGATGCCGGCAAGCGGCAGCGGCTTGGCAGGAGGTGCGGAGGACATTCGAGGCTTTCCGGATTCTTCGGGGATGACTCACGACGCGGACACGGCCGGTCACGCGGAACATAGTTGCTCGCTTACGAATTCAGCACCTGCAGCACGGACGCGAACGGCGCGTCGCCGTCCAGACCCTGCAGCGTACGGAACAAGGCTTCGGCATCGAGATCGAGACCGGATGCCGCGTGGCAATCCATGAACTTCTCGTGCATCTGTTCGGGCGTGAACCAGCGACACGGCTTGCCGGGGGCGAGATGGACGAGTTCTTCCAGGGTGCGGCCATCGGTGGTGCGCACCGTCACGACCGCCGCGAACTCCTTGTCGTGGCGCACACGGTCGTCGACCTCCATCTCGGTCTTCGCAACCAGATCGTGTATCTCCTTGCGAGCGACCTTTTCATCAGTGAAGGTCGAAAGCCGCACTGTCCCGTCGAGCAACGCCGACGAGACGCAGTAGTGCATGCTGAACTTGCCTTGCAGCGGCGTTCTCGCCTCGCGATGTATGAGCGGTTCGAACGCGATCTCGCAGGCGCCCACGCGCACGCTCGCGATCTCGCGCACAGGATCCTTCAACTGACGATGGATGGTCAGCGCGGCTTCGATCGCAGGATGCGTGGCTGCACACGAGGGAAACAGCTTCAGCGCAACCCCGAAATCGGTGACGATCTCCAGCGTCTCGCCCCAGCGCTCCAACTGGCTCGCGTCGATGCCGCCGGTCTGGTTGAAGGTATTCACGAATCCCACCCGATGCAACAGCGCATCGGAGGCCGCAGTGAAGCCCTCGCGCGCCAGCGTCGCGGCGAGTACGCCATTGCGCGCGGCGTAACCTGCATGCAGAGGCTTCGTCATGGTGCCGAAGTTGCAACGAACGCCGCTCGCCGCCGACGCGGCCATGCCGACTGCCATGCGCATCTGCTCTGGCGTGAGACGCAGCATGCGCCCGGCCGCAGCGGCCGAAGCAATCGTCCCGAGCGTGGAGGTGGCATGCCAGCCATTGCGGTAGTGCTGCAGATTGAGGGCACGCCCCAGTCGACCGAGCACCTCCAGGCCGACGACATAGGCTGTCACGATATCCCGCCCGCTGGCCTCGACTGCGCTTGCCGTCGACAGCAGGGTCGGGACCAGGACCGTCGACGGATGCGCATAGGCGGGATGACTGCCGTCGTCGTAATCCAGGGCGTGACCGAGCGCTCCGTGGTAAAGGGCCGCGTCATGCAGCGAAGAGCGACGCCCGGCGCCGATGAGGCCCGCACTGTCCTTTGTCCCCCGCCCACCCACGACGGCGAGCAGCGGGTCACGCAGTTCGGTCCCGTAGCCCGCCAGAATGCAGGCGATGCAATCGGTAATCGCATCGACCGCCAGCTTGCGCCCCCGAGTCGGGACATCGTCGTGGGTCAGTCCGAGAGCGAACTCGTCTAGCGTGGGATAGGCCATGGCAAACTCCTCCAGGTTAACGTGTAATCATCCCCGATGCCGACCGCGTTTGTCGACCGTGGGCAGACTTCTCAGCGAAACAGCAGAAAACTGCCGATCAGCACGAAGAGAACGCTTACCAGCCGACCGAAGCCGGCCTGATTCAGGTGTGCGTGCAGGCGGTGACCAAGCACTACGCCGAGCCCCATCAGCGGCAGCGCTGCGGCAAATGCAATCATCACGTCGGTATTGATGGCATCGACGGCCAGATACCCAAGAGTGCGCCCGATACCCATGAGAAAGAGCGTGGCCGCCATCGTCGCCCGAAACTCGTGCTTCGACATGTTGAGGACGTCGAAATACACCGCCACGAACACGCCGGCCAGCGCGCCGAACATGGTGCCGATGAGACCGGCGACCAGCCCGGCGACAGCGGCAAGCAGATTCGGCGGCACGCGCGAGGGACCCGGTGGCCGCGAAACCCGCCACTGCGAATACATACCGTAGCCGAGGATGAAGAGTCCCAACCCCTTCTCGATCGCCTTCGCGTCGAGTTCCTTGAACACCATGACGCCCAGGACGACGCCGATCAGTCCGTACGGCAGCGTGCGCGCCACATGGCGCCACTGGATGTACCGATGGTCTCGCATCACGATGGCCAGCGAACTCAGCACGCCGAGCATCACCAGCGCCGGCACGATGACCTTCGCCGGCAACACGATGAGCAGCAAGGGGGCATTGAGGCCGCCGAACCCGGCGCTGCCGCGCACCGAAAACGACAGGATCATGACGACGACGAAATAGACGAGGCCCCCGACGCTCAGCTGATCCAAGCTGCCTCCGCTTCGGTGCGGCCGATCTCGTCTCGTATTGCCATCGCGCTCAACGCACCCCGTACTTGGCGCGGTAGTGCTTGCCCATCATCCGACGCGCCTGGGCGCGGAGCTGCGACGCCGGCGCGGGCTTGGCTGAGGGCGCCGAGGGCGGCCGCGGCTGCTTGGCCGCGGGCTTCTTGCGTACCGTAGCGTTCATCGATCCATTATATGCCGCAAGCCGCCGGTGACCGGCGCCCGACGTGTATGATTTCCGCCATGGACCGCACCGAACGCTTCTACAAGATCGAACGCATGCTGCGCGGGCAACGCGTCGTGACGTTCGCGACCATGATGGAGCGCCTGGAAGTCTCGCGTGCGACACTCAAGCGCGATCTGGAGTACATGCGCAATCGACTGCATGCGCCGATCGACTACGATCGTGACGCCGGCGGCTACCGCCTCGCCGAATCCGAGGCATCGAGCGAGCGCTACGAATTGCCGGGAATGTGGTTCAGCCCGGCCGAGATACACGCCCTGCTGACGCTGCAGCACCTGGTCGCCAATCTTCGCACCGGCAGCCTGATCGGCCCCCACCTCGAAGCGATGACGAAGCGCCTGCAAGCCGCGTTGGGGCGAGGTGCGGACGTCGTCGAGGAGGTACGCCGCCGGGTCAAGGTGCTCGGCATTGGCTCGCGCGACGTTCGCCTCGAACACTTCGAGCTCGTGGGCTCGGCACTGCTCAAAAGACGGCGATTGCAGATTCTCTATTTCGCGCGCGGGCGTGGCGAGGCCGGTGAGCGCAGCGTCTCCCCGCAACGGCTGGTTCACTATCGCGACAACTGGTATCTGGATGCCTACTGTCACGTCCGCAAGGATCTGCGCAGCTTCGCCCTGGATGCGATTCGTCGCGCCGACATGCTCGACGAGCGCGCCCTCGACATCCCCGAAGCCGAGCTCGATGCCCGGCTGGGCAGCGGCTACGGCATCTTCTCCGGCACTGAGGTCGCTTGGGCGAGCCTCAGGTTCACACCCGAACGAGCGCGGTGGGTCGCGGCCGAGCAATGGCATCCGAACCAGCGTTCGCGCACCGAACCGGACGGATCCTACGTTCTCGAGCTTCCCTACAGCGACTCGCGCGAACTCGTGATGGACATCCTGCGTCAGGGCGCCGAGGTCGAAGTGCTCGCACCCGCCTCGCTTCGGGACGAAATCAAACGAACCGCAGCCAGGATCGTTTCGCGCTACGAATTGCGATAAGCACGCACGGTATCCGCAGTCCAGGACAACATCGCCTCGTCCACCGGATGTCGAATCACGCACGCCGGCGAGATCAGGAGGCCGCGCCCCTCGGTCTCGTCGATGCTGCGCTTCAGATCCACCAGTACGGCGTTTCGGTCGCGCCTGGTCAGATTCGAACGCTGCAAGCCGCCCACGATGGGGCGCTTGCCGCCGCTTCCCCGGTAGTCTGCGATCGACGGCGGGGTCTCGCCGATGTGCCAGTTGAGCGCCGTGATGTCGTAGCGCGCAAGCTGATCGAAGAGCACATCGTCGCCATGCATGTGCAATACGTTGAACCACCCTCCCGCCGCCTTGGCTGCAGCCATGACGGCGCGGTCATGCGACTCCCCCCAACGCGCGTACTCCTCCGGACCAAACGCAGCATGGGCGGCCTCCTGCAGCGCGAAGAACATGCCGGCGCATCCGCGCGCCATGGCTTCGCGCACGAACGCGCAAGTGACTTCAGCAATGCGATCGAGCCCTGCAAGCACCGACTCAGGCGCCTCGCGCAGATGCTTGCGATGCAGATCCTTCGAGAGCTTGCCCGCGATGGTGAGCGGCGAGAACACCGTGGCGAGTATGGGCACATCGTCATCCACCAGCGCGCGCAGGCGTTCCAGATGCTTCAACTCGCGTCCGTAGGCGCCTTCCAGCACGCTCACGCGCGCAAGCCTTGCCCAATCGTCGATGTTCTCGATCGGCGAGGCGATGACTTGTCCCACGCCGCCTGCAGCGATGCCGCTGAAATCGAGTTGCGCGCCCCAGTCCTCGACACAATAGAAGCCGTTGGGCATCGACTTGACGAAATCAAGATCAAAGCGACGCTGGAACGATGCAGTCTCTTCGGCGATGCGCTGCCAATCGAGATCGATGCCGGGCAAGTGCGTCCAGAAACTGAATGGCGGCCGATCAAGCGCATCGCCGCGCAATGCGGCTTGCACGCGTTCCGTCTTGTTCATGCCCGCTGCTCCTCAATCGAAGTGTGCACATGATACGTCGGTTTTTTTGTCACACACTCATCCGCAACGACGCATCTTTCAATCGCGCAATGGCACAACTGCGGTCACTCTGGTTTAGACTTGCACCCCGCCGCAACACGCATCGAGGCAGCCCCTGAACGCCGAACAACGCATGACCGATTTCGCATTCGACTACACCTTGCGCATCAGCCAGCGTGCGCGCTTCATTCGGCTGTACGTGAGCCCGCACAAGGGGCTTGAAATCGTGGTGCCTCACGGATTCAACTGCAAGCATCTACCCGATGTCCTGCAGCGCAAATCGGCGTGGATCACGCGCGCGCTCGAACGGGTACGTCCTCAGCGCGAAGAGCTGCTCGCCCTGCCGCAATGGTCGATTCCCGAACACATCAGCCTTCTCGCCGTCGATCTCGATTGGGAAGTGCGGTCGAGGTGGACGCCTGCGAAGCGCCTGTCGATCAACTTCCATCGCCCCGGTCAGCTCGAACTCCAGGGTCCGGTCGACGACGAAGCGCTCGTCCGCAGCCTGCTCGGTCGCTTCCTCGTGGTGCAGGCCGAACAGCATCTGCCGCCGCTGCTGCATACGCTCAGCCGCAACACCGGCCTCGACTACAGCCGCGTGACCATCCGCCGGCAACGCTCGCGCTGGGGCAGCTGCTCGGCCTACAAATCCATTTCGCTCAACGCGGCGCTGCTCTTCCTGCCCTATCACCTGACGCGGTACGTGCTCGTTCACGAGTTGTGCCATACCGTGCATCTCGATCACTCGGAGAATTTCTGGGCGCTCGTCGGACGGCATTGTCCGCAATACCGGTGTGCGGAACGGGAGTTGCGCGAGGGGAAGCGGTTCGTGCCCCGGTGGGCGACCTGCGAAGCCGCTTGAGGTGTCCCGTGAGGAGTGAGAGGTGAAGGGTGAACCCGCTAACGTCTACGCCCCCGGCGGCGGGTGGCAGGCTTTGGTCGCAGCTAACGCTGCTCGAACCCTCACACGCTGCGGTAGCTATCGAATGCACCAGCGCAAAAGTTCTCGCTGACGCACTTCACTTTTCACGATTCACGGCGCCGCCAGCGCGGCGCTCACAGCCGCTTCTGAAACACCAATCCCGCATGCTCGCGCAGCGCATGGAAGTGAATCGACTTCCACTGCTGCTCGGCCACGCGAAGTTCGGCATCGTACGCGGCGAGAAACGTCGGGGCATCCACGGCATCGTAAGCGATGCGATGCGCATTGCCGTCGATGAAGCGCTTCAACTCGCGAGGATCGTCTGCGGTCACCCAGCGGGCAAGGGACTGACGGGCCGGCGCGATGCGCGCATCGACACCGTATTCGTGCTTGAGCCGATGGGCGACTACCTCGAACTGCAAAGCGCCGACGGCACCGAGCAGCAGTGGGCCGCCCAGGTGCGGACGAAAGACCTGGATCGCACCTTCTTCGCCGAGCTGGGTGAGCCCCTTCTGCAGCTGCTTGGTGCGCAGGGGATCGGTCACCTCGACGGTATGGAACATTTCCGGTGCGAAGAACGGCAGGCCCGTGAACTGGAGATCCTCGCCTTCGGTCAGCGTATCGCCGAGCTGCAGCACGCCATGGTTCGGCATGCCGATGATGTCCCCGGGAAAGGCATCCTCCACCAGTTCGCGCCGCTGAGAGAGGAATGAGACAACGTTGTTCGGCCGGATCTCCTTGCCGCTGCGACAGATCTTCAACCGCATGCCGCGCTCGAAATGCCCGGAGCACACGCGGACGAACGCTATACGGTCGCGGTGCGCGGGATCCATATTGGCCTGGATCTTGAACACCACGCCGGCGAACTTCGGTTCGTCCGGTTCGACGGTGCGCTGCACGGCAGCCCGCGGCCCAGGGGGAGGGGCGAGATCGACGAGTGCGTCGAGCGTCTCGCGCACGCCGAAGTTGTTGATGGCCGAACCGAACAGCACAGGAGTTTGCTTGCCGGCAAGAAAAGCCTCGCGATCGAACGGTTCGGAAGCACCCTGGATCAGATCGATCTCGTTTCGGGCCCGGTTGAACTCCTCGCCGAAACGCTCTGCATAGACGGCATTGTCGATCCCCTCGACGATCTCGTCGTCGATCACCCGATCCGCACCGGCGTGGAAAACGCGCATGCGGTTCGCATTGAGGTCGTAGACCCCGCGGAACTGCTTGCCCATCCCGATGGGCCACGTGAAGGGCGCGGTAGCCATCCCGAGCGTCGCTTCGATTTCATCGAGCAGATTGAGCGGCTCGCGCACCTCGCGGTCCATCTTGTTGATGAACGTGATGATCGGCGTACCGCGCGAGCGGCACACCTGCAAGAGACGAAGCGTCTGGGCTTCGACCCCGTTGGCTGCATCGATCACCATGAGTGCCGCATCGACGGCGGTCAGCACCCGGTAAGTGTCTTCGGAAAAATCCTGGTGGCCCGGTGTGTCGAGCAGATTGATGACGCAGTCGCGGTACTCCATCTGCATCACCGAACTCGCCACCGAGATGCCCCGCTGCTTCTCGATCTCCATCCAGTCGGACGTTGCATAACGCGAGGCCTTGCGTGCCTTGACGCTGCCGGCGATGTGGATCGCCCCTGCATAGAGCAGCAGCTTCTCCGTCAGCGTGGTCTTGCCGGCGTCCGGATGCGAGATGATGGCGAACGTGCGGCGGCGCGCGCGTTCCTGCGAAACGTCCATGAGAATACCCGGAGGAGCGCTGGCGAACGGGCGCTCGCTCCACAAAAAAGACGCGAGTCTAGCGGCTCACCCCCGCCGGCGCAACGCAATGCAGCAAACGCGCGCGACGGCGATGCTCAGGGTAGACGGCCGTCGGCACACTGGATTGCACCGCCGCCGGAGACGAGCTGGCAAGCAACGATGCGGCCCGAGGCCTGATGGTGGAACCATGCGGTACTCGTTGCACCGCTGGTCGCGACGCCGACGGCCGAGTAGGTCGGCGCAACCTGCGCCTGAGACTCCGCCGGCCGCTGCATCGAAAGTGTGAGTACGATACCGCTTCCGAGCAGTGCCAGCGCCCAGGCTTTGGAACGCATATTCATGGTGAACTCCTGTCGTGTCGATCAAGCAGGAGATTACGCGTTGGCGGCGGTACGAGTGAAGGACGGCGTCACGACAAAAGGACGAAACCGGGCGGCTCGGCTACCGGGCAGGCTTCGCTCGACCGACGGCCGACACGAGTTCATATCGCCTGCGCGTCTGGAACGATGCCGTTGCGACCACGGCCCGCCGAGCTCAAGCGCCCTTCGGCGGAAACTTCTGGTACCAGAAGCCGTAAACCCAGCAGGCGGCACAGAACGAGAACGCCCACTCGAGGGTCGTGAAGACGAGCAGGACCCCGCAGGGGATCATCCAGAGCGGATTGCCCGCGGCCAGAAGCGCAACGCTCACGGAACTCGCGATGAACAAGATCTTGTTCGCGAACATCTTGGCACCGGCATTCTCTTTGTGCCCACCGCAGCCCATGGCCTCGAACGCGCGCTTCCACACGAGATGCATCGGGCAGCGATGATGGCCGATGAATCCTCGCACGAAACCCTGAACGATGAGCAGTACCATGGCCCACGGCCAAACGAAGAGCGCCACGGCGGATACGACGAAGCTGATGAATGCTTCCCACCGGATGACATTGGACCACACCTGCGGAACGTCGAATCTGAGCATGGCTTTACCTCTTGAATCCTGAAGAACGAAATGACCGGCGCGACTGGTTCAGCCGCTTGTCATTTCGACAGGACGTTATCGAATTCGATGCAGGAATGCCAATGAAAACTGCGTTGCGATTGACGAAGATCAGCCGTCGGCGTGCGGTCGCATCGGGCGACGTACATGGCACCAGTCTCTGACGCAGGAAACTATGGCACCCTCACCACTGCCGGCGCCTGAAACACGCGCCACTTCCCGTCCCTGAACAGATAGAGTGCCGACGACACCCGCAGCCGCTCGCTGCTGTTGAACAAGGGCACCGCGTTCAGCCGCAGGAACTGCACGCCCCGCTCGTTCGACAACGGCGCATAGAGCAGCCCCCCTCGCTTGGCTACCAGCGCGACGATTCCCTCGGGATGACGTTCGAGCAAGCGACTCCAGTACGCTTTGTCGAGAAAGTAGCTGCTGAAGAGATCGGGCAGCTTGCCCCGAACCTCCATCACGTCGCGCCAACGCACGGCATACGGCTCGCCGTACACGCGCTTGATATTGGCGACGGCCAGTTCAAGAGCGGCCTCAGGCGTCAACCCGAGGCGATCGAGGTCTTCGGGCGAAGCGTGCGGCAGGCTCGTCGGCGCATCGAAAACGAACCGAATGTGCATGTCGCCCAGGTATTCGAACCACGCCAGATCGAATTCCACCTCGCGTCCGTCGGGGAGCATCGTCTTGCCCTTGCCGGTTCGAACGAGCGAGTCGTCCTGCTTGTTGACGCCGGGCGACTCGCGCAGCACGACCATAAGATTGGCTGCACTCGTGTCGTAAGAGGGTGATGAGGCCTCAACGGCATGCGAAGACTCGCCGACTCCGAATAAAACTAAAACGCCAGCCAGCACACATCCAAGCAGCCTGCAACCTGTCACTTCGTTACGCCCGTTTGGTTCGCGCGCCATCAGACCCTCATATCGCCAGATCGATGTCATCACCGCCTCCACCACGTCAGTCGACGGGTACCCGAGCTTTTCCATGGTTGAAGTCTGCAACGCTTCGATGGTTGTCGGGGGTGGATGCCACAGCATCGAAGTGTAACAATGACCTCTGGAGATTGCCTGACCACTGAGGAAATAGATCGATCATGCCAGACGCGGCTATACCCGCCACACCCCGCATCCCGCTGTGGCGGAGAATCAAGCTACTTCGAAAAGCCTTCCTAACGAACTTTCTTCGCTTTCACTACGCCCAGTTCGGCGAAGACATCATCCTCAGTGAATTGTTGAAGAAGGACATAGTAGATGGCTTCTACGTCGACGTGGGCTGCTATCACCCGAAGAAATATTCGAATACCTATGCACTCTACAAAAAAGGATGGCGAGGCATAAACATCGATTTGGAGGAAGACAAGATCTTCACTTTCCGAATGGCCAGACCGCGCGACCACAACGTGTTGTGCGCCGTTTCGGACAAGCGGGAAAAGGTCACCTTGTTCAGGTACAGCGGATACGGTCTTGGCAGCACGATCAGCGATGACTACGCAGCCACAACCACCGAAGCACTTCTGGAGAGGACAACCGTCGAGACGAAATCGCTGAACGAAATAATCAGCGAAAGTCCCTATCGGGGACGACAGATCGATGTCCTATCGATCGATGTCGAGGGCATGGACTTCAAGGTGCTCAATTCGCTCGATTTCGAGGCCTACAAACCAAAGATCATCGTGATCGAGGATCATCATCGTCGCATCGAGGACGTCCTGGAAACCGAAACGTATCGGCTGCTGACCAGACATGGATACACCCTGCGCAGCTGGGCATTTTATTCACTCATCTTTCTTCTGCGAGGGGCCGACATTTTGAAAGGCCGCGAAACGACTTAGACGCCGGATTGAACGGTCAACGTGGCATTGACCGCGCCAGCGACTGGCGATAGAGTGTCTGTCGACAAAAAGAGCGACCGTGATTCGCCGTACCGCTCGCACGCGCAGCTGCAGGCCCAGTGATTCCCGTTCGTTGTGCACGGGTAGGCCCCGGAGCACAACTCCGCAGCACCATGCAGGTTCCGGAGGAGAATCAGATGGAGATTCGGCAAACGCATCCTGTCTTGATCGCAGGCATGGCGGCAGGGTTGATCGCCTCGTCTGCCTGCGCACAGGAAGACTATCCTAACCGACCGATTCGATTGATTGCCCCCTTCGCGCCCGGGGGCAGCACCACCTTTACGGCACGGACGATCGGACAGCAGCTTACCGAAGCATGGGGGCAGCAGGTCGTGGTAGACAATCGACCCGGTGCAAACACCGTCATCGGCACACGCATCGTAGCCACCGCACCGCCGGACGGATACACGCTCCTGATCGCAAGCAGCGCACTCGCCGGCAATCACACTCTGGTGAAAACACCGTACGATGCGGTGAAGGATCTCGTCATGATCGCATCTGTCATGAGTTACGAGAGCGTGCTGGTGGTCCCGCCGACCCTGCCCGTCAAGCGCGTGAAGGACTTGATTGCACTTGCCAAGGCCAAGCCGGGCCATATCACCTTCGGCACCTCGAGCGCGGGCGGCACGACCCACATGCTGGCCGAGTTGTTCAATCTCGAAGCCGGCATCAGGACGCTGCATGTACCCTACAAAGGCGGCGGTCCGGCGGTTGCCGATCTGATGGGCGGCCACATCCAGTTCTTCCTGTCGAATCCCGTGAACGTCTCCTCCCAGATTCATGCCGGAAGGCTGCGTGCACTGGCCGTCACCGGTTCGGCAAGACAAGCCGCCTTTCCCGACGTACCGACGTTCGCGGAGGAAGGTTTGCCCGGCGTGAGGCTCACCAGTTGGCAGGGGGTCTGCGGCCCTGCGGGGATGCCCAGGAGCATCGTCAATCGCATCGCCGCGGAGATGGAGAAGCTGCTTGCCAAACCGGAAACCAGACAGACCCTGAACAAGCTCGGATTCGAGCCGTTCTACAACAATCCCGAAAAGACCGCGGCGATCCTCCTGGAGGACATCGCAGCCCATGCCCGCATCATCAAGGCCGCGAACATCAAGCTTTAGTGTGCTGAGTCGGAGATTCGTTGACGCATTGCTGATCGGCATCGCTGCTGCATCGGCGACAAGCGTGTCGCACTCGGCGTCACACGCGAAGGAAAACGCGCCTAAGTTCCACATCTGGCGAGGAATTCCGACAAAGTATGGCGTCGATTCTCTGCGCCTTTGTTCAGCAAGTTTCTGACTCAGGAGACTGGCCGCACCGCTTCTGCCCGAAGCTGGGGACGCACCGGCCGTGGAAGGCGCTGCGGTTGCCGAAGTCAGTCACCGCCTCCGCCACCGCAGCCTCCACCGCCGCATCCGCCATCTCCGCCGCCGCCAGCATTGCTGCCGAAGCCGTCGGTACAGCCGTCGACCGACGAACTGGAAAAATCGCCCCCACAATGCACGGCACCGCCCTGATCGCTCTGCGACACGCGCCGCACGGCCCGACAATCCGCAGCATAGCGAAAGCCGTCTTCGATCCCGAGCTTAGCATCGATCGCGAACAGCAACGGCAATCGCAACGGCCGCTCCGGATTGATGTTCTCTTCCTTGCACGCGAACCACCAGCACCGCCGCAGGCCGGCATTCGCTTTTCGATCGCTCCCCAGGACCACCGCGGGCGTATGGTGCATGAACGCGCCGAAGGCCTTGCTGCAGAAGGCCTCGTAGTTCCGGGTGTAGAGGATGAACTCGTGCCACAGATCATCGGCGACCTGCGAAGGCATCGACACGAACTTCTGCCCGCTCGTGGCGTAGGCAAGAAAGAATTGTCGCAGCGCGTGCGCCACCAGTTGGCAATCCTTGAGCGATAGTGCTGGTCGGCGCTTGCACAAGCGATCGAAGAGGCCCTTGGGCAGTTCGAACGTACGGATGTACTCCAGGCGTTGGAGTTTGACCCGTCGACGCCATTGCGCCAAGGCAACCCAGAGTGCCACGACCGCAATCGCCGCAACGAAAACGTTGTGCATCGATCCTCCCTGCACGAGATCAGCGCTCAGGACGGCTTCGCCGGCAGCGGCTCGGCGAACATCTTGCGGCGAGCCGGCAAGAAGCGAGGCTGACCTGCATGTGGGTTACTCTTGCAGGCGCCGAACGAGTCGAACCAACACCTTCTCGCGCCGCGGCATGTCACTGCGCGCGCGTACCGAATCCATATCGACCACCCAGGCATGCAGATAGCCGATCCGGTTCACGTTCTTCTCAGTCAACCCGCGCTGTGCGTTGGAATAATCGTACTGATTCACGCGCCCGGTTTCGACTCGCACGCTGGAAGTCCAATACCAACCTTCCGGCGCCGCGGGAAAAAGCGTCGCCGATCCTGCGTTCGTGCCGTGCAGACGTTCCGCAAGGAACTTGAGTTCCTGCATCGTCGGCAGGCGCCACGGCATGCCTTCCTGCGTCGCACGGAATTTCGCCATCGTGGTGGCTTCGTTGTACGTGACAGCCAGCGCATCACCGCTGCACGTTCCGCGATGCCACGTCATTCCCTGCACACAGCGCGACCAGGCGAGTTTCGTCTGCACGTCGATGACTGCCGCGCCATCCTCGGAAAGCGTGAACCGCGGCCCTTCCGCGGCGGATGCACCGAAGCCCAATAGACTCAAGGTCGCGACCCACAAGCACTTGCGCATAGCATGAACTCGCAATGATCATCGGCGGCACCCGATACGAAACGACAAGGTCGACTCCGCGCACCGAGTCTACTCACTGGCACGCTCACCGAGACGCGGAACAGCGGCCCAACAACGACCTACTTCGTGGCGCCTGCCCTGTCGCCGTGTGTGGAAATCCGGCCTGACCGCACACGCTCTGGCCCAGGCATCGCCTTCGTCGTATCCTCCTCGTCCCTGGATCAACCCGATTCGAGATGCCGTACCTCTGCACTTACAAGGCGCTAGCCATTCACACGCTGAGCCGATTCGTTCCGGCCGTACTCCTCGTCATTGCCGCCGGGACTGCTTCGACGCTGCAGGCCCGAATCATCGCCGCCCAGCCGGAAAGCTATCGCGCACTGCTCGCCTCGCTCAAGCCCGGCGATACCTTGCAGCTCGCGCCCGGTGAGTACCGAAACGGTCTGCGACTACACCGCCTCTCGGGCACCCGAGACGCTCCGATCGTGATTCGTGGTCCAGCGCAAGGTGAACCGGCCGTCTTCGTCGCACGCCGCGGCGCAAACACCGTCAGCATCGTCGATGCCGCCCATATCGAGCTGCGCGACGTCACGCTGGACGGCAGGAACATCCCCGTCGATGCCGTGAAGCTCGAAGGGACGGCTCGCTACGCCCATCACATCACGCTCGAAAACCTGACCATCGTCGGTCACGGTGCCGGACAGCAGATTGTCGGCATCTCCACCAAGGCGCCAGCGTGGGGGTGGGTACTGCGCCGGAATCGAATTCACGGCGCCGGTACGGGGATGTACCTCGGCAACTCGGACGGTTCCGCGCCCTTCTTCGACAGCGTCATCGAATACAACGTCGTGACGGCGCCGCTCGGCTACGCGATCCAGATCAAGCATCAGCGTCCACGTCCCGAGCTCGACCATGCACCGAAAGATCCGCGCGTCACGCTCATTCGCCATAATGTGCTGAGCAAAGCCGAAGGGGCTGCAGTGGGGGCGGCGGCGCGCCCCAACCTGCTGCTTGGCCACTTGCCCCGATCGGGCCCGGGCATGCAGGACGAGTATCACGTCTACGGCAACTTTCTGGATGACAATCCGACCGAGGCGCTATTCCAGGCCGAGGGCAATGTCGCGTTCTACTCGAACGTGCTGCGCAACCGGTTCGGCCCAGGCATCGCCATACAACCGCACAACGACGTGCCGAAGGAGATCCGGATCTTCGACAACACGATCGTCACCCGCGGCGAACCGATCGTGATCCGCACCAACGAACATACGCAGCCCGACCGACAGTTCGTCCACGGCAATGCGGTGTTCTCGCCGCATCACATCCGGGGTGGAGTGCAGTCCGACAATCTTGTCTTTGCGCTGGAAGATGCGCCGCTTGCCCTCGTCGCGGCAGACAGCACCCGCTTCGATGCGTTTCCGCGTGACGATGCGATGCGCTGTGCCGGCCCGCGCCCGGCGTGGAGCAACGCGCCGACCGATGCCCGTTGCGATTTCAACGGGCGGACGCGGCAAGCGGGCTACTGCGGGGCCTACGCCGGACAGGGCACCAATCCCGGATGGGTACCTGCGCTGGTGGTCAAGCCGACGACGATCTGCGGCGCTCGTTAAACGAGCAGGGGCGTGCAAGCAATGCACGCCCCTGCGTGGGCTATGTCCGCGGCGCCGTGATCACCGCACGCGACGACCACCTCAATCAGTAGCCGCCCTTGCCCTGCGGCGCGACGGGCTTCATCGGCGTCCAGCCGGTCAGTTTTGCGACATCGGCTTTGACATGGCTCGCCATCGCGCCGCGGTCAGTCGTGAGCATCACCATCTGGAAGCCCTGATCGATGTAGCGCTGCGTGAACCTGGCGCTGGCCGTGTGCACGCCCGCGATGATCTTGTTGCGCTTGCAGGCCTCGAGGATCTTGTTGACCGTGGCGACGTGCACGGGCTCGTCGTTGTCCATCACCGGAGGCAGACCGAGAGCGAGCGCGAGGTCGGTCGGGCCGATGTAGATGGCATCGAGCCCCGGCGTGGAGGCAATTTCCTCCAGCTTCTCTATACCCTCGGCGGTCTCGACCATCGCCGCGCAGATCACTTCGTCGTTGGCATACTTCTGGTAATCGGCACCGGCGTACAGGAGCACCCGGTTCGGGCCGTTGCTGCGCATGCCCTTGGGCGGATAGCGGCACGCGGCGACGGCACGCTCGGCTTCGGCACGGTTGCTCACCATCGGTACGATGACGCCGTAGGCGCCCGCATCGAGCACTTTCATGATCATCGAGGGCTCGTTCCACGGCACGCGCACGAGGGGCGTCACGTCGGTGGTCGAGATCGCGGTCAGCATGGGCACCGCGTCGGAGTAATCGATGCAGCCGTGCTGCATGTCGACACAGAGCCAGTCGAGGCCCGTATGCGACATCACTTCGGCAGGCAGGCAGTGAGGTATCGAAAGCCAGCCGCCGACGGCGGGCTTGCCTTCGCGCCAGAGTTGCTTCACTCGGTTCATGCGCATGGGGGGTCTCCCGTGTTTGGATCGTGAGAATGTGGACGCGCGGGTCGGACCGGAACGAACGCCTCTTAGAGCGATCGTTCGAACTCCTCCTGGGACCGCCTGCGATTGTACGCGCAAAGGCGGCGAGGGACGCCGTCGCAGATCAGTGCTGCAGGATCTTGGACAGGAAGTACTGGGCCCGCTCGTTGCGAGCCTGCGGATTGCCGAAGAACTCGCTGGTCGCGCAATCCTCGACGATCCTGCCCTCGTCCATGAACACGACCCGGTCGGAGACGCTCTTCGCGAATCCCATCTCGTGCGTGACGACCATCATCGTCATGCCTTCCTTGGCGAGCCCGACCATGACGTCGAGCACTTCGCCCACCATCTCCGGGTCGAGCGCGGACGTGGGTTCGTCGAAGAGCATCGCGATCGGGTCCATCGACAGCGCGCGCGCAATGGCGACGCGCTGCTGCTGGCCGCCGGAGAGCTGCCCCGGAAACTTGTCCTTGTGCGCGATGAGTCCGACCCGATCCAGATACCTGAGCCCGCGCTCGCGGGCCTCGTCCGGGCTGCGGCCCAGCACCTTGATCTGACCCAGGGTCAGATTCTCGGTCACCGACAGATGCGGAAACAGCTCGAAGTGCTGGAACACCATGCCGACGCGCGAGCGCAACTTCGGCAGATCGGTCCTGGCATCGCCGACCGTGATGCCGTCGACGACGATGTCGCCCTGCTGGAACGGCTCGAGCGCGTTCACGCATTTGATGAGCGTAGACTTGCCGGACCCTGACGGACCGCATACGACGACGACCTCACCCTTGTCGATGGATGTCGTGCAATCGGTCAGCACGCGGAAGCTGCCGTACCACTTGCTGATATTGCGGATCTCGATCATCGCGGCCATGGGGAATTCGCTTTTTTGTCGGGACGGGCGTCGGTTCGAAGTGCGTCAGCGGATAATGGCAATGCGGTTCTGCAGGTGCTTCACCAGGTAGGACAGCGAGAAACAAATGACGAAATAGCACACGGCCGCCAGCAGATACGCTTCGATCGGCCGATTGAAGTTCTTGCCCGAAACCTCGAACCCCTTCAACAGATCATAAGCGCCGATTGCATAGACGAGGGACGTGTCCTGAAAAAGGATGATCGTCTGCGTGAGCAGCACCGGCAACATGTTGCGAAACGCCTGCGGCAGCACGATGAAGCGCATGTTCTGGGCGTACGTGAGGCCGATGGCCTGCCCGGCGAACACCTGCCCGCGGGAAATCGACTGGATGCCGGCCCGCATGATTTCCGAATAGTAAGCTGCTTCGAATGCGGTAAAGGTGAGGAACGCGGAAAGCTCGGCACCGATCGGCCGGCCGATCGCAAAGGGGATCAACAGGAAGAACCAGAGGATTACCATGACCAACGGAATCGAGCGCATGCCGTTCACGTAGGCCGTGGCGGGCACGGCAAGCCAGGGCTTGCCCGACAGGCGCATCATCGCCAACAGCGTGCCGAAGATGATGCCGCCGATCATCGCCACCAGGGTAAGCTGCACGCTGAAGAGCAACCCCTTCAGGATGAAATTCCGGAACAGGTCCGCGTTGAAGAAGGTGAGATCGAGATCGAGCATCAGCGCGTTGCTCCGACGAAACCGGGCACGCGCACCCGACCCTCGATGAGCGCCATGACGCGGTTCACTGCGAACGCCGACATCATGTAGAGCGAGGTCACGGCGAGGTACACCTCGATCCCGCGCGAAGTTTCCTCCTGGGCCTGCAAGGCGAACAGCGTCAGCTCGGCAATGCTGACGGCGAACGCGACCGACGAGTTCTTGATGATGTTCATCGCCTCCGAGGTCAGCGGAGGAATGATGATGCGAAACGCCATGGGCAGGATGACGTAGCGGTACGTCTGGGCGAGGGAGAGGCCCATCGCCAGCCCGGCCATGCGCTGCCCGCGCGGCAGCGACTGGATGCCGGCCCGGACCTGCTCGGCGATCCGGGCGGAGGTGAAGAATCCGAGCGCAAAGACGACGAGCAGGAACGGCGGCGCGGCCTTCATGAACGGCACCAAGGCCGGCACGACGTGATACCAGAGGAAGATCTGAACGAGGAGCGGAATGTTGCGAAAGAGCTCGACCCAGGCATTGCCCGCGAACACCCAACCACGGGAAGGAAGGGTGCGAAGAGTGCCAACGACCACCCCGGCGACAAGTGCTACGATCCAGGCACATGCTGCGACCGAGAGCGTCCAGCCCCAGGCCGACAGCATCCACTGCAGGTAGGTTTCGCCGCCGCCCGTATCGCGGAGAAAGACTTCCCACTCCCAGCGATAGCTCATGCGCGCGCCCGGCGGCTGGCTTCCGGCTTACTTGGCGTAAGCCTCCATCGGCTTGTCGTTGAGGTTCGCGAGCGCAGCCTTGAGCGTTGCCCCCATGGGAAGATTAACGCTGCTGTTGCGCGGCGGAATCGGCGCCATGAACCACTTGGTGTAGAGCTTCTCGAATTCGCCGTTCTTGACCATGGCGGCGATGGTGCCGTCGACCGCTTTCTTGAACGCCGGATCGTCCTTGCGCATCATGATGGCGATCGGCTCGACGGACAACACTTCGCCGACGATCCTGAAGTCGGCAGGATTCTTCGCCGTGGCGATCAGACCGGCCAGGATGTTGTCATCCATGACGAAGGCTTCGGCACGCCCCGATTCGAGCAGCAGGAAGGAATCGGCGTGATCCTTGCCGAAGATTTCCTTGAAGTCGATGCCCTTCGCCCGCTCGTGCTTGCGCAGGTGCTGCACCGATGTGGTGCCGGTGGTCGTTGCCACGCTGCGATCCTTCAGCTGCGAGATCGAGGTGATCTTGGAACTCGCCTTCACCGCGGTTCGGACCTCGGTGATGTAGGTGGTGTAGGCAAATGCAACCTGCTTCTGGCGGGCGGCGTTGTTGGTGGTCGAGCCACATTCGATGTCGATGGTACCGTTTTCGGTGAGAGGAATGCGGTTTTGCGAGGTCACCGACATGTACTGGATTTCGAGCTTGGGGAGCTTGAGTTGGTTCTTGATGTTCTCGATCGCCTTCTCGCATAGTTCGACGTGGAAGCCGGCGTATTTGCCGCCGCCCAGCGTATACGACAGTGGCGACGAGGAATCCCGTACACCCATGACGATCTTGCCGCTGTCCTTGATCTTCTTGAGGGTCCCGGTGTCTTGGGCGAACGCCGCTCCGGCGAACATCGTTGCAGCAACGGAAAGGGATAAGACGAGATTGTTCAAGGCGCTCTCCTGGCAGATCCTGCGATGGACTTCACGAAAGTTACCGCGTTTGCGCCGTGCGTGCCAGCATCGCTGATCCAGATGTACGACTGCGTCATGCAGGCTTTGCGCCAGCGCACTCGACCGATGCTTGCGGCTACTGCGGTTCGATCTTTGCCCTCTTCACGACGTTTGCCCAGCGCCCGATGTCGTTCACGATCATCTGATGAAACTCCGCGGGGGTGGTGCCACGGGCCTGCAGACCCACGGCCAGGAGCCTGTCCTTCGCGTCCTGCGTTGCAACGACGGCATTGATGTCCGCATTGAGACGCTGGATGATCGCCTGGGGCGTCCGCGCCGGGGCGAGGATGCCGTACCAGCCGTCGACTTCGTAGCCCGGCACACCCGTCTCGGCGATGGTGGGTATGTCCGGCAATGCCGCGGCGCGACGGGCCGTCGTAACGCCCAGCGCACGAACTCTACCTGATTTGATGTGTGCCGCGGACGACGCCACGCCGGCAAAGAAGGCTGCCACCTGACCGCTGATGACGTCGGTCAACGCAGGCCCGCCTCCTTTGTAGAGGATGTATACCATGTCGACGCCGGTAAGCACTTTGAACAGCTCGCCGGCAAGGTGGGTCGCGTTCCCGTGACCGGTCGCGGCGTAATTGAGCTTGCCCGGACGGGCCTTCGCATAGGCCACGAACTCGCTCACGCTCTTCACCGGCAGCGCGGGATGGATGACGAGTACGTACGCGCCGTTGCCCACCAACCCGACGGCTGCGAGATCCTTCAGCGTATCGTAGGGCAGCTTGCGGGAGACGTTCGGCGTGATCGCATGGCCCGCCGGAACGATGAGCAGCGTATAGCCATCCGGGGCAGCCTTGGCAGCAATGTCGGTCCCGATGATGGCGTTGGCCCCGCCACGGTTGTCGATCACGAGCTGTTGGCCAAGGCGCTCGGACAGCGCGGGCGCCACCACCCGCCCGATGACATCCACCGCGCCCCCCGGCGGAAACGGCACGACCATGCGTATCGGCCGATTGGGATAGTTCTGCGCCATCGCGCCTGTTGCTGCAGCCAACATCGCGAGCGCTGCTGCGCTCCGCGTCCAAGCGGGCATCCACACCATCGCCGATCTCCTCAATATTTCCGACCCTGGGGTCGACCCAGGGTCACAGAGGGGAGATTTTGAAGGATGAACGTGCGCGGGACCAGCCCGATGCCCCAACCCAGGGTTGCAACCCAGGGTTGGACCCGGGGTTGCAACCCTGGGTTAAAGGCGGAAGTTGTTGACTGTCTGCTGGAGCGAACGTGAACGTTGCGAGAGCTCATGCGCCGCGCCGTTGGCGCGTTGCGAGGCATGGAAATTGTCCTCGACCATGCGGGCGATGCGCTCGACGTTGCGTGCGATCTGTTCGGCAGCAGCCTTCTGTTCCCGACTTGCATGGGCGATGGCGTCGATTCCGTCGCGAGCAGCACGGGCCTGGCGATCGATGTCGTCCAGCACCGTCGCTGCCTTGGCCACGCTTTGCACACTCTCGTCGACCTTCCTCGCGCTGTCGCCCATCGTGTTGACGACATCGCCCGTGCCGTGCCGGATTGACTCGATCATGTCCGTGATCTCCGCGGTGGCCTTGGCGGTACGCTCGGCGAGCTTGCGTACTTCGTCGGCCACCACAGCGAATCCGCGTCCCTGCTCGCCGGCTCGGGCGGCTTCGATGGCCGCGTTCAGTGCGAGCAGATTGGTCTGATCCGCCACGTCACGAATCACGCTTACGATCGATCCGATCTGATGTGTACGCTCCGTGAGGCGTTGTACGAGTTCCGCCGAGCTGCGACTTGTCGCTGCTGCCGCATTGATGTCGCTCGATACGCATTCGACCCGGGTCTTGCCATCCACGGCGGCTGCCGATGCCGACTGGGCGAGCTGCGTCGCCTCTCCCGCGTTGTCCGCCACATGGCCGATGGAAACGGTGATTTCTTCGATCGCCGCCGCAGCCGCGTTAGACTCTTCGGTCTGTGCCTGCGATCCGCGATTGATCTGGTCCGCACTTTCGGCGAGGCCGGCAGCGGCCGAGGCTACGGCTTCGGCCATCTGGCTCGCTTCGAGGATCATCGATCGCAGGTGTGCCTGCATTCCCGCGAGCGAAACGAGCAGCTGAGCCGCCTCGCCGCCGCCCTTGACCTCGATGTTGCGCGTCAGATCGCCCCGGGCGATCCGATCGGCGTTCTCGACCGCGAGCCGAATCGGATCCATGATCGTCTTCTCGACCAGCCACCAAAGCAGCGCCAACGCAGCAACCACGACGACCGCAGCGCCGATCAGCGCGACCCACAGCGTGTGGACTGCCGATGCCTTGCTGGCCGTAAACGCCGCCACCGATTCCGACGACAAGGCATCCGCGGCTCGGACCAGAAGTTCCATCGGCGCTCGATCGATACCCGTCACCTTCTCATCGCCTGCCATGGGATCCCCAGAGGCCGACTTGAACGCCTGCAGCGCGCCCCGATAACGTTGCCCCATCGCTTCGTGAGCGGATCGGAATTCGCCAAGCGCCTTGCGAGCATCAGGGTTGCTCGTCGACTCGGCAAGCCGACGCGAGAGATCCGCCACGGCTGCTTCGGATTTCTCGAACGCCGCCCAGTAGCGCTCGAGTGCGGCCGGCTCCTTGCCTCGCAGCAGCACGTTCTTCCATGCCTGGACCTGGTCCTTGTAGGCGATCTCCAGGGTGTTTACGCTGCGCTCGTCGCGCAGCGACGTTTCGCCCGCATGTTCGAACGCCCCGATCGCATTCCAGAGACCCACCATCGCGAAGATCGCGACGACGAGCAGAAAACTCGTTCCCGACCCCGCGATGAGAAATATGCGTCCGCGTATACCGACTGTTGCCATCGCCTTCGAATTCCTGTCTGCCTGGAGAACCTGCCCCCGCCGCTTGCACCGCCGCACGGGGAGCGAAACCAACTAACCACCCCAATTACGTCGATGCCATCACGCTTCTTGAGCTTGAATTGCCCCCGGAACAGCACCGCACCTTGCTGCTTCACCTCAGACGGATCGCGCTCGGACGACCTCAAGAACTCACTCCGAGAGCCGTAGGCACTTTTCGAATCGACGGGCCGAACGATCATCAGCCTGCACCAGACGCCCGGTGCGAGAGGAAGGACATGCGAAGGACCCCGACGAAGATCGCCCCATCGGTACCGCGAACGGATACGCCACAGGCCACCGCAGAGGTCGTACGGTTGAGCACGCCACACGACGACCTCGTCCACGGGGCCGAAGCGGTGCGCCACCGTCTGCTTGCCACGGCCCTGGACCATGCAGGTGACGCCATTCTCATCAAGGATCTCGATGCACGCGTGATCTACTGGAATCGGGAAGCCGAGGCGCTCTATGGCTTCAGCACAGCGGAAGCGCTGGGACAGTCGATCCGCCGTCTCCATGGTTCGGACTTGTCGGACGACCAGTGGAACGAAGTGATGTTGCGCATCCGCTCCGGCATGACGAGCAAGCGTCGGGCAGAACGACGATGCAAGAACGGCCGGGTCGTCACCGTCGACATCACGAACGCGCCGCTGTTCGACGCCGATGGACAACTCTGCGCAGAAATGACGGTGGCACGCGACGTCTCCGAACTCGATCGCGTCGAACGCTCGCTCACTGCTGCACGCGCCGATCTGGAAACGAAACTCGATCAGCTGCAGGCGACGAACACGAACCTCGAACGCGAGGTCCAGGAACGGCGCGACATGGAGTGCGCCCTGCAGAACGCCAACGTCGAACTGAAGGAGATGGTCAACGACCTCAAGTGGTTCAACCACGAGAGCGACGTCTTCAGCGAGATGGCCGAGATCCTGCAGGCATGTCGCAACTTCGAAGAAGCCTTTGCCGCGATCAGCGAGTACGGACAAAAGCTGTTGCCAGACGCGGCCGGTCATTTCTTCGTCTTCCGCGAGTCTCGCGATGCGCTCGAGCACGCTGCATGCTGGGGCGAAGAACTGACGGGCGAGCGCATGATCGCCCCCGATGCCTGCTGGGCGCTGCGCCGCGGTCAGGTCCATCACGTCGGCCACCGCAGCCGCCTGCGATGCTCGCACGTGAGCCCGGATGCCATCGGCTCGGTGTGCCTGCCGATCGTCGGTCAAGGTCAGACGCTCGGCCTGCTGCACGTGGCCGCCTACCACGAAGAGTGGGACAACCCCAAGCAGGGCGAGATCACCCTGCGCCGGCTGCGCACGATGGCCGACCGCGTCGGCCCGGCACTCGCCAACCTGAAGCTGCGCGAGACGCTGCGCACGCTTTCGATCCGAGATCCCCTCACCGGGCTATTCAACCGACGCTATCTCGAGGAATCGCTCGTGCGCGAACTGCATCGTGCCGCGCGCTCCGACAAGCCGCTGTCGGTAATCATGATCGACGTCGATCACTTCAAGCGCTTCAACGATCAGTTCGGTCACGAGGCCGGTGACCTCGTGCTGCGAACCTTCGCCGAAATCATTCAGCAGCACATCCGCAAGAGCGACATGGCATGCCGTCTCGGTGGCGAGGAGCTGGTGGTCGTACTGCCGGACGCGGGCCTCGACGTGGCGAGTGCGCGCGCCGAGGCACTGCGCGAGGCCATCCATGATCTGCAGTTGCGCTATCAGAACAAGCCGCTCGGCAGCGTGACGGCCTCCTTCGGCGTGGCCGTCTATCCGGACCACGCCGTCACGTCCGAGGCATTGCTCCAGTTGGGCGATACCGCGCTCTACCGCGCGAAGCACGAAGGCCGCAATCGCGTCTGCATCGCCAAGGTCTGATCCGTCCAAAAGATGAAATTCGGTGCCAGGCACGTGCCTGGCACCGAATTTTTCGTGCTTCGGGTAAGCTCGCAATCCCGATAGCCCACAGCGAGGACGGCATCCATGGCACAGAATCATTTGCTCAGCATCGAAGACGGCGTCGCACTGGTGACGCTCAACCGCCCCGAGGCACTCAACTCCATCAATCGCGCCATGCGCCTCGAGCTGCTGGAACTCTGGCCTCAGCTCGACATGGACAAGAACGTGAAGGTAATCGTCCTCACCGGCGCGGGCGACAAGGCGTTCTGCACCGGCGCAGATCTGAAGGAGCGCTCGGCACGTACGACCGAAGAAATGGTCTACGACCGGCACTACCTCACGGGAAAGTCGAACGGTGCCCTTTCAAGCATCACCAAACCGGTCATCGCCGCCATCAAGGGCTATTGCATGGCGGGAGGCTACGAGATGGTGCTCCAGTGCGACATCGCCATCTGCGCCGAGAACTCGGTCTTCTCGCTGCCCGAAGTCACGCACGGCTTCTTCCCGGGCGGCGGCGCCTGCCAGCGCCTTCCGCGTCTGGTCGGGTACCAGCTCGCTCGAGAACTGATCTTCACCGGGCGGCGCTGGAACGCGCAGGAAGCGAAGGATATGGGTCTCGTCAATCGCGTCGTACCGGCCGACAAGGTCATGGAAGAAGCCATGGCCATGGCGAAGAAGATCGCATCCTATCCGTCCGTCGGCGTGATTCAAGCCAAGCGGGCCATGAATCAGGCCATGGAAGTGGGGCTGTCCGCCGGACTGCGCTACGACGTCGAAGCCTGGGTGGGCTGCATGCACTCCGACGAGTGGAAGGAAAAGCTCGGCGGATTCGTACGCAAGGAACGCAAGTCCTGAGTCGTACCCGGGGATGGATCGCGCCACCTCCTTGAGTAGGCAAGTGTCGATTCCGAAACGATATGGACCATGAAGCCCGTTGGCATAATCGGTGCCAGCGGGAGCGTCGGCCGAAGGATCGTCGCGATGCTGCTCGCGCGCGGCACCCCGGCACGGTGTCAGACCCGGGCGCGCGCGAAGCTCAACGACCTGGCGTCCAGGGCCGAGGTGCGCGAATTCGATCCGGCGGACCGAACGGCCCTCGATTCCTTCGTCCGCGGCTGCAGCGCCATCGTCTACGCGCTCGGCATCGATCGGCTCGGCCCGACGACGCTGTTCTCGGCGTCCACCGCAGCGCTGCTCGACGCAATGCGAACCGAAGGCGTGGAGCGGCTCATTGCGATCACCGGCGTCGGCGCGGGTGAGACTCGCGGCCACGGCGGATTCATGTATGACCGCATCCTCTATCCGCTCTTTACTCGTCACCGCTATCGGGACAAGAACATCCAGGAGGCGCTGATTGCCGCCTCCGCGCTGCGTTGGACGATCGTAAGACCGGCGCCGTTTCGCGATGGCATCGCTTCCGCCCCGCTGGAGGTCCTTACCTGCATCGAACCCGATACGATGCTGACCGGTGTCGCGCGCGAAGAAGTCGCCCGCTTCGTGGTGGACGAGCTGGAGAACGAGCGCTACGTGGGGCTAAGGCCGTTCATCGGTCATCGCGGCTGATCCCCGGTTTTTCGCCGCTCACAGGGCGTCGTTGCGCTATACGGATCACACCGCGCGGGCCCACTGCCGTGGCACAAGTGGGCTTGACGCGCGCATAATGTTCGAAGCGGCGCCGCCAGCATAGATGGGCGATGCTCCGCACACAAGGAGGAGGAGACGATGAGCACCATTCGAACCTGGCTCGGCGTATCGGCCTGCGTGCTTGCGACGACCCTGTCGCCTGCCCTCGCCGCCGATGTGGCGTCGACGAACTTCCCGACACGTGCCGTGCGATTCATCGTGCCTTACCCGCCGGGTGGCTCGACAACGTTCACCGCACGAGAGATCGCGCTGCAGCTGACCGAAGCCTGGGGTCAACAGCTGGTCATCGACAACCGCGGCGGCGCCGGCAGCATCATCGGTCACCAGCTCGCAGCGACGGCCACGCCGGACGGCTATACGATCGTCCTCGGCACCTCCGCCGGGCTGTCCATCGCGCGTGCCCTGGGCACGAAGCTCCCTTACGATCCAAAGAAGGATTTCGCTCCCATCGGGCTCGCGGTCTACGCGCCGTACATCTTCGTCGTTCATCCTTCGCTGCCCGTGACCAGCGTGAAGACCTTCATCGACTACGCGCAGAAGAATCCGGGGAAGCTCAACTACGCGTCGTCCGGCGCGGGGACGCCCAATCATCTCGGCGGCGAGATGCTCGACATGATGGCCGGCATCAAGACCGTCCACGTCGCCTACAAAGGCGGGGGGCCTGCCATGATCGATTTGCTGGCCGGCCAGATCCAGTACATGCTCTCCGCCTTCCCGCAGGCGTTGCCGCATGTCAAGACCGGTCGCCTGCGGGCGATCGGCGTCGGCCATGCCACACGCACACGCATTGCGCCAGAGCTGCCGCTGATTGCGGACGTCCTGCCCGGATTCAACAACACGACGTGGTACGGTTTGCTCGCGCCCGCCGGCACACCTGCCGCCATCGTCGCTCGCATGAACGCGGATCTCAACAAGGCCCTCGCCCATCCGGATCTCATCCGCCGCATGATCGCCGGGGGCGTCGAGCCTGCGGGCGGCCCGCCCGAGGCGCTGGCGACCATGATGGAATCCGAGACCGTACGCTGGCGGGAGGTCATGAAGAAAGCGGGCCTATCCGCAAGTTCGCTGCGTTGATGAACGCGTGCGCGGGCACGCCATCAATTCCGAAGGAGACGGGATGAACACCCACCCCAACAAATTTGCGCCGGCGATCGCGCTGGCGCTCGGAATCGGCTTTGCTACGCACGCCACAGCGCAATCCACAACGGATTTTCCGACCCGCCCCATCCGCTTTCTCGTGCCTGTCGCCCCCGGTGCCGGCAACGACATCACCGCACGCTCCATCGCGCAGAAGATGACGCAGGCCTTTGGCCAACAGGTCGTCGTCGACAATCGCGCCGGCGCATCCGGCGCCATCGCCTTCGACATACTCACCAAGGCGCCCGCCGACGGCCACACCCTGCTCATGGCAGCCGCCAGCCATGCGATCAACACCGTGACGCTGCCGAACTGGTCTTACGACATATCGAGGGACGTCACCGCAGTATCGCAAGGGACCTCGCTCGCCTATGTCGTGTACTCTCACCCCTCCGTACCCATCGGCAGCTTCAAGGATTTGATCGCCTACGGCAAAAAATATCCGGGCAAACTCAACTTCGGCACTCCGGGGCTGGCGAGTTCACAGCATCTGGGTTGGGAGCTGGTGCAGCACCTCACAGGCGCGAAGTTCACGCACGTGCCCTACAAGGGGGGCGCGCCCGCCATCACGGCGACCGTCGCCGGTGAGCTGCAGTTCGGCTTCATCACGGTCATCAGTCTGCGCCCGCACCTGAAGGCCGGACGCGTCAAGGCCCATGCGGTCAGTTCGAGCAAACGCATGGCAGCCATGCCGGACCTACCGACCATCGCGGAGTCGGGCGTGCCGGGATTCGAACTCGACCAATGGTATGGTGTCGTCACCACGGCAAAGACACCGCCGGCCATCGTCAATAAACTTTCGCGGGCCATCAGCGAAGGCGTCAACGCACCGGACGTCGCCCAGCGGCTCGCCGCGGACGGCTCGACGGCCGTCGGATCCACGCCAGAGCAGTTCGCAGGCGTGATACGAGCCGAGATCGCGAAATGGCGCAAGGTACTCAAGGAGACCGGAATCGCCGTGAACTGATCCGCGCAGCCCACCCGGCGACCTCGATAGAGAGCGCCTCGGGACAGCCCTGCCCCATCACGCGCTGCAACGCCCTACCGTCGATCGATCGGCAGCTAACGATGAACGGTGTGTTGAGAATGATGGTTCTGCACCTTGCGACTGCGCTTACGGCGCAGGAAAAGCAATCAATGAGCGACTCCTCGCAGTCTGGGGCGGGCGAAACGGTACGGCCACGGCATCGCCCGACATCGCCACCCTCCCGCACCTGCACTGACCTGCATCTGCATCCGCACCCGTACCCGCTCCCGGGCGCAAGACTACCGGGCGTCGATGCCCGTTGCACCCGCCCGGGCCTCTGCGCCACAATCGGTCACTGTCTAAGCCTCACCGACAAGGACTCTCGCCGATGCGCGAATCTCATCTGGATGCGATCTCCCGCATCGACGAAACACGCCTGTGGAACCGGCACATGCACATGGCCACCATCGGCGCGATCCCGGGCAATGGCGTGAACCGGCCTGCCCTTTCGCCCGCAGACATCGCGACGCGCAAGGTGCTGATCGGCTGGGCTCGCGAGCGTGGATTCGGCGTGGCAATGGATGCCATCGGCAATCTGTTCATACGTCGAGCAGGTACCGATCCGACGGCGCCTCCCGTGATGACCGGCAGTCACATGGATACGCAGCCGCGGGGCGGTCGTTTCGATGGCATGTACGGCGTACTTGCCGGGTTCGAAGCGCTCGAAGCGATCGATGCCGCGAAACTCACGACACGGCACCCCATCGAAGTGGTGGTCTGGACGAACGAGGAAGGCAGCCGCTTTCAACCTTGCACGATGGGCTCCGCGGTCTACACCGGCGAGCGTCGTCTGGACGATCTGCTCGATGTCACCGACAACGACGGCGTGCGATTGGGCGACGCCCTCGCAACGACGCTGAGTGCAACGCCCGATGTCGGAGAACGCGATCTCGGCGCACCGGCGGCCGCCTACGTCGAGGCGCACATCGAGCAAGGCCCTCTGCTCGAGAACGCCGGCAAGACCATCGGTGTGGTCACCGGCATCCAGGGCCTGCGCTGGTACAACATCGAGATCTTCGGCAAGACGGATCATGCCGGCACAACGCCCCTCGCTCTGCGCAAGGACGCCGTGCGCGACGCCATCAATGTCATCAATGCGCTGCGCAAGCTCACGCAGGATGCGGACGACGTCACCCGCTTCACCGTGGGTCGCATGCTGGTCACGCCGAACTCGCCCAATTCGGTGGCAAGCCACGTGCTGTTCTCGGTGGACATCCGCCACCCCGATCTCGCAGTCATCGAGCGCCTGGGTCAGGCGGTCGAAGCGACCGCCCGCGCTGCACTCGAACAATGTACGCTGGCAATCACGCCGACACTGCACGATGACCCCTGCGTCTTCCACGAGCAGGTCGTCGCCGCGGTACAGGATGCGGCGAACACCCTGGGAATATCGAATATGCGAATCACGTCCGGCGCGAGTCACGACGCCAACTACATGGCTCGCGTTTGCCCCGGCGGCATGATCTTCGTGCCGTGCCGGGGCGGCGTGTCGCACAACGAAGCCGAAGACACGCAACCAGCCGACCTCGCGGCAGGTGCGCGCGTGCTTGTCGCAGCTTTGCTCGATCTCGACGAACGCGTGTAAGCGTTCTGTCCGGCTCGGGTTGAAAGTCGTACCCGCGATTCTCTCGGAACCCGGGCCGCCGTCGAGCGAGACGCATGCGAATGACGTATCATCGGCCCAGCTTCTCGCAGCCCCGGGTTGCACGCCCTACGTAGTGGACGAGCATCGCAAGTCATCTATTCGGCCCATTTGCAGCATCGGCGGCGAAGCGTCAGTCGATCGATCCATCAGGGAGGAACCCATGACCAAGAAACTCATCCTCGCATGCGCGCTGCTCGCCGCAGGCTATGCCCACGCCCAGACCAGCTATCCCAACCGCCCGATGCGCATCATCGTGCCCTGGCCGCCCGGCCAGGCGACCGACCTCGTCGGGCGCGTGCTCGCGCAGAAGTTCACCGAGATCCTCGGTCAGCCGATGATCGCCGACAACCGGGCGGGCGCCGGCGGGACGATCGGCACCGATCAGGCAGCCCGCGCTGCACCCGACGGCTATACGATCCTCGCCGCCTCCAGCGGACCGGTGTCGATCGCACCGCTGCTGCAGAAGGTCCCGTACGACACCGAAAAGCAGCTCGCGCCCGTCGCCTTGGCCGGCCGTTCGCCCTACATACTCGTCAGCGCGCCGTCGGTGCCCGCGCAGACCGCGCCGGAGTTCATCAAGCTGCTCAAGGCGCATCCGGGCAAGTACACGTTCGGCTCGTCGGGCGCGGGGGCCACTGCGCACCTCGTCACGGAATGGTTCAATTCGGTCGCCGGCGTCCAGGCGCTTCATGTACCGTTCAAAGGCAGCGCCCAGTCGATCACCGAGGTCATGACCGGACAGGTCGCCTACACCCTAGAAACGGCGGCCGCCACGCTGCCCATGATCCGGGCCGGCAAACTCAAGGCCTACGGCGTCTCGATCGAGAAGGGCACGACACTCGCACCGGAAATCCCGGCGCTTGCGAAGGTAGCCAATCTCGCGGGCTTCGACGGTGCGGCGTGGATCGGGGTCATGGTCCCTGCGGGGACGCCCAAGCCGGTCGTCGACCGACTGGCGTCCGCCATGGACAAGATCATGCAGATCGACGACACCCGCTCGAAGCTCAACGCCGTCGGCATCGAAGTCGACTACCGACCGGCAGAGCCGTTCGGCCGCTATCTCGCGTCGGAGAAAGCGCGCTTCACCGAAATCATCAAGCGCGGCAACATCAAGATCCAGTAGTTGCCGCCCTCACGACGACACCGCGAGTCCCTGCGGTGTCGTCGCCGGCTGCGCTCTCCCGAGCGGCTCGCCTTCATCGCACGACGAGTATCGGTACCGAGGACACGCCGAGCGTCCGCTGCGTGACCGAGCCGAGCAACAGGCTCGTCATCTCGCCGCGGCCGTGCGAACCCATGACAATCAGCCCGCTGCCGACGCGCTTCGCTTCTTCGGCGATGCATGATCCCGGCGCGCCGCGCGCAAAAATCTCTCGCCACTTCACTCCGGCACGCTCGAACTGGCGGCGAGCGGGCGCCATGGCCTGCTCGAATTCCGCCTCCTGTATCCCTCGCGTCATGCCTTTGCGCAGCCCCAGCGGGAATCTATCCTCGTCGGCCACGACGTGGATCAGAACGATCTCGCGCTCGCCGACGACGAGGGCGCGATGTCGAAGCAGCCAGGCGATCGCCTTCTTCGTGAACGCACTGCCGTCGACCGCAATCAGAATGGGGCCGGCGATCTGGGGAATACGGCTCTCGCGCACCAGAAGCACCGGGATGCTGCAGCCGGCGATCACCCCCTGGGCCACCGACCCGAGCAGCAGGCTCTTGGCGGCGCCCTTGCCATGCGACCCCATGACGATGAGATCCGCCTCGCACTGCACGGCATGATCGACGATACGCGCTGCGGGCATGCCGACTTTCATGACGATGTTGTACTTGATGCCTCGCTGATCCAGCATGCGTCGAACGGCTTCCAGTGCCTGCTGAGACTCGTCTCGATAATAGGAACCGACGATGTCCCGCCCGAGCGCGGAAGCCACGCGGGGTGGCACCGCGTAATGCACGTTGATCACATCGAGCTGGCAGCGCTCGTCGGGCAGGGCGAAGCGTTCGACGAGAAAGCGCGCGGCATTGCGGGCAATTGAACTGCCATCGGCAGCGAACAGAATTCTGAAGGGCATGTCGCACTCCTCACGGTATGGCCGGGTTGACCGGGACGGCGCACAGTCTCCCCAGTCGGGGTGCAACGATACTTGATGCAAGTCAATCGCGACCGCGTTAAGGCATACCGTGTTGCAACCGTTGTGATTACGTTGTGCGATCCATCGCTGGGCGAAGGCCGTCTGACTTCGCCGTTCGCGCTCGAATCGGCGGAACGCAGATCGTCACGACAGCGCCGATCAGTCAGCCTTGATGCCGGCAGACTTGACCACGCGCGCCCATCGCTCCATTTCGGCCTTGAACTTGGCGACGAACTGCGTCGTCGGCAATCCGACCGGTTCGGCACCGCCTTGCATGAGTCGTTTGCGCACGTCGTCGCGCGTCAACACATCGAGCAAAGCGCGGTTGAGGATGGCCACGGTGGTGCCCGGTGTAGCGCTCGGCACGAACACGCCGTGCCAGCCCTCGGCTTCGAATCCCGGTAGGCCCGACTCTGCGATCGTTGGCAACTCGGGGAGCAGGGACGAGCGTTTGGCATTGGTGACGGCAAGCGCGCGAAGCCGTCCCGCCTGCACGTGCGGAAGCAGTCCGGGTGCGCTCAACAGCACGATGTGCACCTGACCGTTCATCACGTCGACCAGCGCAGGTGCCGCTCCCTTGTAGGGGACGTGCAGAATATCGACGCCGCCCATGACTTTGAATAGCTCGGCCGCCAGATGTCCCGGTGTACCGTTGCCGGTCGACGCGTAACGCAGGGCACCGGGCTTCGCTTTAGCCATTACCAGCAACGACTGCACCGAGGTCGCCTGCAATCCGGGGTGCACGGCCAGGATGCTGGTGATGACCACGAGCATCGTGACGGGAGTGAAGTCGCGGCTCGCATCGAACGGCAACTTGGGCACGACGGCCGGGTTGATCGCATTCGACACCGTTCCCAACAACAGCGTGTGTCCGTCCGGCGCCGATTTCGCGACCACATCGCTGCCGAGGATGCCGCCGGCGCCTCCACGGTTGTCGATCACGACCGGCTGTCCAAGGCGCTGCGACAGCTCGGGGCCGACGATTCGTGCCGTGATGTCCACGGGCCCACCAGGCGGATAGGGCACGACGAAGCGCAAGGGCTTGGTGGGATACGCTGCTGTATGGAATGCTGTCAGCGACGCGCTGACCAGCAATGCAGCCGCGAAGCGCCGCCGATACGGCCATTGTCGCGACGGGTCGAGCGCTGTCGAATTCGGCTTGGGGCGTCGGTTCATGACAGGCTCCTCGGGTTGATCCAGCCGCGGCGCGTGCAGTGACACGCGAGTTCAGTGTATCAACCCTGCCGAGCGCGGACCATCACGTCGGAACCGCGCCCGACTCCCCAACGATGCCGTAACGACTCAGGCGGCAATGGCGGGCGCGACGGACGCCTGCTGGTTCACGGCCGAGAGTATGGCCCGCAACGAGGCTTCCACGATATCGCTGCTGCGGCCGACGCCGCAGTAGCGATTGCCGTCGATGTTGATCTGCACGTAGGTCACGGCATCGGCGCCGGCGCCTGCACTCGAACTCAACGTGTGTTCGTTGTATTCGACGAGGACGAGGCGCTTGCCCGTGTGCTGCTCGAGTGCCGATACGAATGCGCCGACGACGCCCGAGCCCTTGCCCTGCAGGACGATGGGCTTTGCCGCATCCCGCAAGTTCGCCTGCAGACGATCCTCGTCGTTCTCGCGCGTGACCTGGTAGCCGGTAAGTTCATAGGGTGCGCGCTGACCGAGGTAGTGGGCTTCGAACAGCTTCACGATGCGATCCGCTTCGACTTCCGATTCGGTCGATTCGGCGAATTTCTGCACGACACCGCTGAAATCGATCTGCAGCCATCGCGGAAGCTGGAAACCCGCCTGCTGTTCGAGCACGTAGGCAATGCCGCCCTTGCCGGACTGGCTGTTGATTCGAATCACCTCCTGGTACGAGCGACCGAGATCCGCCGGATCGATCGGCAAATACGCCACCTCCCAGGGCGCCTCGTCCGAGCGTTTGGCGAGACACTTCTTGATCGCATCCTGATGGCTGCCGGAGAACGCCGTGAACACGAGCTCTCCCGCATAGGGATGACGCGGATGGATCGGCATCTGCGTGCATGCGGTGACGCCCCGGATGATCTCGTCCATGCACGAGAAGTCGAGGTGCGGATCGATGCCCTGGCTATAGAGGTTCATGCCCATCGTGACGATATCCATGTTGCCCGTGCGCTCGCCGTTGCCGAGCAATGTACCTTCGACGCGATCCGCGCCCGCCATGACCGCAAGCTCGGCCGCCGCCACGGCGCACCCGCGATCGTTGTGCGTGTGCAAGCTGATGTGGATCGAATCGCGCCGCGCGACGTGCCGGCAGAACCATTCGATCTGATCGGCATAGACATTCGGCGTGGCCATCTCGACCGTCGACGGCAAGTTGATGATGCACTTGCGCGCCGGTGTCGGCTGCCACACTTCGATCACGGCGTTGCAGATTTCGACGGCAAAATCGAGTTCGGTGCCGGTGAAGCTCTCGGGCGAATATTCGAAGGCCCACTCGGTACCGGGATGATGCGCGGCGGTTTCCTTGACGAGCTTCGCGCCGTCGGTCGCGATCCTGGTGATGCCGGCACGATCGAGTCCGAAGACCTGCTCGCGCTGCACCGTCGATGTGGAGTTGTAGAGATGAACGATCGCGCGCTTGGCCCCCTTGAGCGACTCGAAGGTGCGCGCAATGAGTTCGGGCCGCGACTGGGTGAGTACCTGAACCGTGACGTCATCCGGGATGTGACCGCCATCGATGAGCTGTCGCACGAAATCGTAATCCGGTTGGGAGGCCGCAGGAAAACCGACTTCGATCTCCTTGAAGCCAACCTTCACCAAGAGGGAGAAGAGCTGCATCTTCTGCGCAACGTTCATCGGCTCGATCAGGGCCTGGTTGCCGTCCCGCAGATCGACGCTGCACCAGAGGGGCGCGCGCTCGATGACGCGATCCGGCCAGGTTCGGTCCTTGAGGCCGATGGGACGGAAGGGAACGTACTTGCGGTGGTCGTAGGCTGCCATGATCGATCGTCCTGGGTTGTGCGACGCCTGTGGCGTCGGGCGGTACTCGGTGCCGGGGAAATCCGGTCGACGCAGGAAGTATAGGCAAACAGCCTTGGGGAATGTCGCCAAATTCGCCCTTTCATGGCCAATATATTTTATCTATTGACTAATTTAATCTACAATTTTGGTGATTTACACCAACTTCGTGCCAACACCCTTTTTAGCCGCTGAAGCATCCCATGAAACTCGACCGCACCGACAAGCGCATCCTCGCCGCCATGCAGGCCAACGCACGCATCACCAACCTCGAGCTTGCCGAGAAGATCGGCCTCTCACCGACGCCATGCGCGCGACGCGTCAAGCAGTTGGAGGAAGCGGGCATCATCGAGCGTCACGTAACGCTGCTCAATCAGCAGAAGCTCGGATTGAATATCACGGCGATGATCGGCATCTCCATGGATCGCCACACGCCCGAGCGCTTCGAGAACTTCGAACGCACCGTGAGGCAGTACCCGGAGGTGATCGAATGCAGCATCGTCACGGGACAGTCGGCCGACTATCTGCTGAAGGCCGTGCTGCCGGACATGACCTACTACGAGGAATTCCTGCTCGGCCGCCTGACGCGCATCGAAGGCGTCACCGGGGTGCATTCGAGCTTCGTGCTGCGCAAAGTCATCGCGAAGACGGAGCTACCGCTGGAGCACATCAAGTAGCGAGCATTGCCGCGATCCCGCGCACGATGTGCGATCGAGCTGGCCGAGCCCACGTCCTCGCGCATGGGGCCCTCGCACGAGGGCCGCGACAGTCTGCAAACTTCTGGACGGTGGATCGAATCGTTCGATTGCCGTATCCGCTGGAGCCCGAGCGCCCACGGCATGCGCGGCCCTCGATCATGATCCAATCCCCCGCGCCACCACGCCCAGATCCCGCCACGCCGCCGGATGGCAGGTGAATATCAACACCTGATGTCTGCGGGCAGCATCGTAGAGTACGCGCTTCATCTGCCCCAGACGGGCCTCGTCGCTGTTCACCAGGGCATCGTCGAGGATCAATAGCGTCGGCTTGCCTGATTCCTTCAGAAGATCCGCATACGCGAGACGCGCGACGATGCCCATCTGCTCGCGTGTACCCAGACTCAGATCCTCGAACTCCCCACTTTCCTCCCCGTGTGGACCGGTCCGGGTGATGACTCCGGGCGATAGATCCTCCGCGACTTCGATACGCGCACCGGGAAAGAGGATCTGCAGATATCGATCCAGGTGCTTCTGCAGCGGCTCCCGCAGGCGCCGTGCGAGCGCCGATCGTTTTTCGCGCAGCAGTCTCAGGAGGTAATCGAGCGCGTCGGCTCGTCGCTTGAGTTCATCGGCGCGGCGCGATGCAGCTCCGCATTCACGTTCGACCTCGGCCCGCTGCTCTTCCAGCCCGAGCGCACCCTTGGCGCCCAGCTCGACTTCCAGGCGCGTGATGTCGTCATGCCGACGCTTGTGGTCCGCTGCCAGTTGCTGCGCGCTTCGGGCGAGTCGCTCGACATCCTGCCGCAGGAGCGCCAGGTTCACACTGTTCAGTTCGGCCGCGATGCCCTCGACGCGCTGACGTGCAGCGGCTTCCTGCATCAGAGCATCGCTCAACGACTGTCGTGCGGACGTCACGCGTTCGGCGCGCCGGGGATCGTGGAGGGTCGTCTCGGCAGCCCCCAACTCCTGGCGAGCGGCGGCGAGATCGCTTTGCGCTTTGGCAACCGTGACGCGTGCCTGATTCAACGCGTGCGCCGCGGATTCGAGAGCGCTCGTTGCATGCTCCGCCTCGGTCTGCGCAGTCGCTCGCGGTGGCAGCAGCCTGTCGCCCTCCGTCGCTGCTGGCAACGCCGCGATCGCGGCCCGCACTTCGGAGAGCCGCGTGGTACGTGCCGTCAGCTCGGCTTCCAGTGTGTCCAGTCCTTTCGGCGCCAACGCATCGAGTACCTTTTGAGTTGCCCTGGCGTCGCTTGCTCGCTGCTCTGCTTGCCGAGCGCGTTGTTCGGCCTCTGCCACGCCTGCAACGCCCAGCTGCCTCAGCAAGGCATCCAGTTCGGCCGACAATGCGCTGCGCGACGCCGCGAGCCGGTCGAGATTCTCGCCGCCGGGCGCGATGACGACTCGACCGATGCCCTCGATCTCGATCCGCGTTCGACTCACCACGGTGCGACGTGCTTGCCCGGCAATCGTCTCGCCATCGACGCACAGCGAAGCACCGTCGACCAGATCGAACTCGATGGATGTCGCGACAGCGTCGAGGCGCACGCAGACATCGCGCAGCGACTCGGAAAACTTCTTGAGCGCCTTGAGATCGGCCGGCGCGACTGCATGCGTCTGCGCCTCGCTCTGCAGCGCAAGCACGCGGGACCGCTCTTCGCGCGCGCGGGTCAGCGCGTCGGAGAGCGCATGCACGTCGGCATCGAGATCGCTTGCCGATTTCGCGAGTTCGGCACGCTGGGACGCCGCCCTCACTCGCTCCAGCCGCGCGCGCGCCCGAGCATCGGCCGTCGCGGCATCCCGATGTCGACGTTCCCAGGCCGCGAACTCGGACTGCGCGGCAATCTCCCGTTGCGCCGCAGTCTGAACGGCCTGCAGGCGCGTAGTCACGGCCGTCTCGTCGCGTGCGAAGGCTTCGAGCTGCGAACGAAACGACGCCACCTGCGCGCTCCACTGCTGCAATGTCGCCAAGGCCTGGGTTTGCTGCGTCTCCAGTCCTTGTGCAACCTCCAGGCGGGCCTGGGCGACTTCGAGCTGACGTTGGATTTCGCCCCAGGGTTGCTCGTGCTCATCCCGGAGATGGTCGCGTCTCAGTGCAGCCAACCGATCGACGCTCGCCCGATACGAAAGAATATCGCGGTCGAGTTGCTCGCGAACCTCGGCGAGTTCGGCACTGCGCTTGCGGGCGGCTTCGTAAGCGCCTCTCGGCTCACCTTTCGATGGCGTAAGCAGTTCGTTGCGTGCCACTTCGACTTCACGCACCAGTGCATCACCCCCGGACGACGCGAGTTCGCCGAACGATTCACCGAGGATCTGCCGCAGGTGTTCGGACGCATGCGACACGGCATCGGCAAGTTGATGCGCCGTGCTTTGCCGCACCCAAAGCAACCCCGGTATGCCCATGTGCTCGGGCCCGCTCGCCCCTTTGCCCGGAAACTTGAACCCGAGCAGCTTCGCGAGATGGTCCTCGGCCGCCACACCATCGAGCGCAGGCTGGCCATCGATGACGAGATCGCAGCGCTTGCGTCCGAGGAAGGCCTTCGTCAATCGATGGCGCCTGCCTTCGATATCGAACTCCAGCTCGACGGTGGGCGTCGCGCTTGCATCGCCCCAAGGGCGCAAGTGCTCGACGCTGCCGGAGCGGTGCCGCTCGAAGAATGCAGCGCAGATTGCCTCGGCGACCGTAGATTTGCCCGACTCGTTGGGTGCCGCGAAAAGGTTGAGGCCCTCGACGAGCCCGTCGATGGTCAGTGGCTCCCGGAATCGCTTGAAATGCTCGATCCGCAGGCGTCGAAGCTTCATGCTGCGTGCTCCGACGACTTTGCCTGATCGTCGAGCAAGTGCGCGAGGATCACCAGTGCATCACGCGCCCTTTGTGCGTTCGATCCCGATTGCTCGGCACGCAGCGCTTGCAGCACTTCGCCGACATAGCCATCTGCATGCAGGGCTTCGATATCCTCCTGCGTGGGTTCGAGCACGAGCGACTGCGCTTCGTACACGAGCGCGCGCAGCCGGGCACGAGCGGATTCCAGTCCCTGCTGAAGTCGACGCTGCCCTTGCAGATCGCAGACACCAGAGACGCGGAACTCCACCACGTCGTCTGCCCCGAAGGCGTCGATCGCGCGCAAGGCTTCGTCCAGATCACTGGTCACGTCCAGCCGGGATTCGAGCAGCGTCCATCGGTAACGACCGATGGACCATGCATCCACGCGCGGCACCGCGCCTGGATGCTCGAGCGTGACCTGCAGCGCCTGGCCTGAATCGTTTGCCTTGAAGCGATCGGCTTCCGGGGTGCCCGCGTACCAGGTTCGATCGTCGATGCGTCGGGTGCCGTGCCAATCTCCCAAAGCGAGATAGTCGAGGCGAGCCGTCGATGCACGACCCGCGGCGATGGGATTCGCCGAATCGACATCGTCGGGCAATACGCCCTGTACGCAACCATGCGCGAGGCCGATACGAGGAAGTCCCTCGGGTGTCGCTGCGGCGGCAAACCATTCCGTCAGATCGGCGTAGGTATGCCGCTGCGTCAAGGGCGCCGGAAGCAGCGCGAACTTGCCGGCAACAACGTGCGCCACAGGATCGAGGCAAGCGATGACGTTCGACGCAAACGCACCGATTCGACCGCCCCGCGTCCAGACCGACTCCGCAAGGGCGGCATCGTGGTTACCCGGCAGCAGCACCCAGGGGCCTTCGTACCCCTGCATCGCGTTGGCGAGGCGGCGAATGGTCTTGTCCGAGACGGTCTGCGCGTCGAATACATCGCCCGCGACGAGAATGGCATCCACGCGCTGTTCTTCGGCGAGTCTCGCCAATCGCTCGACCGCGTGAAAGCGCGCTTCGAACAAGGCCGCGGCATCGTCGGGCTCGAACTGGGAATAGATGCGGCCGATCTGGAAATCGGCGGTGTGCAGGATCCGTAGCATGAAATCGTCTGGCTTGCGTGTGCATCGACACCAAGCGAATCGAATCGCGTGGATGCCGGCAGTGACCGAAACCCGTGCTGGGCACCTGTCGTTGAGAACCGATTGTACCGATCAGCGGGCTCATTTCATGAGCCCGCTGACGCCCTCACGAAGGGGTGTTCAGAAGACTCGTGCTACGGCGTGCTGAACATACCGAGATCGAACGCCATCCCCATCGCCAGATACCCGAGGCGGTTGGGATGCAGCTTGTCCCCCGGACCGCCGACCGTCGTGTTGTGGACGAACGGCGTGCGCATCTCGCCGGTCGCGGGATCGGTTACCACCGCATCGAAATCGACGACCGCATCGAACGTCCGCGAATTTCGGATGAAGTCATTCAATGCACGACGCTTCTCGTCCTCTCCCGGGAAGCCGTGATGAGCCTGCACCGCGTTGAGCGCACTGACGAGGGTGGCCCCGATCACCCGTACGCCCGGCAGACGGGCGCGCATGCGCTTTACGCCTTCGATGAGCCCGTCGCGCACCGCCGCCGTGCTCGCATTGCCGTTGGTGCTGAAGTCGTTGATGCCTTCGAGCCAGACCACGGCGCCCACGCCGGACAAACTCAACACATCGCGTTCGAGGCGCATCAGCGCCGACGGGCCGCCGGGGAAGGGCTTCTCCGGCGTATAGCTCGGCGGACCGATGACCTGATTACCGCCGATGCCTGCGTTCACCACGCCGATGCGATTGCCGTGCACCCCTCGCAGGCGACGCGCGAGCACGTCGGGCCAGCGATCGTCGCCATTGAGCGTCGAGAGTGAACCATCGGTGATCGAATCCCCGAACGCCACGACCGCATAGGCGTCCGATGGCATCAGCATCTCGACCGCATCGAGAAAGAACCATGAATTGGTACTGAGCGGAAAGGCCGCATCGTGCTCGGCATGCGCCTGAGAAATCGCACGTGGATAGGTGAGGTACGAGGTCTGCAGCGCCTTTGCATGCCAGCTCATCGGACCGCTCTGGCCCACGACGTAGAAACTCACGGCCAGCTTGCGTCCGGCAAGCTCGACGGCCTCCGGGTCGGCGAGGAAATCGAGTTCGACCGGATCGCTCCATACCGAGGAGCCGGGCGCCACGGTAGTCGAATCCGCACCGGCAAATTTCACGGCGCGATTGGTGCCTGGTACGAGGGCCGAACTTGCCTGATGCAACCCCAAGTGCACATCGGAGAACGTCACCGGCTTCGATCCGAGCGCGTTGCTCAGGCGAATGCGCACGGCACGCCCCCACAGGGTGGGGCGCAAGATCAACCGGAAGGATTGATCACACGCACCCTGCGCGGGCTTCGGGAACGCCAACTGCATGTCGGGCTGTGCCGAAGCGTTGCCCGTGGGGTATGGGCCTTGCAGCGATGCGGTCCAGCTTGCGACCCAGCGTTTCGGTTCTGTCGCGGTGTTCATTGCGTTTGCGCTTTCGTACGGGGTGCGTGGATCAGAATTCGTACTCGGGCCCGTCGACATACTTGAATCGCTCCAACGCTTCGGGTCGCAGCGTGAAGCCGAGCCCCGGCTTCTGCGGCGCGTACACGTACCCGTCACGGATGTCGTACGGCTCGACGAAGAGTTCATTCATCATCGGCATGTAGCCCTGGCTCACTTCGAGGATGTGACAGTTCGGCGCCGACATCGCGACGTGGATGCTGGCGGCGAAGAGGACGCCGGAGCCCCAGGCATGGGGAGCCAGCCGGATGTCATAGGCACTGGTGAGCGCAGCGATGCGCCGGATCTCCGTAAGACCGCCGGCGCGGGCGACATCGGGCTGCGCGATATCGATGGCGCCGTGCTCCAGCATGCTCCTGAATCCGTAGCGCGAGAACTCGCGCTCGCCGGAAGCAATCGGGATGCACGTGGAGCGGCGCACTTCCGCCATGCCTGCATGGTTGTCTGGCGACACGGGCTCCTCGAACCACGCGATGTCGCAGGATTCGAGCACCTTCGCGATCCTGATGGCAACCGGCGTCTCCAGCGAAGCGTGCGCATCGACCATCAGCTCCACGCCAGGACCGATGCCACGACGCGCGGCTTCCACGCGGCGCACACAGTTCTCGACCGAGAAGCCGTCGCGGCCAACGACGCGCATCTTGCAGGCCGTGTACCCCTTCGCCGCGTACCCGCCCAGTTCAGCCTCGGCTTCATTGCCCGGCGCCCAGCCGCCGCTCGCATACGCGCGTACCGAGCTCCGCACTGCGCCGAGCGCTTGATACACCGGCACGCCGAGCGCCTTTGCCTTCACGTCCCAGATCGCGATGTCGACGCCGGAGATGGCTTCCATCACCATGCCCACGCGCCGGCTCGTTTCTGCCTGCGGTACGCCGCGCTCCAGCGCAGGCTTCGAGCGCGAGCCGTTGTACATCTTCTCGAAGATGCGCTCGGAGAACATCGGATCCTCGCCGACGACCTCGGCCGCCAGCTCGTGCTCGACGATCGCTGCGACCACGGGTGGCGTGCCGAGCGCGGCCCCCATGCCCGTGAGACCCGAGTCGGTTTCGACCAGGATCAGCGTCGCGTCGCTCTTCACCTTGGTGCCGAGATCGGTACGGTGGCGGCGCTCGTGCGGTACAGGGTCCGACATCGGGATGGCACGGACGCTCGTGATCTTCATACGGTCTCCTCCGGACGCATCGATTCGGGCATCCCTGCCTTTTTATCACGGCACGGCAGGTTCGAAGACGATTACCGCCGACGCAACTTGCGCGCGATACTCGTCCCACACGCACATCGAACCTAGTGCCCTGAGTCGGAAATTCGCTGACCAAAAGCGCCGAGAATCGACGCCATACTTTGGCGGAAATCCTCGCCAGGTGTGCAACCTGGCTGTGGTTTCCTTCGCGTCTGGCGCCGATTTCGACACTTTTGTCGCTGACGCAGTCGCGATAGTCTTCGGTAATGCGTCAACGAATCTCCGACTCAGGACACTGGAGGGACACAGAATGAACATCGCATTGAAGGGGCGTCGGGCCCTGGTGGCAGGCGGTAGCCGCGGCATCGGGCTCGCCATCGCTCGTGCATTCGCCGAAGCAGGCGCCGACGTCGCCGTATGCGCCCGTCAGCAGGCAGCGCTCGATGCCGCCGCGGCGAACCTCGCGGGCACGGGCCGGCGCATCAGCGCACGTGCCTGCGACCTCGCCCAGGAAGCCCAGGTGCGCACCTGGGTTGAGACTGCAGCGGCCGACTTGGGCGGCATCGACATCCTGGTCAACAACGCCTCGGGCTTCGGTCGCACCGACGACGAAGCCGGCTGGGCAGCGAGCCTGCAGATCGACCTCATGGCCGCCGTGCGTGCGAGCCAGACGGCACTGCCCTGGCTGGAGAAGCAAGGCGGCAGCATCATCCACATTTCGTCGATCTCGGGGTTGCGCGCCACGCCCCGCACACCGCCCTACGCTGCGGTGAAGGCTGCGATCATCAATTACACGCAGTCGCAGGCCGCCGCCTTTGCTGCGAAGGGGATACGCGTCAACGCCATCGCCCCGGGCTCGATCTATTTCGAGGGCGGCGTCTGGGATAACGCGAAGAAGAACAACCCTGCGCTGTACGAGCGCATCCTCGGCGGCATCCCCAGCGGGCGCTACGGCAAGCCGGAGGAAGTTGCGCAGGTCGCTGCGTTTCTGGCCAGCGATCTCGCGTCGTGGGTGACCGGGCAGACGATTGCGGTGGACGGCGGACAGTCGCTCTGACGCGCCGGGCGCGGCCGATCAGACGTATCGGAACGCGTCTAACGCTCCGAACCGAGACGCTCACGCAACGCTACCCGCCGGCACCGAGTCGTGGAACAATGCGCAGGTCGGCTGTGCTGCGGGAGGAGTCGAATGGCGAAGCTTCCGATTGTCAGGGACCAGATGGACAGGCACGTCGCCACGTTGCGTCCGGAGGACGACATCCTCGACGCAGTCGGCTTCCTGCTTGAAAAGCGCGTGACCGGGGCGCCGGTGGTAAACAAGGCCGGCAAGCTCGTCGGCATTCTCACGGAGAAGGACTGCCTGCGACTGATCGCCGCAGGCATCGACGGCCGCCTGCCTCGGGGCACGGTCGCAACCTACATGACGCCCGATCCACAGACGATCTCACCCGACATGGACATCTACTTCGCGGCAGGGTTGTTCCTGAACCGCGATTTCCGGCGCTTCCTCGTCGTGGAAGACGGCAAATTGGTCGGAGCCATCACGCGCTTCGACATACTGCGCGCGGTGCGGGCGAATCTCGCTCTGGTCGGCGGTCCATCCGACAGCACGTTTTCGCGCCGCTAGGGAAGCGCCTTATCGAGAAGCCGGTGCGATCCGCACCGCCACTCTTGCTTGAATGCTAAAACCATGATCGGGCGCGCGAGCTGCCTAGCGCCAACAGCCCCAGCCCGGCGAGAAGCAGCAGAGCCTGAGAAGGTTCGGGGACCGAGACCACGCTGACCGTGACGCCCGGGGAGTTCAACGCGTCGGGAAAGAAGAATTCGTCGTTTCCGTCCGAGAAGGCGCTGTTCCGGAACGTGACCTGCGTCGTCGTACCGACTTGGGCAGCCGGATCGATGTCGAACGCGAGATTGTAGCGAACGATACCGACGCGCTCCAAGGTGCCCGAGGCCCCCATGAAGTCGAGGGAATAGCCCTTCCGACCGGGATCCCCCGTCTGCGCGTTGAAGTTTTGGGTCGTAAAGGAGGAATTAGAAAGCGCTACCAGTTGATTGAAATATGCCGACCAACTCGTGGTGGTTGGGCCCGCGACCACGGACGAATCGTCAGCCGAGAAAGCCAGTACGCCAGGGTCATATTCGAACTTCAAATTCTGAGTCATCATCTCGAAACTCGGTCCGAAATCGACCTGCAGTTCCAGGACGATCTGCGCCCCCGGGGACCCGCTTGCGTTGCCCACGGAGATCGGCAACTCAGCCGCTTGGCCTGCCATACTCCAGGAAACGAAAAGTGCACCCACCAGCGTGCGAATCCTGCTCATCTTCATCTGCTCTTCTCCCAGCTGCTCAACTGCGCCAATGTGCCCGCACCCGTCGCGGGCTGCTCCTGTTTGCATCGAGTGTACCGCGCTATCCGTCGCATCCATCGTGATCTTTGACACTTGCCAGCCTGTCCATTCGAACTCGGCGCCGACTCGTTTGCCCGCTGAGCACGGCCACGTCACTCATGAGCGCTTCAGCAATCCGATCTTCGCATCAATCGGCCGGCTCCCGATCGGCACGGCGACCTTGAGATTCACATTCGGGTTCTTGTCGGGCGCCTGACCGAGCCGCGTCACGAAGCCATCGATCCAAACCGGGTGCGTACCACCGGGAGAGCGCGCCGTAAGGCTCGACCGATCCGGAAGCTGCGCAGGTTCCGTAATCAAACGACGGACCGGATCGGCGATCGGCGGATCCGTCGGCGTCACCGCCGTCACCACTTCAGATTCCGATTCCGGCTGGAACAACTGCCGCATCGCCGTCTTGAGGCGATCCACCATGCCCCCGGACTTGCTCTGGGGCTTGTTGTTGTCCTGGCGAAGGCCGCCATCGGCCTGGTCGCGAGCTTTCTCGACCGTCTCGGCCAGGGACGCGGCAGGCGCAGCCAGTGGCCCGGGCTCGACCACCGACGCCTGCGTCGATGAGACGACGGACGCGTCGGACATGCTGGGCAAGGATGTAACGTTCAATTCCGTAGATCCAGCCTCGACATGCTCCGGAAATGCCGGTTCGTCTGAAGCAACGCGTGTCGCTTCCATGCTGTCCGTGGACAGCGTCGGAACCACCACCAATACCGTGCCGTCGGTCGGATCGGGGCCGGGCTGGGGCTCCGGATTCAGGGTGAGCGCCGTCTCGTTCAACGCTGCCCAGGCGAGATCGATTGGTATTGCGCCCCCTGGAGCAGTGTCCGAGACCTGGAACTCGAGGACGAACAACCGAGCCGGACCGGTTGCTTCGACCGGCACCAACCGGGAAACGTCCACCGTCACCGAGCCCGGCGCCGTCTGCTGGAACGGCGGGGTGAAGTCGGTGGTAATGCCGTCCCGGCGCACTTCGATCAGAGTGAGCAAATCCGCTGGGAAATTCACCGTCAGCCGGACGGACTCGAGCCCGGCGACTTCGTCCACATCGATCGGCACGATCACGCGCTCGCGCGGCAGCGCTTCGACGCTGCCGACCTGGAGCACCGGATCGGGGCCGGTGAAGGTTAGTGCCGGCAACGCCGGAACCGGAAGCGCAGGAATGGTCGTCTGCGCAAAACCGCCGACCTGTTGCTGCAGGCGCAATACGTCCAAAGACGTGAGGGCACCGTTGCCATTGGTATCGCCGAGAATCACGGGATCCAGATTCGGAAAGACCCCAAATCCCGTGTCGAAGCCGCCGACAATACGCTGCAGGCGCAGAACGTCCAGACTCGTGTAAACGCGGTTGCCGTTTCCTTCGCCGAGATAGGCGTTAATGTGCACCGCGTCGTCCGCGACGCCTTGCGCACCGCCGTTATAGGTGAATCCATCCAAGTCCAGCAGCTGCTTGGCACCGTAGGTCGCATCGAGTTTCACGGCACCCTCGATGTTGACCAGCGCCGTAGCCCCTGCGCCTAGGCCCGAGAGTCCCGTGATCTCGACATGCACCACGCCAGCGCCCGGATAGCTCACCGCAAGCAAGGCGCCGTTCGGCAATCCGGCGCCCGGCAACACCCCCGTGACGTCAAGAATGGCCGGATCGAAGAAGAGGTTGAAGGTTAGGCTGTCCACACCCATGCCGTTCGACAGCGTGACCGGAATGCCGACACCGGTCGCGGGCAAGTTCACCGGCTGCCCGGGACCGCGTGCGAAGTCAGGTATCGACAACCTGGGTGCCGTGCTGCCGGCTACCGTGAAGCTGGCGGCGAAGTTATCACCGGCGGTACCATCGTCATTGCCGTCCAGTAAGCCGACTGCATCGCGAAAGGCATCCGCCGCGCTGCGGATCGTCACGGTGTAGGTATCGGCGGCCAGCGGCAGACCGGTGCGCACGAAGCGCAGTCCCATGCCATCGTCGTCGAACAGGATCGAACCGCGAACCGCTCCGGTCGTCGCCCCGGTGATCGTCACGTCCGGCACCCCGACCGCTGATCCGCCCAGACCGAAGTAGAGATTGATGCCGGAGGCATCGAACGCGCGGTCGAAGCGCGCGTGGAAGCCGCTGGTCTCCTGAGTCAGCGAAGTCACCGACAGATAGTCGGGCGCCACGTTCACCACAGCCGGCGAAGCGGCATAGCTGCCGTCCGCATCGAACGCCGTGGCCGTTACGACGAACTGACCGCCCGCCCACGCATACGTGTGGCTCACGAACGTCGTCGCCCCACCGAAGGATTCGACGCTGCCGTCGCCCCAATCGATTTCCCAACCGGTGAGCGGATCACCGCCCAGGTCGCTCGACGACAGATCGAAGCCGACGACCGTTCCGTCCAAGTACTGGGGCGTGCCGAGCACCGGCACTTGCGGCGCCTCGCTCACGGTGTAGTCGAAACCTTGCGTGGCGAATGCGCCCGAAGCATCGGTGACGCGCACGACGATCTGACCGGCGATGCCGCCATCCATGGGCGCAAAGGTCAGTACGCCGGTCACCGGGTCGACGGACGTGCCGTCGGGCGCCGACTCGAGCGCGTACGTGAGGGTATCGCCCTCGTCCGGATCGCTGCCTTCGACCTGCACGACAATCGTGCCGCCCTCGCTTGTCGCCTGCGATTCGATCGCGGCGATCTGCGGCGCATCGTTCTGAGGCAATACATCGATCGGTACGATCGCTTGTGACTGGATGGCGCCGCCGCTTCCACTCGCACCGCCGTCGTTCAAGGTGATCGACACCTGCGCGGTGCCTGCGTAGTTGGCTTGCGGCGTAAACCCAAGCCCTTCGAGGGCCGCGTTGAGATCGGCGAGAGTACCCGTGACCGTAACTGTCGCGTCCGCAACGCCGTCGCCGGCAACGAATCCGAGCCCCGCGATGGCCCCGAGCGTGAGCGTGCCCTGTTCGGCCGTCAGCGTCAGCGTGAGCGTCGCCCCGCCGGCATCACGATCGGCGAGACTGATGCGATTGCCGAAGATGGTGCCGAAGGCAAGCGCGGTATCTTCGATGGTGGTCTGCACCGACGGTGCATCGATCTGCGGCGCATCGTTCACGGCGCTGATCGTCAGGCTCACCGTTGCCGCATCGCTGTAGAGACTGCCGTCGAAGCTGCGATAGTCGAACGCATCCTCGCCGGAGAACTCCGGATCCGGCGTGTAGGTGAAAGCTCCCGTCTCGGTATTGAAGTCGAGCGTGCCGTGCGCGGGGCCGGATACGAGTTCGAACACGAGTTCGTCGCCGTCCGGATCGCTGCCCGTCACGAAGCCGACCAGCACCTCGTCTTCAGGCGTCGGCAGGCTGGCGGCCGGCGAGGTCGGAGCACGATTTCCGAGGCTCACGGCAACCTCGATGGGTGCTGCAGCCCAGGTGCCGTCTTCGTCGGTCGCGCTTGCACTGATGGTGCGCGTGACACCGCCGTCGCCATAGGTATGCGTCAGCGATTCGGGATTGCCCGCGACGACTTGCACGAAGCCATCGCCCCAGTCCACCGTCCATTGCGTGATCGCGTCTGCACCCGGATCCGAGGTGTCGAGCACGATCGTGTACGGTGTACCGGCTTCGACAGTTGCAGGTCCGGACAGTGTCACTGTCGGCGCAGTGTTCGCAACGGTGATCGCGATCGACTGCGAGATGGTTGCGGCGCCGTCGTCGTCGATGAGCGTAATCGTGACAATGTACTCGCCGTCGTCGGCATAGTTGTGCACGCCGCCCGCGACGTTCTCGGTGATGTCACCCGCGGCGGGCGTCACGACACCAGCTTCGATCGTTCCGTCGCCCCAATTGATCACTGCAGTGTGGGTATCGAAGCGCCCCGCATCGGTATAGCGAACGCTTACAACCGCGGGTTGTCCCTCGAAGAAGCCGAAGCCAGACTCGCCTTCCAACACGGGAGCGGCGTTGGAAACAAAGGCATACGCGGTATCGGTGTACACGAGGTTGGTCACGAAATCGGTGACCGTCAGCGTGGCGAGATAGACGCCATCCTCCGTCGGCCTGAAGTTCAACGTTGCATCCACATCCTTGGCGACGATCGCACCTTCGGCATCCGTGACGACCCATTCGAAGCCGAAGTCGGAGCCGATCCTGGGATCCGGCTCGTTGGCGCTGCCGATGAACGTGATCGCGCTGCCCTCGACACCCGACTGATCCGGGCCCGCATCCGCAACGCGGAAGTTGCCGAAGTCGAGGCCGGTGACGACTTGATCGCCGCCGTAGGCGACGTACAGCGTGTGCGCGCCCAGGACCGCCCTCGGGCCGAAGCGCCAAAGTTCGCGGCCGTCGTTGTCCGCGCCGTTGCCGACGGAATCATCCGAGTCGGCGCGGAAGTAAAGCACGCCGTCGAACACCGTCAGTTGCAATGGCAGACTCGATGCACCGGCGCCTGCCTTTTTGACATCCGCTTCGAGACGCAGCGTCGCGCCGTCGTACGACCACAACTCGTTGCCCACGTCCGCGGTGCTGCCCGTATCGGTCGCGGTAAAGAACAACCGGTCGTCGTACACCGTGAGCTCGCTCGGGGAGGACGACCCAGCCAGTGGCGCGATATCCGTGATGCGCGTTTGCACATTGCCAGGCGTGACACGCCACAGCTCGGTACCGTACTCCTGCCCAGCCTCCGCATCGCCGAATGCCGCGAAATAGAGATTGCCGCCGAATATCGTCAGATCGGAAGGACTCGAACTGCCGTTGCCGGCGCGAAGATTCTCACGCAGCGTGACACTGGTGCCGTTGAAACTCACCAACTCGCGGCCGAAGTCGATCGCTGCCGTCGAATAGTTCGCCGCCATGTAAAGCTGGTTGTTGAAGACCACGAGATCCGACGGGCTCGACGAAACACCGGCGAACGCAATATCCGCGGCGCGGACCGTTCCGGCCGACGTGCCGTCGGTACGCCACAACTCGCGCCCGGCGCCGTCCGAACCTGTCGCCGCAAAGTAGAGCTGGCCGTTGAACACGGTCAATTCGCTCGGTGACGAAGAGGACTCGTTCACGCTGATATCGGACACCAGCGACACCGTCGTTCCGTTGTAGCGCCACAGTTCGGTGCCTACGTCCCGGTAGACGGCCTCAATGATTCCGAAGTCATTGATGATGAAGAAGCTGAAAACGTCACCGCGCGCCGAGAAATAAAGCTGCTCGTTGTAGACCGTAAGGCCGGTCGGAGACGAACTGCCTTCCCGCTCGATGTTGCTGACGCGCGTGGCTGTCGCACCGTCCCAGCGCCACAATTCGCGGCCGAAGCCGTCTCCGCCGTCGGCTGCGAAATACAACGCGCCGTTGTACTCGATTAGATCGGACGGGCTGGAACTGGCAGAACCGGGATTGATGTCGACAACGAGGCTCGCCGCCTCACCGTCATATCGCCACAACTCGGTACCGTTCACCCCATCGTTCGCGGAGAAATACAACGCATCGCCGAACGCCACCGCGAGATTGTTCGGGAAGCCCGAGGCGATGCCGGCAAAGATATCCGCAACCTGGAAGAACTCCTGCCCACCGAACGGTGCCGTCTGCGTGTAGCCATCGACCTGAACCTCGGCGATGGTATGCGTCGCCTGCGGCGTGAGCCCCGTCAGCGCGTATTCGCCATTGCCGTCGCTCAGCGTCCAGCGCTCGCCCGGATCGAGTTCGCCGTCACGATCGGCATCGTCGAAGATCACCCAGCCGTCGATGCCGAGCTCGCGTCCGTTCTGCACGCCATCCAGGTTTGCGTCCAGGAACTTGGTGCCGTACACCGCCCCGGTGCCGACGTTGAGGTCGAAGGTCACCTCGTCGGTGCGTCCCTTCGCGGCAGCGCCGTTGCTGGGGGCGTCGTCATGCACTCGCAGCGTGATCTGGACCGTACCCGTGAAGCCTGCCTGCGGCGTGAGCACCAGGAAGGTCTGGGCCGGGAATGTGAAGATGGTGCTGAATGCGATCGATACACGCGGGTCGCTGCTCACCGCAGTGAACCGTGTGCTCTCGCCCGCTTCAGTGTCAAGCACCGAGCCGGCAGCGTCGACCCGAATCGACACCGATTCGCCCTCGCGCACACCCACGGGCCCGAAGCTGGTTCCCCACCTCGGCGCTTGCGCGTTCAAATCGTAGAGGACTTCTACGCTCGGATCGGCGGCCATGCGGGTTTCGAACGCAGGCAAGGCGGCTTCGTAGGAAGCATTGTCGAGCGGATTCGAACGCAAATCGAGATGCTGCAACGCCGGCAAGGCCTGGGTCCCGGCAACGAGCCGCACGGCGTCCGCGGCGACGATACCATCGGCGCCGAGCGAGGAGAGCTCGACTCGCAGAACGCCGTGCTCGTCGACGGTGAACACACCGAGACTTTGCCAGGCGCTGCCGTCGAACACGCTACCGTTCGGCGCGAAACGCTGGTTGACGCGGATCTCTACGCTATCGGCACCCTCGGGGGTCAGCAGCGTCGCCGCGTTGCCACCGGCGTAGACTGCATAGGCGGCATTCGATGCGCGCGAGGCATCCTGCGGCCACGTCACCAGAACCTCGTAGCTGCCCGGTGCGACATCGGTAAACGTCCACGTGGCCTTGGCGCTGTTCGCCGGATCGCTCGTACCCGCATGGAAGTAATAGTCGTCGCCGTAGGCTTGGAGGTAAGGCGACTGGTTATGCAACCAGTCGCGTCCGAGCAGATCGAAGCCGGCATCGTTGTCGTCGATCAGCCGTTCGCCGGCAAGCGCACCGACCGATGCGATCTCGTTGTTGTTGAGATAGACGATTTCGAGCGCGGACAGCCCGGCCACCGCGTTGGCGTCTTCGAGCATGTTGTGCGACGCCGACAGAATACGCAGATTCGACAGACCCGAGACGGCTTCCAGGCCCACACCGTTCGGGCGCAGGGCCGCCGACGGAATCACCGTCTTCGTCCCGCCCTCCTGCTGGTAGCTCAGGACCGTGGCTGCGGTGCCCGTGCGTTCGAACATCACGACTTCGATGTCGTGCCAGCCGCCCGTGAGCACGACCTTGCCGGAACGCTCGGTCACATCGTGAATTCCGCCGTGGTCGACCACGAGCTTGCCGTCGATATACAAACGGCTGCCTTCGCTGCTGGACAGGAAGAAGGTCACCTCGTTCGTCTGGTCGATCAGTACCTGGCCAGCCCAGCGGACCGAGAAGTGGTCGATAAGCCCGGTGACGCCGTTGAAGTTCGCGGAGGTCGAGGGCACGTTCACGTTTGCGTCGATGCGCTCGAGCGTGGGCGTGCGGTAGCGCAGATCCGGGAAATCGTTGAGCGTGCCGCCGATCAGGTGATACTCGCCCACCAGGCCCTGATCGCCGGTTGCCGCCGCCTGCGGACGCAGCAGCCACGTCGGCACCTCGGTCTTCGGTCCGTTCGGCGGCGTGTAGCGCAGCGTGATGCCTTCGGCGCCGTCGCGTTCGAAGTATTCGATACGAATGTCGTGCCAGCCCGCAGTGAGGTTGCGGCTGCCCGAAGCTTCGCTCATCGCATGCAGGCCGTCGTGATCGACGACGAGCACGCCATCGATGTAGAGGCGCGAACCGTCGTCGCTATCCAGGAAGAACTGGTGGACGCCTGCAACACCGGTGAAGATCTGCCCCGTCCAGACGACGCCGAAGCTGTCGTCCAGCGCATCGAAGCCGCCGAAGTTGCCTTCGGTCAGATCGAACGCGACGTTCGCATCGAGCCGCTCGAAGGCGGGCGAGAACTCGGAAAAGTTCGGCAATACCGTGAGATCCTGCCCGGACAGGTCATAGTAGCGGCCGCTCAGACCGGACGCGGACGTTGCACCGAGGCGAGTACGGTCGACGCTGAGGAATGCGAGCGGCGGTGTTTCGCCGGCGGGGAGGATGGCACTCCACAACGCGATCGGCGTGAGATCGGAGATCGGGTTCGCGTCGACACTCAATGCCGTCAGGCCGAGTATGCCGGTGAGCGGCGCGATGCTCGCGATGTTGTTGTAGTCGATCGCCAGCGTCTCGAGCTTCGCCATGCCGATCGGGGCGCCGACGTTGTCGCCGCTGGTGGCAATGCCGGGGATCAGCGCCGAGAAGTCGTACAAGTGATTGTTCGCGAGGTTCAACACCTGCACGTTGGTGGCGAACTCGAGCCCGGTGAGGTCCGAGATGTTGCGGCCCGCGAGATCGAGGTGCGTCAGGCGCGCCATCATGCTGGCCATGATCGGCTCTTGCACCAGTGGGAATCCATCGAATCCCTGCGTCACAGGAATACCCAGCTCGCGCGCAATCGCTGCTGCGAGATAACGGTCGTTGAAATGCACCTCGGCATCGGCGGGGTTGAGATCCCGCTGACTTTCCGAAACCACCTCGGCGCCGACGACCCGGCTCACGGCCTCGCCCGACTCCCGATCGTCGATCTCGATCAACTCGGCGATAAAGGCGTCCGTTCCGCGTCCACCGCTGATCCGGTCGAGGTGTGCATTGCCGATGAGAATGTCGTTGCCCTCGCCCCCCTGGATCACATCCTGATCGGAAATGGGCAGCGTGTAGCCGTCGAACGGCGCGTTGGCTTCCACGCGGAAGGCGAGCGGATCGACCTGATCCGCCGCGAACGGGTTGTAGACCTTGAGGTAGAACGTACCCGACTCCAAACCTCGCATGTCGAGGATGGACTGACCCTGGACGATGATGCCTCCGTTGGCGTCGTACAGGTCTCCGATTACCCCCATTTCACGTGCCGTGGTGATCTCCACGCCGGTGCCGCGACTGGTCTGCGACATCGAATACAGTTCAAGCGGCTGCGGCAGTGTGCGATCGACCGTGACTTCGAGGGTCAAACGCGTCTTGCCTTCGGCAAGCGACGCACGAACAGCATCGGTGATGTCGATCCGGATGGGGCCATCGGCCGCCACGGTCGAGAGATCGACATTGCGCACGCCAAGGTAAGCGCCGTCCGCATCGTCGTCGGTGACCAGCGAATCGCCCTCGGCATCGGCCGCGCGTACGCTCATGATTGCGTCGGCGAGCCCTGCCGAAGCAAGCGGCCGTGCGTCGTTGCCGTCGAGCACCCAGAGCTGGTGTCCGGTGGGGGAATCGGCCGTGAAAAACAACCGTCCGTCGAAGGCGATCAGATGGTCCGGGTTCTCCGGGAAACTGTCGGTCAACGACTTGAGCAGCGGTGCCGGAGGTGTTGCACGCACGGTTCCCTCGGTCGTGCCCTTGCTCACCCAAATCTCGCGCGTGCGCGTGCCTGGGTCCGCCGTGAAGTAGAGCAAGCCTCCGACCTGCGTCAGATCCTGCGGGTTCGAATCGCCGATACCCGGATTAACGTCCACCAGCCGTTGCGGCTGATCGAAAAACGACCCGTCGCCTTCGATGAACCAGACCTCCCGGCCGCTCGCGCCGTCGCTCGCGGTAAAGTAAAGGCGCTTACCGATCTGCACGAAGTCGGCAGGGTCCGAGCCCCGCTCGTCGCCGGTGAGATCGAAGACGCCCGCTGTCACTTCATTGGAGCCCGACGTGAAGAGATGACCGAGTTCAACGCCGAAACCGAAGTCCGCCGCGAATACCAGGGTGCTGCCGCCGACGCCGGTGAACTCGACCAGGTGGGTCGGGTTGGAGACGGCATCGAAGGCCGGAAGCGGCTGTACCGGGACCGTGCCTGCCGAGGTCCCGTCGCTGACCCACAGGACCCGCCCTGCACTGTTCGCAGCGCTGAAGTAGACGACGTCGCCGACCGCCGTGATGTCGGTCGGCGAGGAGCCGAACTGGCCGCCGAAGATCGGGCCACCCGGGTAGATGTCCCGCACCAGTTGCGTGGAAATCGGGCTACCCTGGGTACGCCACAGCTCGCGTCCCCCGGTGCCGGTGGCTGCGAAGTACAGGGTGCCAGTGGCGTCGACCGCGGTCAGTCCGGTCGGCGACGAACTCGACGCACCCGAGGCGATGTTCGTCAGCATGAAGGTGCCGCCGACAGTCCCGTCGCTGCGCCACAGCTCGCGACCGTTGGCGCCGTCGTCGGCCGAGAAGTAAAGCGTGCCCACACCGCCCACCGTGAGCACCGTCAGTTCTCCCGGATCGGAACTGCCCGAAGGATTGATGTCCCGCACCATCACTGTTCCGGCGAGCGTGCCGTCGGTGCGCCAGAGCTCGGTTCCGGAGGTGTTGTTGGTCGCGACGAAGTACAGCAGGCCGCCCATCTCGACGAAATCGTGTGGCGCGGACGGCAGCCGTAGCGCCCCAGCGCTAAAGTTGATGCTGCCAGTGTTGATCTCGCGCAGCAACTCGGTACCAAGCGCCGTGCCATCGGTATTCCAGAGTTCGAAGTTGTCCGAGTTGAGTGTCGAGCCGGAGGCCAGCGGCGATCCCTGGAACAGCAACCGGCCGTTATAGACCGTGAGTTCGGGTGTCGCGGAGACGTTGGGAGCACTCGGGGCCACGTAGTCGAGCACCAGCGTGGCGTTCTCGATCGAGTCCAGGCGATCGAGCCGATCGAGATAGCCCGCCAGATCGACTTCGAGGATGGCGCGATCGAGCGGCGCCTGACCGAGCGTCATCGGGTCGATGTTGTTCGTGAAGAACTCGCCATCGTCCTCGATCAGCAGGTCGTCATCGCCGCGCAGGAGTACCGTTTCCCGCTCGCGCGCCGCCTGCAGCAGGCGGATCTGATCGCCGGCTTTGCCGTCACCCAGCGTCGTGAACCGGAACCACTTCGCAGCGTCGCCGGGCTGAAGAGCGAAATCATTGATGCCGTCGCCGTCGATGTCGGGCGTGAGGATCGAATCGAAGATCTCGGGCACACCGCTGTCGCTCACGAGGAAGCTGCCGCTGCCGGGCACCGTCCGATTAACGAGCGGTACGGCGTAGTCGGGCAGTTCGGTACCGCCACGCTGGCCCGTAACGAAGTAGATCTTGCCGGCGGCCAACTGGAAATCGTCCACGTTCACGTCGACGACGCCGGAACCGATGATCAGATCGTCGACCCCATCGCGATTGACGTCGATCGAGGGCCCGCCGGCGAACACACCGAGCGCCCCTCCGAAAGCCAGCAACAAGATGCGGTTGACGTCGAACTCCTGCTCGCCGAGATAGCGCACATCAGCCTGGCCGAAGTCGAGCCGCGCACTGCCCGCACCGATGTACTCGGCCACGGATTCGAAGACGAGCACTTCACTGCGCACGAAGGAATCGAGCAACTGGTCATCGATGCCGAGGAAGCGCCCATGGTCGCCGATGGCGATATCCATGCGTCCGTCGCCGTTGAAATCTCCGGCCGTGAGCTGCGGCAGACCGATCCACTTGAGGCCGCCATCGAGCGAGCCGTCGACGCCGCGGAAGAAACGCAACGCGGCATCCGTCTCGGTCAGTGTAAGGTTCGCGCCGTTCGTCAGATCGGCCGAGCCGCGGAAGACAAGCACGCCGGCGGCGTTCTCCGTTTCTTCGCCACGGGTAAAGCCGATATCGTCGTAGCCGTCCCGGTCGATGTCGCCGAGTTCGAATACACGTCCGCCCAGACCGGAAAGATCGAAAACTGCGGCCGACTGCGTTTCGAGTTGGATTGCGCCCGTACCCGTACGACCCAGCAGTAGATAGGCTTGGGTCGGACCACTGTTCGATTCCTCGGCGAACACGATATCGTCGAGGCCGTCGCCGTTGACATCGCCCACGACGCGCGCTTTGGCGTCGAGGTCGGCGGCTATGCCGTTCCGGGATATCGTCGCAAGCTGGTTGCCGGCGTTGGCAGGGATCACGGTCGTGCCCGGCGCCACTGCGGCCCCCGACATGATGAATGCCGCGTCCTCGTAGGCAACGAGGATGTCCGCACGGCCGTCACCATTCCAGTCCAGCACGTCGAGCGTGTACTCGTCGTTCAGAATGGAGAAGGTGATGGTCCGCTTCTCGACCCCCGCACCCGAGGTCAGATCGCGCGGCCACACCGGCCCGCCGAAGAGCACGGTGATGGTCCCGGTGTTAGCGGCGTCGTCGATCCTTCCGAACACCAGATCGTCGATGCCGTCGCCATCGATATCGCCGAAGCTACGCGCCGGATCGCCGAGGCTGCCGAGGTTGACGAGCATCTGCGCGCGCCGGTCGACTTCCACCACGCCATCGGGTTCGACCGGGCCCAGAAGTATGTAGGCTGACTCCTGGCCGGTGACGATGAAATCCTGAAAGCCGTCGTCGTTGAAGTCGCCGGCCGGAACGAAACCCTGCAGCAACTCCCCACTCCTGACGCCTGCGAGCGCAAAGGCGTCACGCAGTGTCTGCACTTCGTCCGTCGCGCCCGAATACGGCAAACCGGGGGCCGGCTGAGGCCGCGGCAACGCGGGCGTCGCGGGTTCGAATCGGTAGATCTCGCGCGTCAGGCGAGCATCGCCCGGATCGGAGGTTGGGGTCCCAAGTGCGGTTCCTGAAAACACATGAACCTTGCCGCCCAGGGATTCGGCAATGGCGAAGTCCGCAATGCCGTCGCCATCGACATCGCCGACCGGACGGAAGAAGTGCGGCACACTCGCCAGAAACGCGGCCGAGAAGTAGTCCGGCCGCTCGGGCTCGACCACCAACCCGGCTTGTAGCAGCGTCTCTTCCGGTGTCTCGGCACCGAAGAACACGTAGCCGACCAGATGGGCGTTGTAGTTGAGGACCTCGTTCAGCGGCCCTTCGAAGAGCTTCGGGCTGATCTCCAACACCGTCGCGCCCAGATCGGCACGGCCGTCGTTGTTGACGTCGCCGAGACCGTAGAGCGTGTAATCCTCCAACTCCACCAAGCGCGACGGATCGAAGGCAACGATGTCATTCGCATCGATGAAGTCGCCCGTTGCGCCCGGCAGCACGCCGCCGTAGAACACGAGGCTCAGGCGAGTCGTCGACACGATGAAATCGTCGAAACCGTCCCCGTCAATGTCGCCCACGCCTTCGATGCGCGGCGATTCGCTGCTTGCAGCATCCGACCCCAGCGTGATGACGCGCTCGGCCTGTACGCCGAGGGCGCCGACCCCCGGCCACGCATTGCCGGCATCACGCCCTCGCAGATAGTAGATGGAGAAATCGTCCGAAGCGTTCTTCGCCAGCACGGCGAAATCCGAGCGCCCGTCGCCATCGAAATCCCCGATGCCGGCGACGTCGTGCACGACGCCGTCGGCAAAGATGAGCGAGACGTCGGGATTGGCGAGGGTATAGAAGCGGTCGACGCGAACATCATCGACGTACCAGCCCTCGAAATTGTTCGCGATCGAATCCCCGGTGTCGAAGTCAAAACGAACGCGTATCGTCTTGCCCGTGTAGGCGCTCAGGTTGGCCGTCGCGTTCGCCCAACCGGCGTTTTCGTTGGAGATGGCCGGGCGTTCGAGTACCGTCGTCCAGGTTGCGAAGGCATCATCGCCGGTCGCGACCTGCACGCGCGCCTGATCGAAGAAGGTCGATCCCTCCGTACGCAGGAAGTAGCGGAAGCTCAATTCGGCACCGGAAACCCCGACAAGACTGATGTCCGACGAGGTAGCCCGACCGGCGGTGCGGCCTACGTTGAAGTCGCCTTCGAGTTCTCGCCCGAAGTAAAGGCTGTCGTCGGCGCTGTGCCCCGCATCCGCCGCTCGGCGCTCTGTGAGATGCCACAGTCCCTCGACGGATCCCGCGGGCCCTGTATTGTCGAGCGTGAAGCCGTCGAGGCTGCCAGTTCCAGCGTCGGTGAAATCGGCGTCGAACAGCGGTGTCGTGCTCCAATCGGAGCGACCGAAGAATACTTTGGCGCGGCCAATGGCGTCTTCGCCGATCAGCAGATCGTCGATACCGTCGCCGTTGATGTCGCCGGCATTCGCGATCGAGGTGATCCCGTTCGCACCGACGATCGTCACGTCGGCCTGTGCCAGCACGTCGAAACTGGCGCTCCAGTCCGGACGACCGAACACGATATAGATGCCTTCGTTCTCGCCCGCCGCCCCTTCGACGTGGGTGACCGAGATGGCGATGTCGTCGATGCCGTCGGCGTTGTAATCGCCGCTCGCACCGAAGAATGCATACGAGCCCGTCACCGATCCGCTGTCCGGAACGTACGTCAGCACATCGGCGGGCAGGCGCAAGACAGGTGCATCAGCATCGAGCACGATTTCGCCGCCGGTCGCCGAACCGAAGGCGATGCGCGCCGTGGCACCGGGTCCCACATTCGACACGGCTGCGATGAAATCGTCGTAACCGTCCCCGTTGATGTCACCCAGCGCGATGGCGACATTCTGATCGGTCAAACCTGTCGAGTCGATGGACCGGGTTGCCTGCGAGGCGTCGACGTCGATCGTCGCACCCACTTCTGTTTCGGGCGTGCCATCCTTGAAAGTCAGCGTATAAGTCCCTGCCGCTTGCGTGAGTTCGCCGGTACGCATGCCGTCGAACAGATAAAGCTCATTGCGTGCAACGGCATTCGGGTTGCGGATCTCGATCGACGCGAGGATGTTCGCATCGTCGGTCAAGAGCCGGGTGAAGCCGACCCGGCCGTCGTCCATGAGGACGGCCGTGAGCTTCACGTCGCCCGGAATGGCCGCATCGATCGCCTGATTGAGTTGGACGACGAGTTGCTGCGCCGTCGTGTTGGCGGCGTTCGGCGCGAGCGAAATGAAGTACTCCTCGTCCTCGTCGTCGTCGATTGCGAGCGTGAACGTCGCCGAACCGGTCAGCCGCCCATCACCCGGCGCCTTGTCGGACGCAACGATCTGCAGGCGCGCCGGATTGACGACGTGCAGCAGATAGTACTCCGGCGTGCCCGCCGGCAGTTCCACCGGCTCTATCAGCACACCCTCGCCCGGATCCATGTCGGCCGCGGCAAAGAGGAACATGTGCCGGTTGTCGCTGAAGAACGGGAACGCAGGGTCGTTCGGCGTATCGACGTATTGGAAGTCGATCATGTTGCGGGTGAGCGCCGCTCGATCCGCGGTGCCGAACGTGGCGTCGGCCTGCGGTGCACGGATGACGTACCAGTCGCCGTTGTCGCCGAGGCTGAACGACAGCCGATCGATCACCGTGCCCGGCTGCACGATCCCGAGATCGGTTGCGAAACGATAGTTGTCGTTGCGCCCGCTCTCGCCGCTTGCCAACGTGCGGAACTCGTAGAGATCCGGGTAGGTCGTGGTGAAATCGCGCGGATCGGGTTCGGAACCGTCGCCTGCAATGAGATCGTCGCCGTCGCCGCCGGTGATCGTATCGTCGCCGACGCCGCCGAGAATGAAGTCGATGCCCGATCCGCCGTCGATGATGTCGTCGTTGGCGCCGCCGAAGAGGCGATCGTTGCCATCCCCGCCCCGGATCTCGAGCGCACCCAGTACGCCGCCGCGCTCACGATCCCCTGGAGCAATACCCCACTCGCTATCGGTGCCCGGGAACATGTACCCCGGATCGCCGTGGACTTCGTCGTCGCCTGCACGCGTGTCGATGACCGTGCGCTCGATGTTGCGTGCCTGGAAGAAGGCGAAGTCCTGCTCGTAGATGCCTGTGGCGTCGTCGCGCACGAACTCCTGGTTGGCGATGTCCCATCGGAGCGTCGTGAATTCGTAGCGATGCAGGTTGACGTCGTAGCGTACCGCGACGAAGTCGTTCACCGGCCGACCGAGGCGATCGAGATCGCCGCCGAGGAACAGCACCTGATCCTCGCCTTCACCTCCGTCGAACCAGTCCGAGAGGGTCGGCAGTACGGTGCGCTGGTCTTCGACGAGGATGGTACGGGGTACGCCCTGGATCAGCGGCAAGGAGTCGGTGATGATCTGGAATATGTCATCGCCCTCGTTGCCATACAGCACGTCGCTCGCCTGGAAGTCGCGACCGCCGGAGAGGACGTCGTTGCCGGCCCCGCCGAAGATCCACTCCTCGCCGGAACCACCGATCAGCACGTCGTGACCATCACCGCCGAGAATCACGTCCTTGCGCAGGATCTCGACGTCGCTGGAGAGATTGACGATGTCGAACGTGGCCAACGACAGGGCGACCGTGCCGGCACCGCCCACGACCGGGACCAGACTGTAGCGCGCGGGACCATCGCCCGTTACACGCACGTAATACGTCGTCCCCGATGCGAGCGACGACAAGTCCTCGATGCGACCAGCCGCATTGGACGTACGCAGCACCACGCCCGATTCATCGACGATCTGCAAGACGAGAGTTCGGCCCGGCGTCACGTCGTCCAGGGCGAGCGAGTCGGTCCCGAGCCCCGCCTCGGTCAGCTGAAAGCTGAACCAGTCGACATCGCCGGCATCGGCCAGTGCGAGGCCGCGGATCACGGAATTGTGTTGAAAGTTCTCCAGCAGGTAGGCGGTGGCCTGCGTGTCGTTCGACTCCGCCTGATCAGGCGTGGCGATCGTCTGCACCGCCAGGTCGTAGATGGTCGGGGTCCGGTCGGAAGCGACCCGGATCAGGTACGTTCCCGCACCCATGGCACTGAGATCGAGGTTGAGGCGCCCGTCGGCATCCCGCGTTCCCGTTGCGATCAGCGTGCCGTCTTCGGCGCGCAATTCGAGCACGACACGATCGCCTTCGGACAGGCTTGCGACGGTGAGCACATCGCCGGCCACCGGCGTGTATCCGAGGGCGAGACGATACCAGTCGATGTCGTCGGGACCGTCCAGGGTAAGGCCGGTGAAGATGCTGCTAGAGGTCACCGAGCCCAGGTCGAAGGCATTTGCCTGAACGTCGTTGCGCGATTCACCTTCGGCGCCGTCGCTCAGGATCGGGGAGCCCGAGACGATGAACACCGTGTCGTCGCCGGCACCGGCGTCGGTCCACACCGACTTCGTGACCGTCGGTCCGACCGTGATGCGATCGTTGCCGGCCAGCGCATCGATGATGATGGCAAGGAAGTCGCCTTCCGGCGGCAGCAGGGATGCAAGCGACGTCGACTGGTTCTGCCCCTGCGTAGGATCATCCTGGGCCGCGGCTTCGGCAACATCGTCGACCAAGGTGCCGTCGGGATTGGTGCCCGACACCGACAGCGGGTTGTACACAACCTCGTTTGATTCCCAGATGAGATTGCCGTCGCCGTCGCGAGCATCGAAATCGAGTTGCACCTGAGCATCGAAGCTGAACGCCCCGTTGTTCTCGGTGAGACGTGTGATGAGGTGGTGGTTGGCCCCGCCTTCGGTAATGAGGTCGACCGTGATGACGTCGTTCAGGTTCGTGCCGGCGTAGTACCAGGCCTTGCCGGTCTGCTTGGCGTATTCCTTCCACTCGTCGCCCGCGACACCGCCATCGAGCGATTCGAGCGACGTGCCATCGTAGCGATACAGCGTATCGTCGCCGCCGTTGCCGTAGAGGAAGTCGAGCCCCGTGCCACCGTAGAGGCGGTCGGCGTTCAGTCCGCCGAGATCGCGGTTGAGACCCGTGTCTTCCAGCGTATACGGCCCCTGGGCGGCATCGATGTCGAGCAGCCCGTCGTCGTCGAGATCACCGTCGTTGGCGTGCAGGAAGCCTTGTGCATCGACGAACACACCGAAGTCGCGCAATTCGAGTCGAAGACTCGCGCCAAGCGCGACGCTCGACAGCGTCATGCGGTTGCCATCCCGCCCCGCAAAGACGAGGCCGGCAAGACTGGTCATCCCGATGGCATCGTTTAGGTCACTGACGAGATCGTCGATGGAAGCGTTGTCCTGCGTCGCTGTTCGGGTGAGCGTGATCACCACAGGATCCGCTTCGTTCAGCGACAGGGCGAAACGCGCATCCATGTCGATCCGGCCGCCAAGGATGAGATTGCGCACCGCCACGATGACGGCGGGCGAACTGTCGTCGCCCATCGCGCTCTGATCGTGCTGAAAATTGAGCAGCGTGGAAATCGGATCGGGATTGAGCGACCACGCAAACAGGTCGTTCGTGCCCTGACCGCCGAAGAGATCGTCGTGATCGGCACCGCCGAAAAGCCGATCGTGATCACCCGGCGCGGCACTGCCATTGTCTCCGTAGAGGCGGTCATCGCCACCCAGACCGAAGATGTTGTCGCTGCCTTCGTCGCCGTTGATGCGATCACGCCCGCCGGTACCGATCAGGGTGTCGTTGCCCGCTCCCCCCTCGATGACCCCGACCCAGTCACTCGACCGGGCAATGAGATCCGAAACATCGAGCGCATTCGGACCTTCGACGAACTCGATCCAGTCGTTGCCGCCGAATGCCGTGATCTGGAACTGTTCGATCAGCGGGCGATCCTGATCATCGCGCCATTTCGCGTCGATGATCCGGGTGCCCGCGCCGTCGGTGTACTCGACGTGGAGAAGACCATCGACTGTCTGCGATAGGCGGATCGTGTCCGCAAAGTTCGTACCCTCGATCAGAAGAATGTCGGTGGCATTGTCGTCCGGGGTATCGTTGAAGGCTTCGTTGCCGAAATGGCCGTCGAGCACATCATCCGCGAGGGGCGCAAGTTCGGGCGCCACGTCGAGCACGAGCAGGTCGATGCCGCCGCCGCCGTAGAGATGATCGAGACCTGCATGACCTTCGAGCCGGTCGCCGTCCGCGCCGCCCCACAGAAAGTCGTCGCCGCCGCCGCCGAGCAGGGTGTCCTGACCCGTGCCGCCGCGCAGTTCGTCGGCGCCACCGTTGATCGTCGGAAACGGATTGAGTGCATAGTTCGGGCCGGCCAGCATGTCGCCATGGAGGAAATCCTTGCCCTGATCCCCGTAGAGTAGGTCCATGCGCAAGTTGCCGTAGAGCCAGTCGTTGTTTCCGCCACCGTGCAGTTCGTCGCCGATCTGATCGACCTCGTTGGCCGGAACGAGCGAGGGCGCATACGCATACAGAAAGTCGATTCCGTCACCGCCGAACAGCCGCTGGCCGAGTTGCACCCCGCCTGGACCGCCCGCACCGCCGAAGAGATAGTCGGATCCGCCGTCGCCGTAGAGCTGATCGATGCCCGCATCGCCGTGGACGATATCGTCATTGGCGCCGCCTCGGACGACGTCGTCATCCGAACCGCCGCGCACTTCGTCCTGGCCCGTGCCGCCGTCGACGTAGTCGCGACCGGCGTTGCCGTCGATGAAGTCTTCGTCCCCGCCGCCGAAGAGGAAGTCATCCCCGCCGCCGCCGTTGATCACGTCCTTGCCGTCGGTCACGTCACCGTCCTGAGACAAGCCCAACAGCGCCTTCGCCATGATACGCGGCGGCTCGGCGGCGATCCCCTTGTTGGCTGCCTCGGCCAGGTAGAGCGGCGGCAGATCGAACTTGGATTCGACGCTCTCGCCCGGAAGTAGCCTGAAGGAATCCAGTGTCTTTTGCTGCGCACCGCCCCAGATCACGTCCGAACCTTCGCCCCCTGTCAGGATGTCGTCGCCGTCGGCGCCGACGATGAGATCATCCCCGCCCTGACCGTCTATGACGTCGTCGCCCTCCTGACCGAACAGGGCGTCGACACCGTCGCCGCCGAGAATGTGATCGTTACCGCTGCCGCCCTCGACGTAGTCGTCGCCGCCGCGGGCGTTGATGATGTCGTCCTCGGTGCCGCCGAGAATGATGTCGTTGCCTTGACCGCCGGTGATGATGTCGAACCCGGCGTCGCCGAAGATGGTGTTGGTGCCCGCACCGACGGTGATGACATCGTCGCCGCCGTTGCCATGGATCGTGTTCGTTCCGCCCGTAACGGTTATCACGTCGTTGCCCGCATCGCCGTTGATCACGCTTGCGATGCCGGTGCCTGCAATGATGATGTCGCGGTCGTTGCCGCCGGAGATCGTCTTGAAGCCGTCGCCGGTGGTGATTCGATCCTCGCCGTCGTTGCCCTCGATGGTGTCGGTGCCGGTACCGGAGGTGATGATGTCGTTGCCGATGCCGCCGATGATCGTGTTGTTGCCGTCGCCGGCGTGGATGATGTCGTTGCCGTCGTGGCCCTGGATAGCGTCGTTGCCCAGGCCGGTCTCGATGTAGTCGTCGCCCTCCCCGCCGTGGACATCGTCGTTGCCGGCACCGGCGTAAATCACGTCGTTGCCGTCGTTGCCGCGGATCGTATCGTCGCCGCCGTAGGTCGTGATGACGTCGTTGCCGTCGTTGCCCTCGACGTAGTTGCTGCCGCCGCCGCCATCGATGATGTCGTTGCCGATGCCGCCGTAGATCTTGTCGGAATCGCTTTCGCCGAAGAGGGTATCGACGCCGTCGTCGCCGTAGATCGTGTCGGCTCCGAGGCCGCCGAGGATGAGGTCGTTGCCGGCATCGCCATGGATATTGTCGCGGCCGGCACCTCCGCGCAGCGTGTCGTTGTCGTCGCCGCCCGAAATGATGTCGTCGTCGTCGCCGCCGTCGATGAAATCGGCGCCCGCGCCCCCGGAGAGGTCGTCCTTGCCGTGCTCGCCGTAGATCTGGTCGTTGCCCTCGTTGCCCTGGACCAGATCGTTGCCGCGACCGGCGAAAATGCGGTCATTGCCTTCTCGACCGTAGACCGTATCGTTTCCGCCCTGAGCGGCCCGGGCAGTATCCTTGATCGCGATGAGGCCGGACACCGAGATCGAGCTGCCGAAGGTCAGCACACCGCCGTCGGCGATGACGACGTCGTTGCCTGCGCCGGCATCGATCGTGTCGCCCGCCCCGCCGCCGATCAGGAGGTCGTGGCCGTCGCCGCCGGTGATCGAATCGACACCGTCGGTGAGGCCGGCCGAGATCGTCACCACGTTGGCGTTGGAGATCCGGGCGCTGTCGCCGAAGACCACGTCGTTGCCGCCGCCGACATCGATGGTGTCGTTGCCGAGATCGCCGTACACCAGGTCGTCGACGTCGCCAGTGGTGATCTGATCGTCGCCCTCGCCGCCCCGCACGCGCGCGGCGCCCGGCCCGCCCGTGAAGATGTCGTTGCCGCCGCCAAGTTCGATCTCGTACTCGATGGCCGAATTCGTGATGCCGGAGAAATCGAGCACGTCATTGCCGTCGCCCGACAAGGCGATGATGCGGCTGCTGACTGCGTACTCCTGCGCGTTCGCCTCGTCGATGCCGAACTGATCCGACCAGACAAGGACCTTGTTCGCGCTCGAGCCCTGCTTCACGTGATAGGTCTCGGCGACATCGCCGATCTCGCCGTTCAGGCGTTCCGACGAGAAGCGACCGACGTTGAGTTGCAGCACGCCATCGGCCAGCTCCGTCGCGAGCTTGGGCGGGCGGAAGAAATCGATCTGGAAGTCGGCGAGCGTGATCTCGGGCGTGATGTCGAACTCTTCGCGGATGCCGAGCACTTCCAGATATGCGAAGAGCTTGGCGTAGATGCGCCCAGACACGTCGAAAATGGCAAGCGGCGCCAACGCCGGTTCGCCGAACGTCACTTCGTTTAGGAAGTTGCCGCCGATCTCGGAGAACCTCACCCGACCGTCGTGATCGGGGTCGAACAAGTCCATGTTCAGCTCGAAGAACAGACCGCCGCCGACACCGCCGCTCGCCACGACGGCGTTGAGTTCGGCGGCTGCCGTCACGCCGCCGGTGAACGTGAGTTCCGGCAGATCCGGACCATCGCCCGTCGCATTCGTCGGGTTGTCGCTGATGAAGAAGCCGTCGAAGAGCTTGAGCGGATCGCGGAAGCCGGATTCGTAGAATCCCATGATGCCTTCGGTATCGTAGCCGAACGCGAGATCGATCTTGGCGCCGAGCTGTATTCCGATCGATACGCCGAGCGGGCCGAAGATCGTGAAGAATTGCTTGAGCTTCAGGTCGAAACCGAGCGGCGGCATGTCGTAGCCGATCAGGACCGCAGGACGTCCCAGCAGGAGCCCGAAGACCTGACTTGGGTCCTGCAGAATCGGGAACGAGAAGCCCGAACCGAAGTCGCCGCTCGTGAGGCCGGCGCTGAACTGCGTCGAACTCGAGGCCGGCTTCGCCGCCAGGGCCGAACCGAAGTCGAAACTGGGCAAGTCGGGAGAAAAGCTGCCAGGATCGGACAATCGCAATCCGGGTGACGTTAGGTCCAGGTTGAGACCCGGATCGATCGAATCGGCGTCGAAGAGCGTGAAACCGCCGAATACGATGCGCAGATCTTCTCCGGGCCCAGGCGTAGGTATCGCGTTGACGAGCCGGATGATGTCCGCGACTGCGTAGATGAAACCCGGATCGAAATCACCGAAGGTACCCGCGAGATCGATCAGCGTGACCGGTTGACCGGCGAGGTCGGACAGCAGCGGAATCGGTGCGGTCAGGATCTCTACGATCGGCTCGAACGGTTTGGTGATCTCCTGGATCTGCGCGACAACCGGTGTCAGAAAATCGGTGATGAAGGATCCGAGGTCGACCCCGACATTGCGGAACTCGACGAGCTTCAAGCCTTCGCTGATGGCGTTGCCGATATCAGAAATACCGACGTACTGACTCGCCGCGCGATCGCCGAAGCCCCACTCCAGGTAGAAATCGGCACCGATCTTCGGGAACACCTTGGAGACGTCACTGCCGAAAAGATCGCTGTTGAGCGCAAGCTGCAGGCCGAGGTCGACGATCGCCTCGGCCGCGAAGCCCACGTCGATGCCGAGCGAACCCAATTCCCCGAAGGACAGGCGTTGATCCGCCGCATTGGAGCGGTTGCGGACATCCACGGCAAACGTCGCACCGAGATGCGTATTGCCCTTGTCCTCCGCAGTGACCTGCAGGAACGCAAGGCGCCCGGTGATTGCGGCCCCGGGAATCGTCACATCGAGATCGATGCGCAGTTCGTCGTCGTCCGAGACGTCGAGATAGAAGCCTTCGAGCTTGCTTAGACCGAAGCCGAAATCGAGTTCCCAGTCGAGGCCGATCTCGAGATCGCCTGTCGTCTCCAGGCCCAGGGCAGGCAAGCCCAGATCGAAGCCTATGCCGGTGTCGAGCAAGGTCAGGTCCTGCCCGAGCTTCATGTTCCACTGCATGAAGGCGTTCGAGGCCATGTCGCCGACGGCATCGATGTTCGTGCTCAGGCCGATGTCCGCAATGGTCACGCTGGTGCCGGCATCCGCACCGTCGCGCAGCAGGTTCAGACCGGATGGACCGAGAAGCTCGAACAGCTTCTGGGAGAGGAAATTCTGGTCGGGATCGGTCGACGTCTCGACGGCCTGGCGCAACTCCTCGATGAAGCCGTCGCGGAAGTCGGCGATGAAGTTCGCGGCATCGGCGAACTGATCGCCCATGAGCGGCAGTTCGACCCCGAAAACTTCGCCGTCGAGCACGTCCTGCAAGCCGGCGAGGAAGGTGTCGAGCCCGTCGATCATCAGCAGTACGTTGTCGAGCAGGCTGAAATCCGACGGCGAGATGTCGAAGATGCCGTCGGGGATGTTGAAGTTGAATCCGCTCGTGTCGAGGGTACCGTTGTCGAGGCCGATGGCGCCGCCGAACGTGATGACGCCCTTGTCGACGGACTCCGTCGGGAAGAAGACGGGGAGATCGCCGTCGACCGTCGCGTTCAGGGTGGCATTGAATCCGGTGCCGCCGGCGAGATCGGAGATTGCATCGGTCAGCAGCTTGCGGCCGTTGGCGAACCCGGTCAGTCCGAGGGCGAAATTGCCGGCGAGCGACACCTGCGCTTCCTGGCTGGGCGTCGAGTGAACGAACAGGCCCAGCGGCCCGAGGGCCGCGCGGAATTCGAGGTCCTCGCCGGCGACCGTCAGGCTGCCGGCGATGCCGGTGGTATCGAAGATCCAGATCTTGCTCGGATCTGCGAGGTCGATGCCGAAGTCGAGATCGATGTCGAGACTGCCCGTCGCCGACAACCCGGCTGCTCCCGCGATGTTCGCGAACTCGGGCAGACCCAGTTGAAGATTGAGCGGATACTGCTCGTCGAAGCTCTCATGCAGACCGAGATCGAAGCGCAGGATGCGCGCGCCGGGCGTGCCCGCAAGCGACAACCCCAGCGCACTCGGCGTGGCCGACAGCCCGAACGCCTGTTCGAGCTTCGATTCGAGGAACTGCAGCGATGCTGCTGGGTTCGCCTGTGCATCCTCGACCGCTTGCACGAACTCGTCGCCGAAGGAAATGATCTCGTTGATGGAAAGATCGATCAGCGGCAGCTTTTCACTGAGGAAGCCGAACTCCTCGAACTGCGACAGGAAATCCGCCAGCGCGATGAGCCCCGCGAACACATCCTCGATGCCGAGTTCGCCGAACTCGGCGAGATCGCCGAAGCCCGTGGTGGTGATGTCGATGTCCGGCGCGACGGGTGTCGCAGCGAACGGATCACCGAGGCTCACCACCTTCACCTTGATCGACGGCGAACCACCGAGCCCGATCGCCGGCATGGCGGGGGTCACACTGACTGCGAGATTCAACTCGTTGCTGTACGCCGGATCGAGGGTGAGCGACGGCAACTGTACGACCGACTCGATGTCATCCAGACCATCGAGCAATTCGGTGAGCGAGATGCGGTTGCCGACGATGCCGTCGGCGCCCTTGATGCCGGTCGAGAGCTTCAGGCCGAATTCGCCGTCGCCCGTGGCCTCGATGCCTACGAAGCCGAACTTCGCCTGCGCGTCGATCCCGTCGGGCGTGGTAAGCGCCACCGATGCCTCTGCGACGGCGTCCTCGATGAAGAAGCGGTCGAGTGCATTGATGCCGCCGATCGAGGAGCCCTCGATCCTGCCGTCGGGCGTATCGGTCGAATTCTTCTTGTCGGCCTTGAGGATGCCCAGCCCGATGGCGGCACTCGATCCGTTCGTCGCCTCGACCATGAAACTCGCGGCGCCTGCCGTGGTGTCCGTGAGTTCGAGGGCGGTGCCCGCGGCGTTCAGCGACGCCACGACCTTGCCCGCGTTCCCCGCGGCGGCATTGATCTTCGAGATGACGTCGCCCAGATCCGTCGAGCCGTCCAGATTCACGCGGATTTTCGCGTTGCTGCGCGTGGTAATGACGAGATCGTCGCTGTTGCCCGCCTGGCTCGTGCCGAAGCCCAACTGGGTGACCGCCGGATTGCCGCTGCCGGCGCCGATGCTCAGGCTCGTGACGGCGGGACCGCCTTCGCGAGCGCTGACGACCAGCCGGTTGCCGACGGATGAAACTTCGAGTGTCCCGCCCAAGCCGGCGGTATTGAATGCCGCACGGACATCCGCGACGACATCGAGAATGGTTCGGTTGGTCGCGGTATCGGCGGCCACGACGGTCACGGACACGGCGGGCGCCCCGTTCACACTGACCAGCAGATTCGCATTGCCCGTCAGACGGCCGAGAAAGAGCGGCACGTCCTTGCCGCCCTTGATCGTCAGCGGTCCGCCGTCGCTGGCGCTTGCCGGCTGATTGGCCTGAAACCCGAGTTCGGTGATCGCAGGATTGCCCGTTGCAGCCGTCAGCGTGAACGAAACGACGCCGGCGCCATTCCTGGCCATCAGCTTGACGCGGTTTCCTTCCTTGCCGGCTTCGATCTGCCCGTTGACACCGGCAGCCGTCAATGCCGCATTGAGATCGACGACCAGATCGTCGATGGTAACGTTTGCGTCGGTTGCCGACTTCGCCAGCGTTACCGCGACCGCAGCACCCCCGTTGATCTGCAGCGAAAAGTTCGCATCGGCCGACAAGCGCCCTTGCAGACCAGCCACCTCGTTGCCGGCCGTGACGGCGAGCAGCGTCTTGATCTCGGGTTCGGTCTTGAGATCGGAGAGCAGGTTGTCTTCGGTGAGCAGCGTGCTCGACGGCGCATCGCCGAGATAGACCCCGAGCGTCAGGGCGAGACCTGCTTCGGCCGATAGCCTGATCGCACTCGAAGTGGAAACATCGATCAGCGGCGCGAAGTCGAAGCCGAAATCGAGCGGAAAGGTTTCGTCCACCGCGACGGCGTTCGAAAGATCCAGCGTATAGGACAGCGTCTGCTCGACGGCATCGTAATGTGCATCGACGATCGACGTATCGAGACCGAGCAGTTCCGCGAACAGCACGCCGAGTTCCTGCGCGTTCGCGAAGGTGGGAACGTCCGCGGCATCGACCAGCTTGGCGCGGTCGTTGCCCAGGCCGGTGTTCGCGGCGGTATCGGCCGCCAGCACCGTCACGACGACCCCAGGCCCGCCGTCGATGCTCACGGTGAAGCTCGTGTCTGCAACGAGACGCCCGTCAACCGGCGCATCCGAACCGGCTGTGAGCTTCAGTCGCAGTCCCGAGGCGACTGCCGTCTGCAGAGCACTGAAGCCCAGCCCGTTGCCGGGCGCAGCCGTCACCTGGAATGCACCGATGCCGGCATCGACGGCAACCAGGCGGATCCGATTGCCATCGGCTTCCGCGCGCACCTTGCTCCCGAGCTGAACCGCTGCAAGTGCGGCATTGACGTCGGTCACGAGCTTGTCGGCACCGTCGATGCCATCGTCCCCGTCGTCGTAGAGCAGCGTGTCCTGGATGAGATCGGCGAGATCCAGGATCTCGGTGAGCGAGGCTTCGGCGAACGGAAGATCGACGGACGAAAGCAGCTCGGACTGCCGGAACTGGTCGAGCCAGTCCCGCAGCTGGCCGACCATGGCGACCATGTTCGACACGCTGAACTCGCTGAAGTTGAGCAGCTGCTCCACATCCGATGCGAGACCGCCGAAATCGATCTGCAGCGGCAAGCGCTGATTGCCCGATGCGTCGGGCACCGGATTACCCAGCGCGAACGGATCGCCGCTGAAATCAATGCTGACGTTGGGCAGCGAGAGCCCGATGCCGGCATCGATCTGGATCGGCAGATCGATCGTCACGTTCGAGGTGGGATCGGAAACGGACGACAGGAGTCCCGTCGACGAGGGCGCGAGATCGTCGACTGACAGCTTGGAATCGAAGTAGAGGCTCGCACCGCCGGCGGCTGCCAACGTCAGGCGACCGGCCTGTGAGCCCGCCGTGACCTGCCCGGCCAGACCAGCCGCTGTGACGGCACTCTGCATATCGCTGACGAGATCGGCGAGCGTTGCGTTGCCTGCCGTCGCCGCAGCCTGCACGCGGACGAGCCGCGTATCGCCCGAGTTCACGCGCACGACGAACTGGGCGTCGCGCGACAGGACGAAAGAGGCCGGGGCATTCGTCGCAACGAGTGCGGCCCCGCCCGCCATCGTGGTCCCGAACTGGGCCGCGGTGAAGCCGAGGTTCGTGGGCGCCGTGGGATCGACAAAGCTGCCCTGGACGCCGGCGCCCAGATGGATTTCGCCATTGACGACCGAAGCCCCCAGGAACCCGATGTTGAGGCTCGCGTTGAGCGGATCCAGATCAGCCGCAACACCGGCTTCCAGGCCCTCGGCAATCAGGAAGAAATCATCTGCATTCGGCACCTCGTCCGACGTCAGTACGCCGAAGCCGAGATGCATCGAGAAGCCACCGGTGACAGCGAGCAGGGTGTCGAGCGAGATCCCGAATTCGTCGGCTTCGGTGCCGAGGTCGATCGGCAGATTGCTGGTGAAGCTCACGTTCAGATCGAAGGCCACACCGACCTGATTGGCGTTGCTCAGATCCGTCACATTGTCGACAGCGACCGTCAGAGGCCCGGCATTCGTGTCCAGACCGTCGAGGAAGGCGATGAACTGAGCGGTGCTCTTGCCGGTCACGTCGTCGAGAAACTCGGAAACGATGCGGTCGACGAATCCGCCGCCCAGGACCTCGGCAATACCCACGCGACCGTCGGTGTTGGCGTCCATCGCATCGAGCAGGGACTCCGAGGGCCCATCGATGCTGCCGTTGCCGTTGACATCGCTGTCGACGGCAAGCATGTCGAGCAGCTGTGCTGCGGCGGATTGACCGCTGTCGGGCCCGCCCAGCGGGCGCGTGATCAGTGGCAGCGCCGTTGCCAGCAGCGGCTCGGATTGCAGGTACTGATCGATGCGTTGCCCGAAATCCTGGACCCCCTGGGTCAGCGCCTCGGCCACGCCGGGGGAGGCGATATCGGCCGAAAGCAGCAGACGCGGTTCCAGGTTCTCGAAGATGGCCTTGCGCCGGAAAGGCGGACGAACCGGCTTCGTGGACCGCAGCGGGGCGGCGAACGCACGGAAGAATCTCGATAGGCGCGGGATATCGTTCATGGACGGGCACTCCGGGAATCGCTGCCAAGGCATCCAGGCGAGACGGTTCCAATCAGGGACGGGCAATGCGTGAGGCGAAAAACAAGGAGCCGGGCTGCGGGGCATACGCCCGTGCCGCGACTTCGTTCGTGTAGCGATGAGGCCAGCGCGCGGGGTGTTACGAGGCCACCGATGTCAAAGCGCGCGCAGGAGCCTGGCAAACGTGCCGCATGCCCCGTCCAACGACGGGCCATGACGTAGCGACCTGGGACCACAGCTGCCTCCTGACGTTGGCGCTTGGTTGCGCTCTTGCGTAGCAACGGCACCTTGCCGCGGAGCGGCCCCGATACCGTCGAATCTCGATGGCATGCATGCCATTGATACCCGGCGAATCTAACACGCACGCCAAGTCAAAGAAGCGGAGTATTTCCTATTCGCATGGCAATAGTTTTACAGGAAGCGCAAAAGCCAGACGCAGAATGAACGTGTCGTACCGGTACGCCCATGCGGCTTGACCTTTGCCGACATGCTCGAAGGCGGTCGTCGCAGAACGTCCGGAGGGTAGGCGTGACCACCCTATGACACTGCGCTCCGCGTCATCCCGACGTGCGTATTGTTGCCTCCGCGGAATACCGCTTCGACTACGCCCGCGACAGAGCTGCCGTCGGCGTACCCCAGCGAATGCTTCGGGCTCGCACCGACCTGTACGTCGTCCGAGTGACTCGTTGGTCAGTTCGAACCGAGCCTGCTGCCCTGGATCACAGAAGCCCAGCGCTTCTGCTCGGCATGGATGAAGTCGACGTATTCCGGGCCGGTGGAAAACGATGAATCGATGCCCCGGTCCTTGAGTTGCTGCACGAGATCCGGTGCCGACAACGCTGCCTTGAACTCCTTGTTGAGCCGCTGCACGATGGCCGCAGGCATCTTGGGCGGCGCACTGAGACCGTACCAGTTCACCGCAGCGTAGCCTTTGACGCCGGCTTCGGCCATCGTCGGTACATCGGGCAGGGCCTCGGCGCGGTTCGCGCCCGTGACCGCCAAAGCCCGCGCCTTGCCCGAACGAACATGCGGCACCCCCGTCGAGATGACGGCCATGAATGCCGGAACGTGCCCCGCGAGAAGGTCGGTAATCGCAGGGCCACCCCCTTTATACGGCACATGGTTGAGCGAGACGCCCGTCATACGCTCCATCAGAGCCGTCGCGAGATGACCGGGACTGCCTACGCCCGAACTTGCATAGTTCACCTTGCCGGGTTGCGACCTGGCCATGCCGAGAAAATCGTTCAGCGATTTGGCGGCGACGGACGGATGGACGATCAGGATGTTTTGCAGCGTAACCAGCATGCCGAGGTGCGTGAAACCCCCGATCGGATCGTACGGCACCTTCTGGATGGCGGGACTCACGATCAACGCCCCGAAGTGGGACATCGCGAACGTGTTGCCGTCGGGTTCGGCATTCGTCAGCGTCTGCAGCGAAATCACGCCGTTGGCGCCGGGCCGGTTGTCGACGATGACCTGGCTCCCCAGGCCCGCCGTGAGCTTGGGTTGCAACAGACGCGCGACCAGATCGGTCGCACCGCCCGGCGGAAAACCGACGATGAATCGCAGCGGCCGGTTCGGCGACCACTCCGCGGCTGAAGAAGGTGCGGTGACAGCGGCCGCGATCAGTATTGCCGCGATTCGATATCCGGGCTTCATCGTTGCTTCGTCCTCGATCGGTTTCTTGGTTGCACCGCAATAATGGCATACGACCCGACACCGGCGATACCGGGCAACCCCGTATGCCGCTCGCAGTGCCGCGTTCATCGGGGTGCCCCAGGCACAGCTGCTATGATTGGCGCTACGTACGCGTACCCTGAGGGCTACGCAAGACCGCCACCGCCCAAGGACACCACCCACCATGAATGTTTCTGCACGCCTGCGCAGCCTCACCTTCGCCGCCCTGCTCGCTGCCACGGCCGGCGCTTCCGCCCAGCAGTCCGCTTCGGCCTATGAGCCGGCGGTCGGCCAGGAAGGAAAGGACGTCGTCTGGGTGCCGACGCCACAGGCCGTGGTCGATCGCATGCTCGACATGGCGAAAGTCACGCCGAATGACTATCTGATGGATCTCGGCTCGGGCGATGGCCGCACGGTGATCACCGCCGCGAAGCGCGGCGTGCGCGCCATGGGCATCGAGTACAACCCCGACATGGTGGAGCTCTCCAAGCGCAATGCAGAGAAGGAAGGCATGACCGCGCGCGCCGAGTTCAAGAAGGCGGATCTCTTCGAAACCGACTTCTCGCAGGCCACGGTCATCACGATGTTCCTGCTGCCGGACATCAATCTGCGTCTGCGGCCGAAGATCCTCGACATGAAGCCGGGCACCCGGGTGGTGTCGAATACCTTCACGATGGGCGAATGGGACGCCGACGAAACGCAAACCGTCGGCGAAGCCTCCGGCTACTACCGAACCGCGCTGCTATGGATCGTGCCGGCCAAGGTCGAGGGCACGTGGAAGTCCACTCAGGGCGACATCACGTTCAGTCAGGCCTTCCAGAAAATTGCCGGCTCGGTGAAGGCAAGCAACGGTTCCGTGCAGCTCAACGGCAAGCTGCGCGGTGATGCAATCAGCTTCACCGCCGGGGGCAGCGAGTTCACCGGCAAGGTCAACGGCAACACCATAGAAGGCACGATGAAGACCGGCGTCAAGAGCGTGCCGTGGAAGGCTACCCGCGGCTGAACGATCAATCGATGCCGTAGCCGGCGGCGGGACCGC
>LNFM01000354.1_pt1 | contig 168920 bp, 195 predicted proteins | sample 596031 | NCBI WGS metagenome assembly LNFM01 (sample SAMN04254537, study PRJNA301005) | activated carbon metagenome | isolation source: dual media filters at the Ann Arbor, Michigan drinking water treatment plant | place: USA: Ann Arbor | reverse complement strand
GCCTTCTCTTGCGAGAAGCACCGGCGCATCACGCTCGATCACACCATCTCCGCGTTGGCTGAACAGGGATCCAACTGCCCTCCTGCGAAGATGACGGGGTGAGTTTAGCGCGGCTTAGAGCCGGTAGGATAAGCAACGATCTACCCCCGCAAAGCGGGTGCGAATTCGCGGCGAGTTTGCACCTGGCGCGCCTTCGCGCTCCACCTCACGGACCCGCCTCTCCTTGAGCCGCGCCGCAACGGGCCTCATCTTGTGTGACGATAACAACTTGGCCGCCGCCGGTTGGACGGCGCATCATCACGCAGCGGCCCGTTTCCACGACGTAGCGGCTCCGAACCGTGGCGTTGCCGCCAGCAATGAGGCCTAGGTCGTACTCTGTCAGTTGCGAACGTCCATGCTCGTCTTCGACAGCCAAAATCGCCGTCGCGATGATGAGCGGATCGAGAGTCAAGAGCGCCCAAGCGGCGCGGTCAGTGGCGGTCTCGCCGGCGCGAATGTCGAGCGGACGTTGAGATACGACGCGCGCGTACTCGGGCGGCCCCACCTCGGGCAGTGGTTCGGAGCGAAGCGGCGCGCACGCGCTCAAGGCCGCAGCGGCAAGAAGCAGCGCCACCCTCACGGTTGTAGCTGCGCAAGCGCTTCAGTGATGTTTCCAAATATCTCGTTTGCGAACTGTTGCTCAGAAGTGCCCGTCACTTGAAGCTGATGGCGCCTCTCCGAATTCACGAAAACGCGCGTCGTCGTCTCGTTGACGCGAACGACGTTGACGACGCCCACCTCCCCCCAGCTGAAGGCGCTGACGGGTTTTGAGAAGCGGATTTGGAAACGCTCTGGCGTCTCATCGCTCCCCTGTACGTCAACGTTCATGCGCTCCACCGCCTGAAGCGCCGCCGCCCTTACCAGATCATAGGAACCCGTAAAGTCCTGCGATTGGCCAGCCGACACATCAGCCGCTCTCACCGTCGCGGACGTTGCACAACTCGTCACCAGCAAGGGCGAAAAGATCAGCGATACCGCAATCAACGATCTAAACATTGAAGCCTCCGAGCTTTTCTGCTCGGACTCGAGCAGTCGCCATCGCGACAGCTCACCAGTGCAGCCAACCCGCAGCGAGCCCTCGCCCATTCGTCCTATAATCAAGAATTGCCGCAACTCAAGGCAGCAGGCGCGACACCGCCGCGTGCGGAGGATGATCGGGCTAAGGGCCAGCCTAGCACGCAGCGCAGCGCCCGGCCCGAATCTATCCTCCGAATTGCGGCGCGCTTATTCAGCGCGTGCGCGATCGAGCCAGCGCATGGCGGGGGTTGCGCTTATGCCGTGCACGACGATGGAGATGAGCACGACCAGACCAGCGATCGCCCATAAACGCTCGCTCGATCCAAACTCGCCGTGATTGACGCCGTAGGCGAGGTAATAGAACGAGCCGATGCCGCGAATGCCGAAAAAGGAGATGAGGCCGCGTTCCCCGGCGGGATGCCCAGATCCGATGAGCGCGATCCAACCCGCTAAAGGCCGGATCAGGAAGACGATGGCGAGGGCGGCAAGTATGTCGGTCCACGTCAGATTGGCGAACAAGCCGGTCATCACGATCGCGCCACCGAACAAGACGAGCACCAGCATCATCAGCAGCCGTTCGATCTGCTCGGAAAAATCATGCAGGGCTTCGTGGTATTCGTGATTGCGCTCGGTATCGCGCAACACGAGCGCGGCGACGAAGACAGCGAGAAAGCCGTAGCCGTGGCAAACTTCGGCGCTTGCGTAAGCGACGAGCGTGGCGCCGATGGCGACGAGCCCGTCGCGCGTGCCGGACAATTTTGAGCGCGAGCGGCCGAAGGTGAGCCAGCCCAAGCCACGCCCCACCAGCCAACCGATGCCGATGCCGGCGCCGACGCGCCACACTACGTCGCCCACGAACCAGCCGCCTAGCGCAGAGATATCCGGCCAGACGCCGCCGGACGTCGATGCCGCCAATCCGAACACCAAAGCGAGATGCACGAACGGGAACGCCAGCCCATCATTGAGGCCGGCTTCGGAGGTGAGCGAAAAGCGCACTTCGTCTTCTTCGCCGGAACCCGGTTTGCCGACTTGCACGTCCGACGCCAGAACCGGGTCCGTTGGCGCCAGCGCCGCGCCCAGCAACAGCGCCATCGCGATGGGTAGGCCGAGGCCGTAAACGCCGACGAGCGTAACGGCGAGGATGGTGAGCGGCATGGCGATGCCGAGCAGGCGCCAGGTCGTCGCCCAGGCGCGCAGGCCGATCTTGCGATCGATCTTCAGCCCTGCGCCCATCAGCGAGATGATGACGACCGCCTCGCAAAGCTTTTCGACGATGGTGTCGTAGGTGCGCGGGTCAGGATCGAATTCGAGCCAGCCGAGCCCGAAAAAACCAGCGCCGAGTGCTACGCACACGATCGACAGCGAAAGCGGGACCGACTTCAGAGCCAACGGCAGCCACGCCACCAAAAGCACGACGATTCCGAGGCCCAACAGAAAAGCTATGTACGGATCAAGCATGGGAACTTTCGGGCGCGCGGCGGACGCGGCTGTTTCGAGGAACGAGCGGAGCGCCGTTCAGGTCCCCGGAGCGGAAATCTCGATAGGAAAGAGCCAGACCTAGCCCTACCCCTTCCGCCGCCAAGTGCTGCTGCTGGCGTTATCCATGACTTCGACGCCGCGCGCCGCGAGTTCGTCACGGAGGCGATCACTTTCGGCGTAGTTCTTGGCAGCGCGCGCGGCGACACGTTCGGCGACGAGCTTGTCGATCTCGGCGGCGGCTTCGCCGAAGCTGGCGCGAAACCAATGTTCGGGATCGTCCTGCAACACGCCGAACAGTTTTGCCGCGGCTAGCAACTCGCCTTTGGCTTTGGCTTGATCGGCGGGCTTCTTGGCAATGTTGGCGGCAGTGGCCAGCGCGTAGAGTTCGGCGATGGCTTCCGGCGTGTTCAGATCGTCAGCCAGCGCTTCGATAAAGGCCTTGGGCGGCTCGACGTCGGCGGCCTCGAGATCCTTCAAGCGCAGCACGGCGCCATAGAGGCGATCGAGCGAGGCTTGCGCGGCGCGCATCATATCTTCGTTGAAATCGAGCGGCGCTTTGTAGTGCGCGCTGAGCAGCGCCCAGCGCAACGTCTCGCCTTGCCAGCCATGGCTCAGCAATTCGCGCGGCGTGATGACATTGCCGAGCGATTTGGACATCTTGGTCGTGTCCATGGTGAGAAAGCCGTTGTGCATCCACAGGCGGGCGAGCGGATGGTTGTGCGCGGACTCGCTCTGGGCGATTTCGTTTTCGTGGTGCGGGAAGATGAGATCGATGCCGCCGCCATGAATGTCGATCGGTGAGCCGAGTTCGGCTTCGATCATGGCCGAGCATTCAATATGCCAGCCGGGGCGGCCAGCGCCGAACGGCGCTTCCCATTGCGGCTCGCCGGGCTTGGCCGCTTTCCAGAGCGCGAAGTCGGATGGGTGGCGCTTATCGTCCTCGCCTTCGACGCGGGCGCCCGCTTGCATGTCCTCCTGCGCGCGGCCGGAGAGCTTGCCGTAATCGGCGTCGGCGGAGACGGAGAAGTAAACGCCGGTGGCGACTTTGTAGGCCGCGCCTTGGGCGATCAGTTTTTCGATCAGCGCGATCATGCCGGCGACGTGCTCGGTTGCGCGCGGCTTGAATGTGGGCGCCAGCACGCCGAGCGCTGCGGTGTCGGCCTCGTAGGCGCGCTCGAACTCAGCCGTTATGGCGCCAATCGGCTGGCGGCTCTCGATGGCGGCGTTAATGATGCGATCGTCGATATCGGTATAGTTGCGCGCGTAGAGCACGGCCTTTTCGCCATAGACATGGCGCAGCAGCCGGAAAAGCACGTCGAACACCACCGGCGGGCGCATATTGCCGATATGGGCATAACTATAAACGGTGGGCCCGCAGACATACATCGTCACCCGGGCCGGATCGGCAGGGACAAACGGCTCTTTGCGCCGCGTCAACGTGTTGGTCAGCTGGATTTTCATGGCGGTTGGGTTCTAGCGGCGCCTTGTGCTACACTCCATATCCAATCGGGGCCGACAGCGTAGTCCCGTCGCCTGAGGGTGTTTTTCGGGCGGGCGTTAAGTCCGGGTGTCTGACTGGCTCGTATGAGCCTTCAAGAACCCTCCTGGCTCGACCTCCGTCCCTCAGACCAAGGACCGTCAATTCTCATGAGTGAAATACTGAAGTGGCGCTCGCCTGCTGAGGCTGCGCAGACGAGACCGTCGCGCGAAGCCGCCATGGACGCGGTCAAGACCCTGATCGCCTGGGCCGGTGATGACCCGGAACGCGAAGGGCTGAAAGATACGCCCAAGCGCGTCGTCGACGCCTATCGCGAATGGTTTCGCGGTTACGACGAATGCCCGGCCGATGAGCTGAGCCGCGTGTTCGAGGAAGTCAGCGGCTATGACGACATCGTCATGCTGAAGAAGATCGATGTGGAGAGCCATTGCGAGCACCACATGGCGCCGTTCCTCGGCAAGGCGTACGTCGCCTATCTGCCGACGGATGCGGTGGTCGGCATTTCCAAGATCGCGCGCGTGGTCGAGATTTTCGCCAAGCGCCTGCAGACGCAAGAAACGATGACGTCGCAGATTGCACACTCGATCGAGGACACGCTCAAGCCGCGCGGCGTCGCCGTGCTGATCGACGCCGAGCACCAGTGCATGAGCACGCGCGGCGTCCACCACAAGGACGTGACCACGATCACCACGCAATTCACCGGCGCGTTCAAGGACGACGCGGAATTGCGGAACAGGTTTCTGAAGCTGGCGGGTTACGGCTGATTTTATGGACCGCCGGCGTCCTCGCCGGCCGTCGCTGTTGATTGCAGAGGCTGGCTCTGGCCGGTGGGACGCCGGCGGTCCATTGCCGCTTCCGGCTTGTGCACCAGCGTCACCAGCACGAAGCTCAGCAGCATCAGCAGATACCAGGCGCCCATTTTCTCGAACGAGACCATGTGCCAGCCGTCGCGCTGGCTGGGATAGACCCAGGCGGCAGCGAAAGTGCCGGCGTTTTCCGCGATCCAGATGAAGAACGACACGAGCAGCAGACCGACCAGCATCGGCATTCGGCGCGGCTTTTGGTCGGGCATGAACACAAACCAGGTGCGCCAGAAAATGAGCGCGCTGAAGGCGAACAAGCCGAGGCGAATATCGATCGTGTAATGGTGCGTGAAGAAGTTGATGTAGGCCAAGAGCGCCAGCGCCCATGTGGTCCAGAGCGGCGGGTAGTTGAGATATTTGATCTCGAACAGACGAATGGCGCGGGCGATGTAGGAGCCGACGCAGGCGTACATGAAGCCGGAAAAGAGCGGCACCCCGCCGATGCGCAGCAAGCTCTCCTCCGGATAGATCCAAGAGCCCTGCGCGGTCTTAAAAATCTCCATGATCGTGCCGACGACGTGGAAAATCAAAATGACGACGGCTTCGTCCCAACGCTCGAGCTTTGTGAGCAGCAGCGCGCCTTGGATAGCGATGGCTGCCAGCACGAGGAAATCGTAGCGCGCAACCGGCGCGTCATCGGGCCAGAAGAGATGCGTGCCGACCAAGAGCGCGATCATCGCGCCGCCAAACAGGCACGCCCACGCCTGCTTCAGACCAAAGAGCAGGAACTCATAGGCCCAGCCATGCCACTTAGATCGTTGCGCCCACGGACGCGCCCAAGCGTCGAAGCGCGCAACCTGGGCTTTGATCTTGTCCTTGAGACTCATCGGCCGCGACGCTAGCCGGTTTCCAGAGAGGCGTAATCCCGCGTATGAGGGCCTCGATGAAGGTCGCTGTTGTCGGTCTGGGCGTCGCTGGCTTGAGCATTTGCGCGCGGCTGGCTTTGGCTGGGCACGAGGTGTTCGGGTTCGAGCAGTTCGAGCCGATGCACACGCACGGCTCCTCGCACGGCGACACGCGCATCATGCGCATGACGCCCGGCGAAGGCGACGTTTACGTGAAGCTGGCGCGGCGCGCGGGCGATCTCTGGCGCACCTGGGAGGGCTTGGCCGGCCAGCCACTGATCGAGTGGACGGGCGGGCTGATGGCGGGGCCGCAAGGCTCGCCGTTCGTGGAAGCGTGTGTGCGCATGAGCAAGCGGCCGGCAGCGGCGCTGCGGGGCGATGCGATCCACCCGCTCACGCGCGGCTACATCGCGCTCCCCTACGATTGGGACGCGTTCCGGCAAGAAGATAGCGGCGTCATCGCAGCCGATGCAACGCGCGCGTTTCTATTGCGCCGGGCGCCGCGCTGGGGCGCGAAATTGTATCATGGCTTGAAGATCGAGGGTTCCATCGATGGCCCATCGCTTGTGATCAATGGCGATAAGCGCGACTTCGATGCGGTAATTGTCGCGGGCGGCGCTTGGGGCGCGCGGCTGTTGCCGGAGTTTGCGGGCCGGCTTGCGGTGAAGCGGCGCGTGGTGGGGTGGTTCAAAACCGAGAACCCGCGGCTTTTGCCAGTGATTTGCGTCGACAATGAAGTCGGCGTCTATGGCATGCCTTCGCCGCGCGGCTTGTACAAATTGGGCCTGCACTCCGTCGGCGGCGCAACCGATCCCGACAACGTGCGCGAGCCGGACGATGACGATGCGGCGCAATTGGGCGAACAGGTCGAGATGCTGTTGCCGAAGCACGATCCGGTACCTGTGCGCATGGCGCGCTGCCTCTACACGGTGACGCCGGATGAGCATTTCCTCATCGCGCCGAGCGCGGCGCACGAGCGCGTGCTGATGTTCTCCGCCTGCTCCGGGCATGGCTTCAAATATGCGCCGGTGTTCGGCGAATTGGCGGAAGAATGGCTGAACGGCAAACCGTCGCCGGAACTGGAGGCGTTCGGACTGTCGCGACGGGGCGACGTGAACAGGTTAGGCTCCGTTAAGAGTTAGGCCACATTCCCGTCGCATCCGAGTCACGAACGTGTCGCGGAATCACGCGATACGAGGCCCATGAACGCAGAGCAATTCCTGACCCTGGCCGATACGCTGCGCTCCTTCGCGCAACACTCAGGCCGCGACCTCAACGCGTCCAACCTCTTCGTGCACGACATGCTGATGCGCGCGATCGAGATCGAGCTGTGCGGTGAAGAGGAAGACGAGCCTCAGAACTAGGCCGATCTACCCACAAGTTATTCCGCTTCCGCAATCGCGCCGACGCCAGAGCCTGCGTCCGCCGCCACCGTGAACGCAGCCACCCGCGCGATTTCGTATTGCTTGGCCAAGATGTTTGAGACCGCGAAAAACTCCGCCGTCGCTTGCGCTGGCGTTAGCGTGAGCACTATGAAGCCGTGGCTGAGCGCGTCGTTCCACTTGATGTGCGGATTGCGCGCGCGGACGCCGGCGGCGAAATCGATGCCGGCGGCGGCGAAGTAGTAGGCGTCACTGGGCGAGGTGATCGACGTCGTGCCGAACTCGACGGCGACGCGGCCCTGCCCGTCTTCAATCTCATTGGCCCAAGCCGTGTGCGTATCGCCGGTCAGCACGATCGCATTGTTGGCGGCGGCGCGAATGGCGGCGAGTACGCGCGTGCGCGCGGCGGGATAACCGTCCCACGCATCGGTGTTGAGCGGGAACGGGAAGCGCGTGAGCTTCAAGAGCTGCGTCACGCCGGGGCGCAAGCGCTCGAGCGCGGCCGCAAGCGGCGCGGGCGTGGCGGAGAGATCGGGCGTGGTCAGCGGCGCCATCAGGATCTGATTGCCGATCACTTGCCACGGCGTGCCCTCATTCTTGGAGCGCTGCATCTCGCGCGCGAGCCAATCTTCTTGCGCGGGGCCCAGCAATTGGCGGTCCGGCGCGTTCAAGGCTTCGTTGAGCGTCTCGACATCCGGCGCGAGATAAAAGCCAGCCGGCAAATTTGGCGCGGCGGCGGCGAGCCCTTGGGCGCGCCGCCAATCAAGCACCGGACGTAATTCTTCGCCGACTTGTTCGTAGATGGCGGGCAGCAATTGTTGCGCGGGCACGTCCGCTTCGTGCTCGCGGAGCGCTACGGGCGCCGCCGGATTGGTGAAATTCCAGCGTTGCGTCTCGATCGGCAGATCGGTGGCGTAGTCGAGCGCTTGCGTGCGCGCGAGCAAGCGCGACTCCACCATGATCAGCGTGAACAGATCGCCGAACTGGAAGCTGCGATTGATCGCTTCGAAGGCGCGGCCGGCCTCGGGCTCGCGGATCGGCATCCATTCGTAATAGGCTTGCAGCGCGGCGCGCTTGCGGTTGGCCCATTCGCCCTCGCCTTCGTCGTGATTTTCCGCACCCATGGTGAAGCTGTCATTGGCGACTTCGTGGTCGTCCCAGACGACGATCCAGGGCGCTGCGGCGTGCGCCGCTTGCAGCTCAGCTTCGGTTTTGTACTGCGCATGACGGGCGCGATAGTCTTCGAGCCGCAAGCACTCCACTTCCGGGGACGGCACGCGCCCCAATTGCAGCGCAACGTCGCCGCCATAACCGGACAGGCCGTATTCGTAGATGTAATCGCCGAGATGGATGATGGCGGCGAGATCGTCGCGCTCGGCCAGCGCTTCGTAGGCGTTGAAGAAGCCGTGTGAATAGGAGGCGCAGGAGACGACGGCGATCTTCAGCTCTTCGGTGCGCCCGCGCGGCAGCGTGCGCGTCTTGCCGGTGGCGCTCTCGGCAGCACCGGCGCGGAAGCCGTAAAAGTATGGCGCACCGGCGCGCAGGCCGGTGACATCGGCCTTCACCGTATAGTCGCGCGCTTCGCTGGTTTCGATCACGCCGGTTTTAACGACGTCGGTGAGTTCGCGATTGCGCGCCACGATCCAGCGCACCGGCACCGGGCCAGGATTGACCGGCGACACGCGCGTCCAGATGACGACGCGGTCAGCGCGCGGATCGCCGGAGGCGACGCCGTGATTGAAGGCGAGATCGCCTTCATAAGCCGGCGTTTCAACGTCCGTCGCGCCGCAAGCCGCGACCGCGCCCGTGGTCGCCAGCAAAGCGCCGCGGCGCGTCCAACCTTTTTGCATCGTGTCCCTCCGCGCGCGGTTAGAGCGCAAATCGCGGGCGCCCGCAAACACCCTTAGTCGATTGCCCGCACCCGCAACCGCACAGGCTGATGATCGGTGTGTTCGAAGCCCAGATCGTAGCCGTGCACGTCGATCACTTCGACGTTCGGCGAGACGATGAAGCCGTCGATGGTGGTGACGTAGTTCTCGCCCGCGACGTAGGGCTTGTGGTTGGTGCGGACGCTGGGGATGCGCGCGTCTGCTGCGATGCGCCAGCCTTCGGGCAGCGCGTCCTGCGGGAATGGGAAGAGCCAGAACAGGAAGCGTTCGTCGGTCGTGTGCGGGAAATCCGTTTCGGCGATCTGGAAATTCCAATCGCCGCCGATGACGACGCGGCGGCCGCTGGCGTATTCGGCTTCGGCCCACGCCATCAACTCGCGCAGCTGGCGCGTGCGCACGGCGGCGTCTTCGTCGAAGGCGGCGAGATGGACGCTGGCGATGGTCCAGTTGTCGTCGCCAGCGAGGCGGATGAAGGGCGAGGCGTAGCGACGGCGCACGCCGAAGATGCCGCTATCTTCCGCCGGCAGCGCCGTGAGACCGGTTTCGCTGACGGCGTTCGCTGAGTAAAGCGCCTGGCCGTGATCGAGCCTGAGTGGCCACGGCATCAGACGCGTGCGGAAATCGGCGAAAAAGGTGTTGTCGCGATCGCGCAGTGCGTGCTCAGCGCGATCGCGCACATTGATCCAATAGTTCACCGGCCCGGCGCGTGCTGTCTCTTGCATGATAACGATGTCGGCGTCGTTGTGCTGCGCGAGGAACGCTTCGATGCCGGCGACGTTGGCGCGCACCGCTTCGCGCGAGGGCGGAAACATGTGCTCGCCGCCATCGGCGACGAAATCGCTGCCGGCGCCGAGGCCGCCATAGCCGACATTCCAGACCAAGATGTCGAGCGTGTCGCCCGCCGCCGGTAAATCGGTGCCTGCTTCGCGCTCGATGTCCGCGCTGGTTGCGGCGACCTGATGGTTCACCGTCAGGAAAGCCGCGACATAGACCGCGATGATGGCGGCAATGACGGCCAAGGTGATGAGCACGCGCTTCATGCCGCTCACTAACAACGTCGCCAAAGCGCAAACAAGCCGATAGAAGCGCGTCGGTGAGCGATATCGACGAAACCACGGAAGAAGCACCCGGCGAAATCCGTAGCGCGGTCGCGCCGGAGGGCGCTGGCGATCGCGTGGACGCGTGGCTGGGGAAACTCTGGCCGGACCTGTCGCGCTCGCGCGTGCAAGGGCTGATCGGCGCGGGCAAGCTCACGGTTGATGGCGCGCCGGTGACGCACGCGAAGGATAAGCCCCGCGCAGGCGCAACCTACGCGCTCACACTGCCGCCGGCTGAGCCCGCCGCGCCGCAACCGGAAGCGCTGCCGATCAACGTCGTCTATGAGGACGCGGACTTGATCGTCGTCGATAAAGCCTCAGGCATGGCGATGCATCCCGCACCCGGCTCGATGCGCGGCACGTTGGTCAACGCCCTGCTCGCCCATTGCGGCGATTCACTCTCCGGCATTGGCGGCGTGGCGCGACCTGGCATCGTGCATCGCATCGACAAGGACACGACCGGGCTCGTCGTCGTCGCCAAGCACGATGCGGCGCATCAAGGTTTAGCCAAGCTGTTTGCCAAGCACGATTTGGAGCGTGTCTATTACGCGGTGACGCGCGGGGCGCCGAAGGAGCGCAGCGCGCGGATCGAGAACGTGCTGGTGCGCTCGGGCGAAGATCGGCGCAAATATGTGGTCGCGCGCAATCCCGATAGCGAAGCCGGCAAGCGCGCAGTGACGGATTACTGGACGGTTGAGAGTTTCGGCCAGCAAGCCGGCGCCTCGGTTGGGCGGCCCGCGGCGGCTCTGTTGGAGTGCCGCTTGCACACTGGCCGCACGCACCAAATCCGCGCCCACCTCACCCATCTCGGCGCGCCGCTGATCGGCGATCCGCTGTACGGCAAGCAGCGCGCGTTCAAGGCCGAGGGCCTGCATGCCGAGGAAGTCGCGACAGTGGTGGAAGCGTTTCCGCGCCAAGCACTGCATGCGGCGGTGTTGGGCTTCAAACATCCCGTCTCAGGCGAAGAGCTGCGCTTCGAAAGCGCATTGCCTGCCGACATGGACGCGCTGCTCGTCGCGCTACGCCTCCTCTAGTTCGAAATTCGCCGCAATTCGCGGCCACGGCCGCTCGCCATGAGCGGGGGATCGACACTGGCGCGGCGGCGTGCGCTGAGCGTTGCGGCGAGCACGCTGGTGGTCGGCGCGGCTCTGGTGCTGCTCGTTTGGTCTTCGCGCACAACAACGTGGGTTGGCGAAGCTGCGCGCGGCGTTGATGTGACCATCGTTGAACGCGAGCGCGCTGAGACGCCGCGCCAACGTCCGCCACAGCGCGCGCCACAAGCTGGTTCGCCGCAAGAGAGCGATGCTGCCGTGGATGCGCGCGAAGCGGCAAATAACGCTGCACTCTCAAACATGATCGCCTGCATGCGCCCCCGCAATCAGCGGCCGACGACGTGCCCGCGCGATCCGCCGGTTGATCCAGATGACTCACGCACGCGGCTTCCGGTTGGCGGCGATTACTATGTGCCGCCGCTGCCCGATCTCGATCGCATCTACACGCAAGCCGAGCGGGAAACGCTGGTAATGCCGAGTTGTGTGCGCGATGGCGCGCCCGGCGCCGGCGCGGGTGTGAGCGTGTGCGCGGCAATGGGCATCACGCCGCCGCCGCCGACGCGCTCGATGGAAGAAGTCTGCCGCGACGCCAATATGGGCGGGCCGTGCGAGACGCCGCCCTTCCGGGAAGAAGACGTCGTGCGCCGGCGCCATTCGCAATGAGGCCTGAGTTCCGCGCGGGAACATGCAACAGGCGCCTCCCCGGCCCACGCGGCGCGGATTAATCTGTCTGCGCTGTAGTTTTATCGGGCGGTGTTTTCCATGCAGGGCGTTTTCGCGGGCGCGGAGCGCGTGTTGGCGGCTGTCGGCGGCTTGGCGCTTTTCGCGCTGAACGACGTACGCATGTTTCAATGGCTGCCCCGCGTCGCCGATCCGGGCGACGGGCGCGTCCACAGCGTTGCGCTGACGCTCTGGGGCGCCAGCGACCAGGTTTATGTGACGGCGTTCGATCTCGGCCTGCGCTGGGGCCTGGCCGGCTTAACCTTTGGCCTGTGCCTCTGGGCGGTGCTCGAAACGGTGCGCCCAGGGGTAGGCAAAACTGGCCGACCACAAGACCTATAGGCCAATGCCAAAGCGTTCACGGCGCTGATTCTATTGCTTGATTTCGTTTCATCGCCGCAATTATATAGTTCTTGATTTGTTCACGGTCACCCACTAGTCTCGCGAACGCCTCTGCAAGGCCGCGAAGGGCTTCCTATATTAAGGCTCACGGGCAACCGAAGCCGCCTTTGAGACGTATCCAAAGGCAGCACTCGAGACGCCCTAGGAGGGGTTCAAACACATGGCTTCAACTGCGCTGACGCTCGCTCTGTCCCCCGAGCAGGGATTGCAACGGTATCTCTCGGAGATCCGCAAATTCCCCATGCTCAGCAAGGAAGATGAGTTCATGCTAGCCAAACGCTGGCAGGAACACGGGGACACCGAGAGCGCACATAAATTGGTGACGTCACACCTGCGTCTCGTCGCGAAGATCGCGATGGGCTACCGCGGCTATGGCTTGCCGATCGGAGAAGTGATCTCCGAAGGCAATGTCGGCCTCATGCAGGCGGTGAAGAAATTCGATCCGGACAAGGGCTTCCGCTTGGCGACCTACGCCATGTGGTGGATCCGCGCCTCGATCCAAGAATACATCCTGCGATCGTGGTCGCTCGTGAAAATGGGCACCACCGCCGCGCAGAAAAAGCTCTTCTTCAATCTGCGCCGCCTGAAGGGCGAGATGGCAGCGCTCGAGGAAGGCGATCTGCGCCCCGAGAACGTGGCGACAATCGCCCACAAGCTCGCGGTGACGGAAGAAGAAGTGATCTCGATGAACCGTCGCCTCTCCGGCGGCGGCGACGCTTCGCTCAACGCGCCGATCGGCGGTGCCGGCGGCGAAGGCGAATCCGAGTGGATGGATTGGCTGGCCGACGACAAGGTCGAAGGCACGCAAGAAACGCGTCTGGCCGAGACCGAGGAATTCAGCGAACGCATGACGCTTCTGCAAGAAGCCATGGGCGAACTGAACGAGCGTGAGCGCCACATCATCCAGGAGCGTCGCTTGAAGGATGAGCCCTCCACGCTGGAAGAGCTCTCGGTGCAGTACGGCGTCAGCCGCGAGCGCGTGCGCCAAATCGAAGTGCGCGCGTTCGAGAAGCTGCAAAAGGCGATGAAAAAGCAAGCCGCGTCGCGCGGCTTGCTGGCGGACGCTGAGGCTTAAGCCGCTTCAGACGTGAATACGGAAACGCCGGCGGAGACGCCGGCGTTTTTGTTTGCGCTCAGAAGTTTTCGCGCAGCCAGTTCCACATGCCGTGCACCGTGTTGCGGACGGTCGCGGCGGCTTGCGCCAGGGACGGGTGGAAGCCGTCATCGACGAGATCGAGAACGGGGCCATCGAGGCGATGGCGCAGCAGGCCGGCGCTGGTGGCGTAGTCGGGGCCGACATCGCTGTGATCGAAGCCGCAAAGTTCAAACGGGCGGCCTAAACGGACCGGCATGCCCAGCGCTTCAACGGCGAGATCGCGGACGCCCGGGATCATAGCGCCGCCGCCGACCAGCACGACGCGTTGCGGGCCGTCGGCGCTCATAAGGCCGGCGCGGGCCAGACGATCACGCACCATGAGCAGCATTTCGTAGAGACGCGGGCTCATCGTATCGGCGATGGCGCCGCGCAGCGCGGTTGAGGCTTCCAAGCGCCCGTCAGCGCCGAGCCTGGGGGCGGACACGGCTTCACGCGGATCGAATGCATTGGCGACGGCGCCGAAGTGGAGCTTCACGCGCTCGGCTGCGGCGAAGGTGGTTTGCAGCTTGGCGGCCAGATCGCGCGTCAAGCGCACGCCGCCGACGGCGAGCGTTTCGCAATGGATGAGCGTGTCTTCGGCGAACACGGCGATGCCGGTCGTGCCGGCGCCGAGATCGATGACGACGGCGCCGTCTTGGCGCTCTTCCGGTGTGAGGGCCGCAAGTGCGGCGGCTTTCGGCGCGGCGATGATTTCTTCCACGTCGGCGCCGGCTTGACGCACGCAGGCGCGCAACGCATTGATCGCTTCGGTCGGCGCGGTGACGATGCAGGCTTCGACCGCAAGCAGCTTTCCGGGATGACCGTGCGGATCGGCGATGTGTTCGCCGTCATCGATCGCATAAAACAACGGCTCGACGTGCAGAAAGGTGAGCTGTGGCGTCGGCGCGGCCTGCATGGCGGCGTTCAGCGCATTTTCGACATCGCGGCCTGTGATGACCGGGCCTTTGATGCGCACAGCGCCGCGCACGATTTGCGAGCTGATGCCGGGCCCGGAGTAGGACGCGACGACGCGTGTGATAGGTGCGCCCGCCATGGCGGCGGCCTCGGCCAAAGCAACCTCGATTGCGCGCGCGCAGGCGTCGAAATCCGCAGGTTTGCCGCTGGCGATGGCGGGCGCAGTTTGGTGGCCAACGCCGAGCACGCGCAGCGGACGGTCCGGGTGCATGTCGAGCACCGGGTCGCGGCGTGTAGCGAGGCAAACGGTTTTCGAAACGCCGACATCGAGCGCGGCGATCAAGGGCAGCGGCGTGTTGAGTTCGAGGATCTCATCCTCGCGCTCGAGCGCGACGTGCTTTTGCGGGGCGGCCATCATGCGCCTCCCAGCAGAAGACGCGGGCCGCCAGCGAGCGAGGGATGCACGCGGATCGCCATGCGGTGCGGGACGCGCAGATCGATGGTGGTAAGCGGGCGATCGAGCAAAGCGTGCTGGGCTTGCAGGCGTTCGAGGCGGGCGAGCGCTTCAGGCGCGCCCTCTTCCGGCAGCGCGACGGTGGCGCCGGACATCAGTTCGAGATTCCAGCGGCGATCGTTGACACGGGTCAGCGATTGCAGGCGCTCGCGCACGTGCGGCAGGCTTTCGAGCGCCAGCAAAAGCGGTTCGGCAGCAGGGCCTGCGCCGCGGCCGACGACCAGCGGCAGATCGGGATGGTCGGCGGCGCGCTCGGCCAGCAAGCGCTCGCCATTGACATCGATGACGGAGACTTCGCCGTCTTCTTGCCAGACCGCATATTCCTGACGGCGCTCGACTTCGACGACGAGCGTCGAGGGCCACAAGCGGCGCACGCGCGCGGATGCGACCCAGTCGAGGCTTTCGACACGCGCTTGCACGTCGCGCGGATCCAGCGACAGCACCGATTGGCGGCCTTCCGGCACGATCAGCGCGCGCACTTCAGCTGCGCGCGCGGGCGTTATGGTCGAGGCGCCCGTCATGGCGGCGACTTCGATGTCGCCGATGGCAAAGCCTGCATTGGCCGCTGCGCCATCAGCGCCGCGCGCGAACGCTTCGCGTGCGTCAAACAACGACGAGCCGAGCCAAGCCGCGCCAGCAATGCCTGCGCCGATGAAGAGTACAAAACCGGTCAGCGCCAGGACGAGGCTTTTGGGCGTGACCTGCACGTCGTTCGGCGAGAGGCCACCGGAGAGTTTGATACGGGCGATGCGCGGCATCGCCTCGTGCGGCGACGGGCCGTAGCTCGCGCTGGCCTTACGGCGCTTGCCGCGCGGCGGCTCTCCGCCGCGTCCGCCGGAACGTCGCGCTCTTACCGCGGCCATGATGCATCCTCCAGGATCCAGGCCACGAGTTCGTCGTAGGACATGCCGACATAAGCGGCTTGTTCTGGCGCGAGCGACGTGGGCGTCATGCCGGGCTGTGTGTTGACTTCCAAGAGCGCCAGGCGGTCGCGCTTGGGATCGTAACGAAAGTCGCTGCGCGTCACGCCGCGGCAGCCGAGGGCGTGGTGGGCGGCTTCAGCGGCGCGCATGCATTGTTCGGCGACGCCAGCGGGAATATCGGCGGGCACGACATGGCGCGAGCCGCCTTCGGCGTATTTGGCGTCGAAATCGTACCAATCGCCGTCGCTGGTGACGAAAATCTCGGTGACGGCGAGCGCGCCGCGTTCGTGCATGACGGCGACGGTCAACTCTTTGCCGTCGATGAATTCTTCGACCAGCACGTCTTCACCGAAGGTCCAGTCAGGATCGAGCAATTGTTCGGGCGGGCGGTTGGCGCCTTCGCGCACAATGAAGATGCCGACCGACGAGCCTTGCGCGTTCGGCTTCACGACGTAGGGCGCTGGCATCGGATGCGCCTTCGCGGCGTCCAACCGGTTCATCAGCTTGCCGTTGGCGAGCGGCAGGCCGGCTTGCGCGAACACGGCTTTGGATTTGTCTTTATCCATGGCGAGCGCCGAGGCGAGCACGCCGGAATGTGTGTACGGGAGCTTAAGGTAATCGAGCACGCCTTGCGTGCGGCCATCCTCGCCCCACTCGCCGTGCAGCGCGTTGAACACGCTGTCGGGGCGCGCGTCTTTCAGTTCCGCGATCCAGCCTGGATTCTGCGGATCGATTTCGATGACCTCATGGCCGAGCCGGCGGAGCGCGTCAGCGCACCCGCGTCCAGAGCTCAAGCTCACTGGACGTTCGGGGCTCAAGCCCCCAAGAAGCACCGCCACACGGGCCATGCGCACGCCTCACCAACCAACACCACCCCGGGTGAAAACACATTTTCTGTGCTCGTTCCGGAGTATCAATATGACACGCTCCACGGTTAAGGCATGGTGATGACGGCGCCTTTAGTTGCTGATTTTTATAGTAAATTTGCATTCAGACGTGTTGCGCGCGCTTAACTACGATGAAGACTTTACGCACGCGTGACGTGTGGACATCGCCGCGATTGTCAGCGCTGCGAGCCAACAGAGCGTTGCACGTCGTGCGCATTTCGCATGCACGGCGCGGCGTACCGTAAACTGTGACACCGTTTGCTAAGCAAGGTTGCCGCGCTTTAATTCCAACACGCGCACATGCGCAGATCGTCGGCACGCGCCTCATGCGCGGTGGGAGAATTTATGCGTATTTTTGTACTCGCTTGCGCGGGTTTGATGGCGGCGTGTTCGCAACCAGCGGCGCCGGCGAGCGATCCGATGGGACCAATGCCGGTTGTGGCTGGTCTCTATGATTCCGGTCCGCTCTCGACAGACGCGGAGTATCTCAGCGTCTGGTTCACTGAAGAAATGGCCAATGCGATCGCAGCCAACGCCGCTGGGCCAGAGGATGCGCGCATCGACTGGGACTATCGCTCGTGGGCGATCGACTCCGAAGTCGAAAACATTCGCTACGCCGTGGGCCAGCACGCGGAGCCAGGTCACGCCGAGATTTCGACGCGCTTCAGCTATCCCGGCCTCCCCGGCGGCATGATCCTCACCTGGGACATGTGCGTGCGCGCTGACGGCCAATGGCGCATCGCCAACGTCACCGCGATCGACGTCGGCGACGAAACCTCTCCAAGCTCTGGCGAGGAGGCGTCGCTGCGGCCGGCGCTTGGGCTTGACCCAATCCCGCCGGAGACCTGCGTGTAAATAACTCCACTTCGAAACGAGCAACGCGCGCCGGGCAACTGGCGCGCGTTTGTTTTTTGGGCGCACGGCCTCTCTTTTGGGCGCCTGGCGCTTATCCCGAGGTGCGGCGGCTGCGGCGCCTTGGAGGAGACTGCCCGCTCCGCCAGCACTAGCGGCGATGACATCACGTATTGTGCTCGCTTACGCCGACACCGCTGAAGCCGAGGCGCGGGCCCTCGCCTCGCGCCTGGACCGGCTTGGCTATCGGGTTGATCGGCTGCGGGGGCGGCCGAAGGCGGCCGACAAAGTCGTGATGCTGTGGTCACGCGCGGCGTGGGGGACGCCTGCGCTCAGGGCGGCGGCGCGTCGTGCGCATGCGGCGGGCAAGCTCGTTTGCATTCGCTTGGACAGCGCGCCGCCGCCCGTCAGCGGCGCACGCGTATCACCGCTGCCGGGCGGACGCGCCGACCGCACAACATGGCGGCGCTTGCTCAACCCGAAGCCGCGCACGGCAGCGACGGCGCCGGTGACGCGCAAGCGTGAGAGAGTGGAGGCGCAGCCACGAGCGCGGCGAAACGTGGCGGCGGTGTCAGTGGGGACGCCTAAGCATCGGGAGTTGGGGGACATGAAAGAGAAGAACAGTCGGGGCTTCGCCATAGCGCTGACGCTGACGCTCCTCGCGATCGGCGCGACGGCGTTTGCCTATAATCGCGAGCCCGCGGTGGCGGAGCGCATTGATGGCGCGGCGGCGCGCGTCTATGCGGAAGCCAGCAAGGTCGCTGCGCTCGCGCCTTAGTCGAGCGCTTCGGCGATATCGGCGATCAGATCGCCCACGTCTTCGATGCCGACGGAGAAGCGGACGAGGCCATCGGTGATGCCGAGCGCTTCGCGCAAAGGCTTGTCGATCGAAGCATGCGTCATGATGGCGGGATGCTCGATGAGCGATTCCACGCCGCCGAGCGATTCCGCCAGAGAGAAGAGCTTCACGCGTTCGAGGAATGAGCGCGCTGCGGGCAGCCCGCCCTTCAGCGTCGCGGTGATCATGCCGCCATAGCCGCCGATCATTTGCTTTTTGGCGATGGCGTGCTGCGGGTGATCAGCGCGACCCGGATAGATGACCTGCTCGATCTGCGGCTGCTCGGCGAGAAAGTCCGCGATCTTCGTCGCATTCTCACAATGGCGCTGGACGCGCACATGCAGCGTCTTGGTCGAGCGCAGCAGCAAGAAGCAATCCCACGGCGCAGAGACCGCGCCGACGGCGTTCTGCGTGAACTTGAGGCGCTGAGCGATGTCATCGTCGTTGGCGACCAGAACACCGCCGATCACGTCGGAATGGCCACCGATATATTTCGTGCACGAGTGCAGCACGATGTCGGCGCCGAGCTTCAGCGGGTTCTGCAGCACCGGCGACGCGAAGGTGTTATCGACACCGACAATGGAGCCCTTCGCTTTGGCGATGCGGGCGACCGCTTCGATATCGATGATCTTCAGAAGCGGATTGGTCGGCGTTTCGATCCAGCAGAGTTTGGTCTTGGCCGTGAACGCCGCTTCGGTGGCATCCAAATCGGTCATGTCGACGCGGGTGTAGGTAATGCCAAATTGCTTGAATACTTTGTCGAGCGTGCGGAATGTGCCGCCGTAAACGTCATCGCACAAAACGACGTGGTCGCCCGTTTGCAGCAAGTGCACGCAAGCGGCGAGCGCGGCAAGGCCGGAGGCGAACATCAAGCCGTGGCGGCCGCCTTCGAGTGAAGCGATGTTTTCTTCCAGCGCCTTGCGTGTGGGATTGGCGGAGCGCGCGTAGTCATAATCCTCGATGATGACGCCCGGGCTTTGCTGGACGTAGGTCGAGGTTTGGTAGACCGGCGTCATGATCGCGCCCGTCGTCGGATCGGGGCGCTGGCCGGCATGGATGCAGCGGGTGGCGAAGCCTTTATTGTGATGCATCGGGCTGCCCTTAGCGCCTACCGGCGAGATATTCGATCAAATCGATCTTGGAGATGACGCCGACGACGTTGGACGAATCCACCACGACGGCGACGTTGTCGGCGGCGAAGATGTGGAAGAGCTCTTCGATGCGCGCTTTCGGATAGATGAGGCCGCCGATCGGCGAGGCCGCCGATTTCGCCGGCGCGTCGAGATTGAAATCGCGCTTCTGCATCTTCGAGAGCACGTCGCTTTCGTGCACGATGGCGTTGAGCTTGCCGCGTTCGATCAGCGGGATCTGGCTTACGCCATGTTCGCGCATGAGATTGACGACATTGCGCAGCGGCGCATCGGCATCGGCGGTGATCGGCTGGGTCTTCAGGCCCTTGAGCAATTCCTCCACGAAGCCGAGTTCGCGCTCGGTTTCGGTGAAGCCGTGTTGCTTCATCCAGGCGTCGGAGAGGAATTTGGAGACGTAGCGGTTGCCGTGATCCGGCAACACGGTGAGCACTTTCTTGCCGGGCCCAAGCTCCTTGGCGATCTGCAGCGCCACGAAGACGTTCGAGCCGGACGAGCCGCCGACGAACATGCCCTCTTCGCGCACGAGACGACGCGCCGTGACGAAGCTGTCGCGATCATTCACCTGGCGCATATCGTCAACCACTGAGAAGTCCATGGCGCGGCATTCGATATCTTCGCCGATGCCTTCGACCATATAGACGTGCGCCGTCGGCAGCGTCTTGGTGTGGAAGAGATGGTAGTGCACCGAGCCCAGCGGGTCGGCGCCGATGATCTTCACGTGCGGCGCGTGCTCTTTGAAATAGCGGCCGACGCCGGAGACGGTGCCGCCCGTGCCGGTGCCGCCAACGAAGGCGTCGAACTTGCCGCCGTCCGTGTCCTCGAAGATTTCCTTGCCGGTGGAGTGGTAGTGCGCCTCGATATTCCACTGCGAATGGTATTGATCGACATAGAACGAGCCCGGCGTGTCCTCGGCGATCTTCTTGGCGACGTTGACGTAGTGCTCGGGTGAATCGCCCGGCACGTCTGTCGGCGTGATGATGACTTCGGCGCCGTACGCGCGCAACGAGTCCTGCTTTTCCTTCGACATCTTGTCCGGCATCGTGAAGATGCAGCGATAGCCTTTCACGGCCGCAGCCATGGCGAGCCCCTGGCCGGTATTGCCCGAGGTGTTCTCAACGATCAGCCCGCCCGGCTTCAGCACGCCGGCGGCTTCGGCTTTTTCGATGATGTAAACGGCCATGCGGTCTTTGATCGAACCCGCCGGGTTCAGATACTCGCACTTAACCCACACCTCGGCGGAGCCTTCCGGCACCAGCTTGTTGAGCTTGACGAGCGGCGTGTTGCCGATGGCGGCGAGGATATTGGGCTTCAGCTTCATGGGCCGGGGTGTAGAGGCCCGCGCGCCGAAAAGCCATATCCGGGAGCGCTAAGCTGGCGCCGCAAATTGACCGCTCGGGGCCTATGGCCGCCCGATCCGCTTGATTTCCCACTCGAGTTCGATGCCGTGCTTGGCCTTGACGGCGGCGCGGACATCTTCGCCGAGACCCTCGATATCGGCCGCCGTCGCCTCGCCCGTATTGATCAGGAAGTTGGCGTGCTTTTCGCTCACCTGCGCGCCGCCGCGTTTGTAACCGCGCATGCCGGCTTCATCGTTGAGCTTCCAGGCGGAGAGCTTTTCACCATCGGCGCCGACCGGGTTCTTGAATGTCGAGCCGCCAGTCTTTTCGCGGATCGGCTGCGAGGCTTCGCGCTTTGACGTGATCTCGCCCATGCGCGCGGTGACCTCTTCCGGCGTCGAGCGCACGCCTTGAAAGACCGCCTGCTGCCAAATGATCTGACCTTCGATCGCGTTGCGGCGATATGTGAAGCCGAAGTCGGCGTTATCGAACACGCGCGGCGTCTCGCCGGAGCGGTCATAGCCCCAAGCGGATACCAGCACGTCCTTGGTCTCGCTGCCATAGCAGCCGGCGTTCATGGTGAGCGCGCCGCCGATGGTGCCGGGAATGCCGGCGAAAAACTCAAGTCCGCCAATGCCAGCCTTCGCCGCAGCTTTTGCGACCATCGAATCGAGCGCGCCAGCGCCCGCGATAACGCGGCAGGTGTCCTCCTCAATATGGATCTGCGCGAACTGACGACCGGCGAGCCTGATGACAACACCCGGCACGCCGCCGTCGCGCACGATAACGTTCGAGCCGACGCCGAGGACGGTGACAGGCACGTCCTCTGGAAGCGCGCGTAGGAACGCAGCGAGGTCTTCGGCGTCGGCCGGCAGGAAAAGCGCGTCCGCTGGCCCGCCGACGCGGAACCAAGTGAACGGTGCAAGGCTTTCGCCCTTAAGAAGCTGGCCGCGCACCGGCGGCAGGTCGAGATCACTCATTGTTGAATGGCTATGTCATGCTTTCAGCGGATGAAAAAGCCGCTGCCGCTCGTCACGCCTATATCCCCGGCCCATACTAGGGTCACCGAAGTTGGAGCTCCGACCCATGATCCGCAATGGCTTACTGGCGGTCGCCGCCGTCCTGACACTGGCTGGCTGCGCAAACGCACAGACCAGCGACGACCGCGACTGCTTCACCATCCGCAGCGTCCGCGGCTATGAGGTTGTCGACGACCGCACGGTGCTCGTCCGCATCAGCGACGACCGGCGCTACCTGCTGGAAACTGTCGAGAACGTGGATCGCGCGCTCGATTGGTCGTCGGCAATTGCCCTTGATGCTCCGGGCAATTTTGTCTGCACCGGCAGTGGCAGCGGCGTTCAACTGTTTGGCGGCCGCGAGCGCCGAAGCTTCCTGGTGCGGTCGGTGACGCGCGCGCCCGAACCCGCGCAGGGAAGCTAAGCCATGCGCGTTCTCCTGGCCCTCGCCGCCGCGCTCGCGCTCGCCTCCTGTGCGACGGATTCAAGCGATCAAACCGCGGCTGACGCGCGCGATTGCTTCTTCGCCAACCAGGTCAGCGGCTATGACGTTGTCGACGAACGCACGGTGCAAGTGCGCGCCGGTTCGCGGCGTTATCTGCTGACCACACTCTTCAACGCCCGCGATCTTGATTGGACGCAAGCGATAGCGATCCGCTCCACGACCAGCTCGATCTGCACCGGCAACGGCTTGGGCGTTGAGATCATCGGCGGCGATCCGCAGCGTACCTACCCCGTGCAGGCGGTCGCTCGCGCGCCTGACCCGACGCCAGGCAGCTGACTAAGAGGCGATCGGCAAGCCTGCACGCAGCGCAATGCGTTGCAGTGCGCCTTTCACGATCACGTCGAGCTGACTGCCGGGAAGGTAGTCGGCCGGCGCCACGTAGTTCACGCGATCTTCCGCGATCAGCAAGTGGATGTGGCTGACCTTGAGCGGATCGTTCCAGCGATCCGGATCGAGCACCGCGACAGCCGTGCCGCCTTGGTCGGTGACCATTTTCATCGAGGGGATATCGGTGTCGCCGTCGCCGATGAAGATCATGCGCTCGAACGGCAGCGGCCGTTCTTCCGGGCGCATCCAGCGATTGATCGCTTGCGTATCCCAGACGTTGTCGATGCCTTTGTTGATGCGGAACAAGAACTGGGTCTTGTTGGTGTAGTTCACCGCCACCGCCGGCCACACCGCCTCGCCCTTCTCGTTATAGATAAAGCGCGAGGCGAAGACGCGCTTGAAGTGCGGATAGATCGAGCACCCTTCAATCATCTCCTCGGTGCCGGACGAGACGACGTAGTGATCGAGTTCGAGGCCCTGATCGGCGGCGAATGAATCGAGCCGCGGAAACCAGCTCTCGACGCCATCGAAGAAGGATGGTGTCGCGCCATGCTCACGCAGGCGCTCACGCGTGACGACCTTACCGAGCTTGCGCGCGCGCTCGATCATCTGCTGCATGTAAACGAGGATTTCGTCGGCGTCGGAGGTCCTGGCCAGACGTTTCACGTCCTTCCAGAACACGTCGTGGTCGATGCCAAGATCGGGGATGAACGAGTGTTCCTGCAAATTGCCACGCGCGAGCGTGCCATCGAAATCATAGACGATGGCGGCGCGCAGCGGCTTAGGGGCGCGGTGGGCGGTGTCGGGCATGGGACTGGGCTGTGGGGAGTCGGGGCTTGGGTCAATCGTTTCGAAGCTAATTCGACGCGACCCTAGGCGTCGAAGCCAACCGCGCGGCGGGAGCGATGGAGGAACATTCACACCCCGGCCCGGTTGGACCTGCACACGCGCTAAGCGTTGGGATTCAAGACTATGGGCATTTTTAGTGAAATCTGGGACCGCATCACCGTGTCCGCAGATGAGCGCCGCGAACACAATGAACGCCACGAACAGCAACGCGACGGCCAAGCGCCTGCAAACGGGCGCGCGCAAGTCGACGTGGAAGCGGTGCTCGAACAGAAAGCGGCGGCGAAGGGCGGCGGCGGCAACTGGCGGACCTCAATCGTCGATCTGCTCAAGCTGTTGGACATCGACTCCAGCCTGGACGCGCGCAAAGAACTCGCCACCGAACTCAACGTCAATGCAGGCGCGCACGGCAGCGCTGAGCAGAACATTGCACTGTCGCGCGCGGTGTGGCGCAAGCTCGCCGAAAACGGCGGCAACGTACCGGCAAGCCTGAAAGATTAGACGGCTGCGCGCGCTATTGCTGCGGCGTCAGTCGCTCGCGTAGCGCGCGCACGCGTTCCAAAAGCGCCTGCGCATGCGCCAGATCAGCGCCCAATTCGAGCGACACGCTCTCAGCGCCTGCCGGCGTCTCGATCGTCAGCCCCTCTGCTCCGCCATCGGCGCAATCGGGGCAGCCGACGACATCAGGCACAGCGGTCAGATCAGCTTGCGCTGCTAGCCGCTGGATTTCAGCCCACTCACTGGCAGTCAGCGTGGCCGAAAATCGCTGCGCCGGCGGCGCGGGGCTCGGCGCGCCACGGCCCCCGCGGGCTTCGCGGATCAGCACGGCTTGCCCTTCAGCGATCTCAAGCCGCGTCGTGCAATAGCCGACGCACATGCCGAACGATGTCGTGGAGACGACGCGGGTGATGCTGGCAGGTGACGGCGCGGGTGTGGCGCAGGCGGCCAATGCCAATGTGAGTGCGACGGCGCCGAGAAGCGAGAACTTGATTGAGGTCATGCCAGCATCCCTCACCAAGTTGCGACGCGGGTCAATCGTTCAGCTGCACGATGCGCGTCAGCCCGCAAAGCCCAGTTCAATCATTTTCGCCGACACGAAAATCACAAGCACCGCCAGTGGCGCGCCGACGCGGCCATAATCGAGGAAGCGATAGCCGCCTGGGCCCATGACCAGCAAATTGTTCTGGTGCCCAATGGGCGTCAAGAAATCCGACGACGCGCCGATCAGCACGGCGATCAAAAGCGCATCGGGCGACACGCCAATGGCCTGCGCCACCGAAATCGCGATCTGGCCCATGATGATGGCGGTCGCGACATTGTTCAGGAAAATCGAGAGCAGCATCGTCGCCGTGACCACAGCGGAAGCGGCCCAAAAAAGCGGCGCGTCCATCAACGCACTCGACAATTCGCCAGCAAACAAGGAGGCGGCGCCGCTGGTCTGAAAACTCTGCCCCACCGGGATCATGGCGCCGATCAGCACGATCACTGACCAGTCGATCGAGGAGTAGATTTCCCGCGGCGGCAAAAAGCGCAGCGCCGCCACAACCGCCGCACCCGCCGCGAACGAAAACGCAGTCGGGACGCCAAGCGCGACCGATGTCGCAACGGCGACGACGTAAATGCCAATCGCCGTCGCGGCGCGCACGGGATTGATGCGCGTCGTCGCGCGTCGCGCCACTTCGAGCAGGCGCGCGTAGCGAGAATAGATCGCAATCTGTTCAGCCGAGCCGTGGATTGTGATCTGGTCGCCCGCTTCGATGCGCAGACGCGACAGGGGCTGGCGCAACTCTGCAGCGCGCCGTCCGGCGGCGATCACCGTCAGTTCGCCGTTGGTATCCCAGCGCACGGTGTCGATCGGGCGGCCGACAAGCGGCGAGCCATTACCGATCACCGCGACGATCGTCACCGCATCCTCCGCTTCGGAGCGCTGCGCATGCATGGTGAGGCCGAGCTTCTTGGCCGCCTCCCACGGATCGACAGCGCCGCCGACCAAGAGCCGGTCGCGCGCCTGCAGCGGCCGCGCAGTCGCGAGATCGAGCACGCGCACCCCCCGCAGCACCGCAAGCGGGGTTACCTTCGCCGCCTTTAACGCCTCGGTCAGTCCGGCGTCATCTTCCTCTTCAAGTTCGGCCGTCGAGATCGGGCCGAGTTCGAAGACGACGTACGCGTCTTTCGGGACGTCCTCGCCGGAGTCACGGCGCGGCGTCAGCCACCAGCCGATCAGGCAGATATACCCGACACCTGCGGCTGCCACCGCGGCCGCGACCGGCGTCATTTGGAAGAAGGCGAACGGCGCGCCGAGTTCCGCTTCGCGCACCGAAGACAGGATCAAGTTGGCAGGCGTGCCGATCAATGTCGTCATGCCGCCGAGAATGGTGGCGAACGACAGCGCCATTAATCCTGCGCTCGGCGGCAGATTGTGCGCGCGGCAGACGCCGACCACAGCCGGCATGGTGATCGCAAGCGCTGCGATGTTGTTCATGAACGCCGACAAAAAGGCGCCCGCGACGAGAATGATCGCCAACTGGATTGGAAACGGCGACTTAAGCGTCGCCAGCCGGTCCGTAACCGCCTCGGCCACGCCGGTGATTTCGATAGCGCGACCGAGAACAAGCACAGCCGCAATGACGATCACCGACTGATCGGCAAAGCCCGCGAACGCATTGTCCGGCGTCACCAATCCCAGCAGCAAGCACGCGGCCAGCGCCAACAGCGCCACGAGGTCGTGACGCACTTTGCCTGAGGCGAACAAGGCAAGCGTGATGCCCAGCACAATGGTGCTGAGGATCGCCGGGCTCATCGGCGCGGAGTCAGTGATCACGCGGCGGCCGCGGCGAGTTTCGCTGGCAACGCGTTAGCGTAGGCGGTGATGTCGCCAGCACCCAGGCATACGACGATGTCGCCAGGCTTGGCTTCGGCACGGACCAAACCCGGCAGCGAGTCCAGATTGGCGATGCGGCGCGCGTCACGGTGGCCGTGGCTCTTCAGGCTGATGACAAGCGCGTCCGAGTTCACATCGGTGATCGGCGCTTCGCCCGCTGTATAGACATCGGCGACGGCGACAATGTCAGCGTCGTTGAAGCAGGTGGAAAATTCCTGGAACAGATCGCGCAGGCGTGTGTAGCGGTGCGGCTGCACGACGGCGATGACGCGGCCCTCCGTCATCTCGCGCGCGGCGGAAAGCACGGCGGCGATCTCCACCGGGTGGTGGCCGTAATCGTCGACGATGCGGACTTCGTTCCAATAGCCGGTGGTGGTGAAGCGCCGCTTCACGCCAGCAAACTTCTTCAGGCCCGTACGGATCCCGGCGTCAGTGACCCCCAGTTCGCGCGCCACGGCGATGGCGGCGACCGCGTTCTGCACGTTGTGGCGACCGGCCACGGGCAAGAAGAGGTCATGCATGGTGACGCCAGGGCCTTCTCCCTTCTTGCGCGCGACGACATCGAACGTCGAGCCATCGCGTGAGGGGCGCACATTGACGGCGCAAACATCGGCTTGCGGGTTGAAGCCATAGGAGATGATGCGGCGATCGCGCACGAGTGCGGCCAGCGCCTGCACTTGCGGGTGATCGAGGCACATCACGGCGAAACCGTAGAACGGGATGTTCTCGACGAAGGTTTTGTAGGCCTCGTTCATCGCTTCGGCGGTGCCGTAATGATCGAGGTGCTCGGGATCCATGTTGGTGACGACGACGGCGGTGGCGCGCAAACGCGTGAAGGTGCCGTCGCTCTCATCGGCCTCGACCACCATCCACTCGCCCTCGCCCATGCGCGAATTGGCGCCGTAGGCGTTGATGATGCCGCCATTGATGACGGTGGGATCTTTGTGGCCGGCGTCCAGCAAAGCGGCGATCATCGAAGTCGTCGTCGTCTTGCCGTGCGTGCCGCCGACAGCGACGTTCCACTTCAAGCGCATGATCTCCGCCAACATCTCGGCGCGGCGCACGATCGGCACGCCGCGGGCGCGGGCGGTATCGACTTCAGGATTGCCGTCCTTGATGGCGGACGAAATCACGACCACGCCGGCATGCGCGGCGTTCTCGGCCTTGTGCCCGATCGAGATGGTGATGCCGCACTCGCGCAGCCGCTCGATATTGGCGCCTTCCTTGGCGTCCGAGCCGGTGACGTCATAGCCGAGGTTCTTCATCACCGCAGCGATGCCGGACATGCCAATGCCGCCGATGCCGACGAAATGGATAGGCCCGGTGTCGAACGGAATGGCGCGACGGATCATGGAGTCCCCGAAATGAAACGAGCGCCATTATGACCGGGCTTCGCGTCGGCTGAAAGGCGCTTTACGCGCGCGTCAGGATTGCGCGCGAGCGGGCGAGTGCTGCGCGGGGGCCGAGGATGGAGATGCTGGCTGCGATCAGGCCGAGCGCCAGCAAACCTGCGGCAAGGCCGATGGGCGCTGCGTTCTCCCAGGTGACGCCGAAGGCGTTGAGGATCGGGAACACGAGACCGATGGCGCTGAACAGCGCCACTTGGTTGAGCGCCCGGCTCATCGCCCGGCGGCGGCGCGCCAACAGCGAGACATGCGCGAGCACGTCATAGCGGAAACCGGGATCAGGCGTCGCAGGCGCTTCGCCCAAGAGATCGGCCATTAGGAGATCGTCGTCACGGTCGCTCATTGTCCAGCCTCCGCAGGCGCGCCCAACGCGGCCTGCAAACGCGCACGCCCGCGCGTCACATGAGATTTCACCGTACCCAGCGGCAGTTTCAAGATGTCCGCCGCTTCGGCATGCGTAAAGTCCTGCCCCAAACACAATGCCAGCGCCGCGCGCTGATCGGCAGGGAGTTCTTCCATGGCGCGCCGGAGAGCCAGTTTCTGCGCCATGCGGGGATCACCATCGGTTTCGCTGTCTTCCAGTTGCGCATAGGCGTCATCGCGAGCCATGCGCCGACCCTGAGCGCGGCGCGCGCGGCGACAATACTGAAAAGCGACGCCGCAGATGAAGGTGCGCAGCCGCGAAGAGCCGTCGAAACGGTCGAGCACTTCCCAGGTTCGAGTGAAGGCTTCCTGCGCAAGATCGTCAGCATCGGCGTGGGAGCCGACAAGACGGCGCAGGAAAGCGCGGACGGCGGGCTGGTTTGCGTCGACGATGCGGCCGAAGGCGGCCATGTCGCCGGCGCGGGCAGCTCGCACGAGGCGCGCCTCCTCGGCGGCGTCCATAGCGCTAGCTCTTGCGGCCGAAGATCAGCAGCAGCAGCGCACCGACCGCCATAACACCCATCGTCACAGCGACGATCAGGAAGGCGAACGACCAACTCTCGGCGCGCATGAAATAGTACCCGGTGCCGAAGCCCGCCGCGAGCGCGAGGAAAACCACAAAGGTCCAGGCCCTGTTGCTCTTCGAACCGCCGCCCACGCCGGACATATCCATGTCCCAGTCGCTCTGCTGCGCGACTAGCTTCAACAGCTCCGGCGGCGGGTCTTTGCCTTAATCGACGTACGACTTGATCAAATCCATGGTCTGGTTGCTGCGTCGCTCGGTCTGGAACATGCCCACAAACGCCATCAACATCCCGAATACCGGAAACATCAGCCACCAATAGGCGGCGAAGAATTGAGCGAAGCTCATTGGTCGGTCCCCAGTTCGCGACGGGCGCGGTTATGAATGGCGTCGATGCGCCGGTTTTCCTGCAGCATGCCAAACACGGCCATCACCATCCCGAAGATCGGGAACATGAGCCACCAGAAATCGCGAAACAGTTCTTCAGACATCGGTCCCTCCAGGCGCGTTTGATCCTCTATCGCCGCCAATGGCGGGCCTGGATGCGGGGCGATGCGAGATTTTAGCGGGCGACGCTTTCGGCCAAATCAGCCAGGGATTTGGCCGCTTCCGGCTTAGCGGCGGCGCGGGCGGCGGCGGCGCGGACGGCCAGCCCGTGCGGGTCGGCGAGACGGCGCTCGAGCAGACCCGCCAAGGCAGCCGGCTCGAACTCCTGCTCGGTAAAGACGTCCGCCGCGCCGACGGCGGTGAGGCCCTCGGCGTTGGCGGTCTGGTGGTCGTCAGCAGCGGCGGCGAATGGGATCAAGATAGCGGGGCGCCCGGCGACCTGGAGTTCGGTGACCGATGAAGCGCCAGCGCGGGAGATCACCAGATGGCAGGCGCCCAGGCGCTGACCCATGTCGGTGAAGAACGGCGCGACTTCGGCGTTCACCTTGGCTTTGGCGTAGGCCTTCTTCGCCGTGTCCACCTGCTCGGCGCGGACTTGGTGAACCACGTCGAGCCGTTGACGCAAAGCTTGCGGCAAGCTGGCGATGGCGGCTGGGATCACCTCGCCGAACACGCGCGCGCCTTGGCTGCCGCCAATGATAAGCAGGTTGAGGCGACCGCCCGCTGGCGCCTCCGGATAGGGTCGCTCGCGCACGGCAAGGATCGGCGAACGCACCGGATTGCCGACGACGCGCTTGCGGTCGGCGACTTTGGCCGGAAGGCGATCGAGACGCTCGAAGCCGCAGGCAACGATGGAGGCGCTCGTCGCCATGGTGCGGTTGACGCGGCCGAGCACGGAATTTTGTTCGTGGATGAGGATCGGCACTTTGTGCGCGCGCGCCGCCATCAAAGCCGGGAACGACGGGTAGCCGCCAAAGCCGGCGACGAGCGCAGGCGGCAGTTCGGTGAAGCGGCGCTTAGCTTCGTTGACGCCGCGCCAAATTTTGAACAGAGCTGGCACGGCGGTGAACGGGTTGGCGGAGAGCGATGCGGCGGGCACGTCTTCGATGCGTTCGGCCGGAAAGCCCTCGGCGTAACGGCGGCCGCGCGCGTCCGTCATCAGGATGACGCGCCAGTTGCGGCGGAACATTTCTTCGGCGAACGCGGCGGCCGGGAACAAATGCCCGCCGGTTCCGCCTGCAGCAATGACAACGACTTTCTTGGTCATTGTTCCATCATGTGCGTGCGCGGCCGGCAAACAAGAAGGCGCCAGGCCGATCGCGGAGAAGAGACAGGCAGAACCCCAAAGCCAGCGCAGAGCCGATCATCGAGGAACCGCCAAACGAAATGAACGGCAGGGTCATGCCCTTAGCCGGCAGCAAACTCAAGTTCACCGCGATATGGATCGAAGCCTGGGCGACGAGAAGTGTGATGAGGCCCGCTGCGGCGATTTGTTCGAACGGATCGTTCAAACGGCTGGCCCGTGAGAGGCCCCGGAACGCCAGCGCGCCGAACAACGCGATAAGGCCAAGCGACGCCAGCAAGCCGAATTCTTCCGCCGCGACGGCAAACACGAAATCGGCGTGCGCGTCCGGCAGCGAGCGTTTGATCACGCCCTCGCCCGGTCCGCGCCCGAACACGCCGCCAGCGGCGATGGCGTCGAGCGCGCGGTTTACTTGATAGGCGGCGTCGCCTTCCGGATTGAGGAACGCATCCACGCGCTCGCGCGCGTGAGGATAAAATGAGTAGATCGCCCATGCGCTCAGCGCCGCGACGGCGCCGCCCGCGAGCATCCAGCGCAAGGCGAGCCCGGAGAGAGTGAGCATCGGCCCGAGGCAGATGGCGAGCAGCGCGGTCTGGCCGATATCGGGCTGCATCAAGAGCGCGATGGCGGCGAGGCCATAGAGACCGATCGCGATCCAACGGCCGGGAAATTTCGGCGAGCGCACGCTTTCGCCGAGCATCCACGCCCACAACACAATGAGCGCCGGCTTTAGGATCTCAGACGGCTGCAGCGAGGCGATGCCAAAATCGAACCAACGCTGCGCGCCCTTCACCTCCGGACCGATCCACGCCGCCAACGCGCAGAGCGGGAGAAAGATCGCGACAAGAATTGTAGCGGTGCGGCGCACTTGGCGCGGATCAAGCGCCGCGGCGGCGAACATCACGATGACGCCAAGCACGGCGTAAGCGGCTTGGCGGCCGGCGAAGTAAAATGCTTCTTCGATGCGGATGCGCGCGGTGGCGGCGGGCGACGCCGCCATCGAAAACAGGATGCCGAGCGCGAACAGTGCAGCGGCGATGAACAGAAGCGGGCGATCGTAGGTGCGCAGCCTGTCATACGCCGCGCCAAAACGCTCGGCGATGGCCGCGCTCACGCCTTGGCTCCGTTAGCCTTCGGCGGCGCTTCCGAGAGCGCTGCGACATAGGCCTTAAACTTATCGCCGCGCTCTTCGTACGAGCGGAATTGATCGAACGAGGCACAGGCGGGCGACAAGAGCACGACCGGATGCGGCTCGCCGGAGGCGCGCGCATCGTTGAAAGCGAGCTTCACCGCCGCTTCGAGATTGCCGGCCATTACGGTGGCGACCTTGCCGCGCAGCGTATCGGAGAAATCGCCTGCGCTCTGGCCGATGAGATAGGCTTTCGCCATGCGCGGAAAGAATTCCGCCAGCTCGTCAATGCCGCCTTCCTTAGCGACGCCGCCCGCGATCCAATAGACGCGCGGGTACACTGCCAGCGCTTGCGCGGCGGCGTTGGCGTTGGTGGCCTTGCTGTCATTAACGAAGCGCACGCCTTCGATGGTGCCGGCGCGCTCCAAGCGATGCGGCAGGCCGCCGAACGTGGTGAGCGCTTGCGCGATGATGCGATGATCGACGCCGAGCGCACGTGTTGCTGCGTAGGCGGCGGCGGCGTTTTGCGCGTTGTGCTTGCCGGCGAGCGCGGGCGCTTGCGTGAGATCGGCAACCACTTCGGAGCGCCCCGACAGCGCATCGATAAGCTTGCCGCCGAGTGCACAGACGCCGCGGCCCAACGCTTGGCCTGACGATACGGGCGACACGTGCTGCACGGCGGCGCGCGTCAGCTCTGTGCAGAGCGCTGCGGAGTGGCCGTCATCGACGCCGATCACGGCCCAGTCGGCCGCGCCTTGATTGAGGAAGATGCGCTTCTTGGCGGCGCCGTAAGCAGCCATGTCGCCGTGGCGATCGAGGTGATCGGGCGTGAGGTTCAGCCACACGGCGACGTCGAGCCGTAGGCTTGCGGTCAGCTCCAGCTGATACGAGCTGAGTTCGATCACGTAGTACGCGCCAGCGTGCAGCGGCTCCAATTCGAGGATGGCGTGGCCGATATTGCCGCCGAGACGAACATCCTTGCCGGCTTCCTTCAGGATGTGCGCGATCAACGCAGAGGTCGTCGACTTGCCATTGGTGCCGGTGATGCCGATGAGCTTCGGACGCTGCGTCGCCGGCAGCGCGTTCACGGCGCGGGCGAAGAGCTCAATATCGCTCATGATCGGCACGCCGACAGCGTCGGCGAGCGTGACGACGCGGTGTGGTTCGGGGAAAGTCAGCGGCACGCCGGGCGAGAGCACCAAAGCTGCAAACGTGCGCCAGTCGCGGCTGTTGATGTCAGACACCGGCACGCCGGCCGCTTCGGCGGAGGCGCGCGTTGCATCGTTATCATCCCACGCATGCACGCGGGCGCCGCCTGCGGTGAGCGCGCGCGCGGCGGCGAGACCAGTGCGGGCAAGCCCGAACACGGCAACGTCGCGGTTCTTGAATTCCGTGATCGGAATCATCCGATCGCCTCCAACACGTGAGCGTGCGGGTGTGCGCTGCTTCGCCCCGTTAACGCAACTTCAGCGTTGCGAGGCCCGCGAGCGCGAAAATCATGGCGATAATCCAGAATCGAATGACGATCGTCGGCTCTTGCCAGCCGAGCTTCTCGAAATGGTGGTGGATGGGCGCCATCAAGAACACACGTTTGCCCGTGCGCTTGTACACAGCCACTTGCAGCATCACCGAAAGCGTTTCGAGCACGAACAGACCGCCGACGATGGCGAGAACGATCTCGTGCTTAGCCGCCACCGCGACGGCGCCAAGCAGACCGCCAAGCGCCAGAGAGCCGGTATCGCCCATAAATACGCGCGCGGGCGGGGCGTTGTACCAGAGGAAACCGAGCGAAGCGCCGAGCAATGCACCCAGCACCGTCGACAGTTCCGCGACACCGGAGACATGCGGGATGCCGAGATAGTCGGAATAATCGACGCGGCCGACCAGGTAGCAGATGACGCCGAACGTGCCCGCCGCGATCATCACCGGCACGATGGCGAGGCCATCGAGCCCGTCCGTGAGGTTCACAGCGTTGCCGAAGCCGACGATCACGATCATCGCGAACAGCACGTAGAAGATCAGCAATTGCATGCCCCAGCCGTTCACGAACGGCAGCGCCACGGCGGTGAGCGGATCGCCGGCCATCAACGCATTGATGAAGCCCATGACGTCGTGTGTTTGGCCCGGCGTCGTCGCCACCCATTCGGCGGCGAGCATGGCGAGTGCGGCCACCAGCGCGATCGAAAACTCGAAAAACAAACGCAGTTTAGCCGAAAGCCCGCCGTGATGCTGCTTGGTGACTTTGGCGTAGTCATCGACAAAGCCGATGGCGCCAAAGCCAAGCGTCACAACCAGCACGGCCCACACATACGGGTTATCGAGATCCGACCAGAGCAGCGATGATACCGTCAGCGGAATGAGGATGATGAGCCCGCCCATGGTCGGCGTGCCCTTCTTGGTGAGCAGATGGCCGGCCGGACCGTCTTCGCGGATCGGCTGGCCCTTGCCCTGCTTCTTGCGCAGCCACGCAATGAACGGCGCGCCAAACGCAAACGCGAAAATCATCGCGGTGAACATGGCGCCGCCAGTGCGGAAGGTGATGTAGTTGAAGAGGTTGAAGAATTGCGAGCGCTCTACGAACTGCGCCAAGAGCTCAAGCATTCACGTCCCCCCTTGTGTGGCGGCGAGCGCGCTGAGCGCCGCAACCACTCGGCTCATCTTCGAGCCGTTCGATCCCTTCACGAGCACGATGTCGCCCGCTCGTAGCGCAGGCGCAATGACCGGAATCAGCGCGTCCGCACTTTCGGCATAGCCGCCGCGACGCGAAGCGGGAAGCGCCTCCATGAGTGCCGCCATGCGCGGCCCAGCGGCGAAGACGAGATCGACGCCAGCTTGTTCCAGAGGCTGCGCAAGGCCGGCATGATAGGCGCGCTCTTCGGGGCCGAGTTCCAACATATCCCCAAGCGCCACGATGCGGCGTCCGTTGCCCACAGGCTTGCGCGCTGCGAGTGTGGAAAACGCAGCGGCCATCGAAGCGGGATTGGCGTTGTAGGCGTCATCCACAAGCATGAAGTCGCCAAACGCCGCTTCGATGCGGGTGGCGACGCCGCGACCGTCGAAGGCGCGCAAATGCTCGAGCGCATGCGCCGCGGCTTCAAGATTAGCGCCGACCACATCGGCGGCGGCAAGCGCTGCAACCGAGTTCAGCGCCCAGTGCGCGCCTTCGACGCCGACGCGATACTTGATCAGACGACCGAGGATTTCCGCTTCGGCGTTAGAGCCGGTCTCGTCCATGTCGAACTTGAGCAGCCGTGCTTCGCATTCCGGCCCGCGGCCGAAACGGATCAGCGTTGCGCCATTGCGTTCGGCGGCGGCGATGAGACGATCGGCGTGCGGCGCATCGGCAGGCACGAGCGCTGCGCCGCCTGGTTCGAGGCCGGCATAGATATCGCCCTTCTCGTCGGCGACGGCTTCGAGCGAGCCGAGGTTTTCGACGTGCGCCGGCGCGATCGTGGTGACGAGCGCCGCGTGCGGCTTCACCAGTTGCGTCAGCGGCAGGATCTCACCGCGATGGTTCATGCCGATCTCGAACACGGCGAACTGGCTCTCTCGCGGCATTCTCGAAAGCGTGAGCGGCACGCCCCAATGGTTATTGTAGCTCTTCACGCTGCGGTGCGTGGCGCCGCTGGCGGAGAGGCAAACCGCCAGCGCTTCTTTGGTTGACGTCTTACCGACAGAGCCGGTGACGGCGATGCGCTTGGCTGGCGCGCGATCACGCGCCGCCTCGCCGAGTTTGCGTAAACCCTCGAGCACATCCGGCACACAAAGTGCGGGGCCTAGATCTTCAGCCTTGCGCGCGTCGGAGATGAGCGCCGCAGCCGCGCCGGAGACGAAAGCTTGCGCGAGAAAATCGTGGCCGTCGCGCACATCTTTCAGCGCAACGAAAAGATCGCCCGGCTCGCAGGTGCGCGTGTCGATGGAGACGCCGGTGATCGACCAAGCGCTGCCTTGGATGAGGCGCCCGCCGGTGGCGGCTTGCGCTTCTTCTGCGGACCAGAGTTCGCTCATGTGTTCAGCTCTCCAACACGCCGCGCGCCACATCCTGATCCGAGAACGGATGCGTGACGCCTTTGATGATTTGTCCGGTTTCGTGACCTTTGCCGGCGATGAGCACGGCGTCGCCAGGCTTCATCAGGGCGATGGCTTCGCGGATAGCTTGCGCACGGTCGCCGATTTCGATCGCGTTCGGCGCCGCTTTCAGAATCTGCGCGCGGATAGCGCTCGGTTCTTCGCTGCGCGGATTGTCGTCGGTGACGATGGCGATGTCGGCGTGACGCGCGGCGATGGCGCCCATCTTCGGGCGCTTGTCGGTGTCGCGATCGCCGCCGCAGCCGAACACCGCGATGATTCGCCCCGGCGCATGCGGGCGCGCCGCGCGCAGCAGAACGTCGAGACCGTCGGGCGTGTGCGCATAATCGACAAACACATGGCCGCCGCTCTTGCTTTGGCCGACATGCTCCATGCGACCCTTCACAGGCTGCAGCGTCGCCATGCCCGCAAACACAGTTTCCGGCTTTTCGCCAAGCGCGAGCGCAAGCGTCGCGGCGGTGACGGCGTTGATGGCTTGGAATTCGCCGATCAGCGGCAGCTCGACTTTATACTCTTTCGAAGGAGAAAGTGCGGTTGCCCAACGCAGCGTCAATGTCTGCGCATTCGGCCTCGGCTGAATCTCGATGATCTTCAGGCCGTATTCGCCAGCGCGCCAGCCGGTTTCAAGAACAACAAGTCCATCAGCGCGTGCCGCGCGCTCAAAATCCACGCCATATGGAGAGTCAGCATTGATGACAGCAGTGGCGTCTGCATCCGCATCTAGCAACGGCCAGAGGCGCAACTTGGCGTCGCGATACGCGTCCATTGTATGGTGATAGTCGAGGTGATCTTGCGTCAGGTTCAAGAACGCGGCGGCTTGAAAGCGAATGCCATCGACACGGTGTTGCACGAGGCCGTGGCTGGACGCTTCCATCGCCAGATGCGTGACGCCGTCGTGCGCGAGGCGCGAAAGAGTAGCGTGAATGGCGGCGGGGTCGGGCGTGGTGTGGCCGAGATCGATGACGCCGCTTGGGGCAATCGCGCCGAGCGTGCCGAGGCTTGCGGCGTTCTTTCCAGCATGCGCCCAGATCTGGCGTAGGAAATCGACGGTGGAGCTTTTGCCGTTGGTGCCGGTTACGGCGACGATCGTTTGCGGTCGCACCGGATAGAAAGCTGAAGCCGCCAACGCGAAAGCGCGGCGAGCATTTTCCCTGACAACGTGTGCAACGCCGGGATCGGCGCCCAGATCGCCCGCGCTCAAAACGGCAACCGCGCCATTTGCTTTGGCTTGCGCAACGAAGTCGCGCCCGTGTGCGGCAACGCCCGCAAGCGCTGCGAACAGAAAGCCTGGTTTCACTTGGCGTGAATCGGCGGTGAGGCCGGCGATGTCGAGATCGCGCGCGTTCTCCGGAACGCCGCTTTGGAACAAGTCGCCGAGCTTCATGCCCTCTCCCTAGCGCGCCGGCGCGCGGGGCTCCACACGCAAACCGAGCATCGGCGCGATCCGCCGCAAGGTGCGTGCAACCGCGGGTGCAGCGATGGCGCCGCCGACCGCGCCCTCGCCCACGTCGTCGAGCGCAACGACGATCACATAACGTGGATCGTTGGCCGGAAATACGCCTGCGAAAGAGGAAAAATTGCGGCTTTCGTCGTAGCCGGCCGCGCCCTGGAAGAGTTCGGCGGTGCCGGTTTTGCCGGCGACTATGAGGCCGGGAACGTCGGCGGCGCGTCCGGTCCCATCGGTGACGGTGGCGCGCATGTAGGCCATGAGCTGGCGCGTCACCTCGGCTGAGAACACCGGCGTGCGCTCGACCTCGGCATCGGGCCCGCGGGCGACGAGCGTGGGTGCGACGCGCGCGCCTTGGTTCGTGAACACGGTGTAGGCGCCGGCGAGCGTCGATTGCGTGGCCGCCAAGCCGTAGCCGAAGCCGAGCCCGGCGACATCGCGGCGCCCGCGCGCTTGCGGCGCAAGCGGCGCCTGGTTGCGGCCGAGTTCGAGCGACGACGGCGCGGTGAGGCCGAGGCGTTCGAGATAGGCGCGTTGACGCGCGCCGCCGAGACGAAGCGCCAAGCGCGCGGCGCCGATATTGGAGGAATGCGCGAGAATATCGCGCAAGCTGGCGAGGCCTTCGATTGGCTCGTGATCCTGGATCACGGAATTGTCGATCTCGAACGCTTGGGTGAGATCGAAGAGTTCGCCGCTATTGGTCACCTCTTCTTCCAGCGCCATGGCGATGGTGAAGGGTTTGATGGTGGAGCCGAGTTCGTGCAGATCGCCGGCGACGCGGTCGCGGCGCGCATGCTCGCTGGCCGCGCCTGCGGCGTTCGCGTCGTAGGTCGGCCACGAGGCGAGCGCGAACACTTCGCCGCTGCGTCCATCGAGCAAAATGGCCGACGCGCCCGAAGCACCCGAGGCGCGCGCCGCGGCTTCGAGTTCGGTTTCGAGCGCATATTGCATGCGCACGTCGAGCGAGAGCCGGACAGATCGCCCCGCTTGCCCGGCTTCGCGAATTTCCGCGTCGAGCCCGCGCTCGACACCGGAAAGCGGATTGAGATCGACGTCGGTAAAGCCCAGCGTATGCGCGGCGAGGTCGCCTTGCGGATAGACGCGGCGGTCCTCCGCCTGAAAGCCGATGCCGGCAAGCCCAAGCGCCATGACTTCGTCGCGCTGTTCAGGCGTCAGGCTGCGGCGCAAATAGACGAGACGACGCGAGCGATCATTGAGACGGCGCACCAACGTCGCGCGATCGAGATCGCGGAAAGCGCCGCGCAGCGCATCGGCCGTTTCTTCCGCGTTCCAGACCCGGTGCGGTTCGGCGGTCAGCGCAAACGCGCGCACGGTGGTGGCGAGCAGGACGCCGTTGCGATCGACGATGTCAGCGCGCGGAATGGCGGCAATGACGGCGCCGCGCGGCTCGGCAAGCGGATCGCCGGAGAACGCCAGTTGCACAGCGCGGCCGGCAAGCAACAATAGCACCGCGAAGACGCCAAGCGCGAGCATGCGCACGCGATTGCGCGCCGGTGCGGCTTCCGCCGGCAGCTCCGGCATCTGCGCGCGCATGAACGCGGCTGCGGGATTGAAGGCCTTCACTCTTGATCTGGCGGCGCTTGTGGCGCGGGTAAGCGCTGGCCGATGGCGGATTCCGGCAAGGCCGCGCTCTCGCTACCGACGACAGCGCCGAGGCGATCCTCCGCTAGCGTCTCAATCCGCTCGGGACGTTCGAGTTCGGCGATCTCGGCGCGTAGCACCCGCAGATCAGATTCGCCTTCGCTGATCTGGTGTTGAAGCGCGCGCACGCGCGCCTCGGTGCGCGCGGCATCGGTCTTGGCTTTATACAAACCAATCGCCAGCGCCACGACCAGCAACGCCGCTGCGATCTGCAGAATGCGTCTCAGTTGAGCTTTTGCCATTCCGCCTCCGCTTTTGGCGCGAGCGCCGGCGGTTCGAGGTCGTCCCATGCGGGCGCGTCGGTGCGTGTCGCCCAACGCAGGCTGGCCGAGCGCGCACGCGGATTGACGGCCGTCTCCGCGTCGCTCGCGACGGTGGCGCGTTTGCGATCGAGCACAAAGCTGGGCGCGCGCTCCTGCGGCAGATCCGGAGCATAGCGCGAGCCACGGCCCTGCGCATCGGCGCGCTCAGTGATGAAGTGTTTCACCATCCGGTCTTCGAGCGAGTGGAACGAGACGACGACAAGACGTCCGCCTGGCTTCAGCGCCCGCTCCGCCGCCGAGAGCCCGCGCGCCAGTTCGCCCAATTCGTCGTTGACCAGCATGCGCAGTGCTTGAAAGGTTTTCGTCGCCGGATGCGTGCGCGCGCCGCGACGGCCGCCTACGGAATCCTCCACCAGTTTCGCGAACGCCAACGTGCGCGTGATCGGCGCCAGGGCGCGGGCCTGGACGATGGCGCGGGCGATGCGGCGGCTCTCGTCGTCTTCGCCGTAGCGATAGATCAGATCGGCGAGCGCGGGTTCGCTGAGCCGGTTCACGGCGTCGGCGGCGCTCAAGCCTTCCTTCTCCATCCGCATGTCCAAGTCCGCATCGGTCTGAAACGAAAAGCCGCGCTCGGCCTCGTCGAGCTGGAATGACGAGACGCCGAGATCGAAGACGACGCCGTCCACCGGCTCTTCCAACGCCAGATCGCCAAAGCGGCCTTGATGAAGCGTGAATTTACCTTTCGCTGACTGCGAAAGTTCGACCCCGCGCGCGATTGCGTCCGGATCGCGGTCGTAGGCGATCACCCGGCAATCGGCCCGGCCCAGCATTTCGCGGGAATAGCCGCCGCCGCCGAAGGTGGCGTCGACGTAAACGCCCCCATCCCGCAGAGCGAGCGCGTCCATGGCTTCAGCTAAAAGTACCGGCGCGTGCGACATTCCGGGGGACGTTACAACGAGTCCGGCGCAACGGCGTCGCGTTCCCTGCCCGTAAGCGTGAAGAATCAGCTAATCGTCCCGGTCAGGCAACATTGGGGTGGGCATGCAGGGGGACGGAACGGGATTGGGCGGCGGCGCGGGCGCCGGCCAGCCGCCGGCAATCGTCATCCAGGCAGGCCGCGCCAAGGGGGCCAAGCCTGAGGAAATCTACCGCACCTGGCTCGAACTGGCGGAAGCGCGCATCGCGGGCGAGCAGGTGCTGCTCGGGGGCTACGCGCTGGCGGCGGGCGATTCAGCTGTGGCTGGCGAAAGCGAGCTTGCGAAAGTGCTCGCCTTCTTCGACGGCCTCGCCGCGCAAGTGTTCACACGCCAGACCGATGTCGGCGAGCTTTCAAACTACATGGCGGCGGACGCTCTGCGCTGGCGTGAGCTGCTGCGCGGCCTGCGCCAGCGCAGTGCGCCGGCCAAGGAGACGCCGCGCTATCACCAAGTCACGCGCGCTCTGGCGGCGGCGGAGTTCGTCGCGTCGGAGCCGATTAGCGATGAAGAGCGCGCCGCCTTTTCGCTCGACAATATCCGCGCCGATGTCGCCGCCGATGGCAGGAGCATCACCATCGTCGCCGATCTGCGCGGCCGCACCGTAGCGCCGCGCGCCGTACCGAACATCGCCGTGTGCCTGCGCGACGCCAATGGCGACGTTTGCGGCGAAGTGGTGCTGGCGCCAGCGGTAGGCGAAATGCAAGGCGAACGCAGCGAAGGCTTCACCGCGACGCTGGACGCGAGCCGCGAGATCACGGACGTGGAAGTGAGCTTTACACGGCGGGCTGTGGGTTAGCCTTGTGACAAGCCCAACACGTTGCCGTCCGGATCGCTGAAGAAGGCGATCTTCGATGCGCCATCGGGCGATGTCCAAATGCCAAGTTCGTCTTGACCCCAGCCTTCGTAGATCGCGAACGTCACGCCACGCGCTTTCAGCGTCGAGGCAGTGGCGGCAATGTCCGGCACGCTCCAGCCCAGCACCGGATGCGCGGTCGGCTTGTGGTCGGGGATCACGGTCAAGCGCATGAGAGCGGCGCCCATCTCGAAGTACATGCCAAAATCATCAGGATCCTGCGGCGTGAGCCCGAGCGTGTCGCGATAATACGCGACCGCCCGCTCGCGGTCTGTCGTGTAAACGAACGCCACCGGTTTGCCGTTGATGCGATCCATTCGCACGCCTCCGCTTACTCGCGCCAAAGCGTAGAGCGCCGTAGCGCGTTAAAGCAAATGCCAGTCGGCCTGTAAGCCGGGTTCTGTTCCGCTTGCGCGGTGACGACCATTCCTCTGGACCGTGTGTCGCCACACGGTTCTCGCGACCAACCCGAACACAATCCGCGGACGGACCTGTCACTTGCGTGACGCGTGCTCCTATTCGGTCTTGCTCCCGGCGGGGCTTGCCGTGCCCGCTTCCTTACGGTCGCGGCGGTGGGCTCTTACTCCACCGTTTCACCATCGCCTGCGTCCATGGTCTTTCGACCGAGACGCTTTCGGCAGACTATTCTCTGTGGCGCTATCCCTAAGATCACTCTCGGCGGGCGTTACCCGCCGCCGTATCCGCGTGGAGCCCGGACTTTCCTCGAACGCACCCTTTCGAGTGTAGCGCTCGCGGCCGTCCGGCCGACTGGCGCGGCCTATGTAGCGAAGCGGCTCGGCTTAGGCCAGCACGTGAGCGACGGCGACGAGCAAGAAACGGGTCTCTTCGTCGGCGCTGCCGCTAATGTCGCTCGGGCGGAAGCGGCGCTGGAAGGCGACGAGGGCGGCTTTGGTGGAATTATCCATCGCGCCCGTCTGCTTCACGTCATAGCCGATAGCGCCGAGTTGCAGCTGGATGTCCGAGGCAATGTCGTCGCCGTCGAGTTGCGTGGCGACATGTTCGGGCCAGATCGACACGCCTGCATCGGCCAAGCGTTTCCACGGAAATTTCTCTCCGGGATCGGCTTTGCGCTCGGGCGCGACATCGGAATGGCCGACAACGCGTTTGGCGTTGAGTTCGGGCCAACGCTCGAAAATATCCTTGAGCAGCTGGATCACCGCATCGATCTGCGCGTCGGCGAAAGCCGGCAAGCCGAAATCGTGGCCGCCATTGACGATCTCGATGCCGATGGCGCGCGCGTTGACATCGCCCTCGCCTTCCCAGCTCGATGCGCCGGCGTGCCATGCGCGATGCTCTTCCGGCACTAGGCTGTAGATCTTGCCGGCTTCATCGACGACGTAGTGCGCGCTCACGCGCGAGAGCGCCGCATCGGGCAACACGTCTTCGCTTTGCCAAGGCCCGGGATACTTGCCGGCGACGGGTGCGGGATCGGTGAGGCGCGCGATCGCCGTCTCAGCGCCTTGCATACCTGTGTAGTGCAGCACGATCAGGTCGATCGGACGCGTGCGCGCGTCGAAGTTCGGCGATGGGCGATTGATGTAAGCTTCGGTCACGGCGCTCTTATAGAGCGACTCTCGCCCCGAAGTCGTTACTTGCGGCTGGTCTCGACGACCCAGCCATTGGGCGTTTGCCGCGCTTCGAGCACGCCATCGGCGCCGACCACAGCGCGGCGGCGCGGCCAGAGGCGAATAGCGAGCGCTGCACCCGCCACCATGACGCCGACAACAGCTGCGGCGGCGAACGCAAACACGAGCGCCAGCGCCGCGCCGACCGCCAGCACCATGAGCCCGACCGCGCGCATGAACGCGCTCAGGGCGGCGGAGCCAAAGTCGGCGGCGTTTGCGGTCATCTCGGTCGAACTCCTCGCATGATCATATGGAGGAGAAGGCTCCCCAATCAATGCGGCGCGCGTGGGGCGCGCCTGCGACGTGGTTACTTCGCCTCCACGCTCAATTCCTCGCGGATCAGGGCGTAAGCGGCGTTGATCGCGGCGGTCTTTTCGCGAGCGATTTCCACAAATTCCGGCGGCGCACCGCGTTGGAGCATGCGGTCAGGGTGGTTTTCAGCCGCAGTGCGGCGCCAAGCTTGGCGCACTTCCTCCATGCTCGCACCGGGCAATAGGCCAAGGACGGCATAGGGATCGCCAGCTTCGGGGCCGAGATTGGTGGCCTTGATGCGGCGGAACTCCATCTCGCTGAAACCGAAATGAGCGGCGACCTCAGCCAGATAGTCGAGCTCCGCCTGCGTAATCGCGCCATCGGCGGCGGCGATGTGGAAGAGACCGTCGAGGACGTCCTCCAGCAGGCACGGACGGGCGCGGTACTTCCGGCCGATCTGCTTGGCGTAGGAATCAAATCCTAGGATTGTTTGGCCGGCCAACGAGAACGCGCGCTTGAAGTGCAACTCTTCGCCCGGCGGCGGGCGGAAGACCTGAGCGGCGGCGGACATCTCGGATTCAGTGGTTCGGCCGTCTGCCACCGCCATCTTCGCGGCGAGGCCGATCACGGCGGCGGTAAAGCCCACGTCATTCGGGCGCGGGGCGCATTCTTCGTTGAATTCCGGCGGATCGGCCTCCGGATCGAAGGCGCGCGCGGCCAACTCGACGATGCGGGACCAGACGGACATGCAGGCATTGTCGCCGATGGGCGCTTAACGCGCCAGTGACAGGGCTGTGAAACCCGAACCGGCGCCTGGGTGTTGATGACGCATGATGTCCTTCACACGCGCCACGCTGCTCGCGCTGATGTTAACGGCAGCCCCCGTCGCCCTCGCCCAAACCGGCGAGCGTTTCCTCGTCGCGGAGACGAACACGCCCGATCCTAACGGCGACGTCATCGATGTTGCGGCTGCGACCGGGCAGTTCACGATGTTCCTCGAAGCCGTGGAGCGCACCGGTTACGAAGAGACCTTGCGCGGTGAAGGGCCATTCACTGTCTTCGCGCCGACAGATGAAGCGTTCCGCACTATGAGCGAGCGCGAGCGCACGCGTCTGTTCGCGCCCGAGAACCGCGACGAATTGTTGGCGCTGCTCGCCTATCACGTCGTCGATGAGCGGGTGACGACCGAGACCGTGAACGGCGAGGTCGTGCGCGAGGAAGCCTCTAACGGCTATCGCGTCGAAATCGACGGCCGCGATGGCCTGCGCGTCAACGATCAACTCGTGACGATGCAGGACATCAACGCGACGAACGGCGTGATCCAAGGCATCAACGCTGTGCTTTCGCCGCCTGTGATGGTAGCGTCGGCCTCCCGCGCCGGACGCTAAGACGCAGCAGGCGGCGCCGAGCGTAAAGCTGCGACTTCAGCTCGCAACGCACGCACCTCATCCAGAATGCGCTGCTGCACAACGGCGGCGTCTTCTTGCGCGCCTGCGATGCCTTCAACTTCTTCTTCGAGTTCGTCGAGCTCTTCCTTGATCTCTTCTTGCGGCGCCGCTTGCACGGCTTCGACGATAACACCGATGAAGAGGTTGAGCACCGCGAACGCCGCGATCACAGTGAAGGTCATCACGAAGAACCACGCGAACGGATAGTTCGGTTGCAGCCGTGCGATCGTGTCGCCCCAGCCGTCGAACTGCGAGAGTGCGAACAAGGAGAGCGCGCTTTCACCGAGATCGCGGAAACCGGGCTCACTATGGAATAGCGTCGTTGCCATGACGGCGCCGATATAGAAAACGATCGCCAGGATCGCGAGCGTCGCCAAGATGCCCGGCATCGCGCCGAACAACGCTTCGACTACACGTCGCATTTGCGGCACAGCGCTGATGAGACGAAACACGCGCACGACACGCAACGCCCGCAAGGCCGAGATCGCCGGCGTCACCGCCCACCAGCTGACGCCGACGACGATCATGTCGAAGATATTCCAGCCACGGCTGAAGTAACGCTTTGGACCTTGCGCCAAAAACTCGAGCGCGAGTTCGGCGGTGAAGATCCAGAGGAAGTACATGTTCCACTGCTCGATGAGCGCGTGGTAGCGATTGTCTTCGCCGTAATGCGCATCGTAACCGAGGATCGCCGCGTTCGCGATGATGCAGGCGAGGATGAAGAGCTCCCACACCAGGTTCTGGGTGAGCCAGCGGAACAACGGAATGCCGCCGCGCTGCTTGGTCTTCAGCTTGAGTTTTTGCTGAGCGGGCGCGGTCGCACCCGCGGCGGTCGCCGCGCCATTCGCCATGTCGATCCCCTCCGCGCCGGCCCCCGCACCGAACGCGGCGCGAAGCTAGCGCGGGAGTTCACAGCGCGAAAAGACCTAAGGCGCCTCTTGGTGGTCACGACCGGCGCTGGCCATGACGTCGGCGATCGGCGTGAGTTTGCGCGACTGGACGCGCGATGTTTGCGCGGGCGCGCGCTTGCCGAGGCCAAGGCGCAGCCAATCGGGCAGCTTGAACCTCAAGCGGGAGGTCGACGGTGTTGTAGTCATAAATGTCGCGTCCTTTGACGCGGCCGCTTTCGCCAGTGTGTTCACAGAACCGCGATCACTACTCGGGCGCAACGACAAGGCCACCATAAACCAAAGGCGTGCTTCGTCCAACACAACGAGCCCGCGATTACCTGAAATCTCGGCCATATCTACTGTAAAAGCAGCACCGATTGCCGCTTTACCGCCACCTCACAAGATTGGTTACTTGCGCTAACGACTAGCAATGCGTGAAAGGGAACCTCTGAGCGTCTTACTCATTATCCGTCATGGGAACTTTGAGCGGAAAGGACCGCATGAACGAGCTTAACCGAGACGAGCGTCTGCAGATCATGCTGACGGAAGAGGAATTGGCGGCGGTGGATAACTGGCGCTTTGCTCAGCGTATGCCCAGTCGAGCGGCAGCTGTGCGCGAATTACTCAAGCGCGGGCTCGCGGCCGAGGGATATGGGCCGACGTCGACGCGCCAGCGTTCTCAAGATTATGGCGTCACCAACGGCAAGGTGACGAATGGCAATGGCTCAGACGGCGCTTAACCGACGGGCACAGCCTCAGCCGACACCAGTTGCATCCCAGCAGCGGCGCGCTCGGCATCGATTTGCTGCTGCGCTTCGGTCAGAACATTCAGAATGAAGCCCTGCACTTGGTAGGTGCGCCCGCCCCAGTGACGGCCGGGCACGTGCCACACTTGCACCTGGCTCCAATCGCCGGCTTCCGACACATCACGGATCGGCACGTCGCGGGTGATCTCGCCGCCGTTCAGCCAGTTCGAATGATCGACGATGATCAGGCGCGGCGACACGATCTCGCGCACAACAGCGACGTGGCCGCGATTGGCGGTGGCGTAGCCGCGCAGCACCATCACCGAGCCTTCTTCAGGCTCTGCCGTGGTTTCATAGCGATCGCGCGCTTGCTGCCACCAGGTGTTGGCATTGCCAAAAATCTGAACGCCGGACTCGCGGCGCGCAAAAGGCACGCACTGCAGACGCGAGCGCCAGTTGGAGACGCGCGCCGTCGGCTCGTACGCGTCATCAGGCGGCGGCGTGAAGTCGCTCGGCGCCATAGTCGCGTGTACGGACGATCCCTCTGTGACCGCCGGATCGACGGCAAGATCCATCGACAGCGGCGTCAATGCGTCGGCATCCGACGTCACGCCAGTGAAACCAGCGATCGTCGCAGCCGCGAGGAGAAGCGCGCGAGAATCCATCATGCCCTGATGCCCAGACGAGCCGTTGACCCAAACTGACACACACAAAAGGGCGAGCGGGGTAAAAGAATACTTAATTCACCAGCTGAACAATAAGAAAGGTAGAGGTGTTTATGGTAAACAGGGTCTGGTGGAACAAGATGTTGCTTGTTCCGTGGTAATATACCTTAACGGCTAGTCTATCCGAGCTGGTAAGAAAGCTTAACGCCGGAACTTAGCTCAGCGCGGCGTGGAGTGCGAACGGGTGGATAAAGCCCTCAGCCCGATAGATCCGCCCACCCCAATGGCCGCCGGGAATATGCCAGACACGGACCTCGCTCCAATCATTGTTGGGCGAGACATCCAGCACCGGCACGCCCACGCTGATCTCGCCATTGTTCAGCCAGTTGGCCTGATCGACCCTGATCAGACGGCTTGAATCAACGCGGGTGACCACCGCCACATGACCACGGCCGGGATTGTTGTAGCCCCGGGTCACCAGCACAGCGCCTGCGGCAGGGCGCGAAGACTGCGGATAGCGCCCGGCAGCCTGTCGCCACCAAGTATTGGCGTCGCCGTAGATCTGAATACCTGAAATTTGACGGGCGAAGGGCACGCATTGGAGGCCAGCGCCGGGATCAACGACTCGGGCTTCGCCCTCTCCCCGCCAACTGGACATGACTTCGCCCACGCCGCCCATGCGCGAGCCGCCCGCCGAAATCGGCGCAGGCGTCGACGCGCACGCGGTCATCGCCGCCGCCATCAGCCCAAGCATCAAGGCCCGGGCCGGCCCCACTCCCAAGAGACTCGCCATTTCGGAGGCGATCTTAAACCGCTTGGGTTGGCATCCGGTGAATGCGCCCATCCGACGCGAGGCGAGGCGCCGCAGGCTTGACCGGAGGTTAAAATCGGGGCCACCGAGGGCCGATGACGGCTGATCGCCCCGCTTTGATCGTCCGGCCCTGCTTCCAGCAGGACCTGGAGACCGTCCAGCTGATCTATGCGCACCATGTGCTCTCAGGCACGGGCACGTTCGAGGTAGAGCCGCCGACGCTCGAGCAGATGACCGAGCGCTGGAGCGCGGTGGCCCAGAAAGGCTGGCCGTTCGTGGTGGCGTCGCCGGTCAGCGACCCCAGCCGCATCCTGGGCTTTGCTTATGCTGTCCAGTACCGTGACCGAGCCGCCTACGCGACCACGTTCGAAAGCTCGGTTTATGTCGCTCCCACCACCCAGCGCTTGGGCGTCGGCGAAGCTTTGATGGGCGAGCTGCTGCACAGCCTGCGCGATGACGGCGTCCGCGAAGTGCTCGCCTTCATCGGCGACAGCTACAACGCCGCTTCGAAAGAGCTGCACACAAAACTCGGCTTTCAGTACGTCGGCACGCTGAAAAACGTCGGCGAGAAGTTCGGCAAGCGGCTCGATGTGATCGTGATGCAGCGCACGCTGCCGCGCGTGAATCCGCAGCAAATCTCAACGCAGAGCTAAGCGCCGACGCCCTTCGCAGGCGCACACTGCCTGCATACGAACGCAGCGCGGCGTCGCGAATTAGCAATTGAGTAACCATACTTACGACATCCTCACATCTATTGGGAGGAGATCGCGATGCTCTTACGCAAGCTCGTGGTCGTTGGTTTGGTCGGGTTCATCAGTTTCGCCGCGAATATCGCTACCGCCGAAGATGCGGTCGGTCCAAGCGCTGCATTTGTCGACGGGGTCAACTTCGCTGACCCCAGCACCGCGTTTTCCAGCAGATTTCAACTCAATCTCAGGCCCGGCAGAGAAGGCCGGTTCTCTGATCTCACGTCGCAAGAGCCATCGGCGCGCCGCGGCGATCGCGAAACCCGCGGCTACGAAGTCTCCGTCGTCGCCAGCTCCGGCGGCTTCGATGTCGCGTTCGCCCAACGCGGCGGCGTCGGCTTTAACAATAATGGCGACGTCAATCGGCAAACACGCGGGTCCGAGCTTCGTCTCGGCCACGGCTTGCGCAGCATGCCGCGCGACGCGCCATCGCGCCAAGGCAGTTGGTACCTGTTCGCCGCCTCGGAAGACGAAGCGCTGATCTGGCGACCTGGCGTGCGCAGCGACTTCGGCGACTCCAGATCGGGTTTTGCGCTGCAAGATCGAGTGGAGATCGGCGATGTCCAGGCCGGCATCACCTATGAGGCGAATGGCTGGCAGGCCTCCCTCGCCTATGTCGAACGCGAGGAATCCACTCAGGTGGGCACCCAGTCCTTCGAGCAGGATATGAGCTTCACCGGCGTGACAATAACCATGCGGCACTGAAAAAAAGGCCGACGCCGGGCTGGTTAAGTCGGACAAGACTTAACACCCGGCGGAACCTGTGGCAGCCATTGTGCATTGCCGCTTCGAATGGTTTGGAACGAGGCTGTAATGGGTGGCTTGAGTTCTCTGAGATCAGCCTTGCTGGCGAGCGGCATGCTCGCGGCCGGCATGATCAGCGCCTCTGTCGCAGGCGCACAAGAAGGCCCACCGAGCCCGGTGAGCTTCGAAGACCCTGCTTTGCTCGCATCGACGCCGACGCTGGACGTTTCAGTTCGGGACGATAGCGGGCAGCGCTTCGCACCGGCCAGCCAATCCGAAGGCCAAGGCCCTCGCCCCCGCAGACTTGAACTCGAAGTCGCCGCTGGCAGCGCAGACTCACCAGTGGAAATCTCACTCGCGCAACGCGCCACGCTCGGCGCCGACGCCAATGGCGATTTCGATCGCCAAGGCAGTGGCTCGGAAGTCCGCATCGGTCGCGGCCTGGTTCGCGACGAGCGCGACCGGGAAAGCGGCGGCGGACGCTCCGTCTACATGTTCGTCGCCTCCGACAACGAAGCGCTGACCTGGCAGCCCGGTTCGCGCGACGAATTCGGCGGTCGCGGCCCATCGCTCGCGCTCGAGGACCGCGTCGAGATCGGCGACATGTCAGCTGGCGTGACCTACGAGCGCGACGGCATTCAAGCCTCTCTCGCTTATGTTGAGCGCGAGGAATCCACCCAGATCGGCACGCAGTCCTTCCAGCAGGATACGAGCTTTACCGGTCTGACGGTCACCATGCGCCGCTAAAGCGCCGGCAAGCTAGACCAAGGCGCCGCATCGCGGCATTCTCCCCCGCGCCGGGGGTAAGGCGTGGCTGCAGGTAAACTAACAACCATCGTCGCGATCGACGTTGTCGGCTATTCCGCGCTCGCGGAGGCTGACGAAGAAGGCGCGCTCGCGGCCGTCGGGCGGCTGGTCGAGCGCTGCACCGCGGCCGCGGCGGCGCACGAAGGACGCATCGTCAACACCGCCGGCGACTCCGTGCTGATGGAATTTTCGACCGTGGCCGCTGGCGTACAGGCTGCAGCCGATCTCGCGGCAAACGACGATCCCCCTATCCGCGCGGGCGTACACCTCGGCGAAGTCTCGGAATTGCCGAGCGGCGATTTGTTGGGGCACGGCGTCAACGTCGCCGCGCGGCTTCAAGCGCAAGCGAGTGCCGGCGCGGTATTGGTTTCCGAGGATGCGCGCCGCGAACTGCGCGGGCCGCTGGCGCGACGGCTGGCCTCGAAGGGCGTCATCAAGCTGCCGAAAATCGACGAACGCATCGGCGTCTTCGAATTGACCAGCGAAGATCAGGCGACGGGCGAAGTCGGCGCAGACCAAAGCAAGGCGCGACGTCTGCGCCTCGCAGCGATCGGCGCCGCTGCTGTCGCCGCAGTGGTCGTGTTGGCGGTGCTGGCCTGGCCCATGCTCACCGCGCCGCCCGCTACACGCGTCGCAGTGCTCTCCTCGGCACCACAGCAAGATGGCGCGCTCGATGAACTGACGACCGGCGTCGCCGACGACATCACGCTGGCGCTCAGCGCCATGGATGTGACGCCGATCGACCGGGCGGAAACGGCCGAGGGCGCGCGCGAACAGCGTTTGGATCGCGCGCGTTCACTCGGCGCCGAACTCGCCGTCGAAAGCGCGGCCGAAGAAACCGGAGACCAAATTCGTCTGACCATGAACGTTGTTCGCACCAGCGATCGCGCGACGCTTTGGTCGAGCGTCTTCGATGGGCGCGCGAGTGAATTGCCCGGCTTGCGCCAGCGCGCCGCCGAGCGCAGCGCTGATGTGCTGACCTGCGGCGTACGCGCCGTGCGCACGCGGCCGGAGCTTACCAGCGATGTGTTCACGCTGCTCCTGCGCGGCTGCGACGCGGAACGCGACCCGGCTCGCACGCAAGAAGCGCGAGACACGTTTGCGCAAGTGGTGGAGCGCGATCCGAACTTCACCTATGCGCGCGCTTTGCTGGCGCTCAGCGGCGCAAGGCTCAGCCTGGAAGCGCCGGAGGCGACACGCAGCGCGCTGCGCGAAAGCGCGCGCCGCGAAGCCGAACGCGCGCACGACGCGGCCCCCGATATCGGCGAAAGCTACGTGGCGCTCTCGCTGCTCGAATCGCGGACGAATTGGAACGCACGCGAAGGGTTACTGCGTAACGGGCTGGAGCGCGACGCGGAGAACGCAACGCTGAACAGCGCCTATTCCAACTTGTTGGACGATCTTGGCCGCACCGCGGAGGCGCTGACCTTCGCGCAACGCGGCAGCGCGCTCGATCCGCTATCCGTATGGAAGCGCCGCAACGTCGCGCAATTATTGGCGATCACCGGGGACACCGATCAGGCGCGCGACATTATTGAAGGCATGACTGCCGCCTACCCGGCGGACGCGCGCCAGTGGTGGGCGCGCATGCGTATCGCGTTCTGGAGCGGCCGCTACGACGACGCGGTTGCGCTGCTGAACGATCCAGCGTCGCAAGCCCGCTCGCCACGCGCTAGCGCCTGTTGGCGCCAGGCGGCCGACGCACTGCGCCGGGAGGCGCCAAGCGCGCCTGACGTCGCCGACGTGCAAGCCTGCGCACGCGGCGGCGATTTGCCGGCGGTGCAGGCGGTGCTGATGCTGTCCGAACTCGGCGACCTAGACGGCGCCTTCGCTTTGGCCCGCACGACATTCGTGGACGAGCGGCGCGGCGGCCACGCCGCGCTCTTCGCCCCGGCCGCGGCGGCCATGCGCGCCGATCCGCGCTTCCTGCTGCTGATGCGCGATCTTGGCGTCTTGGCGCACTGGCACCTGAGCAGCGATTGGCCGGATTTCTGCGAAACCCCCGGTCTTCCCTACGCTTGCCGCGACGAGGCCAGCCGGCTGCTCTGACGAGGCCAGCCGGCTGCTCTGACTATCCACAGCCGGCGCAGCGGGGGCGCTTTCCTCCAGCCTGAATCGCTGCAAGGTCCGCGGCCGGGCGCTGGTAACTTTTCCTAAAGACGACTCGCCCACAAATGCGCCATATCTTGTGGCTGCAGACCGCGAACTCCCTATATATAGGGTACGTTTCGGCTTCGATAGGGAGACTTACGGATGGCTGTTGAAAACGGGAGCAAGCTGACGGGGCTCCGCACGCCATCGGTGGGCTACAAGCCGTTCCGCTACCCGTGGGCGTACGAGTTCTGGCGCCGCCAGCAGCAGGTCCACTGGATGCCGGAAGAAGTCCCGCTCGGCGAGGACGTGAAGGATTGGGCCTCCAAGCTCAATGACGGCGAACGCAATCTGCTGACGCAGATCTTCCGCTTCTTCACCCAGTCCGACATCGAGGTGAACGACAACTACATGGAGCGCTATTCGCGCGTGTTTAAGCCGACCGAGATCAAGATGATGCTCGCGTCGTTCTCGAACATCGAGACCATCCACGTCGCAGCCTACGCGCTGCTGCTCGAAACCATAGGCATGCCGGAAAGCGAGTTCGCGGCGTTCTACGATTACCAGGCGATGCGCGATAAGCACGATTACATGGGCAAGTTCGGCGTCGAGACCGATGCCGATATACTGCGCACCGTCGCGATGTTCGGCGCCTTCACCGAAGGCCTGCAACTCTTCGCGTCGTTTGCGATGCTGATGAACTTCCCGCGCTTCAACAAGATGAAGGGCATGGGCCAGATCGTGACTTGGTCAGTGCGCGACGAGAGCTTGCACTGCGAAGGCATGATCAAGCTCTTCCACGCCTACGCGAAGGAAACTGGCGCGCTGACGGACGAAGTCAAAGAAGACATCGCCGAATGCTGCCGCACCGTCGTGTCGATGGAAGACAAGTTCATCGATCTCGCGTTTGAGATGGGCCCGGTGCAGGGCATGACGCCGGACGATATCAAGCAATACATCCGCTACATCGCCGACTGGCGCTTGGGTCAGCTGGGCTTGCCGAAAATTTACGGCGTCACCGAGCACCCGATCCCGTGGCTGACTTCGATCCTCAACGGCGTGGAGCACGCGAACTTCTTCGAAGCACGCGCCACGGAATACTCAAAGGCCGCCACCAAGGGCGATTGGCACGGCGACACCGGCGTCTGGTCGAACTTCGACACGCTGATGGAAAAAAAGCGAAAGAGCGCAGGCGGCGCGAACTAGTCCGTGGACGTCCTGTTGGACATCATCCTCTGGCTGTTTCCGACCGCAGTCGGCTTAATCGCGCTGAACGCGCTGTTATCATTTGTCTACACGCTTTCGGGCGGGCGATGGCAAGAGCTCGCGCTGGCCTATCCGATACCGGAAGGCCGCGGGTTTACCGACCCTCTAACCGTGCGTTGGTTCGCAGTGGTGCAATTAAGCGCGGGGCAGCACGATGCCCGCGAACAAATCTGGTGGGTTATCGCCCGTGTTTATTCGGACGGATTGGCGATTTCGATGCCGCCGCTTCCCATGATCAATTATCCGCCGATCTTTATTCCGTTGAGTGACCTGCGCATTGAGCGTCCCTCGTGGCGCCCCACGTTTGGCGCATACGCGATCGCAATGCCGCGTGCGCCGGAACTCACAATCATGATTGGCGACACACTCGCCGCCGACCTTGCGACCCTACGCCCTGGCGCGACAACGGCATCACACTAGAGACCGCTTCCTAAGCCGTCAGCGCATGACGCAAGGCGTCGCGCTCACGCGCGCCTACGCCGAGGACGGTTTCCATGTAGCCACCTACAGCGCCGTGCTGCGCTTCGATCACGTCGAGCGCGGCGCGCAGATAATCGACGTGGACGCCGAGCATCGGACGCAGCGCCGCTGGATCGAGCGTGCGGCCAAGGCGTTCCTCCATACGCGCTTGAATGCGCGGCATGCGCTTTTCCAGGTCGACGGCCTGATTGGTGAAATCATAGTCGGCGAAGATCGCGTCTTCGGGCACGCCGAGCGCGAAGAGCGTGAGCGCGCAGCCAATGCCGGTGCGGTCCTTGCCTGCGGCGCAATGGATCACGCCTGCCCCGCCCTCGCCCAATTCGTTGAACCAATCGCGATAGAGACGGATGAGGCGCGGATCGAACGGGATTTCGCGATAGAGGCTGACCATGTAGTCGCGCGTCGATTGCGGCGTCAGATCGCTCTGCATCAGCGCCAGAAAATGCGGCGGCAGCGCATGGCCGCCGGCGCCTTCGTCATCAAAGATCATACGGGTGGCTTCGCTCTCCCACCGGCTCGGCTCATGCTTGCGCTCTTCTGGACGACGCAGATCGACGAGAAAGCGTAACTCCATGGCGTTGAGCTTTGCGATATCATCGTCGGTCGCATCGTGGAACGAGGCGGAGCGATAGAGTTTCCCACGCGTCACCGTCGCGCCATCGGAAGTCTCCCAACCGCCGAAATCACGGAAATTGAGGACGCGGTCGAAGGGGAGGATGCGATCAAAGCTCATGAGCGCGGTGATGACCGATCAAACCCATTCCGTCAAAGCGGCGATTGCAGCGCGGGCGCGGTCACGCCAAAGTCGCCCCATGACCGACGCCGTCACACCGCCTCGCCGTAGCATTGTCCGCCGCTGGGGGCCGCGCGCCCTCTTTGAATCGCTGCTGATCGTCTTCTCAATCTCGCTGGCGCTCGCCATCAACGCCTGGATCACCGATCTGCAAACCGCGGCGCGGGTCAGGGAGGCTCGCGCCTATTTCATCGAGGAACTGCAAGGCAATCGCGCCATGTTGCTTTCGGATTCCATACTGCCGCACCACCGGCGGCTCCACGCCGCACTCGAGGAAGCGCCGATGGAGCAACCGCTAACACCCGAGGAAGCAAGACCGACACTCGCCGTGGTGTTCGCCACCGGCATCCACACGTCCGCTTTGCGCGATGTCGCATGGAGCACGTTCTCCAACGGCGATCTGCTAGCGCATATGCAGCCAGAGCAGGTATTTGCTCTGAACGACGCTTACGAGGCTCAGGCTCGCATTGAGCAGCTGCATGCCGTGTTTTACCCGGTGCTCGCGCAATTGCCGTCGCAGTTCACGTCTGCGGACGATGCTCGCGGGCCGCTCATGTCTCTCAGGCTTCACTTAGCGGACGTGATTGTCGCGGAAGAATATGCCGTCGAGCGCTTCGACCAGGCGCTCGCGGCATTGGGCGCAGAGCCGAGCGCGGAGTGAGGCTATCTAAACGGCGGCTCGTCGAAGGCGCGGAGCTTGCGGGAGTGCAAGCGATCGCGCTGCTGTTTCAGCAACGCCACTGTTTCCAACCCGATCCGCAAATGCGCGCCGATGGCGCTATCGTAGAAGCGATCTGAGACGCCCGGAAGTTTGATCTCGCCGTGCGCGGGTTTGTCGGAGATGCACAAGAGCACGCCGTACGGCACGCGCATACGGAAGCCCTGCGTGGCGATGCAGGCGCTTTCCATATCGACGGCGACGGCGCGTGATTGGCTGAGCAGCTGGCGCTCCTGGTTGTAGTTGAGCTCCCAGTTGCGGTCGGCATAAGAGACGACCGTGCCAGTGCGCAGCCGCCGGCGTAGATCTTCCTTGTCGCCGCCGGCGACCATTGTGGCTGCCTGCTGCAGCGCGATCTGCACTTCGGCGATCGCCGGGATAGGCACTTCGAGCGGCACGCGATCATCCAGCACTTTGTCACGCCGTAGATAAGCGTGCGCGAGCACGTAGTCGCCAATGCGTTGCGTGTGCCGCAAGCCGCCGCAATGGCCGATCATCAGCCAGCAATGCGGACGCAATACCGCCAAGTGATCGGTGATGGTTTTTGCGTTGGACGGACCAACGCCGATATTGACCAGCGTGACGCCATCGCGATCGGGCGTTGTCAAATGATAGGCCGGCATCTGATATTTGCGCCACGGCGCGGCGAGCGCTTTGGCTTCGCCGTCTTTGTCCCCTGCCTCGATGCGCACGCCGCCCGGGCACGAGAGCCCCCAACCTTTCGGACCATTGGCGACGCCCTCCGCCGCCCAGCGCACGAACTCATCGACATAGCGCTGGTAATTCGTGAACAGGATCCACGGCTGCACGTCCTGCCACGGCGCGCCGGTATAGTGCTCGATGCGCTTCAGCGAATAGTCGGTGCGCGGCGCATCGAACAATGCCAGCGGCCGCGAGCCGTCGAGGCGCTCGACGTGCAAGCCGTCGACGACAGCGTCGCCAACTTGGGTTAGGCGCGGATTTGGAAAGTAGCGCGCCAACTCTTCGGCCGGCACGCTATCGAATGCCCGCGCGCCCGCGGCGTCGAGCACGAACGAGTACGGAATTTCGGTGTCGCTGACGCGCACGCTGAGCTCGGCGCCGTAGTCCTCAACCAGAAGCGTGAGCTGCTCGATCAGATACTCGCGATAATAGCCCGGTTGCGTGATCGAGACGGCGTATTCGCCCGGCCAGGTGAGCTGGCCATAAGCGCGCGCAAGCCGCGGCGCCGGGCCAGTTGGCAGATATGTGACGCGCAGCTCTGGATAGCGGAAGAGCGCGCGCTCCTCCATCGTCGGCGGCGTTCCGGTTTCGGCAAAGCGGCGCACCGCTTCAATCAGCGCGGTCACGGCGCGCGTGTGCAGCTGTTCAAGCCGATCGACGGCTTCGGCAGGCGTTTTGGGAGCTTCCATCGCGGGAGTGTCCCGCGAACGGCGCGCGCGTCAAGACCTCAGGACACGCGCGGGATCGGATCGACCAGACGCGAGCGGCGATAGGCGTCGTGTGTCATTTCGAAGTCGCCAGGAAACAGGAAACCAAGCAACGGCTCATAAGTGTAGCTCGTTTCGGTCATGATGATGCTGGTGCCGGGGACCATCATGCGCGCGTCGAGCGAGACGTTCGTACCGGTCGTGCGGCGGGTCGCGCCCTGGCCATGCGCCTCGCTCCACACCACGGTGGCGCTTGTGGCGCTGACGACGCGCACGCTGGTCAGCACGACACGCATGCTGGTCGACGTGTCGGGATACATCAGGATGTCGAGCGCATCCCACAGGCCCGCGATCTCAGCGTTCGAGACTTCCGTATCGCGCGCCACGACGTCGGCCAAAGAGGCGGCGGCGTTTTGCGCGCGCTTGTTGGTGCCGAGCACGTCGATCAGCTCGACCGAGCCCAGCAGCAGCGGCACCATGATCAACGCCGCCAGCAGAGCGAACTCGGTGCCCGCCGAGCCGCTCTCGGCGCGATTGAAACGGCGCAAGCGCTTGAACAGCTTCATTGGTAGGGCTCGTTGCGGAACATCATGGTGGCGACGAGGATGCGCTTGCCGCCATTCACGTTTTGGAAGACGGGCTGGAACATCGGCGTCATCACTTGCCAACGATAATAAGCGCGCACGACGACGATGTCGGAGGGCTGCGTGTCTCGGTAAGAGAAGCCAGCTTCTTGAAACTCACCATTCTGGATCGGGCTGTTGTTCTGGCTGGCGGCGGTGAACGATGCGAAGCGGTTGACGTCGAGAAACAAGTTGGCCGCGCAATCGACAACCAGAAGCGAACTCATTTCCTGGCAGAGGCGCGCCTTGATCTGCGCTTCGCCGAGTCCGCCCATTTGCGCCTGGCCTGTGCGCACCAGGCGCGCGATGCGAGAGACGCCGTTGTCGAGACTGGTTTGCGCAAAGCCGATCATGGCGACTTCAGCGAGCGCGAACGTCAACAGAAAGAACGGGGCAAGGACGAGCGCGAATTCGACGGCCGCGGAGCCGCTGCGCGCCTTCGCGAAGCGTCGAAGCGTCAATCGCTTGAACAGTTTTTGCGCGAACATGCCGCCTCCAAGCGCCGAGTATAGGCGCAGAAGGGCTGATTTTCCGTCAAAGGAGAGCGTAAACGCCGCTTAACGGCGACTAGCGGCTGCCGCCACGGCCGGCGATTTGTTCGGCCACGGCTCGTGAGTCTGCGCCGTCGCCAATATCGGGGCGCGGACGGCAGAGCGGCGTGCACTCGAGCCGGCCGGTTTCAACGCCGCGCGTAACCATGACAACGTCGGTTTCATCCGAGGTCACCACGACACGGCCTGAATAAAGCACGCGGCCATTGGCGCCGACGACAACGAGATTGGTCGAGCCGTAAGAGCGGCCGGTGACGAAAAGGAAGCGATCATTCTGCACGGAAACGCCGGCGATGGTTGGATTGCCGATGGCCACCCCTTCCGCCGGTTCCGAGAGACGGATCGGAAAAGCTTGATCGAGCGCCACGCGAATATCGCGCGCGTGTGCGGCGCCGGCCGCCAGAAACATGGAGGCCGCGGCGAACGCAGCAACGACAAGGCGCGAGACGCGCATCGGCACAATCCTTCTGCTCTCTTTATACGTGCTACGCGCCAATGGTTTCGGGATCGCTAAGAAGTTGCGCGCATGGTGCGCGGGTGACAACGCAGTAAGCGGGCGACAAAGCACAACGCCGTTAACGCTATCTTCAACTTGTTCGTAGGCCGGGAAATTAATGTTGCCGCGGTAGTTTCGCGTTGCGTCTGGGATGGGTGTCGGGTGCGACACTAGACCGGGCCGGTGAAAAGCACTCGACAAAATGGAGAATTGGATATGTTGAAGCGTTTCCTGAACAACGAAGACGGCGCCACTGCTATTGAATACGGCCTGATCGCCGCTCTGATCGGCGTCGCCATCATCACGGCCGTGGGCCTCGTCGGCACCAGCCTCGACGAAGTCTTCACGAAGATCTCGACCGACCTGAGCACCGCTAACTAAGCGGAAGCCGTTCGGCGGCGCGCACCCTCGGTGCGCGCCGCTAGCGTCCTTTTATAGTTTCCCCTCCTCCAACGCCGCTCCCTCGGAGCGGCGTTTTTCTTTGCGTTGAAGCGCAGCAAGCCTGTCGCTCTTTAATCTTTCTTAGGGCGAAACACCGACAGCTTAAGTGGATGCTTGAGTTGCTTGCGATTGCCGCGTTTGCGGGGCTGCTGATCTACGCCGCCTGCTCTGACGTCGCGCGCCTGATCATTCCCAACTGGGTCTCGATCGCCATGCTGGCGGCGTTCCCTGTGTTTGCCTTGGCGGCGGGCATGCCGCTCGCCGAGTTCGGCCTGCACCTCGCCTTCGGCGCCGGCGCGCTGGTCGTCGGCTACTTCCTGTTCGCCGGCAACATTATCGGAGGCGGCGACGCCAAGCTGTTCGCGGCCGCCACGGTTTGGACCGGCTTCGTCGCCTTCATTCCGTTTCTCTTCGGCACTGTGCTGGCGGGCGGCATCCTCGCTTTGGCTCTGCTCGCCGCGCGCCAGTTCGTTGCGCAAACGGAAACAAACCCGCCCTTCGTCAATCGGCTGCTGACCGGGCAGTCCGGCATTCCATACGGCGTCGCCATCATGGCCGGGGGGCTGATGGCGATCCCATCGATTCCGTTCCTGTCAACCTCGTTAACCATACCTTAGCCGCAACATGATCTGGTCGCGACTTGAATGGTTGGGACTTAACGCACGGGGAGTAGTTTAATGTCAGCGCGCCAGCTGATCGTTCTTGTCGTTGCCGCAATCGCGGCGATCGGCGCGCTTTTGCTTATTCGCGGCATGGGCGGAAGCGATTCCGCGCCTGAAGTGACCGACGCTGCGGCCATCGCGGGCGAGCAAGTTTTGGTCGCCGCCCGTGACGTGCCGCAAGGCGCGGCGCTCACGCCGAGCGACCTCGCGGTCGTCCTCTTCCCCTCAGATTCCGTCTCACCGAGCTTCGTGCGCCTCTCGGCTCAACCGTCGGCGCAAGCCGACTTGGTCGGCGCTGTGACGCGGCGCGCGTTCGCGCAAGGCGAGCCGATCACGACGGGCGCAGTGGTGCAGCCCGAGGGGCGCGGCTTCATGGCCGCTCAGCTCGCGCCAGGCTATCGCGCCGTCTCGCTTGAGATCGACGCCCAGACGGCGGCCGGCGGCTACATCCAGCCTAACGACCGCGTCGATGTCCTCGTCACCACGCGCATCGACACGCCCGATGGCGGCGAACAGGTCAACAGTAACATCATTCTCGAAGACGTGCGTGTCCTGGCGCTTGGTGAAACCACGCAAACACAAACCTCAGGCGAAGCGCCGCAAGTCATTCAGGCCGCCGTCGCCGTACTTGAACTCACGGCCGAAGACAGCCGGGTGCTCGCGCTGGCCAACGAGATGGGTGACCTCAGCCTCGCTCTGCGCGGCGTGCAAATAGAAACAGTGGGCATGGCCCGTCCGGGCGGTCGCATACCAGCACAGCAATCAGGCTCTGTGCGTGTGCACGCGTTCGGCACCGTGACCGGAGGCAATTGATGAACCCCGGCAAATACCTTCGCCTGTCGCTCGCGACAGTCCTCTCCTCCGCCGTCGCGCTCTCGCCGACTTACGCTTTCGCGCAAGTTGAGCCAGCCAACGCGCCGACACTGCGCATCACCAATGGCGGCGGCTCGCAATCGGCGACGCTGATCCTGCCCTTCGGCAAATCGGCGATCATCGATCTGCCTGCCGATGCGCGCGACATCCTGATTTCCAATCCCGAAATCGCCGACGCCACTGTGCGGACGGCGCGACGCGCTTACGTGATCGGTCGCGCGCTCGGGCAGACCAACATTTTCTTCTTCGACGCACAGGGCCGACAAATCGCCAACGTCGAAATCCGCGTCGAACCGGACGTCGAGCCGCTGAACTCGATCCTTGGACGCCACTCGCCGGATTCGCAAATAACCGCCGAAGCATTGAACGGTTCGATCATCCTGTCCGGCACGGCGCGGAGCGCGGCGGAATCGGATCGCGCACGCCAGCTGGCGTTGCAATTCCTGCAAACCTCAGGCGGGGCCGGCGCAGGCGCCGCAGCGGGCGCTGGCGACAACCGCATCGTCAACCTGGTCCAAGTACAAGGCAGCGAGCAGGTTCTAGTTCGTGTTCGCGTCGTCGAAATGAGCCGCACGCTGGTGCGCCAGCTCGGCATCAACGCCAACTACGACGAGATGATCAATCGTCTGATCGGCGAAAGCGATTTCCTCGATATCGCGACGCGCAACGGCTTCTCGATCAACGGTCAGATTCTGGGCGGCCTCGCAGCCACCGGCGGCATCGCCGAAAACATCCTGCGCCCGAACAGCTACGCTTATCCGAGCGGCACGGTCGATCCGAGCATCACACCGGGCCAAGCCGGCGTCGGCGGCTATACGGTCGACCCGGACTCCGGGCAGATCACGTACGGCCCCGCAAGCATCGAGAACTCGCGCCGCACGGACGCGACGATCGAAGCCTTCGAACGCGCAGGCTTGTTGCGTGTGCTGGCTGAACCGAACCTCACCGCCATCTCCGGCGAGAATGCGCGCTTCCTCGCGGGTGGCGAATTCCCGGTGCCGGTCAGCAGCGACGACGGCCAGATTTCCGTCGAGTTCAAACCGTTCGGCGTCGGCCTCGCCTTTACACCGGTGGTCATGTCGGGCGGGCGCATTTCGCTGAAGATCGCAACCGAAGTGAGCGAACTCACGTCGGAAGGCGCGATCTCAACCGGCGACACCCCGATCCGCAACCCTGACGGCTCCACCACAGTGGTGCGCGGCATCAATATCCCTGCCCTGCAAGTGCGGCGCGCGGAGACGACGCTGGAAATGTCGTCCGGCAGTTCGATCGTACTGGCCGGCTTGATCCAAGAGCGCACGCGTCACGCCATGGAAGGCGTGCCCGGCGTGATGAACTCGCCAATCCTGGGCGCGCTCTTCCGCTCGCGCGATTTCATCAACAACGAAACCGAGCTCGTCATCATCGTCACGCCATACCTGGTGCAGCCGACCAGCCCCGAACGTCTGCGCACCCCGGCTGACGGCTTCCGCAATCCGAGCGAAGGCGAAAGCTTGCTCTCGGGCCGACTGAACTCACTCTATCGTCCCGCCAACGCCAGTGGCGACGACGACAACGCGCAAGGCCTGCAGGGCCCGCACGGCCACGTGATCGAATGAGGCGCCTTACCATGAATGTTCGCCTGCCCTTTTTCCTGATCGGTTTGAGCGCGCTCGGCGCATGCGCAAGCGTGCCGCCGCCGCCGCCCGGTCCCGCGACGCCGACGATCGCCGATTCACACCGCATCACGGTCACGCAAACGGCTGAGCGAATCGAAGTGCCGGTGACGCCCGGCGCCATGACGATCTCGCCGGCCTCGCAAGCTGAGCTTCGCGCGTTTGCTGGCGGTTATCTGCGCTACGGCCACGGCGCTTTGGTTTTGAGCACGCCGTCCGGCGCCGCCAATTCGGACGCCGCCTCTCTCATCGCCAACGACACGCGCCGCGCGCTGGTGGAAGCCGGCGTCTCTTACGCGGCGGTCGCAGGCTCAACCTATGACGCGTCCGGCTCGGCCGACGCACCGATCATTGTCAGCTTCTCGCGCTACGAAGCCGAAGCCGCCGAGTGCGCGCCGCTCTGGGAGCAGGATTTGGCGCACCAGAGTAACAACCAGCCGTGGGCCAGCTTCGGCTGCGCGACGATGAACAATCTCGCGGCCATGGTCGAAGATCCGGCCGATCTGTTGCGCCCGCGCGTAATGGACCCGCGCGATTCCGGCCGTCGCGACACGGTGTTCGATGCTTATCGCGAAGGCGAACAGACACACGCCGATCGCAGCAATGACGAACGCATTCAAATCAGCAATGCGGTGCAATAGGGCTCTGAACAAATGAGCAAACCCGATCCCGCCTGGAGCCTCGGTACGGACGACGACTTCGTGCTCGAAGACGACGAAAATTTCGGCGTCGGCGATCTCGAAGGCGTTGAGCTGCCGCCTTTCGACGGCGAACCGCCGCCGCCCGCCAATCAAACGGGCGGCGCAGCGCTTGAAGGCGATGATCCGTTCGGCTTGGCCGCGCCACTGCCAGCGCCCACGCCGGCCGCTGCCTGGGACGACAGCCGCAGCACCGAGCAACCGGTGCCGCGCATCACCATTCATGCCTGCTGCGATCGCCACGAAGTCGCCGATCTCATCGCCGGCATCGGCGCCGACCGTCGCATGGCGCGGGCCGAGATCAGCGTCGAACCGGGCGGCATCGAAGCCGCCATCACGCGCTTCGCCAGCCAAGCCAGCCCGAACCTGCTCATCCTCGACACGCTGATGCAGGGTCAGCAGATGCTGCACAATCTCGATCGCCTCGCGCAGGTGATTGAGGAAGGCACCAAGGTCGTCATCGTCGGCGCCGTCAACGACATCGCCCTCTTCCGCGAGCTGATGAGCCGCGGCGTGAGCGAATACATCGTGCCGCCGATCATGCCGATCGACATGATCCGCACCGTGTGCGGGCTCTACGTCAATCCGGACAAGCCGTTCGCCGGCCGCGTCATCGCCGTGATCGGCGCGCGTGGCGGCATTGGCGCCTCCACCATCGCCCACAACATCGCCTGGTCGATCGCAGAGCGCCAGGAATCGAGCGCCACCCTGCTCGATCTCGACCTTTCCTTCGGCACAGCGGCGCTCGACTTCAATCAAGACCCGCCGCAGTCGATCGCCGACGCGCTGATGGCGCCGGATCGGGTTGATGACGTGTTCCTGGAGCGCGTCACCACTAAGCAAACGCAACGCCTGCAAATGCTGACGGCGCCGGCGACGTTGGAGCGCGAATTCGAACTCGATCCACAATCCTACGAGATGGTGATCGAACGCGTGCGCCGCACGAGCCCGTTCGTTGTGCTCGACCTGCCGCATGTGTGGACCTCATGGATCAAGCACACGCTGCTCTCCGCCGACGACGCCATCATTGTCGCTGGCCCTGATCTAGCGAGCCTGCGCAACACCAAGAATATTATGGATCTGCTGCGGTCCATGCGTCCCTACGATGCGCCGCCGACGGTGGTGCTCTCGATGGTGGGCGTGCCGAAGCGGCCCGAAATTCCGCTGAAGGATTTCGCCGAAGCGCTGGGCGCCGATCCCGTCGCCTGCATTCCATTCGACCCGCAACTGTTCGGTATGGCGGCCAATAACGGCCAGATGATCAGTGAAGTCGCAGCACAGTCGAAGACTGCGCTGGCGCTTGATGCGCTCGCCGCATCGCTCACGGGCCGCAAAACGGTGGAGACCAAGAAGTCGTCCTTCACCGACAAGATCCCGTTTTTGAAGCGTTAGGGGCGTAGATGTTCGGCAAGCGCAGCCTCGATGGGCCGACACCGACGCCGGCTGCGCCGGCCGTTGCGCCGCCGCCACCGGTTGCGCGTGTGCAAGCCGCGGTCGGCGCCAAGCCCGCACCGGCGCAAGCTGCACCGCGCCCTGCAGCGCCCGCCGCACCGTCAGCGGCGCGTCCTGCCGCTGCTGCACCGCCTGCTGTCTCCGCCAACCCGCGTATGATGCCATCCGCCGTCGATGACGGCAGCGGGCCGGAGTATCGTTCGGAAGCGTATTACCGCGTTAAATCGACGATTTTCAACGCGCTGATCGAAACCATCGATCTAACGCAACTGGCGCAGCTCGATCCAGAAAGCGCGCGCGACGAGATCCGCGACATCGTCGCCGAGATCATCTCGATCAAGAACGTCGTCATGTCGATCGCCGAGCAGGAAGCCCTGCTCGACGACATCTGCAACGACGTTTTGGGCTATGGCCCGCTCGAGCCGCTGCTGGCGCGCGACGACATTGCCGACATCATGGTCAATGGCGCCAATGCCGTGTTCATCGAAGTCAACGGCAAGATTTCAAAGACTGGCATCCGCTTCCGCGACAACGGCCAGTTGATGAACATCTGCCAACGCATCGTCAGCCAAGTCGGCCGGCGCGTCGATGAAAGCTCGCCGATCTGCGACGCGCGCTTGCCTGATGGCTCTCGTGTCAACGTCATCGTGCCGCCGCTGGCCATCGACGGACCGACGCTCACCATCCGGAAATTCAAAAAGGACAAGCTGAAGCTCTCCAATCTGGTGGAGTTCGGCTCGATCTCGCCTGCGGGCGCGAAAATTTTGCAAATCATCGGCGCCTGCCGCTGCAACGTGCTGATCTCCGGCGGTACCGGTTCGGGCAAAACCACATTGCTCAACACGCTGACCGCCTTCATCGATCCGACCGAACGCGTCATCACCTGCGAAGACGCCGCCGAACTGCAACTGCAGCAGCCGCACGTCGTGCGCCTCGAAACGCGGCCGCCGAACCTTGAAGGTTCCGGCCAAGTCACGATGCGCGATCTGGTCAAAAACTGCCTGCGTATGCGGCCTGAGCGGATCATCGTCGGCGAAGTCCGCGGCAGCGAGTCGTTCGACTTGCTGCAAGCCATGAACACCGGCCACGACGGCTCTATGGGCACGCTGCACGCCAACACGCCGCGCGAAGCCCTCTCCCGTCTGGAATCGATGATCACGATGGGCGGCTTCTCGCTGCCGCCGAAAACCATCCGCGAAATCATCGTCGCCGCCGTCGACGTCGTGATCCAGGCCGCGCGCCTGCGCGACGGTTCGCGCCGCATCACCCAAATCACCGAAGTGCTGGGTCTCGAAGGCGAGACGATCATCACCCAGGATTTGCTGGTTTACGAAATCCAGGGCGAAGATCAGAACGGGCGCATCACCGGCCGCCACAAGGGCACCGGCGTCGGCCGTCCGCGCTTCTGGGAACGCGCTCGCTATTTCGGCCTCGAGAAAGAACTCGCACAGGCGCTCGACGAGACGGAGCAAGCCTGATGGATCCGGCTCTCATGGTCGCCGCCCTCGCCTTTGTCGCCATCGGCGGCGTGGGCTTTGTGCTTACCGCCGCACCGGGCCAACCGGCGGCGGCGGCAAAGCGTGTGAAGGCAGTGGCCGGCACAACCAAGGTCGACAAGCGCAAGCAGGCCGTCGATATGGCCGCGCTTAAGCGCAAGCAAACGACACAGGAAGCGCTGAAAGAACTAACCGCCAGCGAAAAACAATCGCGTAAGCGTCGTGTTTCGATCAAGGGCCAGATCGCGCAAGCCGGCATCAAGCTGACGCTGACCATGTATTGGGTCTATGCTGGCGTCGCCGCCGTGGTGTTGTTGATTGCGGGGCTCCTCATTCAAGGGCCGATCGGCGCGGCGATGGGCTTTTTCATCGGCTTGTTCGGCCTGCCCCGCTGGGTGTTGGGCTTTCTCGTCTCCGGCCGCCAAAAGAAATTCGGCAGCCAACTCGCCGACGCCATCGACGTCATCGTGCGCGGCGTGAAATCCGGCCTGCCGCTCAATCAATGTCTGCGCATCATCGCCGCCGAAAGCCCAGAGCCGCTGAAGAGCGAGTTCCAGCAATTGTGCGATAGCCAAGCGATGGGCGTGCCGCTCGAACAAGGCATGCAGCGCATGTACGATCACATGCCGCTGCCGGAAGTGAACTTCTTCTCGATCGTACTGATCATTCAGCAGAAGACAGGCGGCAACCTCTCAGAATCGCTGGGCAACCTCTCGAACGTGCTGCGCGCGCGCAAGCTGATGGTTGAAAAGGTCAAAGCGCTCTCGGCTGAGGCCAAAGCGTCAGCCATGATCATCGGCGCCTTGCCTGTTATCGTCATGGGCCTCGTGCACTTCACGCGGCCCGACTACATCTCCGTTTTGTTCATCCACCCTGTCGGCAATCTCATCCTCATGGGCAGCGCCGTGCTGATGTCGATCGGCGTGTTCGTGATGCACAAGATGGTCAACTTCAAATTCTGAGGGTGCGATGAACGACATTGTCGAAACCCTGACCGACCCGCTGACGATCGCCGGCGTCCTGGCCGCGTTGGCGTGCTTTGCGACTATCGTCACGGTCGCTGCGCCCGCCATGTCGGAAAACAAACTGGGCTCGCGCTTGAAGGAAGTGGCCAAGAAGCGCGAAGAGCTCCGCAAACGCTCGCGCGCCGAGTTGGCGAAGGGCGTGGGCTCGCTGCAGCACAAGAACGCCAACCAGTTCGCCAAGCGCCTGGTCGATCAGCTGAACCTGCAAAAGGCGCTCGCCGACGACTCGCTGTCTGAAAAACTGATCCGCGCCGGCATGCGTGGGCAGGCCGCGCAGACCATGTTCTACTTCTACCGCGCCGCGTTGCCGATCGCGTTCGGCGCGGCGGGCCTCTTCTACGTGATTGCGTTCGGCGCTGAACTGCCGCTGCACATGAAGCTCGCCGCCGTCGTCGGCGGCGTCGCGCTCGGCTATTACGCGCCGAACCTCTACTTGAAAAATCTAGCCGACAACCGCCGCACTAAAATCATGCAAGCTTTCCCGGACAGCCTCGACATGATGCTGATCTGCGTCGAAAGCGGCATGTCGATCGAAATGGCGCTACAGCGCGTCGGCCAGGAAATCGCGCCAGCATCAGTGGAGCTGGCGGAAGAATTCGCGCTTACGACTGCCGAGCTCTCCTACCTGCCCGAGCGCCGCATGGCCTACGAAAACCTCGCACGCCGCACCAACCATCCCGGCGTCAAAGCCGTCGCGATGGCGCTGACGCAAGCGGAGAAATACGGCACGCCCGTCGGCCAGGCGCTGCGCGTTATGGCCAAGGAAAACCGCGATCTGCGCTTGGCGGAAGCCGAGAAAAAGGCGGCGTCCCTGCCCCCGAAGCTCACTGTGCCGATGATCGTGTTCTTCCTGCCGGTGCTGTTCGCCGTCATCATCGGCCCCGCCGCGATCCAAGTGAACGAGATCCTGTCGAGCCGGTAGAGTAAGTCCGCGCCCCCATTCTGATTGACGTAAAATCGCGCCTGGCTACCGTTCTCCCTCGGCAAGAGCGGAGCGGGCCGTGCCGGTAGACAAAGCTTCTACAGTCGCAAAGCCGGTAGGCTGGGCCAGCAGTATTGGCCTGATCCTGCTCGGCATCGTCGCTTGCTTTCTCGCGGCCGGTCTCCTGTCAATAGCGACGTACCCCCGGTTTTGGATCGCGGCGCGCGAGGCGCTGGGCTTACCGGCGCAGATCATAAGCATCGCCTTCTTCACGTGGGGCGCGATCAGCGAAGAAATCTCCAAGGCGTTCGGCGCCTGGAGCGCGCGCCCACGAACCAACAGACTATCTTGGTGGATATGCGCGGCGCTGATCGGGGCGACCCTTGGCGGAATCGAGCGCATTCTGCTTTGGATGAACTGGACGGCTGAGTTTCAAGCGCGGTTCACACCACTCGCTGCCGTGACGTACGACTCGATAGCCATCGTCTCGCATGCCGCGCTCACCGTGCTGTCAGTGTCCATTGCACTTGCCATGGGCGGGCGATGGCGAGGGTGGTGCACGGGTGTGATCGCCGCCGGCGCCCTGCACGCGGCGCACAATCTGTTGCCGCGCTTTATCGACCTTGGATGGACTTATGCGTGGACGGCGCTCTCAGCCACGATCATGCTCGTGATCTTGGTCACGACGTTCGTGCTGCGCGATAGGATTTCGGAACGGACTAGGTTGGCAGCGCGCTAGCCCGGCCGCCCAAGATCGCTCCAGCTGCGCGGGTCGCGCAGAAGGCCGCGGAGATAGGCGATGTTTTGCGCGGCGAGCGCCGGCGGAAGATCGGTGCGCTCGATGCGTTCGGCTTCATCGAAGCGGCCCTGCAGCGCCAGCGAGATCGCCAGATTGTGGCGCGTCTCCGGTGGCGCGCCTTGCATGTCGGCGGCCTGACGGAGATAGCGCTCGGCGTCTGCCGGTTCGCCAGCCATTAGGTGAGAGACGCCCAGATTTGTGAGCACGCGCACATTGTTCGGCTCAATCGCCAGCGCTTCCTGATAGGCGGCGCGCGCTTCGTCGAAGCGGCCGAGCTGGTCGAGTGCGGCGCCCAGGCCTGAGCGAACGCGCCAATTCTCCGGCTCCGCTTGCGCCACCAGCGCGAGCGGGCGCAGCGCCTCGTGCGGGTTGCCGTTGGAAATTTGGGCGTAGCCGTACGTTGTCAGCAGCTGGCGGTCCTGCGGGAAGCGGGCCAGCGCTTCCGACGCAATCTGGACAGCGCGATCAACCCGTCCGCCGCGGCGGAGCGTTTCGGCAAAGCGCTGGGCAGCCTCCAGATCATTCGGGAACGCCTGATACTCGGCGGCCCAGAAGGCCATTTGTGTGAGCATTTCCTCGCGGCCGATGCGTTGGCGCGCGTCGCGATCGACCGTGGCGCTGGCGCCCGGCGCTTGAACGGCGCGCTCCTCCTCGCCACCGCCGCCCACGCCAAGCGTGGCGCAGGCGGAAACGGCGGTGAGCGCGAGCAACGCGGCAGGCAGGCGGGACATCGTGGACATGGGCGCGAATCCTAACAAGCGCCTAACGGTGCAATGCGTTGCTCAATAAAGCGCTAATTCGGGATGAGAGATTGGGGACAAGGGACGAGTCGGGCTGGCGTGTGGGAGGCAGTGAGCCTAAATCGCGCCTCTAGTCCCTCATCCCGAGTCCTTACGCCCCATGCCCACGCTCCCCTTCCTGACGGACAGCGCCGCGCAAGCGGTCCCGATCCACGCACTGCGCTCGGGCGAGTGGAAGGATTGGATCGAGAGCCGGCCGGAAAACTTGAAGCGCTTGGCGCGGGCGCACGACTTTCAGGCGCAGAGCGGCCGCATCCTGCTCGTGCCGGCCACGGACGGGGCGATCGAGCGTGTGCTGTTCGGCGTCGGCGACAAAGCCAATGCGATGGCGATGGGGGCGTTGGCGCAGCACCTGCCCGCCGGCGACTACCGCGTCGCCGCCGCGCCGCGCGAGTTCGCAGCGACTTTGGTGACGGTGGCTTGGGGTTTGGGCGCCTATGCGTTCGAGCTTTACAAGAAGCGCAAGCGCCCCGCACCGCGCCTCGTCCCGCCCGATGGCGCGGACTTGGGCGAAGCCGAGCGTATCGTCTCAGCCTCTTGGCTCGCACGCGACCTCGTCAACACGCCGACCAACGACATGGGGCCGGATGCGCTCCACGCCGCCGCCGAAGCGGTGGCGAAGGAAAATGGCGCGACATTCGAAGCGATCGTCGGCGACGACTTGCTCACGCAAAACTATCCGCTGATCCACGCCGTTGGCCGCGCCGCCGCGCAAGCGCCGCGTCTACTGCATCTCTCGTGGGGCGATCAGAGCGCGCCGCGCCTAGCGCTCGTCGGCAAGGGCGTGACGTTCGATACGGGTGGGCTCGACATCAAGCCGTCGGCCGGCATGCGCATGATGAAGAAAGACATGGGCGGCGCAGCCCACGCTTTGGCGCTCGCGCAAGCGGTGATGCAAGCGGGCTTGAAGGTGAAGCTCGATGTCTATCTCGCGGTGGTGGAAAATTCGATCTCGGGCGACGCCTTCCGCCCAGGCGATGTGATCGCAAGCCGTAAGGGCCCAACCGTTGAAATTGATAACACCGACGCGGAAGGACGCCTGGTTCTCGCCGACGCGCTCACGCGTGCATGCGAAGACGAGCCCGCCCTGTTGCTGGATTTCGCCACGCTGACCGGCGCTGCACGCACTGCGCTCGGCCCCGACATCCCGCCCTTCTTCACCAATGACGATGCGCTTGCCGCGGAGTTGGCGAGCGCATCGATCGAGAGCGCCGATCCGATCTGGCGCATGCCGCTCTGGGACGCCTATGAGAGCGACATGGATTCACCGATCGCCGATATGAAGAACACTGGCGACGGCGCGTTCGCCGGCGCGATTTTCGGGGCGCTCTTCCTGCGCCGGTTCGTGACCGTGCAATCGTGGGCGCACTTTGACATCTTCGCTTGGGCCCCGCGCGAAAAGCCGAGCCGCCCGCAGGGCGGCGAAGCGCAAGCACTGCGTGCGGCCCTGCGGGTGATCAAGGCGCGTTTCCCAGCCTAAACCGCGCCGCGCGACGCCAGCCGCGCGATCTGAAGCTCAAGCCGCTTCACTTCGCGCAGCATGACGTTCTTGTTCATCTCCATCCAGAAATACATCTTCAGCATGGAGACGCCCAGCATGCTGACGACAGCGCCAACACTCCACAGCACGACGACGCGCATCTCAGCGGCGGCGAACATCTGTGACAGGCAGTAAAGGAACACGCCGAACAGCGCGAACGTGACAAACGCAGCGAAGATATTCATCGCGCCCCAGGCGCCCTTGAATGTACCGAACACTTCGCCGATCGGCCCTTCCTGTTCGAAGCGCGCGAGGAACTCGGCGTCTTCTTTCGAAAGCGCATCGCGGATGGCGTTATCGAGATTGGTCATTTTACGTCTCCAAGAGTTTCACGCAGCGCCTTGCGCGCCGCGAATAAGCGGGACTTCACTGTGCCTTCGGGAGCGCCGGTGATGGCGGCGATATCAGCGACGCTCATCTCCTCTCCGAAATAGAGGCTGACGGCGACGCGCTGCTCCGGCGGCAAACGTTTCAGGGCGGCGTCGACATCGAGACGATCGTTGCTCTCCTGTTCGGCGTCGGCGGGTTGTGGCGCCATCGCTTGCGCTTCCGCCGCGATGCGTTGGCCGCGATACTTGCCGCGCAACGCATCGGCGCACTTGCGCGCGGCGATGGCGTAGATCCAGGCGCGGAAGCGCGCGGGATCGTCGAGCCGCGCAAGGCCGCGCGTCGCGCTCTCCCAAGTGTCTTGCACCACATCTTTTGCCGCCTCCGTCGTTCCCAGCGCGCGCGCCGCAAACGCCAAGAGCTTCGGCGTCCAGCGTGCGGCCAGGCGGGTGAACGCGTCGCGCGATCCGCCCTGGGCCAGGAGGACGAGGTAGTCGTCGAGCGCTTGGTCTAGTCCGCGTCGCACGCTGTGCTCGCCCTTCTCAGCCTCTAAGTCGCGGCTGGCGCGGTTTCGGTTCGACGCGCGATGGACTTTTTTTCAGGGCCCGGAAAGCCTTATCTGAAGCGGATCGTTTCGGTTTGTTTCGTCAAGATTTGGTTAATCATTTCGACCACTCCACAACATCTTGTGGTTCCGGGCTTGCAAGGACCACCAAATCGGCGAATCCTCTCACTTGCGATTCAAACCAAAGGGGAGCGGCATGGAGCTCGGCCAGAACGAAGTAGAAGCATTGGACCTGTGGCGTCGGGTTACCGTCACCACGGTGCGTTCGGACGCGCCAGACCTCACCGCCCGCCAATTGGCGGTGCTGATGACGGTCCGGCTGCAGCCGGCGCCACACACGGTGCGGGGCCTCGCCTCGACACTCAACGTCGGAAAGCCCGCGATCACCCGCGCGCTCGACACGCTGTCGCGTCTGGGCTTCGTCCAGCGCCGCCGCGATCCGAAGGACGGCCGCAACGTGTTCGTTGAGCCGACCGAGAAGGGCGACGCGTTCCTCGATCAACTGGGTGCGACCATCCTGGGCGGCGACGCCGCCCCGGTGCAACAACGCCCGGCGCTCGCGGCCGTCTCGTAAGCGTACGCAAAGCAAAATAAGAAACGGCGTCTCGTGAAAGCGAGACGCCGTTTTGCTTTGCCTGCGATGTGAGCGCGATCAGCCCGGCGTGGCGGGCGGGGCATCGGCCGGGGCTGCGTCGCCTTCCGTCGGTGCGTCTTCAGCGGTCGCAACCTCCGGCAATGGCGCCGGCAGCGCGAGGTTGTTCGGCGAAATCGAGCGCAGATACGCGATCATGGCGACGCGATCTTCGTCGTTACGGAGACCGGCGAACGCCATTTTGGTGCCGCGCACGGCCCCGGCCGGCGAAGCCAGGAAGTCATTCAGCGCCATATAATCCCAAGCGCCGCCATGGGATGCCATGGCTTCGGAATAGGCGTAGCCGGCATGGCTGCCGACAGCGCGGCCAAAGGCGTCGTGCATGTTAGGGCCAATGCCGTTGGCGGCGCCGGCGTCGAACGTGTGGCAGGAGACGCATTGCGCCCGCACGCGCTCACCGCGCGCGACCAGTTCAGCCAGCGCCGCGGGATCAGAAAAGAGCCGGCCAAAGTCCGGCGGGCCAGACGGGGCGGCCGGGCCGCCAGCCGCTTCGATCACCACTTCGGGCAGATAGCCCGGCGTAGCCGGATAGTTCGGGTGAACCAGCGTCTCGGCCAGCACGCCGATGCCCATCACGCCCAGCACCGAAGCCAGCACCGCGCCGATGATCGAGTTGTTCCTAAGATCGCTCATGGTCCGCCCTGAAGGAGCACTTTTGCGGGCGGTTTATGGCCTGCGTCGGGGCTGACGCCAAGCGCCGCCGTATGCGTCATGGCGTCGGCTGCGGCCTTGCGCGTCGAACCGCCGCACGGCATGGCCGTGGGGATGAACTCCGTCGTCGTCATTCCCGCCCGCATGGCCTCCAGCCGCCTCCCCGGCAAACCGCTGGCCGATATCCATGGCCGGCCGATGATTGCCTGGATGGTGGATATCGCCCGCGCCGCCAAAGCCGGGCCGATTCTGGTTGCCGCGGCCGAGGAAGAGGTGATGGAAGCCGCACTCAAAGCCGGCGCCAATGTCACCCTCACCGATCCCGACCTCCCCAGCGGATCCGACCGCGTGTTCGCCGCTCTGCAGGCGTTCGATCCCGAGGGCCGCTTCGACGTCGTGGTGAACCTGCAAGGCGACATGCCGACCATGCGCGCCGCCGATGTCGCCAAGGCGGTCGCGGCGCTGCGCGACGGCGCCGATATCGCCACGCTCGTGTCGCCCTCAACGGACGATGGCGAGCGCAACAACCCCAATCTCGTGAAAGCCATCCGCGCCGCCGACGGACGCTGCCTCTATTTCACCCGCGCCGCCGCGCCTTGGGGCGACGGCCCAATCGAGCGCCACGTCGGCATCTACGTCTATCGCCGCGACGCGCTCGCGCGTTTCGTCGCCGCGCCGCCCTCGCCGCTGGAGCTGCGCGAAAAGCTCGAACAACTCCGCGCCCTGGAAATGGGCATGACCATCCGCGCCGACTCGATCGAAGATTTTCCAAAAGGCGTCGATAGCCCGCCGGACTTGGACGCGGCGCGAGCAGTGTTAGCGGGGCGCTAGCCGCTCATGCGAGAAAGAACAGATCTTCCACCCTGCGCTTCAGTGCGTACGCGAGCTTGAGCGCGAGTAAGGTGGACGGGATGAAGACGCCGTTTTCCACCGTGTTGATGGTCTTGCGCGAGACGCCGACGATCTCGGCGAGCTCAGCCTGTGTGAGGCCCGCTTCGGTGCGAACCTCTTTCAGTCGGCTGCCGAGCGTCTCCTCTTTCATTCGGCGCGGCGCTCAAGCGTGACGAAACGCAGGCCCGCCGCAGCCGCGCCCGCGAAGACGATCAACGGAACGACATCGCTGACGCGCAGCGCCACGACGAAGCTTGTAATGAACGCCGCAAGCAGCGCCAACATCAGCGCCCAGAAACCCCAGCGCGCGGCCGCCGCGCGATTGGCGCGCGTCAGTTCATCATCGAGCGTGCGATCGCGGCGCCAGAGGGTAAACGCCGTCGTCGATCGCAATGACAAAACCAGCGCAAGAAACAGAATTGCGCCGACGCGAACGAAATCGACAAAGCGCCATGCGCCATCGCGACCGTAAAGCACGTCCGCCGCAAGTAGCCCCGCCGCCACCACGTAAAACGCCAAGTCGGTGAGCTCTTTGCGCCGAAATATGCCGGGATCGGTTTTGTCGTTCATTGCGTGTAACTCTTAGGTGACAAGATACCTATAGGTTACATGCCCGTCAACCCCTCCACGCGCGTGCCCCACGTCACAGCGGCAAGGCTAAGCGTCGCTTACCTTCTCCTTATCGAAGCAAGGCGCTTCGCACTGAAGGAGCAACGAGATGACCAAGTTTTATTCGCTGATCGCCGCCTGCGCCGTGTTCGCACCGATGGCTTTCGCCACCTTGAACCAAGCCGCGCAGATCGTCGCCTGATCGCCGCCGCACAATCACACGAGTTGATACGAGATGGATGCCATGACGAAGCTTTACGCCTTGATCGCCGCTTGCGCCGTGTTTGCACCGGTCGCGATGGTCACGCTCAACCAAGCCGCTCAAATCGTCGCGTAGCTCCCCGCGACTTTTGAAGCGCCAAAAAGGCCGCAAAGGTTGCTCCCCCTCTGCGGCCTTTGCTTTGCGTTGAACGCCGCGATCAGCCGGGGAAAGTTTGCACGCCAATGAACTCGATGCCGCCATCGCCGTAAGCTAGGCAGGCGAGGCTCTCCATGCCTTGCACGTAGCAGAACATCGGATAGGCGGCGGTGCGCAATGCGGCCCAGGCCTCGCGGTCATATCCGACGGGATGATTGTCCGGATAGAACGGAAACTCACCACCGGTCGGCGCGTCCGCATTCGCGGGCCACTCCGGCAACGCGCTGGTATTGGCGAAGGCCGGGTTCGACGTGTCGATCCACTCGGTTAGCGCCGTTTGCATGGCGCCAGGGTCAGCAGTGCTGGCGAGCGTCATCACATTGGCGGTGACGTGGGCTTCGGCATAGATCGGCTCGCCCGACGAATTGCGGATAACGAACGTCGCCACCGCGCGTGCGCAATCGGGGCCGACAGTAGCGGCTTCGATCGAGAACGTATCGGCGCCCGCGGCCCACTGCGATGTGGCGCGCGCGTCGCAGCCTTCGGACATTTGATCGACTTCGCCCGCGGGCGGCGTGCAGGCGACGGTCAGTGCGGCCACGGCCGCCATTAGAATAATGCGCATGAGATTTCCCCCAATTTCACCGCAAACGTTAGCCCGCGAGTTCGGCGCGCACCAGTGCGCCCACCTCGCGCAGCGCAGTGGTCGCGGTCTTTGAGTAAGCGGTGAAGTTCAAGCCGCCGTGCATGAGCACGGGATACTTACGTCCCGTCACTCTGACGCCCGCTTTGCGGAACTTTTCCGCAAACGCTTTCACATCATTGCCCACCGGGTCCATCGGGCCGCCGCCGGCGATGATGGTAGGCGGCGCTGCACTCACATCGACGTCGAGCAGCGACGGCAGCGCCTCAGCGCCGAGGCTGCGGGCGATGTAGAGGCACGCGACGCGGCCGAGGAAACGGAAATTGCGCAGTTCTTCATCGGCCCATAGCGAGTCGCGCACATGGATCAGCGGATAGAGCAGCACTTGCAGCGCAATAGCGCCGGGTGTTGCGCGATTAACTTCAAGCGCCATCGTCGCGGCGAGATAAGCGCCGGCGCTGTCGCCAGCGAGCGCAAGACGTGTCGCGTCGGCGCCGAGACGCTGCGCATTCTGAAAACCCCACGCGACGGCGGCGCGCGCATCCTCCAACTGCGCCGGAAACGCAGCTTCGGGCGCCAAGCGATAGCCGACGGACAACACACGCCCTTGCGAGGATTGCGCCAGCCACGAACAGATCGAATCGTGCGTGTCGATATCGCAGCAGACAAATCCGCCGCCGTGGAAATAGAGCATGAGCGGCGAAGGCGTGGCGTTCTCGGCTTCGTAGTAGCGGGCGCGCAAAGCGCCGGTCGGGCCGGGAATCTCGATATCCTCGACACGCGCCAGCCCATTGGCGCGCGCCGCTGGCACGGCCAGCAACGTGCGCAAGGCGCGCCGCGCCTGCGCCAAAATCGCGCTTTCGACAGATTGCGTCATGCTCATGAGGCGATGGCCCTACCCGTTCCCCTGCACTTGCGCTAACGCTCGCCACGTATGACCGAGCGCATTTCCTTTCAAGGCGAACCTGGCGCCAATTCCCATATCGCGGCGCGCGAAAGCTATCCCGCGCTCGAGCCGCTGCCTTGCCCGAGCTTTGAGGACGCCTTCGCGGCGGTGAGCGAAGGCCAAGCGCGCTATGCGATGATCCCGGTCGAAAACTCGGTCGCCGGGCGCGTGGCCGACGTGCACTATCTCATTCCCGAAAGCGGGCTCTACATTATCGGCGAACGCTTCGTGCCGATTAAGCACCAGTTACTCGGCTTGAAGGACGCAACGCTGGACGGCCTGACGCATGTGCGCTCGCATCCGCAAGCATTGGGGCAGTGCCGCAAGGCGTTGCGCGCGCTTGGCGTCACCGCAGTGAAGACGGCCGACACCGCCGGCGCCGCGCGCGAAATCGCCGAGCTTGGCGATGCGCGCATCGGCGCGCTCGCCTCATCGCTGGCGGCGGAAATCTATGGGCTCAAAGTGTTGAAGGCCGACATCGCCGACGCACCGCACAACACCACCCGCTTTCTCGTGTTCGCACGCGATGAGCAAAACGCCGCGCCCGACTCCGGCCCCTGCATGACGAGCTTCGTCTTCCGCGTCCGCAACGTGCCGGCGGCGCTCTACAAAGCGACAGGCGGCTTCGCCACCAATGGCGTCAACATGACCAAGCTCGAAAGCTATATCGAAGGCGGCGCGTTCTCGGCCGCCATGTTCTTCGCAGAGATCGAGGGCCACCCGAGTGAGAGCCGCGTGCGCCTGGCGTTGGAAGAACTCGCGTTCTTCTCGACGTCGCTGAAAATCCTGGGCGTCTACCCGGCCGACCCGTTCCGGCGGAGCTGAGTTGCGACGAGTACCAATTTTTGGTACTTTAACTCATGAGCAAAAATACCTCGATCTCCCTGGGCGAGCATTTCAGCCAGTTCGTCGAGCAGCAAATCGCGTCCGGCCGCTACACCTCCGCCAGCGAAGTGATCCGCGCCGGCCTCAGGCTGCTGCAGGACAACGAGGCCAAGCTGGAGCGCCTGCGCGAACTGATCCGCGAGGGCGACGAAAGCGGCGAGCCAGTGCCGTTCGACTTCGACGAGTTCTTGAAGGAGATGCACGCCGAACATGCCGCTGAGCCAGAGCGGGATGCTTGATCTCACGATCAGGCCTGAAGCTAAGCGCGATATGCGGCAAGTCTGGCGCTATTCGCAAAAGACTTGGTCGGTAAGTCAGGCGGACAGCCACACGGCCAAGCTCAATGCGGCGATCGCGCAGCTTCGCGCCCATCCCGAAATCGGCAAGCCTAGCGACAATGTCAGCCTCGGACTGCGCCGCCGTGCGGTTGAACGGCATGTGATTTACTATCGCGTCCGCGACGACAGCCTGATCATCGTGCGCGTCCTGCACGATCGCATGGACCCCTTCACCCATCTCGCCAACGACGAAACGTAACCGCGCGACTCGCACGTACGTAACCCACATCTAAGGGGAGAATGGCCGACGAAGCCCATCTTAAGGGCCTGCTCTTGCAGGGTCTCGCCGGCGACGATGCCGCGCACCGTGCGTTTCTGACGGAAGCGGCGGGGCTGCTGCGCGCGTTCTTCCGCAACCGGTTGCGCGGAGCGCCCGAGGATGCGGAGGATCTCGTGCAGGAAACGCTGGTGGCGCTGCACACGCGCCGTGACAGCTACGATCCAAACTATCCGCTAACCGCGTGGATGTACGCCATTGCGCGCTACCGGCTGATCGATTTCCTGCGCCGCGCCAAGCATCGCGTGACGGCGCCGATCGACGGCCTCGAAATAGGCGACGCCGATCCTGAGTATGAAGCCAGCGACGCGCGCCGCGATGTGACGGCGCTGCTGAACAGGCTCCCCGAAAAACAGCGCCGCGCCATTCAGCTGGTGAAGCTGGACGAAAAAAGCGTGCGCGAAGCGGCGGAAGAGACCGGCTTCACCGAGTCCGACATCAAGATTTCCATTCATCGCGGCCTGAAGACGCTGATGCGGCTGATGGGTCAGGAGCAGCCGACGTGAAGACCGATCATCTCATCGACGTGCTGGCGCGCGGCGCGGGACCGGCGGAGAAACCGCGCTGGGGCGGCAAACTCGCGATCACCGTGATCGCAGGGTTGCTGGTTGCGGCGTTGCTGGTGGCGATCGGCCTTGGCGTGCGGCCCGACATTGGTGCGGCGCGCATGCCCGTGATGATGAAAGCAATGTTCGCGGCGTTGGCGGCGGCCGTGGTGTTGCCACTCGCGGTGCAGTTGATGCAGCCGGGACGGCCGCTTGGGTGGCGGATCGGGGCGGTGCTCGCGTTTCTCGCGATCTGCGCCGGCGCGGTCTTTATTGCGCTGATGGGCGAGATGCCGGAGCGGCGCTGGGAAGCATGGATGGGCGGCGCCGTGCCGTGGTGCGTCGTGCTGATCCCCATTCTGGCCACGCCGACGTCCGCCCTTCTGCTCTGGCTCATGCGCGCCTTCGCGCCGACGCGATTGGCGCTGCTCGGCGCGGCAATCGGTGCATTCTCAGGCGGCGTCGGCGCTATGGCCTACGCGATGTATTGCCCGACAGACTCGGTCGCATTCGTGGTCACCTGGTACGTGCTCGGTATTGCGGTGAGCGCCGCGCTTGGCGCGGTGGTGGGGGCGCGGGTGCTGCGCTGGTGACTTGAGGTCGTTGGCCCAATTGAGACATTCGAGGGGGCGCACTAGCGTCAGCCGATGGCAGATGATTGGACACCATTCAACTTGGTCATTGGTGGGGCCATTGTCCTTTACCTATTCGCGGTCGCGAACTTGATGAGTCATCTGGAACGGAAGCATCCGAAAGAGTGGGCAGACGTTGGCAGGCCGCTGATGCGCTTCCATCCAGGTCTCGGAAACTGGTTTCCGCTATTGGGCGCGATTTTCCTCAACCTGCCGGTGTGTCTTCCTTCTCATCCGGCGGTGCAAGTACGAGTGTGGGGCGTGCGGCTGTTATTCGTTATGTGCGTCGCGCTGACCGCATTTGGACATTGGGCCGGAGATCTGCCCCGCAATCGGTAATGACCTCTGCGAGCAGCAGACATCGCCTTTACCCCCGCGCGTTCAGCGCCCTCCATTCCTCGATCTGCTTGACCATCTCGCTCGCGCCAAGATCGCCGAAAACGCAGAGGATGCGGCGGCCGAGCAGTGCCGATGCGCGTTCCACGTCGCCGCGCGGCGCGTCGAACGGATAGGCGAACCACAGCGTGCGGATGAATAGAAGAACGGGCAGCGGCGCGGGCTTTATTTCGATCGGCCCCATGCGGGACCAGGCGAAGCGTTCGGTGCGGCCGAGCGTGTGGTGGATGAGCGCGTCAGGCGTGAGTTCGAGACGCCAGCGCTCGCGCATCAAGCCGGCAGCAAAAGCGGCGACGAGCGGCAAAGACGCGCTGACGGTGAGCAGGATCGGCATTGACTGCCAACTCTCCCAGTGAAGCCATAACGAGAGAGCCAACAACGCCCAGAGCGGGCTGAACAGGCGCAAGATTTTTTCGGGATTCACCGGGAAGCTCATGGGAGCTTGTCTAGCGTCCCAAAAGCCGCGCGTCGCGAAATTGGGCGCGCTCATGTAACCGCGCCCCGCCCTCGCACTATTTTCCTCCCATCGACATCTCACCGGCCGGGGGCCGGCGTTCCGAGGGGCGAACATGTTTACCCGTATCAAACGCTACGCGCCGATCGGCATTTCGCTATTCGCGGCGGCGGTATTTCTGGATTCGCTGCGCTACAAATTCACCGACCACCCCAATACGCAGGAAATCTTCGGCCGGCTCGACGGCTGGGCGTCATCGTTCGGCGCCGCTGGGCTGTTCGGTCACACTGGCCTGTTCAGCCAATACGTTATCGGCTCCGCCGAACTCGCAGCGTCAACGCTGCTCATCGTCGGCCTGCTCCCAGGCCTGACGCGGCTCAATGCGCTCGGCGCGCTGATCGGTTTTGCGGTGATGACCGGGGCGGTGAGCTTTCATTTGTTCACGCCGCTCGGCATCGATCCTAACAGTGACGGCGGCGGCCTGTTCGCGGCGGCGGTGACGATCTGGGCTACGTCGCTCGTGCTCTTCGTCATTCGCCGCAACGATCTCATCGGCCTGGCGCGCGATCTTGGTCGCGCCTTCGTCCCCTCCTCGCAACACAACGCAACGCCGAAGCGCGTCGCCGCCCACGCCTAAGGGCAACACCCATGCGCAAACTTCTCACCGCCCTCGCCTTCGCGCTCGGCGCATTCCTGTTCAGCGCACCGGCGCACGCCGATGAGCAGCCGGTCTACACCGGCCTCCTCTCGCGCGTCGCTGTTAGCGGCTACGATCCGGTGGCGTATTTCACCGATGGCCGGCCGGTGCGCGGCACGACGCAATTTCGCACGACGCACCAAGGCTATGAATATCGCTTCGCCTCAGCCGAACACCTCGCCGCGTTCCGCGCCAATCCGGCGCGCTACCTGCCGCAATATGGCGGCTATTGCGCATGGGCGGTGAGCCAGGGCTACACAGCTTCTGCCGATCCAACCAATTGGCGCATCGTCGATGGCAAGCTCTATTTGAACTACAACGACGAGATTCAGCGCCGCTGGGAGCAAAACATCCCTAGCCACATCCGCGAAGCGAACGCGAATTGGCCGCGCGTGTTGAGCCGCTGAATTACGCCACGGCCTGCGCCGCGCCCAGCAGCGCTACTCCAACATGCGGGCGCATGTCTGGCGCGCGGCCATCGTTGACCGCTGCCGCCGCGACGATGCCGCGACCGCGATCGACCATCACTTCAGCGTAGAAGAGCGTGTTCGAACCGTTGTGCCAGAGGCGATCGCCTTCGGCTTGCCAGCCCATCGCATAGGGCCCGCCATAAGGCGGCGTATGCAGTGTCTGCCAGCTTTGCGCGTTGAGGAACGGCGTGCGGTCGCGGTGCGCGACGAGATATTTGAACACGTCTTCGAACGACGCGTGCACGCGGCCGGCGGGGCCGAGCGCTGCCGGATTGTCGGTGATCGGGTGACCTGGCGGATGCGGGATCATCGGCACGCTGACAGAGCCGTCGGCGGCGACAGTCGTCGGCCCAGGCGCGTGGCCGACCGGCTGATCATAAGCGCCCGCCGAGCCTGGCGCGCCTTGGCCGGCGGAGCTCATGCCGAGCGGCGTGAAAACATGCTGTTGGATCAGCGTTTCCCACGGCGCGCCCATCTTCGCTTCGAGCATCGCGCCGGCGATGACGTAGCCAGTGTTTGAATAAGTGAAGGTCTGCTCCTTCGGGCCGACCGGGTTTTGCAACAACCCCATGCGCGCATAGGCGATGCGGTCGACGCGTGAGTCAGCGCTCTCGCGCGGGAACGCCATCAGCTGCACCATTTCGATATTGGCCTGGAGCCCGCCGCGATGGCTGAGCAAATGGCGGAAGGTCAGATCGCGGTACTCGGCGCGCATCTCTGGAATGGCGGCGCCAAGCACAGCGCCCACAGTATCAGTCCATGAGATTGCGCCTGCTTCGGCCGCGCGCGCGACCAGCGTCGCCGTCATCGATTTAGTGATCGAACCCAAGTGCCACTTATCGCCAGCGGTGACCGCCTGCGGCTGGCCGAGCGCGCGTACGCCATCGGCAAATGCCACGGCGCGTCCATCACGGTTAGAGGCAGCCGCGCCCATGCCCGGCGCGCCGGCGCGTGCGCGCAATTCCGCGAGCCGCGCTTGCGTTAACGCTTCAGGACCGGTGGCGACTGCTTCGCCACGCTGGAAGACGAGCGGCAGCGTTCCGCCTTGCGTGAACGTGCCTTCGATGCGTCCGCCCGCAAGCCGCCCTCGAAAGCTGGCGCGGATGACTGGAATATCGAGTGAGAGCTGATCGCCCTCGATGCGTGTGGCGCCGATGGGGATGGCGCTATTGCCTTGATCGACGCTGAAGAGCGTCGCGGTCGGGCCGTCGGCCACGACCAGGCGCAGGCGCAATTGCTGCGCGCCGAGGTCCAAGACGCCATGCCACTCGCCCATGAAATCGGCGGCGGACTGGGCAAACGCGTTCGTGGCGGCAAAACCTGCCGCAGCGGCGCCCAGCAACAAGGGGCGGCGTGAAATGATCATCTGGTTCCTCCGAGACCCGTCACCGCTTGATGCTGCCGCGACGTTGATTGGATGCGATGTCCCGATAGTCGCATTGACGAGACAAATCTTACGCCGTTACTAGGCGCTCGCGTGCAGCAGCGGCGGCACGCTCCAGAATGTCTCAAGGATTCAACGATGAAGGTCCTCGTCCCGGTCAAGCGGGTGCTTGATTACAATTTGAAGGTCCGGGTCAAGCCGGACGGGTCGGGCGTCGACCTCTCCAATCTCAAAATGTCGATCAACCCGTTCTGCGAAATCGCGGTCGAAGAGGCCGTACGCATGAAGGAAGGCGGCGGCGGCCACGCCAAGGATGCCGCGACCGAAGTGATCGCCGCCTCGATCGGGCCAGAGCAAGCCCAAGAAACGATCCGCAACGCCCTCGCGATCGGCGCTGATCGCGGCATCCTGGTGAAGGCTGACGGCGAAGTTGAACCGTTAGCAGTGGCGAAAATCTTGAAAGCGGTGATCGAGGCCGAGAAGCCGGATCTCGTCATCCTCGGCAAGCAAGCCATCGACGATGACTCGAACCAAGTCGGCCAGATGCTGGCCGCGTTGCTCGACTGGCCACAGGCAACGTTCGCGTCGAAGATCGTGCTGCACGCCGGCAAAGCGACAGTGACGCGCGAAGTTGATGGCGGCCTGCAAACGCTCGACGTCGAACTGCCAGCGATCGTCACGACCGATCTGCGCTTGAACGAACCGCGCTACGCCTCGCTGCCGAACATCATGAAAGCGAAGAAAAAGCCGATCGACGTGAAAACGCCGGCCGATTTCGGCGTCGATACCGCGCCGCGCATCAAGGTCTTGAAGACAGCTGAACCGGGCAAGCGCTCGGGCGGCATCAAGGTGAAGTCCGCCGCTGAACTGGTCGGCAAGCTCAAAGAAGCGGGAGTGCTCTAATGGCTATTCTGGTTGTTGCCGAGCACGACAATACCAACGTGAAGGACGCGACGCACAAGGTTGTCACCGCCGCGAAAGCGATGGGCGGCGACGTGGACGTGCTGGTCGCCGGCCAAAATGCCGGCGCTGCTGCTGCGGCTGCTGCGAAGATCGAAGGCGTGCGCAAAGTGCTGCACGCTGACGGCGCGACGCTCGCCAAGCAAATGGCCGAACCGCTGGAAGCGCTGATCGTGCCGTTGATGAGCGGCTACGACGCGGTGCTTTTCCCGGCATCGACAACGGGCAAAAACGCAGCGCCACGCGTGGCTGCAAAGCTCGACGTGATGCAGCTCTCCGGCGTCATCGGCGTTGAGAGCGCGACCACCTTCGTGCGCCCGATCTATGCCGGCAACGCGATCATCACGGTCGAGGACAACCAAGCCAAGAAAGTGCTGACGGTGCAGCCGACGGCGTTCAAAGCCGCCGGCGAAGGCGGCAGCGCTTCGGTGGAAACGACGGCGGCGCCGGCGGGACCGTTCAAGTCAGCCTTCGTCTCGGAAGAAATGGCGAAGTCCGACCGCCCGGAGCTTACGGCCGCCAAGCGCGTCGTCTCGGGCGGCCGCGCGCTCGGCTCCAGCGAGGAATTCCACCGCGTGCTCGATCCTTTGGCCGATAAGCTCGGCGCCGCTGTCGGCGCCTCACGCGCAGCGGTGGATGCGGGCTACGCGCCGAACGACTACCAAGTGGGCCAAACCGGCAAGGTGGTCGCGCCGGAACTCTACGTCGCCGTCGGCATTTCGGGCGCTATCCAGCACTTGGCCGGCATGAAGGACAGCAAGGTCATCGTCGCCATCAACAAGGACGAGGAAGCCCCGATCTTCCAGATCGCCGATTATGGCCTAGTGGCGGACTACAAGACCGCCGTACCGGAGCTGATGGACGAATTGACCAAGGCTGGCGTCTGACCGAAGTCCCTTGCGCCACCCGCCGGGCTATGCTGCACTGCAACAAGATTTGCAATTCAGCGGCGCGTAAGCGCCTATGGCCGTCAAGATGACCACTATTAAGACTGTCGGCGTCATCGGCGCCGGACAAATGGGCAATGGCATCGCGCATGTATGCGCGCTGGCCGGCTACGACGTGCTCCTGAACGACGCCGACGCTGCCCGGATCGATGCGGCGATTCAGACGATCAAGAAGAACATGACGCGGCAAGTCGCCCGCGAACTGATCAAGCAATCAGACATGGACAGCGCCTTCGCGCGGATCAAAGCGGCGAAGACGGGCGATCTCGCGCCATGCGATCTGGTGATCGAATCCATCGTCGAGCAGGACGACGCGAAGAAGAAAGTATTCGCCGATTTGCGCTCGACGCTGAAGCCAACGGCGATCCTGGCGTCAAACACCTCTTCGATCTCGATCACCCGCTTGGCGGCGACCACCGATCGGCCGGACAAGTTCATCGGCATTCACTTCATGAACCCGGCGCCGGTGATGAAGCTGGTGGAGTTGATCCGCGGCCTCGCCACCAGCCAAGAGACCTACGACACCTCGATCGCGTTCGTGGACAGTCTGGGCAAAACCATCGCCAACGCCGAAGACTTCCCCGCTTTCATCGTCAACCGCGTGCTGGTGCCGATGATCAACGAGGCGGTCTATACGTTGTACGAAGGCGTCGGCTCGGTCGAAGCCATCGACAAGGCGATGAAGCTCGGCGCCAACCATCCAATGGGGCCGCTGGAGCTTGCCGATTTCATCGGCTTGGACACATGCCTCTCGATCATGCAGGTGCTTTATGAGGGCCTCGCGGATTCCAAGTATCGTCCCTGTCCGCTGCTCGTGAAATACGTCGAAGCCGGCTGGCTCGGCCGCAAGACCGAACGCGGCTTCTACGACTACCGAACCGATCCCCCCACGCCGACGCGCTGAGCCGCGGGCTTTTTCTGCACTGAGACTTTCGGGGCGCGCGGCGGTTCTGCTGCGCGCCCCTTTTCACGCATCACATCACAAAATCAGCCCGGCGATCGCGCCCATGCCTTGCATTGCGTAGGCGATGAGGCCGATCAGAAGTGCGCTTCCGATCGTGAACTCGAGCACGGTGAGTGCAGTACGCATGTGTGTCTCATCAGTTGCGCGGACGAGGAGGTGTCCGCGCGCTGGAGATAGGGGCGAAGCGCCACGCGAATGTGGCGCGCAGCTTAAATCTTGGTGACATGGACGAGATTTCAGCGGCGCGTGGCGCCGATCAGTGTCGTTGAAACACCAGCATGAAATTATTCGCGGGCATCTCCACGATCTCGCGCAGCGCTAGGCCTTGCGCGAAGGCCGCTGCTTCGACATCGGCGATATCGCGCACGCCGTAACGCGAATCGCGCGCGTGCAGCCATTCTTCGAACTGCTCGTTGGACGGCGCCGTGTGCGCGCCATCGCGCTTGTAGGGCCCGTAGGTGACCAGCCACCCGCCGGGCCGCAGCACGGTGGCGGCGCCCGCCGTCAAACAAAGCGTCGCCTCCCATGGCGAGATGTGAATCATGTTGACTGCGAGCACGGCGTCGTAAGGTCCGCCCGCGCCCCAATCCTCCGCGCATACATCGATATCGAGCGGCGCCAACACATTCTTCGCGGCTTCGGCCACGATCCACGCCGCGATACTGGCGCGGGCGGTTGGATCGGGATCGCTTGGCTGCCAGTGCAGCTCCGGCATCGCGGCCGCGAAGAACACGGCGTGTTCCCCGCTCCCCGACGCAAGCTCCAGCACCCGCCCCGCGCGCGGCAGCACGCGTTGCAAAACGGCAAGAATTGGCTCGCGGTTACGGACCGTGGCCGGCGCGTATTGGCGGGCGTCCATGCCTAAAGCTTCAACCATGCTTGCGCGCCTGGGGAAAGCGCACGCCCTGCCGGTTGCGCCTCAGTGACGCCGCGATGGCGCCGCTTAGGATGCGCCCGATGATCGCCCCGGTCCCACAACGCATCGCGCCGCTCAGCTGGCGCAAGCCCACTTTGCTGTGGACGCCGGCAGCACTTGCGCTGGCGATCGGCTGGCCGGCGGCGCTCTTTTACAACGACCCCAACCCACAGCGTTTGGCTTTGGTGGCGGGTGCGGCGGTGTTTGCGCTGGCGCTGATTTCGCTCGGCGTCAGTTGGGCGACCGGGCAAGCGCCGCGCGCGCGCCGCATCGTGGTGCTGCACGTGGTGATCGCGGGCGCGCTCATAGCGATCGCCGCACCCTTCGTGTTGATCGAACTGTTGGCGCTGGTCGCCGACTACGAACGCGAAGGCGCTGGCGAGAGCTTCACCTTTGCCATGTCGCTCGCCATGATCCCGCTGGCGCTGGTCATCGGTCTGCCGGTGTCGCTCGTGTCCGGCATCGTGTTTGCCTGGGTCGCGCTTAAGCGCAGCGCGATCGGCGGCAGCGATTTGCTGGAAGACCGCGTGTTCAGAGACGACGTGCAGCCGTTCCGCTGAACCTCACCGCGCCCACATGCGCAGCAAATTCGAAATACTCTTATCAAGTCGCAACAACTCGTCCCGCGCCACGCCCGCCGCCGCCAGGCGATCGCGCGTGACTGATAGATCAAACAGAATCTCGCGCTTCCCTGCTTCCGGCACGAAGCTTTCGATCCAGCCCACCGCAGCCAAACGCGCGCCGCTCGTCACTGGCGCGACGTAATGGATCGAGCCGGCGGGATAAACGATCGCGTCGCCCGCTTCCAACTTGATCTCCTGCTCGCCCAGCGCGCTATCGATGACGAGCGCGCCGCCCTCGTATTTGCTCGAATCTTCGAGAAAGAGCGTGAAGGCAAGATCGGTGCGGAGCTTGTCATCAGCGGGCCCCATCAGCGCATCGTCCGTATGTGCGCCATAAGTCATGCCAGGTTCGTAGCGCGAGAAGAGCAAGCGCGTGAGACGCGCCGGGCGCGCCGCGAATTCGAACAACGGATGGCGGCGCAGTGCATCAACGACGAAGCGCTCCAACGCGTGCGCCTTTGGATCGGAACCGTCGGCTTGCAAATTCTGCTTCACGCCGCGGGCGGCCGCGCCTGCAGTGCGCTTACCGTCGATGAACGCGATCTCCGAAAGTTCACCGCGCACACGCGCAATGTCTTCAGGCGCCAAAACCCCTTGAAGGATGATCGTCATGTGTAACCTTTGATCCTGAGCCAGATCACTCTTGCGGCGGACACCGCCACCATGAGGAACACGATGGTCAATCTCAAACTGAAAACTTGGCGCACTGTTGGCGCCGCTGCTGCACTCGTCGCGCTCGGCGGTTGCTACGCGCATGGCGCAACCGGCCACGGCTACGGCGAACGCGGCGACTACTATGGCGAGCGCGGAGAGCGGGGCGAACGCGGAGAACGAGGCGAGCGCGGCGGCTGCGGCGAGCGTGGCGAGCGCGGGCGCGGCGGTTAGAAGCAGCATTTACTTCTTGCGAGCCGTTCGCATTTAAGGCAGACGAGCCCCTCGAAGTTCCGAAGGGGCGTGGCGCATGAGCGGCATCAGACTGAAATACTGGCGCGCGGTCGGCGCGGCGGCGGTGGTTTGTTTGGCTGCGGCCTGCGGCGGCGAGGGCGGCGAAAGCGGCTCGGCTGGCGGCGAAGGCGGTGATGGCGGCGAGGCCGGTGAAGCCGGCGCCAGCGCGCCTGCGCCTTCTCCGGCGACAGCCACCGCGCCTGGCGGCGAAGGCGGCCCCGGTGGCGAAGCGGGCGCGGCGAGCGCCTATGCCGGCGTCTCCGGCGATCAGCTCACGGCGCTGCGCCTGGCGCACCTCAAAGGCTTCGTACTGGCGGCGGACCGCGTTGCGGCGGCAGGCCAAACCGCCGAAGCGGGCATCCTGGTCGAGCAAGGCGTGCTCGAAGTGTACAACGTCGCCGCCGATCAGTTCGGCTCACTCAATGTCGCCATCGTCCGCGCCGCCGCTGATGGCGCGCCCGCCCACATCGATGCAGCGGAAGCCGAGATCGACCGCGCCGCCGACGCGCTCGCGGAAATCGATGACGCGGCGCTCGCCGCACGCATGGTCGACATCGCCACCGGCCTCTATCAAGGCGTGGTGCAGCAAGATTTCGTCGACGCGATCGAATACCAGCACAGCATGGGCGCGGCCCTCGCCGCCCAAGCCGTGCTGCAAGCCGGACAAGCGGAGCTCAGCGGCGAAGACGCCGAAGCGTACAGCGATGCCTCAGCGCAGATGACGCGATTTGTCGGCCTCTGGTCACAGGCGAGCGCGCCAGAAGCCCCACCAGCTTATCGCGACGTGCTTGCGCAAGCCTCACGCGTGCGCTTGGCGCTTTATCCGTACTTCTAGGCGCGGCGGAATAGAATGCTCGGCTCGCCTTTGTAGTGGGTGCGCCCAAATTCGCGATAGCCGAGCTTTTCAGCGACGCGCAGCGACGGCGTGTTCTGCGGCGCGATCAGGCAGACGAAATCAGTGCGACCGAAATGCTGTTCGGCCCAAGCGATCTGCGCTGACGCCGCTTCGGTGGCATAGCCCTTACCGTGCACAGTGGGCGACAGCGCCCAGCCCTGTTCGGGCGCATCGAACGGGATGCCGCCCAAATCGCGCTTGAACGAGCCGAAGCCGCCATCGCCGACATAGGCGCCGGTCGCCTTCTCCTCGATCAGCCAATAGCCGTGGCCCATCAGATGCCAATGGCCAAGGAAACTCTGAAAGCGCCGCCAGCTGTCTTCGCGCGTCGATGGCTTGCCGCCGATGAAGCGGGTGACGTTCTCGTCACCCCACATGGCGGCTGAGTTCTCGAAGTCCGCCAGCGTGTGCCCGCGCAAGCGCAGGCGCTCCGTTTCGATGAAGGGCGCGAGGCTCATTGCCCCTCCGCCACCACCGCTTCCAGCATCGCCACCGCCTCGGGACTATCCCAGTCCGCGCCTCCAGCGAGGCGGGCGATCTCGGCGCCGTCGCGGTCATAGATAATCGTCACTGGCATGCCCGGCGCCTGGGCGTCGAACAGCACACCGCGACTGATATCGATGAGGAAGGGCAGCGAGTCGTCTGAAAGCTCCGCCAGCTGCGCTTGCGCGCGGGCGCGATCTGCCTCGCTATCCACACTGACGGGTATGACTCGCAGCCGATCGCCAAAGCGCCTTTGCAGCGCGCCAAGCGTCGGCATCTCCTCCACACACGGCGCGCACCAGGTAGCCCACAGATTGAGCACCATCACCTCGCCCTGATAGACGGCCAGCGTGGTCTCGGCGCCCGTCGCATCCTGCAGAGTCCGGGTCGGCATGGGCGGCGGCGCTTCGAGGCTGGTGAGGCGCAGCATTTCACCGGTTGCGAATCGGCTCAGTCCTGTAGCGTTCTCCGGCTTTGAAGACGCGGCGAAAAGCACGTAAAGGACAGCCACGGCGCCGGCTGTCAGCATCGCCAACGCCACCCATAAAGCCCAATTCTTCCGCGCGGAGCCTGTGTTCGTGTCCAATTCCACTCCTCCAGGCGGCCAAAAAATGTGGGGCGGCCGTTTCGCGGCGCAGCCTGACGATGCAATGCAAGCGATCAACGCTTCGATCGATGTTGACCAGCGCTTGTGGCGCGAGGACATCGAAGGCTCGAAGGCGCACGCCGACATGCTGGCTGCCCAGGGTATTATTACGAGAGAAGACAATGCGGCGATACAAGGAGGATTAGATCAGATTGCCGCAGAAATCGCCGAGGGGCGGTTTCCTTTTTCCGCAGCGCTTGAGGACATCCACCTCAATATCGAAGCGCGCCTGACCGAGCGTATCGGCGAAGCCGGCAAGCGCCTGCACACCGCCCGCTCCCGCAACGATCAGGTGGCGACCGATTTCAAGCTCTGGACAATGCGCGCCAGCCGCGAAGCGGGCGATGGCTTGCGCGTGTTGCAGCAGGCTCTGGTGAAGCGCGCTGACCAGCACGTCGACTGGATCATGCCAGGCTTTACGCATTTGCAGACAGCGCAACCGATCACGCTCGGGCACCACCTGCTGGCTTACGTCTCGATGTTCGAACGCGACCGCGTCCGCTTGGTGGGCGGTGCGCTGGAGGCGGCTTGGGAATGCCCGCTCGGCGCAGCCGCGCTCGCGGGCACCGGCTACAAGATCGATCGGGATATGACGGCGCATGCGCTGGGCTTTCACGCGCCCGCTTCCAACTCGCTCGACGCCGTAGGCTCGCGCGACTTTGCGATGGCCGCACTCTCTTCACTCGCGATCGCGGTGACGCATTTGTCGCGGCTGGCGGAAGAGATTGTACTTTGGACCTCGCCGCAATTCGGCTTCGCGGCGTTGAGCGACGCGTGGTCCACCGGCTCGTCGATCATGCCGCAAAAGCGCAATCCGGATGCGGCTGAGCTGATCCGCGCCAAGGCCGCGCGCATCGGCGCTGATTTCGCGGCGCTGAACGCCATCGTCCAGAAACTGCCGCTCGCTTACGCCAAGGATCTGCAAGAGGACAAAGCGCTGACCTTCGGCGCTTTCGATGCGTTTTCGCTCTCGCTCACCGCCATGATCGGCATGATCGAGACCATGCGCTTCAATCGCGAACCCATGCGCGCCGCCGCTGCGCGGGGTTATTCCACCGCCACCGACCTTGCCGACTGGCTGGTGCGCGAACTCGGCGTGCCGTTCCGCGAAGCCCACGAAATCACCGGCCGGATCGTGCGCCGGGCCGAGGAAACCGGCGTTGCCGAATTGGCGCATCTCCCGTTGAGCGAATTCCAAAGCGTCGATAGCCGCATCAGCGAGGCGGCGCGGGCGCTGTTGACGGTTGAAAATTCGGTCGAGAGCCGGGATAGCTATGGCGGGACCGCCCCGCAGCGCGTGCGCGAGCAGATCGAGCGCTGGAAGGAGATGTTCGCATGAGCCGCGTAATTCTGAGTTTGCTGGCGCTAACGATGCTAAGCGCCTGCGGCGTCAAGGGCAGCCTCGACCGTCCCGATCCGCTTTGGAACAGCGACGACGTCATCCGCCGCGACTGCCAGCGCCAGATCGACAACAACGAAGAGCCAGACGCGCGCTGCGCGCAGTACCGGACTGGCGCTCAGCCAGGCTAGTTGGACCGCGGGCCATCAGGCCCGCATTGAGGCGAACATGCGGGTCTGAAGACCCGCGGTCCGAAAGCACATGAATCACTTTGATTATCGCGATGGCGCGTTGTTCTGCGAAGGCGTCCGCCTCGCGGACATTGCCGAGACGGTCGGCACGCCGGCTTACGTCTATTCGAGCGCCACGCTTGAGCGTCACTACGACGTCTTCAAGAGCGCCTTTGCGCCGCGCGAGGTGCTTGTCGCTTTCGCTGTCAAAGCCAACGCCAACATCGCCGTGCTTGCCACTCTCGCGCGCAAAGGCGCTGGCGCCGACACGGTAAGCCAAGGCGAGATCGAGCGCGCGCTGAAAGCCGGCGTGCCGGCGGAGCGCATCGTCTTCTCCGGCGTCGGCAAGACGGAAGAGGAGCTGGCGTTCGCGGTGAAGGCGCGCGTGCACCAGATCAACGTCGAGAGCATCGCCGAACTAGAGGCGCTGTCGCGCATCGCTGCATCGTTGAACGCAGCGCCCGCCATCGCCATTCGCGTCAATCCCGATGTCGGCGCTGGCGGGCACGAGAAGATCTCCACCGGCAAGGGCGACACCAAGTTCGGCGTCTCCAGCGCCCAAGCGCTCGCGCTCTATGCGCGAGCCAGCGCCGATAAGCACCTCGCCGCCAAAGGGCTCGCCGTTCACATCGGCAGCCAGATCCGGGATCTGAAACCTCTGGAAGACGCCTTCCGCGTCATGCGCGGCTTGGCGGAAAAACTGCGCGCCGATGGGTTGAGCATCGAGCGCATGGATTTGGGCGGCGGGCTTGGTGTGCCCTATTTCAACGAACCACCGCCGCCTTCACCGGATGACTACGCCACGATGGTTAAAAGCGTGTTTGACGGCTTCGATGTCGCGCTCGCTTTCGAGCCAGGACGTCTGATCGCCGCCAATGCCGGCGTGTTGCTCTCGCGCGTGATCCGCTTGCAGGAGCGACCCGACAAGGAAATCGTCGTGCTCGATGCGGCGATGAACGACCTCATCCGCCCCGCGATCTATGAGGCCTATCACGAGATCAAGCCGCTGAGCGACACCAGCAACGCGCGTGTCGCCTACGATGTAGTCGGCCCGATCTGCGAAACTGGCGACACCTTCACGCGCAATCGCCAACTGGCGTCGCTGAAGCCCGGCGACCTCGTCGCCTTTATGACGGCCGGCGCATACGGCGCCGTGATGGCCTCGACCTACAACGCCCGTCCGCTTGTTCCCGAAGTTCTGGTGCGCGGCGATCGGTTTGAGGTTGTGCGACAGCGCTGGACGCTCGAAGATCAACTCAAACTGGAACGCATTCCGGATTGGGGTTGAGCAGAATGATGAAACACGTTGTATTCGCCGCCGCCGCGCTGGCGCTAAGCGCTTGCGCCTCGGCGCCAGCGCCATCCTCACCCCAAGATCAGTTCTTCGCCAATCTCTCGGCGCTGTGCGGGCAAAGCTTCGAGGGCCGCGTCGTCACCACGGAAGCGGCGGACGCCGACTTCGCCAGCCAGCGGCTCGTCATGCAGGTGCGCGAGTGCAGCGCGACTGAAATCCGCGTGCCGTTCCATGTCGGCGATAATCGTTCGCGCACCTGGGTCATCACGCGCACCGGCGAGGGCCTGCGCTTGAAGCACGATCACCGCCACGATGACGGCAGCGAAGACGTGCTCACCCAATATGGCGGCGACACCGCCAATGCCGGCACCGCCGAGCGGCAGGAATTCCCGGTCGATCAGTTTTCGCGCGATCTCTTCGTCGCCAACAACATCCCGCAATCGACGACCAACGTCTGGGCCGTCGAGGTGCATCCCGGCCGCATCTACGCCTATGAGCTGCGCCGCCCGAACCGCCACCTCCGTGTCGAGTTCGATCTGACCCGCCCGGTTCCCGCCCCACCCGCGCCCTGGGGCGCCGATTAAGCCAAGGATAGCGACGAAAGCGCTGCCCGCGGCTGGCGACGGTCATGGTTTGGCCAGAGGCGCCGGGTTAGGCTCGGCCCTCGCGGAGGCCACCACTCAGGTCCATGAAGCACCAGGACGCCCTCGACCAGCTCGCGCGTGAAACCGCGCGCGCCCGCCAGCGGCTTGCGCTGGAACGGGCGCTGCGGGCCGGGTTCGTGCTGGGCGCTGTGGTCGGCGTCTGGGCGCTGCTGGCGCTGGCCGGCGCGCATGAACGCTTGCCGCTGCTGGCGCAGAGCTTGAGCGCAATTGCAGCGCTTGGGCTGATCGGCTGGCTCGGCTGGCGCGCCTATAAGGAATGGCAAGCGCCGACCGAGGAAGAAGCGCGCGCACGGCTGGCGGTGGATTCGAAGCTCGAGCCTGGCTCGTTCGATGCGCTGCGCGATCGCCCGGCGCGCTACGACGCGTTCGCTATGGCGCTCTGGGCGCGCGAACGCGAACGCGCGATCGAGCGCGCCGAACATGTTCGCGCCGGCCCGCCCCGGGCACGGCTCGACGATTTCGATCGCTACAAGTTGCGCTACGTTCTGCTCGTGGCGCTGCTCGGGGCTTTGGTGTTTGCCGGCGCACAAGCGCCAGACCGTTTAGCGCGCGCTTTCCTACCCGATCCCGGCCCACTGCTCGGCGATACCGAGATGGCAGTGGAGGCCTGGGTGACGCCGGCTGAGTACACGAACGCGCCACCCATTTCACTGAGCGACGTGATCGGCGAACGCGTGCCGACGCCGCCTTCGGTTGAAGCGATGGTGCGCGTAACGGGCCCGGTCGGCGCGCCGCGCCTGGTGTATGACGGCCAGGGCGGTCGCCGTTCAGTGCTGTTTACGCGCGCCGCTGACGGCGCGTGGGAAGCGCGCTTAGCGATACCGGGCGCGGGGCGCCTGCGCATCGTGCGCTTCCATACGCGCGCCTTCTGGCGCATCGCGCCTGCGCCGGATGCTGCGCCCACGGCTGCGTTCAGCGCCCCCATCGAAATGCTGCCCGAAGAGCATGCGCGGCTGGGTTGGCGTGCATCGGATGATTTCGGCGTGCAGCGCTTAGCGTTACGCGTGCGCCCGCTCAATCCGCCGCAAGGGCTGCTGCAGGCCGATCCTGTGGATACGCCGATTGAATCACCGGCTGGCGATCCGCGCGAAGCGGAAGCGGAAAGTGAAGTCGATCTCGCCGCGCATCCTTATGCGGGCATGGAAGTGGAAGCGTTCATCGTCGCTTTCGATGCGCTCGGCCAAGAAGGCGTCAGCGACCCGCTGCGCATGACGCTGCCGGAGAAAGTGTTTCTGCAACCTTTGGCGCAAGCCGCGATCGAAATTCGCCGGCACATTCTGGCGGAACGGCGCGCGTATCGCGGCGCTGCCGAGGTGCGGCGTGAGACGCGGCCCACCGGCGCCGCCATGGACGGCTTCCGCATCGACGTGCGCAATTACGACCGTCGGCCAAATCTGCAACGTGCGCCGGGCGGCATCCGCCACGCCGCGCGTCTGATCGATGCGCTGACCATGCTGCCCGAAGACGGCTATTTCCGCGATCTCGCGGTTTATCTAGGTTTCCGCTCGGCGCGGGCGCAGCTCGATGTAGCGGCCGAAATCGGCGACACTGATCTGGCCGCCGACACGCTCTGGCGCACAGCGCTGCGCGCCGAATATGGCGGCTCTGGCGATGCGCGGCGCGCGCTCGAAGAAGCGCAGCGCCAGCTCGCGGAAGCTTTGGCGCAAGGCGCCCCGCCGGAACGCATCAACCAATTGTTGGAAGCGCTACGGCGCGCGACTGAAAACTACATGCAAGCGCTCGTGCAAGAAGCGATGCGCAATGGCGAAACCGCCAACAATGAAGACACCGAAGATCAAGCCCAGATCAGCGGCCAAGACATCGAAGAGTTGTTGGCCGAGGTCGAGCGCTTAGCGCAGCAAGGCCGCAACGCCGAAGCGCAGCAATTGCTGCAAATGCTCGCCGGCATCCTCGCCAATCTCGACGTACAGCTGAGCGAAAGCCAAGGCGGCGAGGGCGAAGGCGGCGAAGACGAACAGATGCAGCAGAGCATGGACGAGCTCGCCGAAGCCATGGGCGAGCAACGGGCGCTGCGCGACGAGACGCAACAACAACAGGAACAACAACAGCAGCAGCAGCAAGGCCAAGGCGGCAGTGGCGGCGAGCAGGAAGGCGGCCAAGGCGGCGACGCCCTCGCCCAGCGCCAAGGCGAAATCCGCCAAGGCCTCGCCGAGGCGCAAGAGATGGCCAACGAAGCCGGCGCCGCACCCAGCGACGATCTCAACGCCGCCGGCGAAGCCATGCGCCAAGCCGAAGACGCGTTACGCCGCGGCGATCTGGAAGGCGCGGAAGCAGCGCAATCGGCAGCATTAGAGCGCTTGCGCGAAGGCGCGGACGCTTTAGCCGCGGAAATCCGCGAACGCGGACGCCAAGGCGAAAGCGGCGGCGAAGGTGAAGTCGGGCGCGATCCGCTCGGGCGCGCCAACGGTTCCGCCCGCGGCGATGGCGAAGGCGAAATTCCCGACACCGCCGATCCAGTGCGCGCGCGCGAAATTTTCGACGAAATCCGCCGCCGCGCCCAAGATCCCAACCGCCCCGAAGCGGAACGCGAATACCTGCGCCGCCTCATGGATCGGTTTGGCGATAGCTAGCCTTGCTTTCTCTGCCTAGCGCCCCACACTCTTGCGCGGGGTGAAGGAGGACGCATGCGCAAGTTTCTTTTGTCGGTCGCCGTCACCGCGCTGCTCGCGGCCTGCACGCCGCCCGCGCAACAACAAACGCCAGACGCACCCGGCCCAGTGCCGCAAGTTCAGGCCTGCAACACGGTGACGCCCGACGTCGCGCGCATGGTGCGCATCGAGGAGGCCGGCGCGGTGACGGCCGCCGTCGATCTGCCGGGCGGACCGATTGCGCCAGGAACCTACGATCTCGTTCGCGCCGTGCGCGTCGGCCAACCCACAGGCTGGCAAGGCGCGCGCTCGGTTGCGTTGGAAGTGACAGAAGGCGCGAGCGGCGTGACGTTCCAGTGGGCCGGCGCGCCCGAGAGCGGCGAAGTCGATCGCTGGACCGCCAGCTTCACCGATACGCCCTCACCGCGCTTGAACTTCACCTGCGGCCGCATCGGCGATGTCGAAACTGACTTCACCGCCAGCCGCGGGGCGTTGCAGCTGCGCGTGCCCGATGGCGCGAACGGTTCGCTTCTGATGGATTTTGCGCGGCGCGGCTGATCAGGGATCGAGTGCAGCGATGAACGGCAGGCCGCGGTAGCGGCCGGCGTAATCCATGCCGTAGCCGACGAGGAAATCGTCGGGCGCATCCCAGCCGATGGCGTCGATCGCTTCGCCCATGGCTTGCGGTTTGCGGACGAAGGCGCAGGCCAGCGTCTTGGTTGCGCCTTTCGCCATCAGGTGAGCGCGCGCATAGGCGATAGTGCGACCGCTGTCGAAGACGTCGTCGACGATCAGCGCCGGCCTACCCTCGATTGAGCGCGAGATATCGGCGCGTACGACAACCTTGCCCGAGCTTTGGCGCGCGTCGCGATAGCTTTCGAGCCAGAGTGAATCGTAAATCGGATGGCGCCCGCGCTTTTCGATCGCGCGCATTAGGTCAGCCGCAAACGGGATCGCGCCTTGCAGCAGCGCGACAACCGTCCAGCCATCATCGACTTGAGATGCAAACCCCTCAGCCAGCGCATCTACGCGCGCGGCGATCTCATCCGCGTTCAGCAGAACGCGCAAGCGCGTCAGCTATTGCCGAAGCGCGGCGCGAGACCTTCGATCGGCCCGATCTCGCTCGAGGTGATCGGCTCTTCGAGCAGCAGCTCATCGCCAATCGGTTGGTCGAGCACGAGCGCATCGTCCACTGCCGCAGCTGGCGGCGCGGCTGGCGACACGCGCGCAGGGCCGCCTGCGAATTGCGCTTCCGAGAAGCTGGCGAACGTTGCTTCGAGATCGACGGCGTCAGCCGGCGGGTTCTCGATACGGATTTGGAATGGCACCGACGCGCCAGCCGCAACCGGCTGTTCGGTGATAACGTTCACCAGTTCGAAAATTTCAGCCGACGCCGTGTCGCGCAGCGATACACGCACAGGCGGCACCAGCTTGTCGTCGCGGCCGATATTGCGGACCTCGCCACTGACCAAAAGGATCGGCGTCGCGCCATCGAAGTCGCGCTCGACGGCCAGGTCGTAGAATTCGAGGCCATAGACGTTTACGTCCAAGCCGAGCGCGGCGAACGCGCTGGCCGAACGCGGCCACAGTTCGGCGACGTCCTGACGGAAAGCGACCATGCCGGTCGCCGAAGCGGCCAGGGCAGCGCCGGTGGCGCCCCAGACAACGATGGCGGCGCGGGCGCGCTCACGGCGCATGCGCTCAGCCTGTTGGGCGCGGAATTTTGCGGCAGCTGATGGGGCCGGGCCAGGTTGTTCGGACGCCCGGCGCAATCTTTCGACACGTTCACGTGTAAGAGGTTCTTTGGCTGGGGCTTCGGCGCGGGTTTCCGCAACGGCGGCCACAGCTTGGGTCCGCAGCTCGAGCTGCGGCTCAGCAAACCAGGAGAAACCGCATGCCGCGCAGCGCACCGTCCGACCCGAAGGCCCGATCGCCGCGTCATCTGCGTAGTATCTTGTCGAGCAAGACGTGCAGGTCAGGATCATGTTAACGATACGCCCATTAGCCCAGTACCACCCGGTGCATTGATTCTATTCGGCTTGTCCAGTCATGGTCCGTGCGAATACCCCAGAACAGGATCTGTTCGAACGCGGAATACTCGCGCGCCTTTCTGGCGTCGACGCGGGTTACAAGACCGCGACTGTATTGTTCGGGATTGAATTCGAAGCGCGCACCGGAGAGGTCGCGCTCATTACTGGTCCCGCCGCTGCAGGGAAGACTACGTTCATGCACCTGCTGCGCCTAGCGCTGCAGCCCCGTTCTGGACGATGTGTAATCCTGGGTGCCGAGGTCGGCAAAGCGAGTGCGCGCGCACGTGCAAATGTGAAGAAGCGCATCGGCTATGTCGCTGAAAATCCAACGTTCATCGAGAACTGGACGGCGTTCGACAACATCGCCATGCCGCTGCGTTTGGCTGGGCAAAAGCCGCGCGACTACGCTGACGATGTGCGCGAACTTGTGGAATTCGTCGGCCTGACCGACGCCGCCGATCTCACCGTGGAAAAACTTTCGGGTGCGGAACGGCATAGGGCTGCCATAGCCCGCGCGCTCGCAGCCAAGCCTGCGCTCATTCTGGCTGACGATCCCACCGCCGGCATGTCGCCGGGCGACGGACGCCGCATCGTGCGCCTGCTGGCCGAGATGCGCCGCGTCGGCGCTGGCGTCGTGATCGCCAGCCAAGACGAGACCCTGGCCGACTGCGCGCCGCTCAATCATTGGCGCATGGAACGTGGGCGGCTGTCGCCGATCAGCCAGAAGGCTTCCGAGGAAGCGGAGGCGTTCGAATGAGGAACGCGCTGACGGGCGTCGAGCGCGCCATGTTCTGGACTTTGGCCTTCGCCGCCTTCGCCGCCGCCGCTGCCGGCCTGGCCGCACGCGGGGTGGACCGGGTCGCCGCCAGTTACGAGGCGGCGCGCTCGAACTACGCCATCGTCCGCGTGCTCGCCCCGGAGGGCCCGGCCGGGATCGCGGCGGCCGAAGTGGCGCTGGCGCAAGCCGTCCAAGTCACCTCCGCCGCGCCAATGACGGCCGGTCGCGCCGCCGCCCTACTGGGCGGTGAAGTGCGAGCCGAAGACATGCCGGCGCTGCGGCTTATCGAGGTCGAACTGACGGCCGCGCCGGCGCACGTGGATGTGTCCGGCGATCTGGTCGCGGCCTTGGCGCAAGGCGGGGTGACCGCCGAAGTCATCGAAGCGCCGGACGATAGTTCTGGCGCGGGGCTGGCGACGCGCGTCCGCAACGCCGCTTTCTGGGGCGCGATCGCGTTCGCGCTGGTGATGGGCATCATCGTCTCGCTAGCGGCGCGCGGGCTCGCCGCGCGGCGGCGCGAGATGGTGACCGTGATGTGCGATCTCGGCGCCACGCAAGGCGAGACCGCCGGACGCATCGCGGATGAAGCGGCTGTCATGGGGCTTTATGCCGGCCTCATCGGCGGCGTGCTTGCGGGCGTCGCGGGCTTTGCTGTTCTGATGCTGGCTATTCCAGGCGTCAGCCTTGATGCTCGGATCGGTATGATTCTGCCCGTCGATCTCACGCCGATTGCAGCCGCGCCCTTGGGTGCGGCGATCGCCGCTGGCGCCGGCGCGCGTGCGGCGGCCAGCTATTTCCACGCACAGGCCGCGAGGCTCGGCTGATGCGGGGGCTCTTCACGTGGGCGATCATCATCGCGGTGGTTGCGTTCGTGGCGGGCTTTTGGGGCTTTGCCGAAAACGTGCGCGAACCCGCGCAAGAACCCGAGCGCGCCGACGCCATCGTCGCGCTCACCGGCGGCTCGCTCGAACGCCTCTCAACCGGCGTGCGCTTGCTTGAAGAGCGCAAGGGCGAGCGGCTCTTAATCTCCGGCGTCAACCGCGTCGTCACCGATGAAGAATTGCTGGATGCGGCGCTGAACGTCGATCCCGCCATCGCCGACCGCATCGATCTCGGTCGCAGCGCCGAAGACACGCTCGGCAACGCCGCCGAAACCGCCGCTTGGGCGCGCGAGCGTAACTACACGCGCCTCATCCTCGTCACCGACGATTATCACATGCCGCGTTCGCACGCCGAACTCTCGCTGGCTTTGCCGGAGGCGCAGATCGTGCCCTATCCGGTACGCACGCGCTGGACTGACCCCGCGCTGTGGCGCAGCGATCTCGCGGCGGCGAGCCGCATCGGCGCGGAATACGTGAAATACCTGGTCATCCGCGGGCGCGAGGCGGTATTGAGCCTCGGCAAATCCGACGAAGAAGAGAGCGCCGCGGACCCCGCATGAAACTGATCCGATCGATCATTTTCGTCATCTGGCTTTATGGCTCGATGGCGGTGGTTGGCTTGAGCCTGTGGCCGTTCGTGCTGATGGACGATCGCTACGTTTGGGTCGCACTGCGCTCATGGGGCCGCGCCACGCTTTGGGGCTTGCGCTGGATCATCGGCGCGCGCGTTTCGTTCGAAGGCCTGGAACACGTGCCGCAAGGCGGCGCGCTGATCGCGATGAAGCACCAGTCGATGCTCGACACCATCGTACCGGCGCTGTTCCTGCCGCGGCCGGTCTATGTTTACAAAGCCGAACTCGGAAACTCGCCGGTGATGGGCGCGTATCTGAAGAAGAACCAGATCGGGGTCGATCGCAGCGGTCACGCCAAGGCGCTCAAGAGCCTGGTGCGCGGCGCGCGCGATGCGGTGGCGCGCGGCGGCCAAGTGCTGATTTTTCCAGAAGGCACGCGCCAACCACTCGATGCGCCGCCCGATTACAAGCCGGGCATCGCCGCGATGTATAAGGATCTCAACATTCCAGTGACGCCGGTGGCGCTCAACACGGGCCTTATCTGGAAACCTAAAGGACTCACGCGTTCGCCGGGGCATGTGACGTTCAAAGTGCTGCCGCCCATTCCGCCCGGCTTGCCGCGCGACGAATTCATGCGGGAACTCGAGCGCATTCTCGAAAGCGAAAGTCAGGCCTTGCTGCCGCCGGACAAGCGTCGCACCGTAGCGTGATGAAGATACGCGGATTTTGGCTGGCTGTTCCCTGGGCGCTGTTCGTTGTCGCCGCTTTGGGCTGGGTATTTTACTGGAATTATGTCGGCAACGAAGCCGAGCGCCGCATTCGCGCGTGGGCGTTCGAGCAGAATGCCGCCGGCGCCAGCGCATCGGTCGAGCGCATCGTGCGCCACGGTTTCCCGATGTTGATGCGGCTCGAACTGCAGGGCGTAAATTACGCGCCCGCGCGCGGCGGCTGGCGCGTCACGACCGACAGCGCCGATCTGCACATTCAGCTCACCAACCCCCAGCACGTCATCCTGGAAGCGACATCGCCGATCGCAGTCTCGCGCTCCAACGGCGCGGTGACGAACGTCAGCGCCGACGCCTTGATCGCAAGCTTGCGCACCGAGAACGGACGCCTAGCCGTCGCTGGCATCGAAGCCGACAATCTGGTGCTCGACGATCCAGCTGAAGACGGCGTGCTGCGCGCCGTGAAGATCGTCGCCAATGCACGCCCCGATCCGCGCGCGGCGGGCGAGTATCAAGTTTCGTTCGACGCCCAAACGCTGACGCTGCCGCGCCCGGTGCGTAGTTTCGAAACCTTTGGCCTCGAAGTACCAGCCATGCGCGCCGCGATCGTGGTGAGCGAAGGCGCGCAACTGCTCGAACAATCGCCGGACGATCCGCTGGGGCCTTGGAGACAAGCGGGCGGGCAGATGCGGTTTGAAGCTCTGGTGCTGAACTGGGGACCACTTGAAACGACAGGCACAGGCGATGGCGGTCTCGACGCGCAACGCCGGCTGCAAGGGCGTTTGGTGTTGCCAGTCGATCGGCCCGCGCCGGTGATCAACGCCATCGCGCAAGGCGATAACATCGACGACAGCGCACGCCGCGCGCTCGGCTTGCTTGCTGCCGGCTATTTGGTGACGGGCGACGAAATCACGCTGGATATTTCCGCCCATGACGGCGTGCTGCGTGTCGAAGGGCTGCCGGTGCGGATGCTGCCGCCTGTTTACTAGGGATTGGGTTTTCGGGACCTAATCCCGATCCCGCCCCCAATTCGGCGCGGAGGTATCTTGCCCCGCTTCGATGACTTCGCGGCGCATGCGGCGGGCGCGGTCGAACAGGGCGTAGAGCGTATCGCCGTCGCTCCAACGAATGGCGCGCTGCAGCGCAGCCAAATCTTCCGAAAAGCGCCCGAGCACTTCGAGCACGGCGTCCTTGTTGTTCAAGAACACGTCGCGCCACATGGTCGGATCGCTGGCGGCGATGCGGGTGAAATCGCGAAAGCCGGAAGCGGAGTATTTCACCACTTCGCTCTCGGTGACGCTCTCCAAATCTTCCGCCATCGCCACGATGTTGAACGCGATCAAGTGCGGCAAGTGGCTTGTCACGGCGAGCACGACGTCGTGACGATCGGGCGCCATGCGTTCGACATCGGCGCCGAACGCGCGCCAAAATTCTTCGACCTGATCCACAGCCGCGGCATAGGCCTCGCGCTCGTCGCCCGGCAGCGGCGTCAGAATATGCCAGCGATTGTGAAACAGAGCGGCGAAGCCCGCATCAGGCCCCGAACGCTCGGTGCCGGCGATCGGGTGACCCGGCACGAAGTAAACATAGGTGGGCAGCTTTGCGCCGACGCTCTCGACCACTGCCTGCTTTACCGAGCCCACGTCCGTGATGATGGCGCCAATCTTCAGCCCCGGCTTGGCGGCTTCCACCGCCGCAGCCATGGCGCCAACCGGTACGCAAAGCACGACAAGCTCGGCCTTCTCCACTGCCTTGGCTGGATCGTCGAACACTTCGCCGAGCCCCAGTTCGCGCGCACGCTGACAAACCTCGGGATCGGCGTCGTAGAGTTGCACCACGCGCGTCACGCCGCTCTCGCGCGCGGCATGCGCAATCGATGAGCCAATAAGGCCCACGCCGAGAACGGCGATGCGATCGAAAATCATGGCCATCAGATGCGCGCGTAGGAGCCGAGGACGCGCACGCCTTCGAGACCATAACTGTTAAGCGCCGCTGCACGCGGATCGTTGAGGCCGACAAACTCCTCGACCCGCAGCAGCACGCGCGGTTCGGAGCGCGCGACTTCGCGACCAACAAGCCCCGCCTCATTCAGCGCGCGCTGCGCTTTGTGGTGAGAATCGAACGCGAGCAGCAGGGTGATGTCGCCGCCGCCGGCTGAATCGGTCGCGCCCGCGGCGAACACGCACGCTTCTGGCTCCGCACCGCTCGCGGCCCCGCTCAGAAACGGCAGGCCAGCGATCAAATGCAAATCGTGGAAGCGCCGCTCCGACAAGGCCGGCCACCACGAGCCCACGCCCGGCGCCGCCGGCCACGGCGTCACCGCGACGACCGTCTGCGGATTTTCCGCCGCCTTCTGCAACGCCGCCTGCGGCTCGCCGACGTGGCTGATACGCGTTCTGGCGCCGAAATGACGACGCGCGACATCGAACAGCCGCGTCGGGTCGCTGCGCCCGCCGCCGACGACGACGTCGACGATACGCTGCCGGCGTAGACTGGCGCCGATCAAAGCGCGCCAAAGCTCGACCACCAGTTCCCGCTCCAGCGGCGCGGGCGCTTCAGCAATCAGCCGGCGCAACAAAGCCACTTCGCGTCCGGATCGAATCGGCAATCCGCCTTGATCCTTCGCGCCGGCGATCTTCTCGGCCAGCTGCAAACGCTGCGCGACCAGCGCCAACAAGGACTTGTCGACGTTATCTATCTCGCGGCGGACTGCCTCAAGCGGATCGTTTTGGGGGCCGGTATCGGTCATGCGCGGCAACCTTAGGCACTTTCCAGACAACCGCCAACGGCTGCGCGCGGGCGATGTCACCCACAGCTGCTGCTCGCGCCGGGGGATGCATCGGCTGGGCGGAACGCTGTAGGCTCGCCCACATGATTCATGCAGCAGCGAAAGTGCAAGCGGCGGGGGGCGTGCGCACCCTCGCCTTCGACGCGTCCGCGCCGCTGCAATTGGCCAATGGCGAGATGCTCGCGCCGTTGACGATCGCGTTCGAAACCTATGGCGCGTTGAATGCCGAGCGCAGCAACGCCGTGCTCGTCTGCCATGCGCTGACGACGGACCAGTTTGTCGCCAGCCCCAATCCGGTGACGGGCCGCCCCGCTTGGTGGCCACGCATCGTCGGGCCCGGACGACCCATCGACACCAACCGCTTCTTCGTCATTTGCGCCAATGTGCTCGGCGGTTCGATGGGCACCACCGGTCCAGCGTCGCTGGCGCGCGACGGGCAAGCTTACAGTTTGCGTTTCCCGCCCATCACCATTGCCGACATGGTGCGCGCGCAATCGATGCTGGTGGAAGCGCTCGGCATTCAGAGCCTCTTCCTCGTCATCGGCGCCGGCATGGGCGGCATGCAGGCGCTGCATTGGGCGAGCGCTTACCCAAAGCGCGTATTCGCCTGCGCCACCATCGCGACGGCAGCGCGCCAGTCGGCGCAGAACATCGCGCTCTCCGAATTGGGCCGGCAAGCGGTGATGGCCGATCCCGACTGGCGCGGCGGCGGTTATCTCGCCCACGGCGTGCGGCCCGCGAAGGGCCTCACCGTCGCGCGCATGGCGACGCAAGTGGCGAGCCACTCGGAAGCCAGCGTGCGCGCGCGCCTCAGCGACGCGCATAAGCGCGAGCGCTTCAGCTTCGACGCAGGTTACAGCACCGGCTCTAACACCAGCTTCGTCGAACGCTTCGACGCCAATTCGTATCTCTATCTCTCGCGCGCCATGGACGGCTTCGATCTGGCCGGCGATTTCGGCGGCCGACTGGCGAATGCGTTCCAAGGCGGCTCGACGCGCCATTGTGTTTTCGCTTTCTCCAGCGATTGGCGCTTCCCGCCGGCCGAAAGCCGCGCCGTCGCGCGCGCCTTGATAGCAGCGGGCGCCGATGCGGGTTTCGTCGAGATCGAGAGCGACAACGGCCATGACGCCTATCTCGGCGAAGAACCGCAATTCGAAGCCGCGCTCACCGGCTTTGTTGATTCATGCGCTACCGCCCGTGAACTGTCGCTGCACGGAGGGGCGTGATGGCCGCGCAACTCGAACTCGTCCAAGGGGCGCCGCTTGATCTGGAAGCCCGCCCCGCGCGCGGCGACCACGACGTCATCGCCCGCATGGTGAGCGACGGCGCCAAGGTGCTTGACGTCGGTTGCGGCGATGGCGGTCTGATCCAGTTGCTGACGCGCGAATGCAAAGCGCGGGCGCGCGGGCTGGAGCGCGACAAAGCCGCGGTGCGCGGTTGCGTGGTGCGCGGGCTTTCGGTCGTGCAGGGCGACGCGGAAAGCGATCTGGCCGAGTTTCCGAGCGGCGGGTTCGATTTCGTCGTGTTCTCGCACACGCTGACGCATCTGGCGCAACCGCGCGATGCACTGCGCCAAGCCGGCCGCATCGGCGAACGCGTCATCGTCTCGGTGCGCAACGCCGCTTACATGCGCACGCGCTACCGCTTGGCGTTGAGCGGGCGCACGCCCGCCGCGCTTACGTGGGCCGATGGCGAGCTGGAGCGCCGCTGCAGCATCCGCGACTTCGCCGAACTGGCGCGCGAAATGCGCTTCAATATCGAAACCGCCATCCCGCTGACCAATGGCCGCCCCGGCGCGCCGTTCGCAAAAACGATCTGGCGCGCCAACCTCTTCGCCGAAGAGGCTGTCTTCCTACTGACGCCGTGAGGCGCGCATGAAGCGGCTGATCATTTGCTGCGACGGCACCTGGCAGCGGCTCTACGCCGGCACGCTCACCAACGTCGCGCTGACGGCGCGCGCGATTGCGTCGCGCGACCGCCAAGGCCGCTCGCAGATCGTCTATTACTCCGCCGGCGTCGGCGCATCGCTCAGCGGCTTGAGCCTCTGGCAAGGCGCGACCGGCGCGGACCTCGACGACAACCTGCTCGACGCCTGGCTCTTCATCAATCTGAACTACGAACCCGGCGATGAGCTCTACCTGTTCGGCTTTTCGCGCGGCGCCTACACCGTGCGCAGCCTTGCCGGACTGTTGCGTAAGATCGGCATCTTGCGCCGCGCGCATGTCGACAAAGCGCAGGAGGGCATCGATCTTTATCGGGCGCGAGAAATCGGCGCTGACGCCCCGCAGACGGAACGCTTCCGCACCGCGCACGCAATCGCATGGCCAAGGCTAACGACGCCATTCACCAACCCGCCCGTCAATCTCGCCATTCGCTATCTCGGCGTTTGGGACACGGTGGGCTCGCTTGGCATTCCGCGCCTGCTGCCGATCTCGATCGGGCTGAACAAGGAATACGAGTTTCACGACACCGCGCTGTCGCGTTCGGTCGAATATGCGCGCCACGCGGTGGCGATCGATGAGCGGCGCGCGCCGTTCAAGCCGACGCTGTGGAGCAATGTCGACGCCTTCAACTCGCCGTTCGCGCAGCCGCGCGTCGCGCAAGCGTGGTTTCCGGGCGATCATGGCGGCGTCGGCGGCGGGCCCAATCGCGGGCTTTCCAATTGCGCGTTGCTCTGGGTGCTCGAAGGCGCCGAGCAAGCGGGTCTCTATCTCGACCGCGATCCGGGCTCGGTCGTATCGAACTGCATCGCGGAGATCGATCCGATCGGCGCTTCTTTGCGCTCAAGCACGCGGCCGTCGCTTGCGTATGTCGTCGGCGCGCGTTGGCGGCGCGGCATTGCGCGTTATGGCGACGTGCATGAAGCCGCGCGCCTGCGGTGGATTGCCGATTCCTCGTATCGCCCCGAACCGTTGATGAACTTCGCGCAAGACATCGAAAGTTCCATCGACGCATCACGTGCGGCGTAATTGCACGCGTGTGATCCGCGCCAATGGGCGCGGCGTAACTGCCTCAACGTGACTACGAGCACGTGAGGAGATATCATGAAGAAGCTTATGACTACCGCGGCGGTTGCCGCGTTCTCGCTCGCCTTGGCCAGCTGCGGCGCGGCCGAAGCGCCGCCAGCAGCGCCTGAAGCGCCGGTCGCCGCGGAACAAACCGCAGCATCCGGAACGATTGTCGACGCCGCTGTTGCGTCACCCGATTTCACGACGCTGGTCGCTGCGGTGCAAGCCGCTGGCTTGGCCGAAACGCTGTCGAGCGCTGGTCCGTTCACGGTGTTTGCGCCAACCAACGCCGCGTTCGCAAAGCTGCCGGCTGGCACGGTTGAAAACCTGACCCAACCGGCGCAACGCGAAACGCTGAGCGGCATTCTCACCTATCACGTCGTCTCTGGCCGCGTGTCAGCTGCTGATCTGATCTCGCAGATTCAAGCAGGCGGCGGCACGGCGACTTTGACGACCGTGCAAGGCGGCAGGCTGACGGCGCGCCTCTCGGGCTCGAGCGTTGTGTTGACCGACGCGGCCGGCGGCACGTCAACCGTAACGGCGACCGATCTGAACCAATCGAACGGCGTCATCCACGTGATCGACACCGTCCTTATGCCGGCCCAGGGCTAATCTCTCCGGCCCCGCTGGCGTGAGACGCCGCCCTCGCTACCCCGAGGGCGGCGTCTTTTCGTTCAGAGATACGAAAGCCACCAATCGCGCCGCCGCGCCTTCAGCTGCTGCCAGTAGCGGCAGAGCGGATAGAGCAGCGTCAGAACCACGATCCAAGCGACATACACCCAAGGCAAACTGAAGCCGGTATTGGCGATCAGTTCCGGCTGGGTGAAGCCGTTGATCAGATAGTTGAAGAAGCCGCTGATATCGCGCCCCACCGCTGCGTTCGCCGCCATGGCGAGCAGGTGGATCAGATAAATGTGCAGCAGATAGAAGAAGAACGGCACCGCCCCGAACGTGGTGAGCAGCGAAGCGACCGGCCCGCGCAGGCGCGTGAGCAGCGGCCAAAGCACAAAGACCACCCCCGACGTCACCAACACGAACTGCAGCGACGGCGGATATTTCTGCACGTCGAGAAACACCATGATCTGCGCCATCAGTGTCGGCTGATCATGCCAATTGCGCGCGATCGCTTCCGGACCGGTTGCGAACAGCGGGTCGCCATAGCCGTTAAACCAGCGCATCACGACGAACAGCGCCAACATGGCTAGGCCCAGCAACAGCAAGGTGCGGTCGCGCTGCGCCGGCGGCTGCACAAAGAGTGCGCCCGCGCCGTACCCGAACGCCGCGATGCCGAGCCAAGGCAGGATCGGATACGCCGCCAGCCCGATCGGCTGCTCACCCGCGAAGATGATGCCGCCATCATGCAGAAACGTCCAAAGCTGGCCGGCGACGCCGCCCAACTGCTGCGCGCTGATCGGATCGAGCAGATTGTGCCCGGCAATGATGGCGACGCCGATGACCAACACCACCATGCGGGGCAGCCAAACCAGAGCCGCCAAACCAATCATCGACCAACCGATCGCCCAGATCACTTGCATCAACAGCAGGTACGGAAAGCCAAACGACCAGCCGAAGCTGATCAGCGTGAGCTCAAGCACGATCAGCCAGAGCCCGCGCGTGAACAGGAAGAGCGACAGGTTCGGCGTCGCCTTTCCCCGGGCAAACTGCAGATAGGCTGAGACGCCGGAGAGAAACACGAAGGTCGGCGCGCACAGGTGCGTGATCCAGCGCGTGGCGTAGAGCCAGGGCGTGGTCTGTTCGGGGTCGAGCGGATTGATCGAAAATCCGCCGCCGGTGATGAAGTAGTCGCGCACGTGATCAAGCGCCATCAGCACGATGACGAGGCCGCGCAGCATGTCGATTTCGCTGATCCGCGCGCCAGCGTTCAGCGTGGGCGCAGCGCCCATGTGTGTGCTTGTCATGGTCCCATCCCGCCTCGCCCGAGGCGGCGGGACTATGCCTCAGGTCACAGGTCGGCGGGAGCGGATTCCGACCAGTTCAGACGTCGGCGTAAGCAAACGCCAAGCGACCGAGCAGGCCCTTGGGCTTCAACCGGCCCTCAGTCGCGAACAGGCAGATGCAGTCTTCGTCGCCTTCGACCACGGGCAGGTGATCCACATCCTCGTCGGTCGCGGCGAAATCCCCGGCCGCGTAGAGCCCCGATTCATCGCGGAAAGCGCCCTTCAGCACGGTGCAGAATTCCGCGCCAGTATGTTCGTGCCGCGCCGTCGGCATGCCGGGCGCGACCGAGAGCAGATAAACGCGGTTATCCTGCGCATGCGGCGTCTGCACCGCCGCCACCCACACACCCGGCGCGATCCATTTGCGCTTGCCCAGCGGCAGCCGCTCCATGAGCGGACGCTTATCGATAGCGGGCGCAGGCGCCGGCGCAACATCGAGACGGGACATAACGCGCGTCAGCGCATCAGCGGCGACATCCGCTTGCGGAAGTGCGCTGAGCGCTTCGCCGGATGCGGCCTCAAACGCCGCCGTGCTGGCGCGGCACACGGCGCACTGCTCGACGTGGGCGCCGACCACGAGGCCAAAGCCGGGTTCGAGCGTGCCGGCCGCATAGGCCGCCAAAACGTCAGCCGAAGGATGATGACGCGGGTTCACTGCACTTGCTCCCAATGCGCGCGCAGCTTGATCAGGGCAAGCCGCAAGCGCGATTTCACAGTGCCAAGCGGCAACGACAGCCGCTCGGCGATTTCAGAATGCGGGCGATCCTCGAAAAACGAAAGCCGCACCACTTGCCGCTGATCGTCCGACAGGGTGAGAAGCGCGGCTGCAATTTGCTCTTCGGTCTGCAAGCGGACGGCGGCTTCATCGGGCGCCTCGTCGCTGCTTTCCTCCGGTTCGTCCATGCCGGCGCGATAGGCGAGTTCGACCTTCTCGCGCCGCAGACGATCGATCCAGGCGTTGCGGGCGATGACGAAAATCCAGGTCGATCCCTTCGCCTTCGACGGATCGAATGAGCCCGCGCGGCGCCACACCGAAACCATTGCATCCTGCGCCAAGTCTTCCGCCGCCGCCCCGCGCGCGCCAAGCCGGATCAGATAGCCCTTCACCTTCGGCGCATACTTGCCGAACAAGCGGGCAAACGCCTCCCGATCGCCCCCGGCGACACGGACCAGAAGGGCCTCGTCCGTTTCATCGGCGGGGCTATGCACAGCGACAGGCTCCTTGGCGCGCCGCGCGTAAGGCGCCGTTCGCACGGGAGCGGCCGAGAGTTCTAGCGCACGCATGGGCAGTTCTACGCAGCGGCGCGGAACCTGGATCAGTGTGAACCGGAGAAGCGTTGAGTCCGTATCGCTGCCAGAACCGGCCATGGTTTTCGCGGCCGGACCGGGAAACCTCCATGCCCTTTAACTCTGGCGGGCCATCGCGGCGTCGCTCTATTGCTGTCATCGGCTCAGGCATTTCGGGCATGTCCGCTGCTTGGCTACTCAGTCAGCGCCACGATGTCACGGTTTACGAGAAGAACGGCCGCCTCGGCGGGCACTCAAACACAGTGATCGTCGATACCGATCTGGGGCCCACCCCGGTCGACACCGGCTTTATCGTGTTTAACGACGCCACCTACCCGAACCTGATCGCCCTCTTCGAACATCTCGGTGTGGCGACGAAACAGTCAGATATGTCATTCGGCGTGTCGCTCAATGGCGGGCAGACGGAATATTCCTCGGTCGGCGCTTCGGCGTTTCTGTGCGGCGGGCGCAACCTCTTGAGCCCGCGCTTCTGGTCGATGACGCTCGACCTGCTGCGCTTCTACAAGAACGCGCCGCTCGATCTGCTCAGCTCGCGGGACAGCATGATCTCGCTCGGCGAATATCTTGATGGACGCGGCTATGGCGACGCGTTTCAGCGCGATCACTTGCTGCCGCAGGCGGCGGCGATCTGGTCGGCGTCGATGGCGGAGATCCATCACTACCCGGCTTGCGCCTTCGTGCGCTTCTTCGAAAACCATGGCCTCCTGAAGCTGCAAGGCCGTCCCAAGTGGCGGACGGTCGAAGGCGGCAGCCAGGCTTACGTCCATAAGCTCACCGCCTCCTACGCGGAAAACGTGCGGCTCAATGCGGGCGCGGTTTCAGTGCGGCGCGATGGCGGCGGCGTTTCGGTGCGCGATGCGAACGGACACACCGCGCGCTACGATGACATCGTGATCGCCACCCACGCCGACGAAGCGCTGGCCATGCTCGACGATCCGAGCGCCGAAGAGCAACGCCTGCTCGGCGCGTTCCGCTACGCCAAAAACCGCGCCATTCTGCACACTGATCCCGCTCTGATGCCGCGCCGCGAACCGCTCTGGGCGAGCTGGAATTATGTCGGCGATAATCCGGAAGGCGGCTGCGTCGTCTCCTACTGGATGAACAAGTTGCAGGGCATAAAGAGCAAACAGAACATCTTTCTCACCCTCAATCCCCGCACCATGCCGCGCGCAGACGCCGTGCTTTACGACACCGAATACGATCACCCGCTTTTCAACGCCGCCGCCATCCGCGCGCAGGAGGAGGCGTGGTCGCTGCAAGGCGTGCGTAACACCTGGTTCTGCGGCGCCCACTTCGGCGCTGGTTTCCACGAAGACGGCTTGCAAGCCGGGCTCGCGGTGGCCGAGCAGCTAGGCGGTCTGCGCCGGCCGTGGACTGTCGCTGATGAGTCCACCCGCATCTTCTTGCCGGCGTCGCACAACCAACAGCTGGCGGCGTGACGGGTTCAGCCATCTATCGCGGGCACGTCGCTCACACGCGGCCCGGCAAGCATCGCTTGCGCTATCCGGTCTTCATGCTGAGCGTCGATATCGAGGAAGCGCCTGCGCTCAATCGGCGGCTGAAGTTCTTTTCGCACAACCGCGCCGGTTTGCTGGCGCTGTTCGACCGCGATCACGCCGGCAAAATCAATGCGAGTCTGCGCCCGCAGATCGAAGCCAAATTGCGCGAAGCAGGCATTGCCTGGGATGGCGGGCAGATCGTGCTGCTCTCGATGCCACGGCTCTTCAATTACGTGTTCAATCCGCTCAGCGTCTATTTCTGTACACGCCGCGACGGCGAGCTCGCAGCGCTCGTGCACGAAGTGTCGAACACGTTCGGCGAGTCGCACTTCTATGTGCTGAAGCCCCGGGCCAGCGCCAATGGCGCGATTGCACAGGCTTGCGAGAAAGAATTCTTCGTCTCACCTTTCCTCGAAATGGATCTCGCTTACGAATTCCAGATCACCCCGCCCGGCGAACGCACCTCGGTGGGGATGATCGTCAAGCGCGGCGCCGAAGTGGCGCTGACCGCGTCATTCGCAGGCGAGCGCTTGGCCCTCACCGACGCCAATATCCTGCGCGTCTGGGCCGGCAATCCGCTGATGACGCTGATGGTCATCGCCGGCATCCATTGGGAAGCGCTGAAGATGTGGACGAAGGGCATCCGGTTCCTGGGCCGTCGCGGCGGCGCCGCGGCGCACAAACAAACGGCGGCGTGATCGCTCACGCCGCCGCCTGCATTCACAATTTCAAACGCACTCAGCCGCCGCTGGCAGGACCAGAGACGCTCGCCACCCACTGATTCACGAGGCTTTCGGTGACCGAAAGCGGCGTCGAGCCGTTGGTGAGAACCGTGTCGTGGAAGCCGCGGATGTCGAAGGCTTCGCCGAGCGTCGTGCGCGCGCTTTCGCGCATGCGGTTGATGGCTTGGCGGCCAACCATGTAGCTGCAAGCCTGGCCCGGCCACACACAATAGCGCTCGATCTCGGTGGTGATCGAGCTCACTTGATCGCCGGTGGCTTCGACCATCGACTGGATCGCCTGCTCACGCGTCCAGCGCTTCGAGTGGATGCCGGTATCGACGACCAAGCGCGACGCGCGGAAGGCCGCCGATTGCAAATAGCCGACGCGGCCGAACGGATCGTTCGCATACATGCCCATCTCGTCGGCCAGTTGTTCGGCGTAGAGCCCCCAGCCCTCGGCGTAGGCGCCGAAGCCCAGCAGCGCGCTGCGAATGAACGGCAGTTCGCCCGCCTCTTGCTGGATGGCGATCTGCCAATGGTGGCCGGGGACGCCCTCGTGATAGGTGAGCGTCGGCAGCGTGAACTTCGGCCACTCGGTCGCGGGATCGCGCAGGTTGATGTAATAGGCGCCAGGGCGCGAGCCATCGAGCGCGGCTGGCTGATAATAGCCGCCCGGCGCGCCGGCTTCGGTGTATTCCGGCACGCGTTTGATCTCGAGTGCTGCGCGCGCGAGCGTGCCGCACACTTCCGGCATCCGCGCCTGGATCGCCGCATTCTGCGCATTGAGCGCGGCCAGCAATTCGGTTCGGCCGGCATCGGTGCTGGGATAAATCTGATCCGGGCGACGACCCAATGCGGCGACACGTTCAGCAACTGTACCGCGCGTCACCCCCTGCGCCCGCAGGATCGCATCCATCTCGCTATTGAACTGAGCGACGAGTTCGACGCCCATATTGTGGATCTCGTCGGCGGTCATCGACGTCGTGGTGCTGGAGCGCAGCGCGACGCCGTACATTTCCTCGCCCTGCGGCAGACGCCAGATGCCGGCGTCATGCACGGCGCGCGCGCGCACGCCAGTCAACGCTTCGATCTGGCGCTGATAAGCCGGCAGGATTTCATCGCGCAGGATGGTCTCGGCGCGTTGCGTCAAGCTGGTCTTGTCGGCATCGGCGATGTCGGCAACGCCGGCCAGACGGCCCTGGAACGAGGTGACCAAAACATTCTGCGCCGTTGCGATGCCGGCGAAGTTGCGGAGCTGGCCGATGGCGCCATCAATGGCGAAGTCCGGCGGGATAACATTGGCGGCGGCGTCTTCACCGACGCGCGCCGTTTCCTGATCGAGCATGCGCGCATAGCCGGAAAGGCGCGTGAGGTAAGCGTCGGCCTGATCGCGGTTCGTCACCGGGTGCATGCTGGCGAGGAAGTCCGGGATTTGCGTGTAAGCGCCGGTCAGCTGCGTGACCGTATACGGCGCGCCAGCGCCGCCGCCGGTTTCAAAACGGCCGGAGGCAATGTTGTTTTCGGCGGCTGTGACGACGACGTCATAGGTGACGGCGTCTTGGCCTTCCAGCGAGTCGCGGCTGATGGCGCGCAGATCCGTCAGGCCTTGTTCAGCGACGGCGAGTTGGCGGCGCAGCGACTCCCGCGAAACATCGCTCAAGCGGTCGATATAGCGCCCGCCCGCTTGCTCTTCCGGAACCGAGAGCATGGTGGCGTATTCCGGCGCGTCGCGCAGAACGTCGGTGACGAGGCGATCAAGCAGTGCGTGGAATTCGGTGCTGCCGCCCGCGCCCGAGCGCGCGCAACCGCCCGCCGCCAAAAGAAGACCAGCCGCCGTGCCGCCCAGAAGGGCGCGCCGTGTCGTATGCATGTGAACCTACCCCGAGTTGAAAGAGTGCCTGCCGGCACAGTCTAGCGCGCCGGCAGGGCCGGTGGCAGCCATGTTCGACGATTGGCGCCGGTCTATACCACGCCGGAAATCAACAGCTTAGAGAGATGGATCAGCCTTCGACCGCGGCCTGCCCGGTTTCGCCGGTGCGAATGCGGGCGACGGAATCGAGCGGAGCGATCCAGATCTTGCCGTCGCCGATCTTGCCGGTCTTGGCGGCGGCGGCGATGGCGTCGGCGATTTTGTCGGCGACGTCGGCGGCCGCGACGACCTCGATCTTCACCTTGGGCAGCAGCTTCACCTCGTACTCGGCGCCGCGATAGACTTCCGTCTTGCCCTTCTGGCGTCCGAAGCCGCGAACCTCTGAAACCGTCAGACCACCGACGCCGATATCCTTCAGCGCATCGAGCACTGGATCGAGGCGGCTCGGCTTGATGATGGCGGTGATGAGTTTCATTGAACCTTCGCGTTTAACGCCAGGACTCGCGCTTGGGCAAGCCGCCCGGCGCTTCTTCGCGCGATCGCTCCGGCGCCTTGGCTAAAAGGACACGCCCCTGGGAACGCGCCGTCGTCGCGTAAAGCCGCTTCACCGCTTCCATCAGCACCAACCCGCCCTGCGCCGGCCAGATCAGCTCACCCACCCGCTCGAACGCATCAGCCGCACGCACCAGCGGCGTCCAACTCATCGGCGGCGCGTAAAGCGCGCGCGCCGAGACAACCGGTTCGAACATCGCGTCGCTCAAAAGTGCTGCTAGTTGCGTGCGCGAGAACGGGCGGCCGGAACCAAATGGCGTGGCGTCCGATTGCGCCCACAAGCTCCAGCGATTAGCGGCGATGACGACAAGCCGCCCCTCCGGCGCCATCACGCGCCAAACCTCGCGCAGCATCGTCTGCGCGGCGCTGGCTTCTTCAAGTGCGTGAACGAGCAGCACGCGATCGAACACAGCATCCATGAAAGGCAGTCGCGTCTCCTCCGAGAGCGCGCTCAGAACCGGCCCGTCGCCCGGCCACGGTTCCGCGCCTTGTTCAGCTGGCATCAGCGCAATGGCGCGGCGCGCCGTGCGGCGCACGCCGCCGAGATACGGGACCGGATAGCCGATGCCCAACACGTCGAGCCCGCTCACATTCGACCACAGCGCCGCCAACCGCCGCGCCGCGGCTTTGCGTGCAGCCTCACCGAGCGGCGAGGCGTAGAAACGCTGGAGGGCAAAGACGTCGACGCGCATGAGGGTGAGAGCTAAGCTAGCGAATGCTTCAAATCCATCAATTCCCCTGCCTCTCCGACAATTACGGTTTCCTTATCCATGATGAGGCAAGCGGCGCGACGGCGGCGATCGATACGCCAGACGCCGACGAAATCATGCGCCAAGCTGACGCGAAGGGTTGGCGCATCACCGATATCTGGAACACGCACTGGCATCCCGATCACGCCGGCGGCAATGCCGCGATCAAGGCCAAAACCGGCGCACGCGTCACCGGGCCCGCGGAAGTGTCGCGCATCGGCAGCGATCCCGACCGCGTCGTCGATGACGGTGCCGTTGTGGAACTCGGCGGATTGAAAGCGCGCGTCCTCAATGTCGGCGGCCACACGCTGGGGCACATCGCCTACGTGTTCGACGATGCGCGCGTGGCGTTCGTGGGCGATGCGCTGTTCTCGATGGGCTGCGGACGCTTATTCGAAGGCACGCCCGAGCAGATGTGGACGAGCCTCTCCAAGATCGCCGCACTCCCGCGCGAAACCACGCTCTATTGCGCGCACGAATACACCGAAGCCAACGCCCGCTTTGCGATCTACTACGACCCGATCAATCGCGATTTGCAGGCGCGTGTGGCCGAGGTGAAGCGTCTGCGCAGCGAAGGCAAACCGACAGTGCCGGTGACGCTCGATCTCGAACTGCGCACCAACCCGTTTCTCCGCGCGCCTCTGCTCAAGCAGTCGATCATGAAGCCCGACGCCACCGACGTTGAAGCGTTCGCTGACCTGCGTGCGCGCAAGGACAATTTCAAAGGCTAATGAAAAGCCGCCCCTAAGGCGGCTGCGACGGTTCTACTGCTGCGGGCCCTGCACCGTCCCCGTCACCACGTTGCGGATCGAGCCGGAGGACGGGCGGCCGGCGTAGCCGTATTGCGGCGCGACCTGAACGAAGAGCTGATCGCCGCGAAGCGCCACGGCCGGCGTGCGGCCAATGGTGATGATGACCCGGCGCACGTTGGTCATCGGCGCCATAGCGAGGCCCTCGGCGGCGCGTTCGGCAGCATCCAGCACAACGCCAGCAGCGGCAGGCGGCAAATTCGCGGGCACAGAGAAGGTGATGGTCTGGCCGACACGGCGGCGCGCCTGCGCCTGCAGCCGGCGAAAGCGCTCCTGCATTTCCGCGAACGCAATGGCTTCCGGCGTGAGGCGATCGGTGTCGCCTTCGGCGGTCGCTGCGGCGCCGGTTTGAAGATTGCGTGTGTAGAGCGTGAGGCTGCCTTGCGGCGTCACGCGCAGCATGACGTTGGCGTTCTCGCTCGAATAGATGAGGCCGCCGCCCGCCGCTTGAGCGGCGCGCAGAACGTGCACTTCCGGATCGCCTTCAAACTGCAGCAACGCCGTGCGGCCGGTGCGATCGAAGACGAAGCGGACAGCGCCGCCAGGCGTGGAATAGCGCGTGGCGCCCGAGGCGACGTAGAGCCCAGGCATTGGCGGCGGCGCCGGCTGGGCGCGCTGCTCTTGTGCATGAACGACCGCAGGCACGCCTGCCAAAGTCAGCGCCGCGGCTAATGCCGCAGCGCCACGCCCTGACAGACTCGGCCCGTAGGAATGGCTCATGGGAGACAAGGAGAGCGCTTCGAACGGGGCGCTTTTTTGGCGGTGTTGCAGTAGCCCGGCGCCACTGTGGCGGCAAAGCCGCACTTTTTAGGCAGCCTTGATCCGGGTCAGCGCGTCGGCCGCCCAATACTGGCGCGGCTTCGGAAGGCTGACGAGTACGACCTCGTCACCGTCATTAACTAGGTATTCCGCCGCGATCACATGGGCGCGGAGCGGCATTGCGCGGCGGCGCGGCGCCGGCGCGGCTTCGGCGGACGCTGTGGATAACATCGGCGGCAGCGGTGCGGCGCGGGCGCTATCGGCCGGCAAGTCCGGCGGCAAACGCAACACAACGCGCTCACCGAAGTTCGGCGGATCGGCCAAAGAAAGGTCACCAGCCACGCCCGCCGCGAACGACAGCGTGCTCAGACCGACGGCCACAGCCACCACACGAATGAAATTGCGCATCACCACTGATCCGCAGCGTCACCTGACGCTGCGGCGCTTTTCGACTCAGCGCAGTGATTCGCGGTCGAGATTTAGTTCCGAAGCCGGAATGCGCTCGGCGTTAGGCCGCACGCGACGCAAGCCATCGTAGAACAGTTGCGCATCGCCAACGATGACGAGATCGGCACGGTCGCGATCGTAGTACCCGGCGGCCGCATCCAGCGCCTGTTGCGGCGTCACCGCGCTCACGTCCGACACGTAGGTGCCGAGCCGTTCCGGCGGCAGGCCGTAAAGCGCCAGCGTCGAAATCTGACCCGCGAGACCGGCTGTCGTTTCAACCGCACGGCCGAAGCCGCCGATCAGCACCGCTTTGCGCGCCGTTAGTTCGCTCTCCGGCACGATCACGTCGCCGATGCGCTCGATCTCGGCTGACATCAGCTCATAGACCTGCACCGCCGCATCGTTGCGCGTTTGCGCCGAGGCGATGATCGGCCCGGGCGCCGCGCGCGCAGAGAGCGAAGCGCCGGCGCCATAGGAGAGTCCGCGGCGAATACGGATTTCGGCATTGAGACGCGCCGAGTAGCCGCCGCCGAGCACGTTGTTGGCGACCAGCAGCGGGAAGTAGTCCGCATCCGTGCGCGACACGCCACGCAGCCCCATCAGCACCGCCGCCTGACCGGTATCGGGCAGATCGACGACGATGGTGCGCGGCGCGGCGGCATAAGCGCTTGCATCCGGACGCGCCGGCATTGGCGCGGCGGGCCGCGCCCAGCTGCCGAAATAGCGTTCGGCGATGGCAAAGCCCTCGTCCGCCGATACATCGCCGGTGATGACGAGCACGGCGTTATCCGGTCGCCAGTACGTCTGATGGAACGTTCCCATCGCCTCGCGCGAAATGCCCGTGATCGAAGCCTCCGAGGCGATGCCGCCATAAGGCGTCTCGCCATAAAGGGCGCGGGTCATGGCGAAGCTGGCAATCGGGCCCGGTTCGCTGAGCGCCACCTGCAAGCCGTCGAGCGCTTCTTGGCGCGCGCGGTCGAGCTCTTCCTGCGCGAAAGCCGGATTGCGCACGACATCGGCGAACACCGTGAACGCATCGGCGGCGCGATCCGAGCGCGTTTGCATCGAGACCGCCGAGCTATCGACGCCAGCGCCTGAACTGATCGCCGCGCCCAGCGACTCGATCTGGCGCGCGATCTCGGTAGCGCTGCGCGTGGTGGTGCCGCGCGTGAGCAGATCGGCGGTCATGCCCGCGAGGCCTGCGCCGCCGTTCGGGTCGGCAGCGCTGCCGGAGGCGACACGCAGATCGGCGCTGATCAGCGGCAGCGCGCGGTTGGGCGCAACGATGACGCGCAGGCCGTTCGCCAGCGTACGCTGCGAGGCTGCGGGAATGCGCGCATTGACCGGCGTGCCGGCCGCCGGCGGTTGCTCGCGCTCGCTTTCGGAGGCCAAGGTAAACACCGTGATCTCCGACTCCGGAATGTCGAGTGCGCGGGCGCGCACCAGCGGCGAGGTCACGATGGTGTCGCCGACAGCGCCTTCTTCCTCCGGCAGGTAGCGCACGACGGCGCGGCGATCTTCGTTGAAGATCGAACGCGCGACGCGCTGAATGTCGGCCGCTGTGGTGCTTTGGATCGCGGCAAGCAGACGATCAGCGTAGCCCGCATCGCCATAGCGAATGACGGAATCGGCCAATTCATCGGCACGGCCTTCGGCTGTTTCGCGGCCTTGGATGGTCGCGGTGACGATTTCGTTCTTGGCTTCGTCCAGCTCCGCTTGCGTCACCGGCGCGTCGCGCAGGCGCGCCACTTCGGCGCGCAGGCTCGCCAGCCCCGCATCGGCGGTTTGGCCGCCAGAGAGAATGACGAACAGCGAGTACGCGCCGGGATCTTGCGTCGCCTCGAGATTGGTGAAGACGCTGGTGGCGATCTGCTGCTCGTAAACGAGCGATTGATAGAGCCGCGACGATTGGCCGTTCGAGAGAATGGCGTCGATCACCATCAATGTCGGAATGTCAGGATGCGTCGATTCCGGCTGCGGATAGGACAGCATCACCGCCGGCAACGGCACGTTCGGCGCATAGACCGTGCGCTCGACCGGTTGCGTGCGCAGTGGCTCTTCCGGATAGTCGCGCGGAATCTCGCGCGCCGGCCGCTCGATGTCGCCGAAATACTCATCCACCCACGCATCGAGTTCGGCTTGGTTGAAGTTGCCGGAGACGACGAGGATGGCGTTGTCCGGCCGATAGTACGTGGCGTGAAACGCGCGCACGTCTTCAACGGTGGCGGCGTCCAGATCTTCGATCGAGCCGATGCCGGGGCGCGCATACGGGTGCACCGTGTAGTTCACTTGCGGCAGGTAGAGATAAAATAACCGGCCATACGGCGACGCCAGCACGCGCTGGCGCAGCTCTTCCTTCACGACATCACGCTCGGACTCGAACGTCGCTTCGTTGACGACCAGCGAGCCCATGCGATCGGCCTCGGCCCACAGCACGCGGCGGAGATGGTTGGCGGGGACGACTTCGTAATAGTTGGTGAAGTCATCGTACGTGGAGGCGTTGTTATAGCCGCCGACATCTTCCGTCAGCCGGTCGAACGTCTCGCTCGGCATATTGCGCGTCGACTTGAACATGATGTGTTCGAACAGGTGCGCGAAGCCCGAGCGGCCCTCCGGGTCATCGACCGAGCCGACATCGTACCAAACCTGCACCGACACGTTCGCCGTATTGGCGTTCGGCATCGAATAGACGCGCAGCCCGTTCGACAGCGTGCGCATCGTGTATTGCAGCGGCGCGACTTCGAGCGCGCCCGAGCCGCTCTGCGGCGCCGACGATGTGGCGCAAGCGACGAGCGCAAGCGCCGCCGCAAGCATGGTGATGATGCGTTTCATGAGAGTCCCCGAGATCAAGGGGCCTTCCTAGCAGCGCCCGCGCGACCGGGGCCACCAAATTGCGACCGATGCTGCGCTGCGGCGGACGAATGCAGGTTCCCTAGGGACGCAATGCCCGGTTACCCCGCCTTCGCGATCAACGGATCATAAGCCAAAATCGGCGAGAGCCAGCGCTCGGCCGTCGCCAAATCCCAGCCCTTGCGGCGCGCATAGTCAGCGACCTGATCGCGATCGATTTTGCCGACGCCGAAATACTCCGCCTTCGGATGCGCGAAATAGAGCCCGCTCACCGAAGACGGCGGCGTCATCGCCATGCTCTCGGTGAGATCGATGCCGGTATTGGTCGTTGCGTCGAGCAAATCGAAGATGGTGCGCTTTTCGGTGTGATCGGGTTGCGCCGGATAGCCAGGCGCGGGCCGGATGCCGCGATATTTTTCGGCGATCAGATCGTCGGTGCTCAGTGTCTCATCCTTGGCGTAACCCCAAAGCTCGCGCCGCACTTTGGCATGCATCGCCTCGGCGAAGGCTTCGGCCAAGCGATCACACAATGCTTGCGCGAGGATGGCGGAATAATCGTCATTGGCGCGCTTGAAGCGAATGGCGACGTCCTCTTCGCCAATCCCCGCCGTCACCGCGAACGCGCCGATATAATCCGGCGTGCCCGTAGGCGCGACAAAATCCGCGAGCGCGAAATTGCCTTTGCCGCCTTGCGCCGCACCTTTGTCCATCTGCTGTCGCAAGGTGAAGAAGCGCGCCTTCTCCTTCGCGCGCGTCTCATCGTCCCACAGCACGACATCGTCGCCATCGCGGTTCGCTGGCCAAAAGCCGATCACACCCGAGGCCTTCACCCATTTTTCCGCGACAAGCTGCTCCAGCATTGCGCGCGCATCTGCGTAGAGCGAGCGCGCCGCTTCGTCGACGATCTCGTCATTCAAAATATCCGGATAGCGGCCGACCAAATCCCACGACGCGAAGAACGGCGTCCAATCGATGTACGGCACAAGCTCCGCCAGCGGATATTCCGCGAAGCTCTTCACACCGAGAAAGCTCGGCTTCACCGGCGCGAACTCCAATTTCGGCGCACGCTCGCGCGCTTTCGCCAGCGGCATGCGCGGGCGCTTGTCCTGACCGGCGAGATAGCTCTCACGCGCCGCGGTTTGATCCGCCTTCGTCTCCGCCACAAGCATATCGCGGTCCGCGCCAAGCAGCTTCTGCACCACCGGCACCGCGCGCGAAGCGTCCGAGACATAAAGCGTCGGCCCCGCATAGACCGGCGCGATTTTCACTGACGTATGCGTGCGCGACGTCGTCGCGCCGCCGATCAGCAACGGCAGCGTAAAGCCGCGTCGCTGCATTTCGCTGGCCACGAACACCATTTCATCCAGGCTCGGCGTAATCAGCCCCGACAAGCCGATTGCATCAGCGCCGATCTCAATGGCGCGATCGAGAATTTTATCGCACGGGACCATGACGCCAAGATCGTCGATCTCGTAGCCGTTGCATTGCAGCACGACGCCAACGATGTTTTTTCCGATATCGTGCACGTCGCCCTTCACGGTCGCCATCACGATCTTGCCGTTCGACTTGCCTTCCATGCCGGTCAGCCGCTTTTCCTCTTCCATGTACGGAATGAGATGCGCCACCGCCTGCTTCATCACGCGCGCCGATTTCACCACTTGCGGCAGGAACATCTTCCCCGCACCGAAGAGATCGCCAACGACGGACATGCCGTCCATCAACGGTCCTTCGATCACATGCAGCGGCCGCGCCGCGACGAGGCGCGCTTCTTCGGTGTCAGCGACGATGAACTCGGTGATGCCGTGGACAAGCGCGTGGCTAAGGCGTTCGTTCACCGGCTTTTCGCGCCATGCCAGATCCTTCGACGTATCGCGCTTCTTGCCGCCGCCTTTGACGCTTTCGGCATGTTCAAGCAGCCGCTCCGTCGCGTCGGCGCGACGATTGAGAAGCACGTCCTCAACCCGCTCGCGCAATTCCGGCTCGACATCATCATACAAAGTCAGCGAACCGGCGTTGACGATGCCCATGTCCATGCCGGCGCGGATGGCGTGATAGAGGAACACCGCGTGCATCGCCTCGCGCACCGGCTCATTGCCGCGGAACGAGAATGAGACATTGGAAACACCGCCGGACACATGCGCGCCGGGCAAAGTTTCACGGATCGCGCGCGCCGCTTCAAAGAAAGCGAGAGCATAGTCGGCGTGTTCTTCAATCCCCGTCGCGACCGCGAAGATGTTGGGATCGAAGATGATGTCTTCGGGCGGGAAACCGTTATCGGTGAGCAGAGTGTAGGCGCGCGTGCAGATATCGATCTTGCGCTTGGCGGTATCGGCTTGGCCCTGCTCGTCGAACGCCATCACCACGGTGGCCGCGCCATAGCGACGAACTTTGCGCGCGTGCTCGAGAAACGGCGCCTCGCCTTCCTTCATGGAGATCGAGTTGACAATCGATTTGCCTTGCGCGCATTTCAGCCCTGCTTCGATCACCTCCCATTTGGAGCTATCGATCATTAGCGGAATGCGCGCGATATCGGGCTCGGACGCGATCAGATTCAAGAACCGCCGCATCGCCGCCGGCCCATCGATCATCGCCGCATCGACATTGACGTCGAGCACATTGGCGCCGCTCTCGACTTGCTGACGCGCCACGGCAAGCGCGCCAGCATAATCGTCCGCCTCGATCAGCTTGCGAAACTTCGCCGAGCCGGTGACGTTCGTGCGCTCGCCAACGATGACGAAGTTTGCGAAGGGGTTGGCGCTGGTCATGCGACCGCCGTGAACGGTTCAAGCCCGGCAAGCTTCATGCGCTTGTCCCAAGCCGGAATAACGCGCGGGGCGACGCCTTCGACAGCGTGCAGCATGTGCGTGATGTGCTCCGGCGTCGTGCCGCAGCAGCCGCCGGCGATGTTGAGCAGACCAGCGCGCGCCCATTCGCCGTAATGCTCTTCCATCGAATGCGGCGTCTCGTCGTAGCCGCCCATCGCGTTCGGCAAGCCGGCGTTCGGATAAGCGCTCACCGGACATTCCGCGACGCGCGCCAGATCAGCCAAGAACGCGCGCATATCGCCAGGGCCGAGCGCGCAGTTCAGGCCCACCGCCCACGGCTTCGCGTGCCGCACGGAATTGTAGAACGCCTCCACCGTCTGCCCCGACAGCGTGCGCCCTGAACGATCCGTGATCGTGCCGCTGATCCAGAGCGGCAACTCGACACCCGTTTCATCGAACGCCTCCCACGCCGCCCAGAGCGCGGATTTGCAATTCAACGTGTCGGTGATCGTCTCAATCAGCAGCAGATCGGCGCCGCCTTCGATGAGGCCGAGGATTTGTTCTTTGTAGCCCGCCGCCATGCCGTCGAAATCCGCATCGCGCCGGCCGGGATCGCCGACTTCGGGCGACATCGAGAGCAGCTTCGTCGTCGGTCCGATCGAGCCCGCCACCGCGCGCGGCTTGCCATCCTTCGCCTCGAACGCATCGCACGCCGCCCGCGCCAGCCGCGCCGCTTCGACATTGATGTCATGCACCACGCCGTCGAGTGCATACTCAGCCTGGCTGACGGGCGTGGCCGTAAACGTGTTGGTGCTGACGATGTCAGCGCCGGCGGCGAGATACGCCTCGTGCACCTCCGCGATCACCGCCGGTCGCGTCAGCGTCAGCAGATCGCTATTGCCCTTGAGCGAGGTTTTATGCCCGGCGAAGCGTTCGCCGTGGAAATCTTCAGCCGTCAGCCCAAAGCCCTGCAGATACGCGCCCATTGAACCATCGAGGATCAAGATGCGCTTGGTGAGTTCGGCGTTGAGCGCCGTCAATCGTTGTTCGCGGTTCATGCCGTCACCTGTTGCGCCCGCACGCCGAGAATGCGGCAGATCGCCAATGTAAGGTCGGCGCGGTTCAGCGTGTAGAAGTGGAAATCCTCGATCCCCTCCGCAGCCAGCCGAGCGCACAACTGCGCCGTCGTCACCGCCGCCACCAGACGGCGCGTCTCCGGGTCGTCATCGAGCCCCTCGAACAGCCTCACCATCCAGCGTGGCAGCGTCGCGCCGCAGGCATCCACCATTTTTCGCAAACCTTTGACGTTCGTCACCGGCATGATGCCCGGCAACACAGGCGCATAAACGCCAGCCCGCGCCAGCCGATCGCGAAAGCGCAAGAACACGGTCTCATCGAAGAAAAATTGCGAAATGCCGCGCGTCGCGCCGGCGGCGAGCTTACGTTTGAAATTGTCGATATCGTGCTCGAACGTCGGGCTCGACGGATGCTTCTCCGGGTGCACCGCCACTGAAATATCGAACGCGCCGACGCGCGACGCCGCCTCCACCAGATCGATCGCGCTCGCATAACCGCGCGGGTGTTGCAGATACGGCATGCCGACGCCGCCCGGCGGATCGCCGCGCAGCGCCACGATCTTGCGCACGCCGGCGCGCCAATAATCGCGCAGCACCGCATCGACTTCATCGCGGCTGGCGGCGACACAGGTTAAGTGCGCGGCAGGCTTCAGCGTGGTCTCGCTGACGATGCGCGCCACGGTGCGGTGCGTGCGATCACGCGTCGAGCCGCCGGCGCCATAGGTGACGGAGACGAAGCTTGGGCCCAGCGCTTCCAACTTGCGGATTGATTCCCAAAGCTGACCTTCTAGCGCTTCCGATTTCGGCGGAAAGAACTCGAACGACACGCGCGGGCGCCCGTTGCGCGGCGCCGCACTTGCGATGATGTCTTGCGCCAGGCTCACAGCTTTTCTCCAGCCCAGATTTTCACGGTGAGCGCGTCTTTGCGCTTGGGCGCGAGCGTTGTGGCTTTCGGCTTGCGAACGGCAGACGCTTCGCACCATTCGGCAATCTCGCGATCGGCAAAGCCCAGGCGCCGGTGCGCATGCTCTTCGCGCAAAAACTCCAAATCGTGCGGCGCGAAATCGACGATGAGCAAGCGCCCGCCCGGCTTCAGCAACCGCGCCGCTTCTTTAATGGCGCGGCCGGGATCGGCAAGGAAGTGCAACACTTGGTGGATGGTCACCAAATCAGCCGCGCCCGCTTCGATCGGCGGCGCATAGGCATCGCCAAACCGCAACGCAGCCTTGGCTTTCAGATCATCCAGCGAAGCCCGCGCAATCGCCAGCATCTGGCGCGATGTATCGAAGCCTTCAGCGCGGCGCACGCGATCGGCGAACAACTGAATCATCCGCCCTTGCCCAACGCCGACATCGACCATGAGATCAAACAGCCCAGCGCCAGCAGCTGCAAGGATAGCGCTTTCGATATCCGCTTCCGGCAAATGCAGCGCGCGCACCCGATCCCAATCGGCGGCGTTGCGTTCGAAATATTCGGCCGCCGCTTCGTCGCGCGAGGCGCGGATAGCGCCGAGGCGTTCAGCGTCGCGCGCCAACACCGGATCGCCGGGATCTAGCATTGCAAGTGCGGCGTCGGCGAATTGACGCTCCGTCGTCGCGGCGCGCGGCAAACGATAAAACACCCACGCCCCTTCCGGCGCGCGCTCGACCAGGCCCGCTTCCGTGAGCAACTTCAAGTGCCGACTGACGCGCGGCTGGCTCTGATCGAGCGCCTGCGCCAGTTCGCCCACAGCGAGTTCGCCCTCGGTCAGCAGCGCCAGCGCACGCAGCCGCGTCTGCTCGCCCGCCGCCTTCAGCGCCAGCACCACGCGGCTGGCGTCGCGCCGCTCCGCGACCGGCTGGATTGGAGATATAAACATATCTTTATATGACCATGACGCGCCGCTGGCGGCAAGACCGCCCCGCCAGAGGGCATGTGGACAAATCCGCCACGACTGTGTCGTTCACGCACCGCGCGCTGATATACTGATATTTTTCCTGCACATAGCGACACGCACTCGACGCCTCATCCGCCTGCCTCGGGTTTGCACAGTCCGGCGGTAACTTTGTTTAACCGTATCAGGCCATTATTTCAGGGCGGACGGGGTGCTTCATGCGGGGACTAGTTTCAGTTTTGAGCTTTGCGGCGTGCTTGGCCACGCCCGCGCTGGCGTCAGCCCAAGAGCCTGCGATTGCGTCAGCCCAGGAGCCTGCGCCGGCCGCTGCGACCGAGCAAAGCGATCCGTGGGAAGGCTTCAACCGCAACTTGTTTGCGGTGCATGAGGGCGTCGACGAAGCCGTCGTCGAGCCGATCGCGCGCGGTTATCGCGCGGTGACGCCGGGCGTTTTCCGTCAAGGCGTACGCAACGTGCTGCGCAATCTGCGCGGGCCTGTGATCTTCGCCAACGATGTGCTGCAAGGCGAATTCAATCGCGCCGGCACTACCGCTGGCCGCTTCGTGATCAATTCAACTGTCGGCGTTGTCGGCGTCTTCGATCCAGCGACGCCAATGGGACTTGAACGCCACGACGAAGATTTTGGCCAGACGCTTGCGGTATGGGGCGTCGATAGCGGGCCTTACATTTTCATCCCGCTCATGGGTCCGAGCACGGTTCGCGACACATTCGGCAGAGTCGTTGACGCCGCTTTTGATCCGCTCAACTGGATAGACGGCGATGAAGTTGACGACGTTCGCATCGCACGCACCGTCTTCACCGCCTTGTCGGCGCGCGAGCAAGTGCTTGAAACTGTCGATGATATTCGCCGCGATTCACTCGATCCGTATGTGACGATCAGAACCTCGTATGGGTTGCTGCGTGAAAGCGCGATCCAAAACGGTCCCGCCGATGTCCAAGATTTGCCGGACTTCGAGGACATTGATGATGAACCAGCGCTCGAGGGAAGCGCCGGTGGGGAAAATCCGCAACACTAGATTTCGATCCATCCCCGCTCGCACGCCGTAACCTTGGCGCAACCCATTTGTGCGCCCATGTACACGGTTCAACTGCTAGGAGACTTCACGTGCCTGCTCGTTCCATTTCCCGCGCCGCTTTCTTAGCCGGCTTGGTGGGCGTGGGGCTCGTGGCCGGCGCGCCCGCCGCGTACGCTGCACGCAACGCCGAGGCTGAGCGTTACGTGCAGGAAAACGCCTCCTCCGCTCTGCGCACTTTGGGCGATCGCTCGATCTCGGCGGCGCAGCGCCGCCAGACCTTCGATCGTCTGATGCAGCAATTCGCTGACATGCCGCGCATCGCCAACTTCGTGCTCGGCCGCTATAGCGGCCAGCTGCGCGCCGACACCGCGCTGCGCACCGAATGGACGCGCACGTTCCAGGAATACGCCATCGCCGTTTACGAAGATCGCCTCGAACGCTTCAGCGGCAGCGCCATCCGCGTGACCGGTTCAACCGAGCGCGTCGCCGGCCGCGACGTGATCGTCGATACTGAGATTCAACCACGCACCGCGGGCGGTCGCCCGATGACGGTGCAATGGCGTTTGCTGCGTTCCGGCAATGCCTGGAAGGTCGTGGACGTGTCGCTGCTGATGGACGGCAACCAGATCTGGTTGGCGCAACAACAACAGCGCGATTTCCTGGCGCAGCTCGACGCCAATAACGGCAACATCCGTGCGCTGATGACGGAAATCCGCACCGTCACCGCCTCGATGCGCCAGCGCATCATGGCGCGCAGCTAACGCGCTTCGACGCCTACAATCTCGGATACGGAATCGACGCCCTCGGCGGCTAGCAAGCCGTCGAGTTCGTCGAGCATGCGCGCCACCAAGCCCGGCCCTTGATAGACCAGCGCCGAATAGAGCTGCACCGCGCTCGCCCCGGCTCTGAGCTTGGCCAAAGCCGTCGCACCGCTCTCGACGCCGCCGACGCCAATCAGCGGCAAACGGCCCGCGAGCTTTTGCGTAAACAGCCTGAGCGCATGCGTCGAAATCTGAAACAGCGGTTGTCCAGAGAGCCCGCCGGTTTCTTCGCGATTGTCCGATGTCAGATGCGGCGGGCGTTGGATCGTGGTGTTTGAAACGATCAGCGCATCGAGCCCAAACTGCAGCGCGAGATCACCAATATCGTCGATGGCGCTCTCGTCGAGATCGGGCGCCACCTTCAAGAAGAGCGGCCGGCGCCCATGCGCGGCTTCCAGCGCGACGCGCGCTTCGCGCATGCGGCCGAGCAATTCTTCCAACGCGCCGCGTTCTTGCAGCCCGCGCAGACCCGGCGTGTTCGGCGATGAGATATTGGCGGTGACGTAAGCGGCGTGGCCCCACACTTTGCCCATGCCCAGCACATAATCGGCGGCGCGATCGGCGCTATCCTTGTTGGCGCCGACATTGGCGCCGACAATGCCGCCCCTGCCTGCGCGCGCGCTCAAGCGATCGGCGAACTCGTCAAGGCCCTTATTGTTAAAGCCGAGCCGGTTGATCACGGCGCGATCTTCGCTCAGCCGAAAGATGCGCGGCCGCGGATTGCCTTCCTGCGCGCGCGGCGTGACCGTGCCGCATTCGACAAAGCCAAACCCCGACGCCAGCAATGCGTCCGGCGCTTCGCAGTTTTTATCGAAGCCCGCCGCCATGCCGATCGGATTGGGCAGATCAAGGCCGGCCAGCGTCGTGCGCAAACGCGGATAGCGGTCGGCGCGCGCGCGCGGACCCAGGCCCGAACGAAGACCCAGAAGCGCAGCGTGGTGCGCCGTCTCCGGATCGATCAGGCGCAGCGCGCGCGTGGACATGTCGTGAAAGCCGCTCACGATCTGTTGCGTGGCCGATTCACGCGGCGGCGCATAGCAAGACTTTTGAGGCGCACGCATTCTCTACCGCAGCGTGTAGCGCGGCTAACCGCTTGGATTTTATTCCTATTACTAGGTTGATAATCCAGAATTGCCGGATATCATCGCCGCCCATGCAGCACTCTCATATCTGGCGGGCGATTGATGCGATGGCCGAGCGGCGCGGCATGTCCGCTTCGGGGCTCGCGCGCGCGGCCGGGCTCGACCCCACCACCTTCAACAAATCCAAGCGCCAAGCGCCGGACGGCAAACCCCGTTGGCCCTCCACAGAAAGCGTCGCGCGCGCGCTCGCTGCGGCGGAGACGAGTTGGGACGAGTTCGCCGCTTTGCTCGCCGGAAAACCGAGCGCTGCCGGGCGCGCGATCCCGATCGTCGGCATGGCGCGCGCGGGCGCTGACGGCTTCTTCGACGAACAAGGCTTTCCGGTCGGCGCCGACGAAACCCTGCGCTTTCCCGATCTTGGCGAAGACCGCGTCTATGCACTCGAAATCGCCGGCGACTCGATGGAGCCGATGTACCGCGCTGGCGACGTCGTCATCGTGCAACCGGGCGCAGCCGTGCGGCGCGGCGACCGCGTCGTCGTGCGCACCAGCGCCGGCGAAGTGATGGCCAAACTCCTCGGCCGCCGCAACGAACAAATGGTCGAACTCATCTCGCTCAATCCAGCGCACGCACCGCGCGAACTGCGCACGTCGGAGATCGACTGGATCGCGCGGATTGTCTGGGCAAGTCAGTAAGGCGAAGCGCACGCCTGAAAAGTCGCGGCGACGCCTTTCAGCGCCGCCGCGTCAGTTGGAGAGACTTATTCGGCGGCCACTTTGGCGGCGGCCAGATTCTCCTTGGTCGGCAACGGCTTTTCCAGCGTCGCCCAGTCGATCATCACATCGCCGGCGAGATCCTCATACTTCAGCGCGCCGAGCGCTTCGTACTTTGGCCGCACGCGATCCGTCAGCAGACCGACACGCTTCAGGTTCGGCATGATGCGTTCGAACAAAAGCTCGCGGAACAGGTTAATCACGACACTGTCCATGATGTACTTCTTCGTCTCTTCAAGATCGAAGCCGTACTCGCGCATCACGTCCAGACCAAACAGCCGGTCACGCATGATCGCACAAGCCTGATATGCGAACTCGGCGCGATCCTCGATTTCTTCTTGCGGCAGCGCCTTGATCCAATCTTCGAGATAGTTGACGCCGAACGCCACGTGACGGCCTTCGTCGCGCATCACCAACTCGACCACTTGTTTTAGCAGCGGGTCTTTCGTCGTCCGTATTTGCGTGCCGAAAGCGGCCAGCGCCAAGCCTTCGATGATCAGCTGCATGCCGATGAATTTGAGATCCCAGCGTTCATCGGCGAGCACCTTGTCGATCAGCGCCTTTAGATTTTTGTTGATTGGATAGACGCGTCCGCAGCGCTGACGCAGATATTGATTGAAGACTTCGACGTGACGCGCTTCGTCAAAGGTCTGCGACGCCGCATAGAGTTTGGCGTCCGCCGTCGGCGCGCACGATACGAGCTGCGAGGCAACCAACAACGCGCCCTGCTCGCCATGCAGGAATTGACTCATCGTTTGGGCGTGGCCCTTCCAGGCAAACGCCACCTTCTCTTCGCGCGAAAGCTTCTCGTACTCGGGATAACCGTTCAGCGCGCCGATGGATTCCTCCATCGGAAAATCGTTCATGTCGCACAGCGCGTCCCAATCGACGTCCGACGTCGGGTTCCAGTTGAACTTCTTGCCCAGTTCGTAGAGCCGGCGAATTTTCGCGTTGGCGCTGTCGTAGTCCCAGTTGAACGAACCGGTCAGCGGCGTGTGGAAGATTTCGCGGATCGTCTCGACATCGTCCATGCTGAGTTTGTCGGCGAGATCATCAGGTCCGAACGTGCGCACCTCTTGCGGGGGCTCATTCACAATCGTGACGCGCATGGGGTCCTCCCTAAAAATGACGCAGGCGTCAACTTTAGGAAAACCCCTCCTCCCCCAACCCGCATTGATCTGAATCAAGTCCCTAGTTGTCACTCGGCAGGCTCGCTACATCCGAGCGCATGCGCCGCATCCTCCTCTTCGCCGCCCTCGCCCTCACCGCTTGCGCCGTCGGCACGAGCGAGGATGAGAACGACCGCTTCCCGACCTCGTCGGCCTATCCGCCAGGGACGATGGAGCGCATCGAGTTCGCGGCGGGCGTGCCGGAAGCCTGGCGCATCTCTGCGCTGCAGACGCCCGAGCGTGCTGACGCCGACTGGAAAGTCGTCATCATCACCGGCACGCCGTCCTGGAGCGAATATTGGGCGCCGACCATTGCCGGCCTCCCCGACACACGCGAACTCATCGTCGCCGACCGCCCAGGTTTCCGCACCTCCGAGCCGGAAGACGCCGTGCGCGACATCGCCAAGCAAGCCGATGCGCTGGCGCCGATGCTTGAAGCGCGCCCCGGCCAGCGCGTGCTGCTCGTCGGCCAAAGCTTCGGCGCGCCAGTCGCCACAATGATGGCGCAGCGCTACGCTGATCGCGTCGACGCCGTCGTGTTGGTGTCAGCCTATTTCGGCGATCGCGGCCCCACGGCGCGCCGCATGTTCGGCCTCGGCCGCGTCGTCCAGGGCGTGCTGCCGCGCGACCTGCGCAACTCGATCACGGAAGTGTCTGCCCAAGGCCCGCAGCTGCCGGCGGTCTGGGACGCGCTCCGGGGCCTCCGGCAACCGGTCGTCTTCGTCCACGGCGACAACGACACGTTCGTGCCCCTCGAGGCCGACCAGCGCATCGCCTCGGAATACGGCCACACCCTAATCTCGGTCCCCGGTGGCGACCATTTCCTCAACGCCTGCTGCGTCCCGGCCCTGCTGGGCGCTTTCGAACAGGCCATCTCGGAGGCCGAGGGCCGCGAGCCTGCCGATCCGCCCGCCGCGGGCGCGACCGATCCCGACCCCTCTGGCGGGCCGCAAATAAGGCAGTAGCGCATTGCCCCTTTGCCCTCCTGCCTTATTGCCCTCACCCCCTGCTTCCGCTAGAAGCCCCGCTTCCATTTTTCCGACACCAGCGGATTTCGAGGGCCCATCGCCATGGCCGGCATTGTTCTGAACGTTGAAAAGCGCGACCGCACCGGCACTGGCGGCGCCCGCGCCACCCGCAATGGCGGCCTGATCCCCGGCATCCTCTATGGCGGCGAGCGCGGCTCGATCCCGATCGAGATCAACGCCAAGGACGTCGAAATGGCGATCCGCTCGGGCAAGTTCCTCTCGCACATGGTTGAGCTCAACCACCAAGGCGAGAAGCAGCCGGTGATCCCGCGCGCGATCCAGTTTCACCCGGTCAGCGACAAGCCGATCCATATCGATCTCTATCGCGTCGAAGAAAACGCCGAGATCGCCATCGAAGTCGTCGTGCACTTCAAGAACCATGAAGCGTCGCCCGGCCTGAAGCGCGGCGGCGTGCTCAACATCGTGCGCCACACGATCAAGCTGAAGTGCAAGGCCAACAAGATTCCGGAAGAGATCGTCGTCGATCTCACCGGCCGCGAAATCGGCGAGTCGATCCACATTTCGTCGATCACGTTGCCGGACGGCGCGCGCCCGTTCATCCGCGACCGCGACTTCACCGTCGCCACCATCGCCGGCCGCAAGGCGGAAGCGGAACCGGCAGCGGTCGCCACGCCTGACGCCGCCGCACCGGCAGCCGAAGGCGAGAAGAAGGAAGGCTGATCCGCCTTCCCTTCCCGCAAACGGGAAGGCTAGAAGGCAATCATGCTGCTCCTTGTGGGCCTCGGCAATCCGGGCGCGAAATACGCGAACAACCGGCACAATATCGGCTTCATGGCAGCCGATGCGATGGCGCGCGCGCATGGCTTCGGTCCGTGGAAGAAGAAGTTTCAGGGCGAGCTGGCCGAGGGTCATATCGACGGCGTGCGTACGCTCATCTTGAAGCCGCAGACCTACATGAACGAAAGCGGTCGCGCTGTCGGCGAAGCGGCGAACTTTCATAAGCTCTCGCCGCACGACGTGGTCGTCTTCTATGACGAGATCGATCTGGCGCCCGGCCGCTTCCGCATGAAGACGGGCGGCGGCGCGGCGGGCCATAACGGCATCCGCTCGATCATCGCTTCACCTGTGGGCGAAGGCTTCCGGCGCGCGCGGCTAGGCGTCGGGCACCCGGGTCAAAAAGAACTCGTGCACCACTACGTGCTGAGCGATTTCTACAAGATCGAAGAAGAGTGGGTGAAAGCCCTGCTCGATGCCTGCGCAAAAGCAGCGCCAATGCTGGCGAAAGGCGACGACGAAAAATACCAAGGCGAAGTCATGCGCCTCGCGCCAGCGGCCAAAGCCGATCCGCGCAAGCCTGTGGGAGACGAGCCATGATCATGCTCATCCTCACCTACGTGCCGTCCGTACTTTGCGGCGTGCACGTGATCCGCACCGGGCGCGAGATGTTTTGGCTATGGTTGTTCATCATCGGCCCGTTGATCGCGCCGGCGTTTTATTTCTTCGCCGTGCTCATGCCGGAAATGATGGGCGGGCGCACCGCGCGCGGCGTCGGCAAAGTGGCGCGCTTGGCGATCGATCCCGATCGCGACTATCGAAATGCGTTACGTGCGCTGGAAGAGACGCCCACGGTCGGCAACCGTATGCGGGTCGCGCAAGCCGCGGCCGCACTCGGCCGCTGGAGCGACGCCGAAGCCCGATGGGCGCAGTGCATCGAAGGACAATGGGCTGACGATCCCACTATATTGCTCGGCCAAGCCAACGCGCTCTTGGAACTCCAACGTTGGGCCGATGCACTCAAGCGCCTCGAGCAGGTGAAAGCGCTGGGCGGACGCGAAGCGACTGCGGCGACAACCGCGCTCATGTTCGCGCGCGCTTACGAAGGCTTGGGCCGCAACGAAGAGGCCGACGACGCTTTCCGCTTCGCCGCCGACCGCGTTCCGGGCCTGGAAGGCGGCGGTCGCTATGTCGCGTTCATGGCCAATACCGGCCGGCGCGAAGACGCTGAGATCGGCTTAGCCGAGATCGAACGGCGCCTTCAAAAAATTGCGCCGCCGCTGCGCGCCGAGGCTCGCATCTGGCGGGACATTGCCGCAAAAGCCCTCGGGCGCGGCTAAACAAGGGAACGATTATGGGCTTTAAGTGCGGCATCGTCGGTTTGCCCAATGTCGGCAAATCGACGCTCTTCAATGCGTTGACGAAGACCGCCGCTGCGCAAGCGGCGAACTATCCGTTTTGCACCATCGAGCCGAATGTCGGTGAAGTGGCGATGCCCGAGCCGCGCCTGGCGAAGCTCGCAGCCATCGCCGGCTCGAAAGAGATCATTCCGACGCGCATGAACTTCGTCGACATTGCCGGCCTCGTGCGCGGCGCCTCGAAAGGCGAAGGCCTGGGCAACCAATTCCTCGCCAACATCCGCGAATGCGACGCCATCGCTTACGTGCTGCGCTGTTTCGAAAACGACGATATCACCCACGTCGAGGGCCGCATCGATCCGATCGCGGATCTGGAGACGGTCGAGACTGAACTGATGCTCGCCGATCTCGAAAGCCTCGAGAAGCGCGTCTCCAATCTCGAGAAAAAGGCCAAGGGCGGCGACAAGGAGTCCAAGCTCACGCTCGATCTCGTGCTGCGCGCCAAAGCGCTACTCGAAGAAGGCAAGCCCGCGCGTCACACCAAGCGTGCGGCCGAGGAAGAAAAGGCCTTCCACATGCTGCAGCTGCTGACAGCACTTCCTGTGCTCTATGTCTGCAACGTCAACGAAGCCGACGCAGCCGGCGGCAACGATCACACTGCGCGCGTGCAAGAACGCGCCAAACTCGAACACGCAGCCTGCGTCATCATCTGCGCGCAGATCGAAGCGGAAATCGCCGCGCTGTCGGACGAAGAACAAGTGGAGTTTCTCGAAACTGTCGGCCTGCAAGAGCCTGGCCTCACCAAGCTCATCCACGCCGGCTACAATCTGCTCGGCCTGCAAACCTATTTCACCGTCGGCCCCAAGGAAGCGCGCGCTTGGACGATCGAAAAAGGCTGGACCGCGCCGCAAGCCGCAGGCGTCATCCATGGCGATTTCGAAAAAGGCTTCATCCGCGCCGAAACCATCTCTTACGACGATTACATCACCTACAAAGGCGAAAGCGGCGCCAAGGAAGCCGGCAAGATGCGCCTCGAAGGCAAGGAGTACGTCGTCAAGGAAGGCGACGTGATGCATTTCAGATTTAATGCCTGAGGCCCCCGCTCCTCCCCAGCGGACGCTTTCAACCTTTGAACTCGTTGCCATGGTCGCAGCATTGTCGGCGCTGAATGCGCTGGCGATCGACGTCATGCTGCCGGCGCTGCCCGACATCGGCCGCGATTTCGCGCTGAGTAACGACAACGATCGCCAATTGGTGATCGTCGCTTACGTTGCCCTGTTCGGCATTTCGCAGCTGGTCTACGGGCCGCTGGCCGACGCGTTCGGGCGCCGCAGCGTGCTGCTTTGGGCGCTTGGCATTTATCTTGTCGGCTCGGTGCTTTGTATCGTTGCGCCGAGCTTCGAACTTTTCCTCGCCGCACGCGCTCTGCAAGGGATTGGCGCCGCCGCCACACGCGTCATTGCCGTCGCCGTCGTGCGCGACCTCACCGAAGGCCGGCGCATGGCGCAGGTCATGTCGATGGCGATGACGGTGTTCATGATCGTGCCGATCATTGCGCCAGGCATTGGCCAATTGTTACTCTTCATCGCGCCGTGGCGGTGGATCTTTGGCGCGTTGCTACTCTATGGCGTTGGCGTCGCCGCCTGGGCGTTCTTCCGCCTGCCGGAAACGCTAGCGGCGGCGAACCGCCGCGCTTTCGCGCCGCGTTCGATCGCCGGCGGTTACGCGACCGTGTTCAGCGATCGGCAGACGATCGGCTACATGATCGCCACCACGTTCCTGACCGCGTGCCTCTTCGGCTACATTACCTGCGCCGAGCAACTCTATGTCGACGTGTTCCAACTCGGGACCTCCTTCCCGCTCGCCTTCGCGGCCGTCGCCATCGCGATCTCGCTTGGCACCTTCGCCAATTCACGCATCGTCATGCGGTACGGCATGCGGCGCATTTCCAATATCAGCATGCTCTGGTTCACCGCCGTCGCTGCTGCGCACACGCTGATCGCCTGGGCTTTCGGCGACAGCTTCTGGCTGTTCATGGGTTTGCTGGCGCTCGGCTTTTGCGTGTTCGGCCTGATGTCGAGCAACTTCAACGCGCTTGCGATGGCGAACATGGGCCATGTCGCGGGCTCGGCTTCCGCCGTGTTCGGCGCAGTCACAGCTACTGGCGGCGCCATTCTCGGCGGGCTCATCGCCCGCGCCTTCGACGGCACCACAACACCGTTCCTCGTTGGCGTCTTGCTCGCAGGTATCGGCATCATCCTCTCCGTGCTCTGGACAGAGCGCGGCAAGCTGGCGCTGACTAACGCCGCCCGATGACGCGGAAATGCACGCTACCGCGCCCGTAATCGATCGCCAGCGCATCGGCTTGCGAGATCACATCCATACCGAGCAGAAGCGTAGGCTCATCCAGCATCCGCCACAGCGCGAAAATGTGATAGTCGCCCACATAAGCGACAACATTCTCCACGGCCAAGTCTGCAATTCTAATGTGACGCAGAACAACCGCATCGGCGAGAGCGCCACTTCCGGTGGCGCTGATCGCGCGTTCGGTAAACGTTGGCGGCCGCCCGCGACGGACATTGACTGCACGCAGAAGCGCGGTGTTCGCGAGCGAAGTGTCCGAGCCCGTGTCAATCAACACATTGACGGTCAGCGCCTCGGTGCGAGCGCGGACCACGATCAAGTGCCCGAACCGCATTTCACCACGGATTGTCGTCCAGCCGACACCGCGCAGGCGCGGCGCATTGCGCGAAGGTTCGATCTCGATGCAGCCACGACGAAAATCCAGCAACAGCCGCCGCCCCGCCATGCCATCGACGCCAAGAAGCCCATGCTCGCCAGCCATCATCGCGCCGCCGAGAATGGGCATCTCGCCGGTCGGCAGATCGAGCGCGCCGTAGCTCAGCGTATCCACACGCGCCAACGGCGCCGGCGCCGATCCGTAAACCGAGTGCACTACGCCCTCACCGCTCGACGTCAGCCCCAGCCGCTCCGCCAGCCGCACCGAAAGCACCGAACGATTGGCGCCGGTATCGACGATGAACCGGAACGGCCCTTCGCCATTGACGAAGATCGGCGCCACCACGCGCCCGGCGCGATCGGTGCGCGTCGGCCCCGCTGCTGCATCTGCGAACGCTTCCACCGCAGGCGCGCTCGTGCACTCACCGCGCGCCTCGCCCGAAGCCGCCCACGCCAGTGCGGCAAAAAGAATGCGCTTCAGCACCGGCCAACCATGCCAGCACTCTGACGCCGCGCCAGACACTTTCGCGTAAACTCGACGAACGGCGCCTGCCGTGCCAGTGAGGCTCCATGATCGAACTTCAATCGAAACATGACGGCTTCCGCATCACCGCGCTGCGCGTCGAACCGACAAGCGAGCCCATCGGCGGCGTCGTGGTGCTGCAGGAGATCTTTGGCCTCACCGATCATATCGCCGACATCTGCGCGCGCTTCGCCGCCGCCGGCTACACCGCCATCGCGCCCAGCCTCTATGACCGAACCGAGCGCGGGTTCCTTGGCGGGCACGATCCTGACGGCATGAAGAAAAGCATCGCCGCCGCGAAAGCGGCAGCTTGGCCGGAAGTCGCAGGCGACATTCAAGCAGCCGTCGACGCGTTGCCACAACCGGCTTACGTCACCGGCTTTTGCTACGGCGGCGCGGCGAGCTGGGTGGCGGCATCGCAGTGCAGCGGCCTCAAAGCCGCGTCGTGCTTCTATGGCCGCCTCATCGCCGACCTGCTCGGCGCCAACGCGCCGCGCATCCCTGTTATGCTGCATTATGGCGCGCGCGACGCCGCTATCCCGGCGGAGAATTACGAGCGGGTGCGCCTAGCGGCGCCGGACTCGCCGCTCTATCTCTACGACGCCGGCCACGGCTTCTGCCGCGAAGGCAGCAGCGATTTCCACGCGCCGTCACGCGATCTCGCGATGACGCGCACGTTGGATTGGTTTGCGCGCTGGCGTTAGGAGCAACAACCCATGAGCATCGATCACGTCTCCGTCGGCGTCACCAACATGAAGCGCTCGAAAGCGTTTTACGACGCAGCCCTCGCGCCGCTCGACATGGCGCCGATCATGCCGGTTGAATATGGCGGCCAGCTTGTTGGCGTCGGCTACGGCAAACCCGGCAAGCCGTCGTTCTGGATTCAACTTCCGATCAATGGCCAGCCCGCCAGCATGGGCAACGGCGTCCACATCGCCTTCCGCGCTGCCACACGCGCGCAAGTCGATGCCTTCTACATCGCCGCCATCGAACAAGGCGGCATCGAAGACGGCAAGCCGGGCCTGCGCAGCGAATATCACCCCGACTATTACGGCGCCTTCGTTCGAGACCCGGACGGCAACAAGATCGAAGCCTGCGCGCACACGCATGAGTAACACCGTCGCCGTCATTGGCGCCGGTCCCGCAGGGCTGGTGGCGGCAGAAGTGCTGAGCGCCGCTGGCAAACGGGTCGTCGTGTACGAACGCATGCCGAGCGTTGGCCGCAAGTTTCTAATGGCCGGACGCGGCGGCCTCAATCTCACGCACTCCGAACCGCTCGACCAATTCGTGAAGCGCTATGGCGCGGCGACCGAACGCATGCGGCCTTTGCTTGGAGCGTTCACTCCGGCCGATCTGATCGCGTGGGCCAACGGCCTCGGGCAAGAGACATTCATCGGCTCCAGCGGCCGCGTATTTCCGAAAGCGATGAAAGCCTCGCCGCTGCTGCGCGCTTGGCTGACGCGGCTCGCCGCGCAAGGTGTCGAAATCCGCACACGCTTGCGTTGGCTCGGCTGGGATGAAAGCGGCGCGCTAAAGTTTCAGCATGACGACGGTCACACAGAATCCCTCACGCCCGCCGCAACGATCCTCGCCCTCGGCGGCGCCAGTTGGCCGCGCCTGGGGTCTGACGGCGGTTGGGCCGAAATACTTCGCGCGCGCGACGTTTCGCTCACCCCGTTTCAACCCGCCAACGTCGGCTGCAATGTCGTTTGGAGCGATCACTTCCGCGAGCGTTTCGCGGGCGAGCCGCTGAAAAACATCGCCATTCGCTTTGGCGACACGAGCGTGCGCGGCGAAGCCATCGTCACCACCTATGGCCTCGAAGGCGGCGCGCTCTATGCGCTCTCGGCTAGTCTACGCGAACACGCCGGCCCTGCCCGCATCCACATTGATCTTCGCCCCACGCACACGCACGCCGACCTCACCGCCAAGCTGCTGCACACGCGCTCCGGCGAAAGCCTCTCGAACACGCTCCGCAAATCGATCGGCCTCACGCCCGTCGCCATCAATCTGCTGCGCGAAGCCAATGGCGGCGCGCTCGCCAACGACCCCACCCAACTCGCCGCCTTCATCAAAGCCGCGCCGATCACGCTCACCGCCCCGCGCGGCCTAGCACGCGCAATCTCCACCGCCGGCGGCGTCGCCTGGGAAAGCGTAACGCCCGATCTCGAGCTCAAAGCCGCGCCCGGCGTCTACGCCGCCGGCGAAATGCTCGACTGGGAAGCCCCCACAGGCGGCTATCTGCTGCAAGGCTGTTTCGCCACAGGCGTTTGCGCAGCCCGCGCGGTGCTGTGGCGGGCGTCGGGCCTTGAAGCGCTTGTCCCGCGCTGATAGCACCAGCCGCCCATGGCCCAAACCTCACCGCTTATGAACGTCATGATCGCCGCCGCGCGCAAAGCCGGGCGCGCCTTGGCGCGCGATTTCGGCGAGATCGAAAATTTGCAGGTCTCGCGCAAGGGCCCGTCCGACTTCGTCACCTCCGCCGACATCAAAGCCGAGAAGACGCTGCACGAAGAGCTCGCCAAAGCGCGCCCCGGCTACGGCTTCGTCATGGAGGAGCGCGGCGTCGTTGAAGGCACCGACAAGACCAATCGCTGGCTCGTCGATCCGCTCGACGGCACCACCAATTTCATGCACGCCATCCCGCACTTCGCCATCTCGATCGCACTCGAGCGCGAGGGCGTGCTGATTGCGGGCGTGATCTACAATGTCGTGCGCGACGAACTGTTCTGGGCCGAAAAAGGCCAAGGCGCCTATCTCAACGATCGCCGCCTCCGCGTCGCCGCGCGCACCGATATGCGCGACGCGCTCTTCGCCACCGGAACGCCCTTTCTGGGCAAGCCTGGACACGAAACGTCACTCAAGGAAATCGGCGCTGTCATCGCCAAGAGCGCCGGCATTCGCCGCTTCGGCTCGGCCGCGCTCGATCTTGCTTACGTCGCAGCTGGACGCTTCGACGGCTATTGGGAACGCAACCTCAATGTGTGGGACATCGCCGCCGGCGCCGTGCTCGTGCGCGAAGCGGGCGGAACCGTCACCGAAGTGGATGGCGGCGACTTCATGAAGACCGGCGCTATCCTAGCGTCAAATGCAACCCTCGGCCCGCAGCTCTCAAAAGCGCTGCACGAAGGTTGATCGCGCGCCCGCGCTCATAGACACTCGCTGAAACGCCTCACCTCCCAGCGGAGGATAAGAGCCGCGCGGAGGATATGTGACTCAAACGAACGCGCCCCAACGCAAGATTTCCATCCTCGACATTGCCGCCTTCGCCGCACCCGCAGCGCCCCTTCTCGCGCTCGGTCTGCCGACGATTATGTTTCTGCCGCAATACTTCATCCGCGATCTCGGCATCGAGGCGGGTGCTGCGATCTTTGCGGTGGCGCGCCTGCTCGACGTGTTCATCGACCCCGCCATTGGCGGGTTGCAAGATCGCACTGTGAGCCGATGGGGGCGCCGCCGCTTCTGGCTCGCGGTCTCCTGTCCAATCCTGATGTTTTTCGTCTGGTGGGCATTCATGGGCCTGACTTCGGCGTCGGGCCTGATCGCCGCCACCATTGTCGTGCTTGCGCTCTTCTCGGCCTTTGCCTCGATGATGATCGCGCATCTGGGTTGGGCAGGCGAACTCGTACCGACCTATCACGGCCGCACGCGCACGCTCGGCATCGTGCAACTTGTCAGTCTTGTCGGCCAAGTCGGCGTGCTCGCGCTCGCCGCTTATGTGCAGACACGTCCGGGCGCAACGGAAGCCGACGTCGTCGCCGCCATGGGCTGGTTCATTCTCATCGGGCTGCCGATCACGACCGTCATCGCGATCTTCTTCGTGCCAGAACCGCAAACGCCGCCGCAATCGCATCTGAGCGTCGTGGACTCGCTCAAGGCGGTGTGGCGCAACACGTTCGCGCGCCGCGTGCTGTTGGTCGATTTGCTGTTCGGCTTTTGCCAAGGCATCGCCGGCACGCTGTTCGTGTTCTACTTTCAGTTTGTGCTCGGGTTCTCGACCACATCGAACGCGCTGCTGTTCATCTATTTCGTCGCCGGCCTGCTCGGCGTGCCGCTTTGGATGTGGATCGGGCGGCGCTGGGGCAAGCATCGCGCTCTGCAGGGCGCGTTCGTCTATACGGCGCTGACGACTTTGATGATCGTGATCATGCCGCCGGGCAACTTCCCTCTCGTCGCGATCGGTATGGCGATCGCAGGCTTGGCGCAAGGCGGCGGCATTCTGCTCACGCGGGCGCTGATGGCCGACGTCGTCGATGCCGATGAACTGGAGACCGGCGCGCGTCGCTCTGGGCTTTATTTCGGGCTTCTGCTGACGACATCGAAGATCGCCATTGTCGCCGGCCCCGTCGCGCTCGTGCTGTTGCAGTTAATTGGCTTCGACGCCGGCCTCGGCGGCGCCAACTCGGGCGGCATTCTGCTCGCACTTGGCGTGATGTTTATCGGCGCACCTGCGCTGTTTGCGCTAGCCGCGGCGTGGTTGCTGCAAGACTACCCGCTCGATGAAAAACGCCAACGCGAGCTTCACGACGCCATCGAGGCGCGCCACGCGGCGAACAAGGAAAACACCTTGGGGCCGGTGATTAAATAGCGCTTCCACAGGCGGCCGGGCTCGCTCACCAGCCGGTGCAGCCATTCCAGCCCGCAACTACGCATCCAAAGCGGGGCGCGCGCCGTGCGGCCGGAGAGAAACTCCAGCGCCGCACCGACACAGAGTCCGACACCGCGCGCATCGCCGCGCTGGCTGATCGCATACGCAATCAATTCCTGTTGCGGCGCGCCCACGCAAATGAAGGTGAAGCGCGACGGTTGAGCCGCCGCGAACGCCGCTGCCTTCACGATCGCGTCCGGCTTTTGCTTCAGCCCCATGGGCGCGCGATGCCAGCGAACGTCAGTCAGCGTGTAGCGGCGCTTCAGCGCCTCGATCATCTCTTTATCGCCGCCGACAATGGTGATCGGTTCACGGCGATCGATGACGTCATCGAAGAGCGCCTCCGCTAGATCGGCGCCCGTCGCCACCGGCAGCGAAATTCCAGCACGCGCGCCCAGGCGCTTTAGGATGTTGCTGTCGTTCAGCGTCATCCAGGCGTTTTGGTAAAGCGTCGCGCGCGCCGGCTCTGACGCCAGGCTGACGACATGATCCACGTTCGGCGTGACCACATAGGTGAACGCAGCGCCCAGGCTCGCACGCGCCGCCACTGCGTCGAGCGCGGTTGCGAGATCGAGACCGCTGAAATCGAAACCGAGAAAGTTGATGCGCGCAAGCGCGCGAGGAGCGCCGTCGAAAGCCATCGCCATTAACCCAAACGCGAATTTACCGCCGTTTGAGCGCGCGATGCAGGAACCGGGCCGGATGTATTGCGTCAAGCGAGTTTTTCGACAACGGCATGATATCGCCGCACATTTCAGACGCGATGCGCTCGCCCAGCAGCGGCGCCAAGGTTAAGCCGCGCGCCCCTAATCCGCCGATAACGTAAATGCCGGCGTGCGCGGGCGGCGATGCATTCGCGTCGATCGGGGCGCCGCGCGAGAGCGGTTCGTACTGCTCAAGCCATGCTGGCGCGTCCGGCAACAGCCCCGCAATCGGCGCACGATCCGGCGTGGTGGCGCGATAGCTGGCGCGGGATTGCAGTGATGCGGGATCAATGCTCGTCGCGATTTCCGGCGCGAGCTTGGTTAGCGCGTCGAGATTTTCCGCCCGCGCCTGCGCACTTGGATACGCTTCGTCCCAGACCGGCCCCGGCTCATTCTCAAACGTCGCGCCAAACAGAACGCCGCCGTCGAACGGCGCAACGTACGAGCCGCGCGTGATCGCATGCGCGGGCGCAGCACCTGCGCCCCACTCGATCTGCCCACGCGACAGCGTGATCGGCAGAAACGACGCCGGCTCGAACTGCGCCAACGCCGCACCGCACGCGAGCACGACAGCGTCAGCCTTCAGCACCGCCCGCCCATCTTGCGCGCGCAAGATCCAGCCATCGGCATCAGGCTCCAGCGTGCGCACCGGCGTTTCATCGATCAGCTGCGCGCCGCGCAGCATGGCTTCGATCGCCTTCAGCGGCCGCACGACACCCGCACGCGAATGCAGCGCGGTGCTCGCACTGAGAGCCCGCAACCAATCCTCCGGCAGCGGCGGGTCGGCGAGCAGATCGGCCAACGCCTCCGCTTCACGTCCCTCTTCCGCCTGTTGCTCGACGCCCACGGCCGCGAATACATCAGCGCCCATGGCATCGTACGTCGCGACCGCGTGCAGATAAGCGGCCAGAAACATCTCCGCCAAAGGCCCGCCGCCGCGATCGAGCCTTGGCATCACCAGTCCCGCCGGATTGCCGCTCGCGCCCGCGCCCAGCGCGCGCCCGGCCTCAAGCACCACCGTCTCCAGCCCCCGCCGCGTCAGAGCCTGCGCCACGCTCGCGCCCGCGCTCCACGAACACCGCCTCCAGCCGCTCGCGCTTGGCCCCAAAGCCCGGCTTTTTCTCCACAGAGAATCCGGCCGCTTCGAGCCTGCGCCGCACGTCGCCCGCCACGGTGAAGGTCGCCGCTCGCGCGCCGGGCGCGCTGAGACGCGCCATCTCGGCAAACACCGCTGGCCCCCACATCCCTGGATTACGCGCCGGCGCGAAGCCGTCGAGAAACCAAGCGTCGAACTGGCCGACGATTCCCGGCAGAACCGTTTCGGTCGCGCCTGTGAATATCGTCAGCGTGAAGCCGTCGTCCGGAAAGCAAAGACGCTGTGGCGCGTAGGCGCGTACCGGCCATCGGGCGAGCAATCGCTCCGAAAGCGCGGAAACCTCCGGAAATTGCGACAAAGCCCGGGCCGCATCGGTCCTTGCGAGGGGGAATGCCTCGATGGTCGAGATATGCAATTGTGCATGAGGTAATCGTGTCTTTTTCCAGGCGCTCCAGGCAGCCAACACGTTCAAACCAGTACCGAATCCGAGCTCGCAGACCGCGAAACAATCCTTGCATTTCCACAAATCTGGCAGACCGCATCCAGCCAAGAATACGGCCTCGGACTCCGCCAGCCCGCCCAGCTTGGAGAAATAGACGTCATCGAACGCAGCCGCCCGCGGGGCGCCGTCGGCGCTCCAGTCCAAATCCGGCGATGGTGGCAAGCGCGGCATAACAGGCGCCCCAATAGCAAATGAGCCGCCCTTTCGGGCGGCTCATCGCTAACTTTACTGCGGAAGCAGTAAGATTATTACGGCGTGGCCGGAGCCGGAGCAGCGCCTTCAGCAGGCGCGGCAGCCGGGTCAACCGGAGCGGCCGGATCGACCGGAGCAGCTTCCGGCACAACTTCCGGAGCAGCTTCTTCAACAGCAGCCGGCTCTTCAACGGTCGTCGTTTGGCCACAGGCCGCGACGCCGAAGGCGAGAACGGCAGCGGCAGCAGCGGCCATGCCCAATTTGAACTTCGTCATAGGTTCTACCCCTCGTCTCAACGCCGGGGTCTGCCCCCAACGCGGAAGCGGACTCAATGCCAAGGATTAATCACATTGGCAAGCGGCGCAGGCGAATAGGGCCATGCAAAACCGCATAGCTTCGAGTCAGGGCATCAAGCCTCGACGGCTGCTGCTAGCGCTTCTTCGAGCTGTGCGAAGCTCGGCTGAAGCGAACTCGGCACCGAGCCGCGTCCGATCTCCACTGAAACCTGCGCGGCATTACCGTGCAAGTGCGCCACCAACACATCGCGGATGATTTTGTAGAACTGCGCATCGTGTTCGATGACGCTGTTCAAGCGCGACGCCATTGGGCCGACGATGCCGTAGGCGAGGAACACGCCCAAGAAAGTTCCCACCAGCGCTTTGCCGATCATGAGGCCGAGGATTTCCGGCGGCTCGTTGATCGCGCCCATCGTTTTCACGATGCCCAACACGGCCGCGACGATGCCGAGCGCCGGCAAACCATCGGCCATGCCTTGCAACGCATGCGCCGGATGCAGCGCTTCGTGGTGATGCTTTTCAATCTGCTTTTCCATGGCGTCTTCGACCTGGTGCGGGTCGTCGAGGTTCATGGTCATCATGCGCAGCGTGTCGCAGATGAAGTCGACCACGAAGTGGTCTTTGCAAAGCTTCGGGTACTTTTGAAAGATCGCGCTTTCGTTCGGCTTTTCGATGTGCGCTTCCAGCGCCACCACGCCTTTCGTCTTCATCAGCTTGGTGAGCTGGAAGAGCAGCGCGAGCAGATCGCCGTAATCCTTCTTGCCCCACTTAGGGCCCGACATCACCTTGGCGAAACCGCCCATGACGCCTTTGAGGCCGTTCATGTCGTTGGAGATGATCAGCGCGCCGACGGCGGCGCCGAAGATCATCATGAACTCCATGGGTGCTGCTTCGATGATGACCTCGAAGTGGCCTCCAGCCAGCGCGAAGCCGCCGAAGACCATGCCGAACACGACAACAAGGCCAATAATCGGAAACATGGATAACGCGCGTTTACTCTAGGAGCCCCAACCAGAGCCCTTTATGCCCCATCGCGCTTAACGCGCCGTTTCGGTTACCGCGATTTTTCGCACGTCCGGCGCACGTTTCCTTTTCGTCAACCGCTTGGAGCGGGGCGGGCTTAGGCGTAGCAAGCAGCGGCGCTCATGCCAGATTCCCAGCCACCCCTGCCCGATGCCGCGCGCGCCGATCCGAACGCGCCGATCGGGCGCAATCGGCAATTCCGGCTTTTATTTATCTGCCTGCTCGTCATCGGGGCGGGCAATTCGATGCTGCTTGCGGTTGCGCCGCCTCTAGTGCGCGAACTCAATCTGCCGGACTCGAGCGTCGGCTGGATATTTTCGCTCTCGGCTTTGCTCTGGGTGTTTTGTAGCCCGTATTGGGGGCGCCTCTCCGACCGCGTCGGCCGCAAGCCAATCGCAGCACTCGGCCTTGCCGCTTACGCCGTCTCGATGGCGGCGTTCGGCGCGATGGTGATGCTCGGTCAGTTCGGCATTCTGACCGGCTTCGGCTTGTTCGTCGGCCTGATGCTGGCGCGTTCGATCTTCGGCGCGTTTGGCTCAGCCTCGAGCCCCGCCGCACAAGCCTACATCGCCGACCGCACCAGCGTGTACGAACGCACCGGCCACCTCGCCGGCCTCACCTCGGCGTTTGCTTTGGGCCAAGCCTTCGGCCCCGCCATTTGCGCGGCACTCGCGGCCTGGCTTGGGCTAGTGTTTCCGATCGGACTGATCGCCGTGCTCGCTGCGGGCGCTGCGTTCGCGGTCTGGCGCTACTTGCCGGAAAACACGCCGCCGAAGGTCGAGCGACCACGCGGCGAATGGCGCCAATCGCTGGCGCTGATCAACGATCGTCGCATCTCCGCTTATCTCGTTTACGGCTTTGCACTCTCGGTCGTCGCCGGCGTCACCGTGCAGGTGTTCGGCCTGTTCACGATGGATCGGCTTGGCGTTGCGGGCGAGGACGGCGCCGAACTCACTGCCGCCGGCTTCATGGTCAACGCGCTGGCGCTGCTGGCGACACAAATGGCCGTGCTGCCTCGCCTCCAGATGGGACCGCGCGCGCTGATGGCGTGGGGCGCTGGCTTGTTGGCCCTTGGCGTCGGCATTCAGATTGCAGCACCGAGCCTCGGCGCGCTGCTCGTCGCGCAAGCAGTGCAAGGCTTGGGCGCGGGGCTGGCGCGTCCGGGTTTCACTGGCGGCGCATCCGTGGCGGTGCGTCCGCACGAACAAGGCGCCGCGGCCGGGCTTGTGGTGGCCACCAATGGCGCGGGCTTTGTGTTTTCGCCGCTGATCGGCGGCGTCGCCTATGAGCGCTTTGGCATGAACGTGCCGCTGATCATCGCGGTAGCGCTGCTGATCGGCATGACGATCTTCGCACTCCGCTCGCGCCGCCTGCGCAACATCATCGTCGACGGCCCCTCGCCCACCGATCCCACCAATCCTTAGCCTGCAGCCGCCCGCGCGGCTTCCAGCACGACATCCGTCGCGCGGCCGCGCACTTCCAGGCCTTGCGCACGCTCGAATGCGCGGATAGCGGCGCGCGTGCGTTCGCCGATGCGGCCGTCGGCCGTGCCGGCGCTATAGCCCATGCGATTAAGCAGACGCTGCAGTTCGCGAATGCCGCCGGCTTGCAAACCACGCGGCTCGCGCTGTTCAGGCGGCGGCTCTACCGCCACGCCCGCGCGCACGCGCACCGTATTCAGCAACTCCGCCGTCGGAAAACCATCGGCCGGCAAGCCTTGCGCCGACTGGAACTGGCGCACAGCGCGGCGCGTGCCCGAGCCGAACAGCCCATCCGGCGCACCGGCATCGAAGCCCAAGTCATTCAACAGCGTTTGCAGTTCGAGCGTTTGATCGCGATTGAGCGAACCGATCTGACGCGGCCAGCTCGTGGTCAGTTGACCGCTGCCGCCATCAAATTCGCGGCCAAGCAGGGCCACGACCAGCGCGTAGCGATCGGAATTGTTGTAGCGGCGGATCACACCGAAATTGTGGTGCAGCAACAGCGCCGGCCCCTGCGCGCCGGCCGGCAGAAAGAGCTGAGCCTGCAAGTTGCGGTGTTCGCCGCGCCAAGCCGCGCCATCGATGCGCGTCACGCCACGCTCGATCCAATCGGCGACGCTGCGCTGCGTGCCGTCCGCCAGCGCATAATCGAAATCGGCAGGTAGACGCACTTCATCGAACACCGGCTCATCACGGCGCCAACCGCGATCAGCGAGATAGTTGGCGATCGATGCTGCCACATCGCCGCGATTGTTCCAGATGTCGCGGTGCCCATCATTGTCCCAGTCAACCGCCGTAGTGAGATAAACGTCCGGCATGAATTGCGGCTGCCCCAATGCGCCGGCCCATGACGAGCGCAATTGCTGTTGATCGGCCAGCCCGCGCTCGACCATCTCCGTCAGCGCCAACAGATACGTTTCAAACTGCGCGCGGCGGCGGCCTTCGTAGGCCAGCGTCGCCAGCGCGACTTGCGCATCCCAGTTGAGCGCCGCTTCGCCGTAATTGCTCTCAAGCCCCCAAATGCCGAGAATGATGCCGCCCGGCACACCGTATTGCTGCGACACGGCATCGAGCGTCGAGCCGATCTCGGCGCGCAGCGCGCGGCCGTCATTGATGCGCCGCTCAGTGACGCGGTTGGTGATGTAATCCCAAACCGGGCTCACGAATTCCGGCTGGCGCTGATCGAGGTCGATCACGCGCGGGTCCGGGTTGATGCCGGAGAGCAGCCGCGCCAGCACCGCCGGATCGCGGCCACGCCCGACAGCGCGGCGAGCGAAGTCGTCGCGCCAAGCGTCGAACTCGGCGTTGCCGGAGGTCTGGAAGCTTGGCGGCTGGGGGCTTTGCGCCTCCACCACGGATGGGCCGCATGCCACGGCCAGAGCCAAAGCAGCCGCCAAAACGATCGCACGCGCCATCCAGTACCCCTTCATCATCGCTACCCAACGCCTCTAGGGTGCATTGGGTGGCGCAAGCAATGTCCGCGCCTGCCCTACGTTGACTTCCTTGGAGCGGACCTTTATCCACCCCGCTTCAATTTCGACCCCGGAAACCACGGCCATGAAAGTCAGATCGTCGCTCAAATCCCTGAAGACCCGTCACCGGGCTTGCCGGATCGTGCGCCGTAAGGGCCGTATCTATGTGATCAACAAGGTCGATCCCCGGTATAAGGCCAAGCAGGGCTGAAATAGGCCCCAATTGGAGCCCACAGGCGCCACGCCCCTCGCGGGCGTAGTGAAGTTCGGGTAAACTCAAGTTCCCGATTCAGGTCTCCATGCGCCGTTTTTTCATCGCCATTGCCGCTGCCCTGACGCTCGCCGCGTGCGGCGCCAACACGTCCGCGCCCAATCGCAGCGACGCTGAGCTTGACGGCCTGTTCGCGCAATTGGAGCAAGCTGAGGACGCCTCGCTCGCGGCATCCGTCGAACAAGCCATCTGGGCCCGCTGGGCCGATAGCGGCTCGCCGACCGTCAACATCCTGCTCGAACGCGCCGCCGCCGCCGAGAACGAGGGCGATCGCGATCTCGCCGGCTCCTATCTCGACCAGGCGAGCGATCTCGCCCCGGATTACGCCGAACCCTGGAACCGGCGCGCCAACCTCGCCTATCGTGGCGAAGATTATCCGGGCGCCATCGCCGCCATCCAGGAAACGCTGAAGCGCGAGCCGCGCCACTTCGGCGCTTATGCGGGCCTTGGCCTCATCTACGAAGAACTCGGCCAACACCGCGCAGCGCTCGAAGCGTTCCGAGCGGCGCTCGCCATCCACCCGCACTATGAAACCGCACTGCAAGGCGTGCAGCGTCTCGAACCGCGCGTCGACGGCCGCGAGGCATGATCTGGTGGCTGTTGGCTGCGGCAGCCGCGGTCGCGCTCACAGGTTTTCTGCTCCACGCCAACGCCCGCGCCTATACGCGCCGCGTAGAGGCGCAATTCCCACCCACTGGCCGCTTCATCGAAACAAGCGACACCCGCTTGCATGTGCGCGAAGCCGGCATGGAAGGCGCCCCGCGCATTCTCTTGATCCACGGCGCCAGTTCGAACCTGCTCGAACTCTGGGAACCGCTGGCGGATGAGTTTTCGCCGCTCCACCGCGTCATCGCTTACGACCGCCCCGGCATGGGCTATTCTTCACGCGCCCGCGCCAATGCGCACACGCTCGCACACCAAGCCCAATGCGCCGCGCGCGTGCTGGAGCAAACCGGCGACGGCCCCGCCATCATCGTCGCGCACTCACTTGGCGCTGCTGTTGCGCTTCGGCTTGCGCTCAACTTTCCACATCTCGTGCGCGGCCTCGTGCTCGCAGCACCCGCCTGCAATCCCTATCCCGGCAAGCCGGCCTGGTGGGCGCGGCTCTCGGCGACACCGATTCTCGGCGACATTTTTTGCGGCTTGCTGATCCCCGCACTCGGCCCGCCGATGAGCCCAAGCAGCGTCGCCAACAATTTCTGGCCGGCGCCCGCGCCTGTGGATTATCTCGAACGCGCTGGCGTGCCGCTCATCTTCCGGCCGCGCGCGTTTCGCGCATCGGCGCTCGATGTCTGCGCCTCGAACGCCGAGTTCGCCGCGCAAGCGCCGCGCTACGCCGACTTACTCACACCCACTGTGATCATCACCGCCGAGAAGGACCGCATCGTCTCGCCCAAGCGCCACGCCCGCGCTTTGGCGGCGACTTTGCCGGCCGGCGAACTCGTTATCGCCCCCGATACCGGCCACATGCCGCATCGCCTGAGGACAGACCTCGTCATCGCAGCGATTCGGCGTGTCAACGAGATGACGAGCGCGCCGAGCCAAGCCTAGAGTTTCGTAACGATTCGATTCTCGAAACGAAGGTGGGGCAGATGCCGGATTTTGGTGGAACGGACACAGTCGTCGCGGTGCAATCGCTGACGCAATCGACACAAGAAAAACTGCGCCAGATCGTGGCGCGGATCGAGAAGCTCGAAGAAGAGAAAAAGTCGATCTCCGACGACGTGAAAGAGACTTATGCCGAAGCCAAGAGCTTCGGCCTCGATCCGAAGGTGCTCCGCCAAGTCGTCCGCATCCGCAAGCAGGACCGCCAAGAGCGCGAAGAGCAAGAACAAGTGCGCGATCTGTACCTGCACGCGCTCGGCGAGATTTAGGGACTAGGGACGAGGTTTTCAGGACTCGGGCGCGGCAGCTTCAATTGCGCCCCTAGTCCCCAGTCCCTAGAACCTGGTCCCTAGAATGCCCCGCGACGTCGATCAGAAGAAGACGCGCAAAGCGCAGCGGTTGATCCGCAAGCTCGCAGCCAAAAGTGCTGCGCCCGAGACCATCGATCCCGAAACCGGTGAAGTGAAGCCCGGCGAAGGCGTGGTCGATTACTCGCAATGGGAAAACGAGTTTCTCACCCAGGTCGATAAACGCCTCGAAAAATACGGCTCCGCCTTCCACGACCTCAGCAAAGGCCGCAAGGACGAAGCGCTCTCCACGCTACAAACCGTAAAGCTCAAAGAGATCGCCGCCAAAGCCCGCGGCAAGAAACGCAAAGGCATGACAACGAAGAAGCCGCTGGGCTGGAAAAACCGGCGGCCGCCGACGGAACGGGACTAACCCGCCAGCCAATCCACACGCACCACCACAATCGCCGCCAACAAATTCACCACCGCCGCCAGCCAGAGCAGCGTGCGGAACGGTTGTTTCTGGGTCTTGTGGCGGAAGACTTGTTGCCCGATCAGCGCGCCAAGTGCGCCGCCGAACAGCGCGAGCGCCAGCAGCGTGCGCTCAGCGAGACGTGAGCCGTGACGGATCGATTGGCGCTTATCCCAGCCGAAAGCGAGAAACGCGATGACGTTGATGCCGGCCCAAGCAAGCAGCAACGCCATCGCTCAACTCCTTTAGCCTTCGCCGACGGCTTTCTCTTCGAGCCCATACTCGCGCAGTTTGCGGTAGAGCGTCGAGCGGCCAATACCGAGGCGGCGCGCCACTTCAGACATATGCCCGGAATAGTGATCGATCGCGAGTTCGATCAGATCGCGCTCGATCTGTTCGAGCTGGCGCAAATGGCCCTCGCCGTCGAACACGGCCACAGGCTGTGGCGACGCATCCGCCGCCGCTTGCACGACAGCGCTGAACGCCAGGTGCGACGCAGTGACGTGATGATCGTTGGCCGGCACAGGCACGTCCGCCGGCAGCGCGTCATTCGCCGCCATCAGCGGCTTTAAGCCGGAGATTTGCGGAAAGTCTTCCGGTTGCAGCACATCGCCTTCGCAGAGGATCACGGCGCGGAAGACGCTGTTCTCAAGTTGACGGACATTGCCCGGCCAATCGAAGTCCATCAGCATCTGCATCGCCGCAGCCGACGCGCCGCGCACGGTGCGGCCCTCTTCGGCGTTGAAGCGCGCGACGAAACGCGAAACCAGCGCCGGCACGTCTTCCTTGCGCTCACGCAGCGGCGGCGCTTCGATGGGGAATACGTTCAAGCGATAATAGAGATCTTCACGGAAGCGCCCGTCGGCGACGAGTTTGGCTAAATCCTTGTTGGTGGCGCTGACGATACGGACATCGACCTTCACCGGGCGCTTGGAGCCCACCGGATCGACTTCGCCTTCTTGCAGCACGCGCAGCAACTTCACTTGCATGTCGAGCGGCAGTTCGCCGACTTCATCCAAGAACAGCGTGCCGCCATTGGCCTCGACGAACTTGCCGGCGTGATTGTCGGTCGCACCCGTGAACGAGCCCTTGGTGTGGCCGAACAGGATCGACTCCACCAGGTTTTCCGGAATAGCGCCGCAGTTCACCGTCACGAACGGACGGCCCGCGCGCTCGGATGCGCCTTGAATGCAGCGCGCCAGCACTTCCTTGCCGACGCCGCTTTCGCCAGTGATCAACACCGGAATATTCGACGCCGCCGCGCGGCGGCCCATGCGAACGACAGGGCCCATCACGGCCGCGTTCGCCACCATGTCATCGAAGGAAAGCTGGCCAGTCGCGCGCTTCTTTAAGCGCACAACTTCGGTTTTCAGGTTCGACATTTCGAGCGCGTTGCGCAGCGAAACCAGAATACGTTCGGGTGAAGCCGGCTTTACAAAAAAATCCGACGCGCCTGCTTGCATGGCGGTGACGACCGTGTCGATGCCGCCCGAGGCCGTCAGCACGATGCACGGCAGATCGCCGCGGCGCATGCGAATTTCCTTCAGCGCCTCTTGCCCGCTCATGCCTGGCATGACGAGATCGAGCAGAACCGCATCAATGTCGGCGTGCGTATCGACAGCGGCGACGGCTTGCTGGCCGTTTTCCGCCGCGCGCGTGAGAAAGCCGTTGCGCTCTACGGCCGCCTGCAACAGACGGCGCTGCGCAGGATCGTCATCGACGATCAGGATCGTCTTACCCATGGTACCCACCAATTCTTTGCCGCGTTTCTCTGATGGAAACGCTGGTCATTGCGGGCACCTTACGGAGGGGAGGTTCAGGTCGCGTTAAAATGGCACAGCAAACTGCGATATTCGTAAGGCCTCATAGGCACTAGATAGACACCGTGTTCACCATCACCTCCCCCGCATGAGCGACCAACCGCGCGATCCTGAGCGTAACCGCATTACCGCCCGCATTGGGCGCGTGGCGAGCGTGGGCGCCAACATTTCCGGCGCGGTCGGCGCGCGCATGATGGGCGCCGATCAAGCAGCGCTCGCCAAAGCCGTGCGCCAGGCGCTCGGCCGCTCCAAGGGCCCGCTGATGAAAGTGGCGCAGCTGCTTTCAACGATCCCCGACCTTTTGCCCGAAGCATACGCAAAAGAGTTTCGCACACTGCAGGCGCATGCGCCGGCCATGGGCTGGCCGTTCGTGCAGCGCCGCATGCGCGCCGAACTTGGTGACGATTGGCTAACCAAGTATAGAACCTTCGACCGTGAAGCCGCTGCAGCCGCATCACTCGGGCAAGTGCATCGCGCCACCGCCCATGACGGCCGCGCGCTTGCCTGCAAGCTTCAGTACCCGGACATGGCCAGCGCCGTCGAAGCCGATCTCGGCCAACTGCGTACGCTGCTGGGCCTGTTCAAGAATATGGACGGCTCGATCGATTCTTCAGAAGCCATCCTCGAAGTCGGCGAGCGCTTGCGCGAGGAATTGGATTACGCCCGCGAGCTGAAGCAGATGCGCCTTTTCGCGCTGATGCTGGCAAACGAGCCGACCATCAACACGCCGGAGCCGCTGGAGGAGCTCTCCACCAAGCGCTTGCTCACCATGACCTGGCTCGACGGCAAAGGCCTGATGCATTGGCTGGATGAGAGCCAGGAGACGCGTAACCACATCGCACGGATGCTGTTCAAAGCCTGGTGGGGACCGATGACCCGTTACGGCGTCATTCACGGCGATCCGCACCTCGGTAATTACGCGCTCACCGAAAACGCCGAGCGGCTACAGCTGTTGGACTTCGGCTGCGTCCGCATCTTCCCGCCGCGCTTTCTGGAGGGCGTCGTGGGCCTCTGGGGCGGGCTCAAGGCCGGCGACATGGATCAAGTGGCGCACTCGTACGAGATCTGGGGCTTCAAGAATCTGAACGCCGAACTGATCGACGCGCTGACCATGTGGGCGCGCTTTATCTATGGCCCCATGCTTGACGACCGCGTCCGCACCATCGCCGACGACGTGCCGCCGTCCGAATACGGTCGCCGCGAAGCCTTCGCCGTGCGCAAGCGGCTGCAGACACTCGGCCCCGTGCTGATCCCGCGGGAGTTCGTGTTCATGGACCGCGCCGCCATCGGCCTGGGCGCAGCGTTCCTGCATCTGAAAGCAGAGCTGAACTTCAGCGCCATGTTCGCCGAAAGCGTCGCCGACTTTTCGCCGGAAGCTCTAGCCCAACGCCAAACCGAAGCGCTGGCCGCGGTCGGCCTTAGCTCAGCGTATTGACGACGCCGAGATAAGCGGCGCCCGCGCACACGATCGCCGCTTGTCCTGAGAGCCGGTACACTGCCGAGGAAGCGCCGCTCCAGCATGACGCGAGCAGCGCCATCGAAGCCACAGCCGCCGCGGGGCCGGCCCAAGTCGGCAGCGACGTCGCAAACATGGCGCTGATCGGCCAGGCAAACAGCGACGCCACCACCAAGCCAGCGGCCATCGCGCAGCCAAAGGCGCGTCGCGAAATCGCGTCGTGCGTGGTGGCGCATGCGAGATAGAGCGCAAACACAAAGAGCGGCGCGCCAATCATCAGCGGCCACATGCCGACGCGTCCCAGCGCCAGCGCGACGCCAACGCCCGCGACCAACCCTACGGCCGCGCCCCCGGCCAACACGATCAGTCGTTCATCGCGGCGAAAATCATTGCGCACCGGTGCATCCGCCACCGTCGCCGCAATCGTTCCATCGTAAGCCATAAGCAAAGCCCTCAAGTCCCTCGGGCGATCAAACGGGCCAGCGCTGAACTTTGTTCCGAATGAGGCATGCGTTCGCCTTGTGTGGCGCAGCCGGCTTCCCTCATATGGCGAGGAGGGAGAAGTGAACGGTATGGAGCAGCACGGCCTGATCTCGACCTTGGTGGCCGCGATCGTGCTTGCGTTCGTGTTCGGCTTCATCGCGCAGCGTCTGCGCCTCTCGCCTATCGTCGGCTATCTGATCGCCGGCGTGGCCGTCGGCCCGCACACGCCTGGCTTCATCGGCGACACCAATTTCGCCCTCCAGCTTTCGGAGATCGGCGTCATTCTGCTGATGTTCGGCGTCGGGCTGAAAATATCGGTCGAGGACATCTGGTCGGTGCGCTGGGTCGCGGTGCCAGGCTCGGTCATCCAAATGCTGCTGGCGACGCTGATGGGCGTCGGCGCCGGCATGGCGATGGGAATGCCGCTGGCGGAAGCGGTGGTGCTCGGCATCTCGCTCTCCATCGCCAGCACCATCGTCTTCATGCGCGCGCTGGAGGACCGGCGGCTCCTGAAGACCGAGGAGGGCCGCATCGGCATCTCCTGGCTGCTGGTCGAAGACCTCGTCATCGTGCTGGCCATCGTCGTGCTGCCGGCTTTGGTCACCGCCATGGCGGCGGGCGAGGCCGAGGTCTCACCCATGGTGGTGCTCGGCGCGCTCGCCGTCACCTTCGCCAAAATCGCCCTTTTCGTGGCTTTGATGCTGGTGATCGGGGCGCGCTTCTTCCCGTGGCTGATCGTGCGCATCGCGCACGCCAAATCGCGCGAGCTTCTCTCGCTCGGCACCCTGGCGCTGGCGCTGGGCGTCGCCTGGGCGGCTTATTTTTGGTTCGGGGCAAGCTTCGCGCTCGGCGCCTTCCTCGGCGGGCTGGCGCTCAACGGCTCGAAGTTCAGCCACAAGGTAGCCGAGGACTCGCTGCCCTTGCGCGACACCTTCGCCGTTATCTTCTTCGTCGCCGTCGGCATGTTGTTCGACCCCGGCGTGTTGCTGCGCCAACCGGTCGCCGTCGCCGCCATCGTGCTGGTGATCATCGTCGGCAAAGCCGTGCTCGGCTACATACCGATGCGCATGCTGGGCCAATCGAAAGAGTCGAGCCTGCTGATCGCACTTGGCACCGCTCAGATCGGCGAATTCTCGTTCGTGCTGGCGGGCTTGGGCGTGCAGCTCGAAGTCATGGCGATGGAGACCTACAATCTCATCCTCGCCGGCTCGATCATCTCGATCGCGCTCAACCCGTTCCTGCTGCGCTTTGCCCCGCACATCGCGCCGAAACCCGAGCCCAAGGCCGAACCGGCGCCCGCCTCAGCGTAGCGCTTTGCGGATCACCAGCTTCAGCCCCGACCACGTCTCGTCCACCGCGCATACTTTCACGTCAACGAACCCGATCGGCAGCGCCACGGCGCGGATGACGTCCTCAGTGATGTCGGTTTCCATCTTCGCGGCCTTCTTCGGCCACGACACCCACACCATCCCGTCCGGCGCGAGCTTCGCCCTCAATCCCTCAAGTTCGGCTGCGAGCTTCGCCTTGCTGACATGAAAGATGTGAGCGGCGGCGAGCGCCTTGGTGGGCCGCGCGAGGTAGCGGGGCCCCGCTTCAGGATCGAGCACAGCTTTCACTGAAGCCGGCATCCCTGACGCCCAAAGCGGCGCGCTAGGCGCCAACCCCAACTTCTTCGCCAAAGGCGTTCCCGAATATCCCGTCCGCATGAGCCTACTTCGCTGTAATTTATCCCGGAGATGTCCGGTATCGTACCGACTAGACGAACTCCAACGTTGCATTCTCCTCATGCGCTAGGGACTTCCCCCCGCCAAATTTGGTCCTTAGCGCGTCGCTTGGATCGGCTTCCCCAACCACCTTTGGGGAAGCCGCTTCAGCCCTCCGATCGGAGATCACGATGCGCCCGCCTCCACGCCAGGACCCGCGCTTTGCCCTCAGGTCGGGTTTTGGCTGGCGTCCTGCACGCTCGCGGCCGCCTATTGCCTTCTTTGGCTTGCCTAGCGCCCGCCCCGCCTTGCGGTCCCAACGCCTTTCCGCTATCAGCGCCGCTTCCAATTTTCCCGCCCGAAACAGGCGGACCTCCAGGAATCCAGGTCATGAAAACCGAAGGCCATCCCGACTACCACTTCATCACGGTCCAGATGACCGACGGCACCACTTTCAAGACCCGTTCGACCTACGGCGAAGAAGGCGGCACGCTGGCGCTCGAAATCGATCCGAAGTCGCACCCGGCCTGGACCGGCGGCAACCAAACGCTGCTCGACCGCGGCGGCCGCGTCTCGCGCTTCAACGACAAGTTCGGCGGCTTCATGAAGAAGAAGGAAGGCTAAGCGTTCCATCGCCTGCAAAGTTCAAAGGCGCCGGAGCAATCCGGCGCCTTTTTCGTTCAGGCCTCTTCGGGGCCGAGATAGATGATGTGTTTGCGGTCGCGGTGCCGCTCTACGCTCCTCAAGCCCTTGGCCTCGGCAACCTCGCGGCTGGGCCATAGCTTGCGCGACGCAAAGCGGCCTGGGCCATATTTGCCCTCCGCATGATACTCGCTCTCGCGCAGCTCGATGCGCTTAGCTAGCCAATAAACATTGCGCCAACGCTTCGGCGGCGGTGCAGGACGGGCCTGCGTGCCGCATTCAACAACGATGTCAGACATACGCGAAGTATAGCACAGCGCGCGGCGGCGACCAAAAGCGGCCTATTGGCCGTAATTATAATAGTAGCCGTAACCCGCGTTCAGATCGTCGGTGCGGTTGGTCGGGTCATCAGCATCGTTGGCGCCTTCCAGGCCCGGAAACTCATGAAACGGATTGCCGAACAACGGATAAGTGGCGGCGCCGAGCGAGCTTTCATAACTGCCGCGCCATGTGAACGGACGCGACGCCGTGCCATCGGCAAAGAACTCCACCGCCTGCCCGGGGCGCGTCAGTTCGATGGTTTGCCCATTCGCGAGCGTGAACGTCAGCGCGCCTTCATCGAGGATGCCGAACATGCGGCCATTGACGATCAGCAGATCGATAATGGTGCCGCGCACGCCAATCGTCGCGACTGGTGTGCGGACGCGATAATTCTGCGGACGCTGGGTGCCGCTGACAAAACGCAGTGCGCCGCTGCCGACCGACACCGCGACATCGCCCGCGCCTTGGCTCGGATCGTAGACATAGCGATCAAGCGTGACCTGCGAACGCGGGCCCACGCTGAGCGTGGTCTGATCCGCAAACATCAATTGCGCGACGGCGTTCGCTCCCGTTGTGATGCGGTCGTTTTCAAACACGCGGCCGCCTGTGGCGAGCACGCGCTCCTGGCCGTTATGTGCCCCGGTCACCTGGTTGCGCACCGCAACAGCAGCGCCAATGTGACTGCCGGCCGTTTGGGCAACGGCGCCCGAGGCGAAGAGCGCAGCGGCGCAAAGCGCCCCGAACGCAAGGATTGAACGCCGCATTTCACGTCCTTTTCACGTAGTCTTCGGCGAAGCCTAAACCCGGAACAGCGCGCCTTGCAACGCGGAACACGTCTCGGGGCGTGACGGAAGTAATTGCTTGAACTCTGGGCGCGAACCGGACTTATTGAAGGCGTTACTCTCGAGGGTGGTAGCGGGGACCCGCCATGAAAGTTCGGGGAAAATTCGGCGCTTTGGCCCAAGCCTTCTTGCTGGCTGTGAGCGTGACCGCCCTCTCCGCCGGCATGGCGCACGCGCAGCAGGCCGGGGATCTGGACGCGCTGGGCCAGAGCATTCTCGACAACCCGCAAGACGTCGATCTCAACTTTCGCTACGCCGCCGCCGCCGAAGCCGCGGGCAAGCCGCGCCTGGCGCTCGTCGCCTACGAACGCATTCTGATTAACGATCCGAGCAACGAGACAGCCCGGCGCGGCTATGAGCGCGTGCGCCGCTTGATCGAGCCCAGCTACACGGTCACCCGCCTCGAGGTTGGCGCGCGCTTCGACACCAACGCCGAAAATTTGAACGAGGACTTCTTCTTCACCGAAGGCGATTCAACCACCTATTTCGGCCGCCTGATGATCGCCGACGAGCGCCAAGCGCTCGGTACGCGCTGGCGCACGATTGTGAATGCCATCGTCGAGGACAACGACACGGTCGAGGTGCTCGACTACGCCTTCATCGGCGCCCAAATCGGTCCGCTGCTTTATCTCGGGCCGCACTTAGCCGCGATCCCGTCGATCGGCGGGGGCGCTTCCATGCTCGACGGCGACGCCTACTTCAACGAGGTCAATTTCGGGGTGACGCTCGAAGGCCGCGCAGCCGGCATGTCGTATTGGCTGCGCGCGCGCCACGGCTACCGCGATTACCAGACCGACCTCAGCACGTTCACGTTCGTGGTCGAGGACGGCGCCTATACCGAACTCCAAGCCGGTTTGACCAAACCCCAGCTCATTTTCGAACGCGATACGCTGGTGGTGCAGCCGTTCGTGCGCTGGAGCGATATGGACGGAGATTCGTTCGGCTATGCGCCGGGCAAGTTCGAGGAATACGGCGCCGAGATCGCCTACAATTTCCAGGCCGGCGATCACATCGAGTTTTCAGTCGGGGCGCTGGTGCGCGAACGCGAGTTCGACGGCTTGGAGCGCACCGATAGTTATCTGTCGCCGCAAGCGAGCGTCACGCTACAGCGCGTGTTGCCCTGCGATTGCGATGTCCGGCTGCAGTACCGCACGCGCGAGAACGACTCGAGCGACGACCTCTTCGACTACGATGCTGAACAAGTGACGCTGTCGCTGACGACGCGCTTTTAAGCCTTAACGCCCGAACGCCTGCTGCAACATGGCGAATTGGTCGCTGACCGGATTGGCGGTGTCCATATCGCCGCCGTCATACATCGTCTCATCGAGGCGACGCACGCGCTCATAGATCGCCCCGCCTTTGATGATCAGCGCCTTCAGCGCCTGCGGCAGCTCATCGGCGCCGGCAAAGCTCGTCGCCGCCTGCGGCTCGCGCGAGATTAACCGATACTTGTCGCTGGCCGCTTCCGTCAGCTGAATCTCGCCATCGCGCACCGCGCGCTGCACCAAGAGCCACGAGGCAACCTGCATCAGCCGTGTCGTCAGGCGCATGCTCTCACCGGCATAAGCAAGTGCAGCCGCCCGCGACAGGCGCTTGGATGCGGCCCGGCCGGGGCCATCGAGATAAGCGGCGGTTTCTTCAACCATCGCCATGCCCTCTTTGAAGGTGCGGTCGAACACCTCCGATCGGGCGAATTCGAGCGCCCGCTTCGGGTCGAAACCCGCCTTCATTGGGGAAACTTGGATCGTGTCGGTCATACGCCTGAAAGTTCGCAAGGAGTGGGCCGCCTGTGGCCCGAATATTTACGATGAGCCTGAGCCAAAGACGCTGTCGGCCGCGGCGCGCTGGGCCCGCTTGGCCGCGATCGCCTGCTCGCACGCCACGATCTCGGACTTCAACTTTCCGATACGCGCCTCCAGATCCTCGATCGAGGCGTTCTCAAGCTGCTGTTCCAGCGGTAAGGTTTTCTTTGCCGGCGGAGCAAACGGATCGTCTTCGAACATTGGCCTCACCTCCTCCGCCTTACTCTAACGCACAACGGCGCCGCGTTTAAGCGTCGCCGGGGAGCAAAGCTCGCATGCGCAAGATCATCCACGGCGCCGATCAACCACTCACCCTCGCCGTCGTGGCGCGTCCGGACCCCGGACGCGGCGAGATACTAATCCGAGTAGCGGCCGCAGGGGTTAACCGCCCGGATCTGATGCAACGCGCTGGTCTCTATCCGCCACCGCCTGGCGCGCCCGAGACGCTCGGCCTCGAAGTGTCAGGCGTGATCGAAAGCGTCGGCCCCGGCGTGACGCGTTGGCACGAAGGCGACGAAGTCTGCGCGCTGCTCTCCGGCGGCGGCTACGCCACCTACGCCATCGCGCAAGAGGGCTCGGCGCTGCCGCTGCCTAAAGGTTTGTCGCTGATCGAGGCCGCCGCGCTCCCGGAAACCGTCTTCACCGTCTGGGCCAATGTGTTTGAAGCGGCGGCGCTGAAGCCAGGCGAGACGCTGCTGGTTCACGGCGGCGCTTCCGGCATCGGCACTACTGCAATCCAAATGGCAAAAGCCCACGGCGCCCGCGTTCTCGCCACGGCGGGCGACGACGCCAAGGTCAAGCTCTGCGAAAAACTCGGCGCCGAACGCTGCATCAATTATCGCACCGAGGATTTCGAAGCCGTCGTGCGCGATCTCGGCGGCGCCGATGTCGTGCTTGATATGGTCGGTGGACCGTACGTGCAGAAGAATCTCAACCTGCTCAACGACCAAGGCCGCTGCGTGATGATCGCCTTTCTGCAAGGCCCGCATGCCGAAGTGAACTTGATGCGCCTCATGCTGAAGCGCCTGACGCTCACCGGCTCCACGCTGCGTTCGCGTTCCAACGAGGAAAAGGCCCGCATCGCGCACGAAGTCGAACGCGTCGTTTGGCCGTGGATCGCCGCCGGCAAAGTGAAGCCGGTGATCGACTCAACCTTTCCCCTCGCCGAAGCCGAAGCCGCGCACGCCCGCCTGCAAAGCGGCGGACACGCGGGAAAGATCGTGCTGATTGCGAGCTAGGGCTTCACGCTGCCAGACTCGACGTCGTCCGCTTTGTGCGTGCGCTCGTGCCCGCCGAACACATCTTCCTCATCGACGGGACGATCAGGCTTGCTCGTCTTGTCAGTGCTCGGCGTCTCGCCTGGCTTCACGCCTGACTTAGCGTCTCGTTCGTGCGGCGGCTGTTGCGGCGTTGTCATCAATGATCTCCACTCAGCAGAACTGCGGCAAGTCGCAGCAGTTCCGGCGTTGCGAAACAGACCTGTGATCCGCGCTCTAACGCGCCGCGTAGATCGCATCGTTCGCAGCACGCGGCGGCGCCTTGCGCACCCGCAGAAATGTGGAGTTCATCTCATGCTTCGCTTGTCATTAAGCGCAGCGGCGATCGCGATTGCGTTCACCGCTACCCCCGCGCTCGCTCAAGATTATTACGGCAGCGTCAGTGTTGGCGCGGCTTGGCTAGACGATACGGACAATAGCGGCCAGTTTGATAGCCCCTTCACCACCGGCGCTGGCACGACGATCCCGTCCGGCACAGTGCTTCCAGCAGGTACAAGCGTCGGCTGGACCACTGAGTTTGATGAAGGCTACACGGTGAGCGCCGCGATCGGCCGCCAATTCGGCGCGTTCCGCGGCGAACTCGAACTCGCTTATCAGTCCAACGACATCGACACGCACAACAACGTGGCTGTCGGCGGCGGTATCATCGACAGCGAAGATGCCGGCGTACTGATCACGGGCTCGCCAAATCTCGGCGTGACCGTTGGCGCCCTGGTCGATGACGGTGAAGGCTCGATCGACACGACATACCTGATGGCGAACGGCTACTACGATTTCACGCCACTCGGTCCGGTGAGGCCCTATGTCGGCGGCGGCGTTGGGGTTGGCTTCGTCAACGTCGACTATTCGCCGTCCGGCGTGCAGATCGTCGATGACGACGCCACGGTCTTCGCATACCAGCTGATCGCCGGGGCCAGCTACGACATCAGCGATCGCACCGCTTTGTTCGCGCAATACCGCTATCGCGCCACCGACGACGTCGAGACCGATGTGTCCCTCTTCGACGCAACGCTCGACGTGGAAAACCGCTCTTCAATAATCGAAGCAGGACTACGCTTCCGCTTCTAGTCACCGAGCGAGACGGCGGGCGCACTCTTGCGTCCGCCGTCTTCTTCGGTTGCGCGCGCGGCTTCAAAGGCTAGCCATATACGCGCTCGGCTGCTCTATTATCCCCCAGGGACGCCGCATCGCGGCGAGTAGGGGAACTCAGGCATGACAGCAGCCGTGTCGCCGGTGGAGCAATTCTACGCCCACGTCACCAATGTCTCGGATTTCATCTGGGGCGGGACCTGGAATAGCGAACAGATACTGCCCTTCCCGCCCATGGTCATCGCGCTCCTCGGCGCTGGCCTTTATTTCATGATCGGACTTCGGTTCTATCCGATCACACACTTGGGCACCGCCTTCGCAGGCTTGTTCAAGCGCAGCAAAGAAAAAGAAGCCGGCGAGATTTCGCCGTTCGCCGCGCTTTCGACCGCGCTCTCCGGCCAGATCGGTACCGGCAATCTCGCGGGCGTCGCCACCGCCATCACGCTCGGCGGCCCAGGCGCGCTCTTCTGGATGTGGATCACGGCGCTCTTCGGCATGGCGCTCGCCTTCGCTGAAGGCTCGCTCGCGGTGCGCTTCCGCGACAAGACGCCGGAAGGCCATTATCGCGGCGGACCGATGACCTACATCCGGCGCGGCCTCGGCAAAAACTGGGCGTGGCTCGGCGGCGTCTTCGCCGTCGGCGCGCTGATTTCCTCCATCGCCACCGGCAACGTCATTCAAGCCAATTCCATCGCCGACTCGCTCACCGGTCTCTTTCCAGTTCTGCCGGATTGGGGCGCGGGCTTGATCGTCGCGGCTTTGGTGTTCGTCGTCATCATCGGCGGCATCAAATCAATCGGCAGCGTCGCCGAAGCGGTCGTACCGGTGATGGCGTTGGGCTATATCGTCATGGCGCTCTGGGCGCTGGCGCTTAACGCGTCCGACATCCCCGCCTCGTTCGCGCTCATCTTCGACAGCGCCTTTAACGGCCACGCCGCAACTGGCGGCTTCCTCGGCGCGGGCATGATTATGGCCATTCGCTTCGGCGTCGCGCGCGGGTTGTTCTCCAACGAAGCCGGCCAGGGTTCGACGCCGATGGCGCACGCGGTGGCGCAAACCAACGACCCCGCCCGCCAAGGCCGCTTCGCCATGATGGGCACGTTCATCGACACCATCATCGTCTGCACCTGCACCGGCCTCGTCATCCTCACCGTGCAAGGCGCCTTCCCCTCAGCGGCGGGCGTGCAAGAGCACGTCTGGAGCTCGGACCTGCGCGGCTTCGACATGACGCAAGCCGCTTATGCGACGGCGTTTCCAACGCTCGTGCTCGGCTTTCCAATCGGCCAGCTGATCGCGTCGCTCGCGCTCATCCTGTTCGTATTCACCACGCTGATCACCTGGTCCTATTACGGCGAACGCTCGATCACGCACCTCTTCGGCGACCGCATGATCCTGCCGTTCCGCCTCGTCTGGGTGGCGATGATCTTCGTCGGCTCGTTCCAGGATTTGGATTTCGTCTGGCGCTTCGGCGACATCGCCAACGCCGCCATGGCGCTGCCCAACCTACTCGCGCTGGTGCTGCTCTCCGGCGTCGTGTTCAAACTGGCGCGCGGCGACAAGACGGCCGGCAAGGACCACGAATAAAGGCTGCGGGATCACGTCCAAAAGGCGCGATCCCGCCTTCCCTGCAACTGATTTACCGCGCCCGTGGTCGTCAGCCCGTTGCTCCATCTGGCCCCGCGCCTGGCGACGCCGCCGGGCGCGTTTGCGTATCTGGAGCCTAAGCACATGACCTCGAACGTCCTCATGCCGAAGGCCACCGCCGTGTGGCTGATCGAAAACACCTCGCTCGCCTTCAAGCAGATCGCCGATTTCACCGGCCTGCATCCGCTGGAAGTTCAAGGCATCGCCAACGAAGATGTCGCCAAGGGCATTCGCGGCGTCGATCCCATCGCTGGGGGCTTTCTGTCGCGCGAAGAGATCGCCAAGGGCGAGGCCGATGAAACCTACGTGCTGAAGCCGCTCGAGCAGAAGCGCATCGACCTGCCGCAAGTGAAAAAGAAGGGCGCCCGCTACACGCCGATCGCGCGCCGCCAAGATCGCCCAGACGCCATCAACTGGTTCTTGAAGAACCACCCGGAAGTACCGGATTCCAAGATCGTGAAACTGATCGGCACGACCAAGTCGACCATCGAACAGGTGCGCAACCGCACGCACTGGAATTCACCGCAGATCAAGCCGGTCGATCCGGTGACGATCGGCCTGTGCACCCAGATCGAACTCGACGCCGTCGTCGCCGACGCCGCCGCCGCCAAAGCCCGCACCGACGCCCGCAAGGCCAAAGAAGAGTCCAAGACGCTCAAAGGCGCACAGGAGACCGTGCCGGCCGAGACGTACGAGCAAGCTGACGAAGGCTAGTCGCTCTTCATGGACCGTCGGCGTCTCGCCGGCATGCGTATGTGCTGGCCGGCGAGACGCCGGCGGTCCATATCAACGCCGCCAAACCTGACGTAGCACCCGATCGCGTCCGCATCCGGCGCGGTAGGCGGCGTAGTGCGCGGGATTTCGTCGGGCATAGTTGCGGTGATACTCTTCCGCCGGCCAGAACGTCGCCGCATCGAGTACCGGCGTCAGGACGCGGCCGTTCACGCGCCCGGACGCAATGATAGCGCGCTTGCTGGCTTCGGCTTCGGCGCGCTGCGCGGCGGTCACGAAAATCGCGGTGCGATAGCTGGAGCCTCGGTCGCAGAATTGGCCGCCGTCATCGGTCGGATCGACCAGCGGCCAATAGCGATCGAGCAATTGGCGATAGCCGATGCGGCCTGAATCGTAGCGCACACGCACGGCCTCGAAGTGGCCCGGATGGTTCTCGTAGGTCGGGTTCTCGTTGCGCCCGCCGGTATAGCCGCTCTCAACCGACATCACGCCCGGGATCGCGCCCATGTCGTGCTCCATGCACCAAAAGCACCCGCCAGCGAAAATCGCCTCCTCCACCGCGCCAGTCGGCGGCGTCTGAGGTTGCGCGGTCGCCGGCGCCGGCGGCGAGCACGCAGCGGCGACGAGCAGGAGGAAGCTGGCGAGGATTGAGCGACGGATCATATGGGTGCTTACGTATGGCGACTGTCTCTGGTTTCCAGCGCAACCGCGCGACGCCCTTAGGCGTATAAGCTTTCAACACTGGAGCCTCCCTTATGCGCCTCGCCCCCATCATCGCCGTCGCCCTGCTCGCCGTCAGCGGCGCGGGCTACTACGCCTACGCGCAGACCCGCGAGCGCCCGATCGCGCAAACTGAGCGCTCGCCGAACGCGCTCGAACGCCTGCGCAATTGGGTCATGGACCAGGGCGGCACCGAGCGCGCGTTCGACAACGAATACTGGAATCACCACGAAACCGGCATTTACGTTGAAGCCCGCACCGGCGAGGCGCTGTTTGCCTCGACCACCAAATATGACAGCGGTTCCGGTTGGCCGAGCTTCACCACGCCGATCGATCCCAACGCCATCACGATGCACGAGGATTACACACTCGGCATGCGCCGAATCGAAGTGCGCTCGCGCGAGGGCAATGCACACTTGGGCCACGTGTTCGACGACGGGCCGCGCGGCACGGGCGGCCAGCGCTTCTGCATCAATTCGTGCGCCATCCGCTTCATCCCACGCGAACGCATGGCCGCGGAAGGATACGCGCGCTATCTGCCGCTGGTGGATGGCGAAACTGAAACCGCGTCGCGCTGACAGCGCCGCCCCAAAACTCAGGGCGGCGCGTTACACGCCAGGGCGAGCGCTCAGTTCAGTGACTGAGACTCTGTCGGATCACTTCGATTTGTTCTTTGAGTTTGAGTTTTTGCCGCTTCATTGCGGTGAGCCGGGCAGGATCCACGGCCGGCCTTTTGGCCTCATGTTCAATGATTAAGTCGAGATCCCGATGCCGGGCGTCGAGTTCGCGTAAACGCTGCTCGATAGCCATCGAAGGCGCCTCCTTTGGTTGGCGAGTCCGAGGATGCTCCCGAATTTCACTATTGTCTCCTTACATCATCAACAAAATTTACATTTCTTACGCCAGCCCTTGTTCCTGCTTTTAAATTTGGCGAGTTGTGGCGCTTTACAGCGCCTTTCTGGCGTGGCTTAGCTCGGCGCGCGGCCCTCGGGGTTCCGGCCGCGCACGGCGGAACAGGGCACATGGACGCCGACGATCCTGACGAATTCGACATTAACGATACGCCAGAAAAACGAGCGTTACGCGCACGGCTGATAGAGCTGCGCGAGGAGCACCGCGCGCTCGACAGCGCGATTGCTGCACTGCAAGAGAAGACCAGCGGCGACATGCTGCAAATTGCTCGCTTGAAGCGCAGCAAGCTCGTGTTGAGGGACCAAATTCAATGGATCGAAGACAGGCTGACGCCGGACATCATCGCTTGAAGCGTTGGCTGACGGGCGCGGCACTATTGGCCGCGCTGCCGAGCGCGGCGTTCGCCGAAGATCGCCCCGATGAGCTGCAAGGCGTGTTCTCGATCGCGGTCGAGAATGACAGCCTCTCCTCCGGCGCTGACCGCAACTACACCTCCGGCATCAAGCTGGCTTACGTCTCGCCGGCTGAAGGCGTGCCCGATTGGCTGCGCGGCGCCGGCGGCTTCACGCGCTATTTCTCGAACTCGCAACCGGACTTTTGGGGCGTCGCCATTGGCCAATCGATCTTCACGCCCGAAGACATCGCCGCCGTGCCCGCCCCGGCCGATCAGCACCCCTACGCCGGCTGGCTCTACATGCAGCTCATGGTCGGCGCCGAAGAAGATCGCACGGACGGCCGCGCGCCGCGCTATCTCGACACCTACGAACTCGAATTCGGCATCACCGGCCCTTCGGCGATGGGCGAACAAGCCCAGCGCGGCATCCACGAATCTCTGGGCGCGCCCGATCCGCAAGGCTGGGACAGCCAACTCGAAGACGAGTTTGCCTTCGCCGTCTCGTTCGATCGCCGCTGGCGCGCCGTGCGCGCGTTCATCGACGTGCCCGGCGGCCTCGAGTTCGATCTGACACCGAGCGCCGGCGCAAGCCTCGGCACGCTGCGCACGGAAGCGCGCGTGGGCCTCACCGCCCGCATCGGCTGGCGTATCGACAACGATTACGGGCCCCCACGCGTGCGCCCCTCGCTCTCCGGTGTCGAACACTTCGCCGGCGGGCCGCTATCCTGGTCGGTGTTCGCGGGCATCCAAGGCCGCGCCGTTGCGCGCAATCTCTTCCTCGACGGCAACACCTGGGAAGACAGCGCCTCGGTCGAGCGCACGCCATACGTCGCCGACTTCCAAACCGGCTTCTCAGTCAGCGCCGGAGACTGGCGTCTCGCCTACACCTATGTCTGGCGCACCGAAGAATTCGAAACCCAACCGACGCGCCAAGATTTCGGCGCGTTTGCGCTTAGTTGGCGGCTCTAGCGCTTAAGCGCCGCTCAAAACTCGAAAGCTTCCTTCGGAATGCTCCGCGCCTGTTCGCACGCGACCCTAAAGTCGTAGGGGACCTCGTCCACGCAGTCGGGCCATTTCTGAGTCGCGAGCCAAAACTCGACGAGGCCGAGCCGCGCGCAGAGCCGCACGAAGCGCGGATCGTTGCGGATTTCGGGCATCCCTTTCCAAAACAGCATGCCGGTGCGGTAGGCGTCGGGACCGATGACGTCGTCAGCGCTCCCCCGCGGTCCAAGATGGGCGCTTTCAGCGATGCGATAGACGTCGTCAACGAGGCCCAGGTGAGCCGCATACACAAGCCGCGTGACGTCCACCGAGCCGGTCTTTGCGACATGCGCTTCGAGCGCGTCGCGTATGGCGCCAATGTTCTCCGCCGTCGGATTGCGCTCGGCGCGGACGAACATCACCCCGTCATCGAATGCACGCGCCGGCCAGTTCGCCGCCGCTGCAATCAGCCTGTCCACCGCCGGCCAGTCGTTCAGAAGAGCGTGGGCGCGAAGCAGAACCACGACCGGATAAATCATGCCTGGCGCGCGCGCCATGAGACCTTCGAGGAGCGGGATCGCCTCGGCCACTTGTCCGACGGCCATTCGGGCCATCGACGTCATCATCACGAACATCGGGTTCAGCGGATCAGACGGATAAATCTCCTCCGTGATCTCGGCGCATTCGCGGGTCCGTCCGATCGTGCGGGCATGCCAGCCGACATAACCGTGGCCCTCGCCGCGACCCGGCGCCCGGCGAATGCGCTCCATAGCGGCGTCCGACTCGATGAAACTGCCATACGGCGGCAAGATGAAATACTGAGCGGTCAGCGCGTCGACGTTTTCATGATCGAGCGCCAGCGCCCGTTCCGCTTCGCGTGTCACCAAGGCGGTAGACGCCGCGCGTTCGGCGAACGGCTGATACAATCGCGCCCAGGTGCGGACGTACGCCAGCCTCCCCCAAGCCTCCGCAAAGTTGGGCGCAAGCTGAACCGCGGCCTCCAATAGTTCGACGTGCCCGCACAACTCGTCCGGCGCATACGACTTGATGCTGGCGCGCAGATAAAGATCATAGGCCACCGGATCGATAGCCTTGGTCGAGAAGCTGGTGAACGTT